>ERZ761607.839-NODE-839-length-44463-cov-4.724937_pt1 | contig 44463 bp, 42 predicted proteins | sample MGYA00511164_ERZ761607 | MGnify/ENA primary metagenome ERZ761607 (study PRJEB28899, sample SAMN02445080) | bioreactor sludge metagenome | biome: EBPR sludge | place: Australia: Brisbane, Thorneside Wastewater Treatment Plant | collected 2011-06-22 ...
GGACGAGGTGAAGACGTTGTTGGGCATGCGGTCGTCGGTGAGCTCGGCGCCGTCGGCTCGCTCGCCTCCCGACGGTCACTCGGCTCCCGGCGGTCAGCCCACGACGAGGCTCGCGTCGAGGGTCTCCGCGGAGGCGAGCTCGGGGCTGCGCGCGGGGGAAGGCTCCTTGGCGCTCCACCACGCGCCGGCTCGGACCTGGCTCCAGCGCTCGCCTCCCACCTCGCGAAGCGCTGCGAGCGCGGCCTGTGCGTCCACGAAGCGCCGTCGTGGATCCTTCTCGAGGAGACGAAGCACCCAAGCCTCGAGCGCGGGCGAGATCGCGGGACGGAACGAAGACGGCGTGGGGGGCGGCTCGACGAGGGGGTGCTGGAGCGCCGTCGACGCGTCGGGGAAGTCGAAAGGAGGGCGCCCCGTGAGCAACTCGAAGGCGGTGGCGCCGAGTGCGTAGAGGTCGGCGCGTGGGTCGACCTCGAAGGGCTTCACGATGGCTTCGGGCGCGAGGTAGAGCGGAGTACCGAAGATGCGCCGCGTACCGTCGCGGCTGCCGACCCCGCGCTCCGCGACGAGGCCGAAGTCGAGCAGCTTCGCCACGTCGAGCGCGCCGGCTTGGCGACACGTCATCACGTTCGCCGGCTTCACGTCGCGGTGAACGAGCCCGAGCGCGTGAGCCTCCGCGAGGGCGCCGAGGATCTGCTCGAGCCAATGCACCACGCGCTCGATGGGCTGCGCGCCTTCGTGGGAGACGATCGCGTCGAGGTCGTATCCGTCGAGCAGCTCCATCGCGTAGTAGAGGACGCCGTCGCCGCTGCGGCCGTAGTCGTAGAGGGTGACGATGCTCGGGTGCCGAAGGCTCGCGAGCGCCTGCGCCTCGGCTTCGAATCGTTCGAGCGCGGCCTCGCCGACTTTGTTCGGCGCGATGAGCTTGATCGCAGTCGGACGGCGTAAGAACGCATGGCGCGCGCGGTAGACGACGCCCATGCCGCCCTCGCCGATGCGCTCTTCGAGCGTGTACTGCCCGAGCTGGAGCGCGCGGGAGAGCCGGCGTCGCGCGTCGCGGCGAACGAGCCACGCGACCGCGACCCCCAAGAGCGCGAGGAGCGCGAGCAAGACGACCACGAGCGTGCGGCTCGACTGATGGAGATCGTGCGTGCGTGCGGAGACGGAGGTCGCGCTGACGGAGTGCGCGACGGAGAGCTCCGGATACCCCGGCACCGGGGCGAACGCGGCGAGGCGGCGTTCGACGTGTTCCTCGGTCCACCAGTCGTAGGCGCCCGTGCCCCGGCGATCGGCGCGCATCCCGGCGAGCATCGGATCGAGCTCGCGAGCCACCTCGGATCGCAACGCGTCGAAGGGTCGGGTCCCCACGTGCGTGGGATCGGGCGCACTCACGATCGTGTTCCAGTCGTCGAGCACCCAGACGTACCCGTCGTGGTCGGGCGCGAGCGCCGCGAGCTGCGATCGGTGGATCGCGGCCGCGTCGAGCACGGCCACCAGCGCGTCGTCCTCTCCGAGGGAATGGCTGACCGTGAGCTGGTGAGATCCTCGAGGATCGTCGACACCGGTCGACGAGAGACGCAGCGGCTCATTCGTCGACGACACCCGGTAAATCGCGGCAGGAACCCCGACGTGGCGCGCGAACGAGCGGACCGCGTCCGGCCGCTCGGCCACCCGCGCGAGCTCGCGTCGCGCCACGTCGAGCGTCGTCGCGAGACGCGCGGCCGCGTGATCGACGAGCAGGAGCTGCTGCGCCTGGTATTCGCGGAGCGCCAGCGCGTCGGCCTTCGACTCGATGTGGAGCAGCATCGTCGTGACGAGCGCGACCATCGCGAGCGGCGCGACGAAGAGCAGCCACCAGAGCGAGCGCGCGTTGCCTTCGGAGGCCAGCGCCGCGAACGACGACGGGATCGCACCGAAGCGAGGCTTGGACGAGTGCGGCACCTCCCGCGTACGCCGCGGCGCACGAAACGTGAGCGCCATCGTGGCGATTCGGGCGCGCGGCCGCGCACGTGGGCGTGCGGGTGCGGCTTCGAACCGAGCGCGTCGTAACGAGGTCGCCGCTCACGCGTAGGCGCCGCATGACTCCCGAGCCAGAGCTCAGCACGGAACGATCGCCCTCCTCCGTCGGGTCACTTCGACGCGCCGTGCATCGTGGGCTGCTGACGCACCGCGCCGATCTCGGTGCGCGGCTCGACGCGCTCGCCGCCGTGGCGCCGCACGACGCGGAGGTCGCGACCCTTCGGGCGTTCGGGATGCTCTTCCTCGGACGTGTCTCGCTTCGGGCCCCGGCGCGCGAGCTCGCGGTGCGTTCGCTCGGAGGCGCCGCTCGCCGCGACCGGCTGCTCGCGCAGGCGGCGATCGCGTGGGCGGACGACGAGCCCGACGACGCGCTGCGGTCGCTCGCCCAGGCGCAAGAGCTCGATCCGAACGACGCCGTCGCGACGAAGGTCGAGCACGGGCTGCTCTTCGTGCTCGGTCGGTCGAAGGAGCTGCATCGATGCGCGCGGCGCGCGGTCGAGCGGCGAGATCCCGAGGCGTTCGGTCACGGCGCGCTCCTCGGATGCCTCGCGTTCGCGAACGTGGAGACGGGCGAGCTCGAGGCCGCGCTGCGTTTCGGCGCCGAGGCGCTGGAGCGGGAGCCGGAAGACGCATGGGGAGCTCACGCGATCGCGCACGTGTTCGACCGCGTCGACGATCCGACGGGGGGGCTCGCACACCTCGATCGGTTTCGTTCGGCGACCGCGGGGTGTGGCGTGTTCTCGCGGCACGTCGAGTGGCACCGCGCGGTCTTCCTGGTGGAGCTCGGTCGCTTCGACGAAGCCCTCGCGCTCTACGACGACTGCCTCGCGCGGGTGTGGTGCGAGAACTATCGAGACGCGAGCAACCGCGCGTCGTTGCTCTGGTACCTCGAGCGTGAGGGCGTCGAGGTCGACGCGCGATGGACGGAGCTGGCGCGGGTTTGCGAGCCGCTGTTCTCGGATGGAGGCTCGGCGTTCGCGCTCGTGCATTGCGCGCTCGCCTCGGCGCGAGCGGGGATCGATCCGCGACGATGGCTCGGAACCGTCCCGACCGGGCGCGGGCATCAAGCGCGGGTCGTGGAAGAGGTGGGCCTCCCGGTGGCGCGTGCGATGGCGCAGTCGCTCCTCGATGGCGACTCCGCGGGGGCCGTCGCGATCCGCGCCCTGCGGAACGAGCTGCCCCGACTCGGGGGGAGCCGTGCACAGCGGGATCTCTTCGATCGGGTTGCGATCGACCTCGCGTTCGACTCGGGAGCGACGCCTTTCGCGCGCGCGTTGATCGAGGCGCGTCTGGAGCAGCGGCCCCGCAACGCGTTCGCGCGACGCCGAAAGTGGGCGCCGTCGCGGCGCACACGTCCGTGACGCCGACCCCGCGAGCGACGGGTGTGAGTCGTCTCCAGGAGATGTCGTCGGACCGCTCGACCCGACGGGGGGCTTCACCCTCGACCGGTAGCCGCGACGGCCGCAGCTGCGCTCCACGCGGAGACGACGAAGGGAACCGCGAAGTTGAACGCGGCCGCGCGCCACGAGAACCCGGCGTGACCCCACCACACGTCGCGCTGGTTCACAGCGTTCAACACGAGCCCCACCACGAACGAGGTTCGCGCAGCCGTGAGGAGGACGGTGCGACTTCGTAGGGCCCTCCAGTGAGAGACGCGCGTCATCGCTTCTCCTCCGGGCGGTCGACCAGCGAGCTTCGGCACGGCTCCGAGTTCACCGCGCCCCACGTGCCGACCGACGGCAACGAGCGGTAGAGCAGCGCGTGGTAGAGGCTTCGAGGGAGCAGGCGACGCAGGAGCGTGAAGAAGTGGGCGTCGAGGGTACCTGCGACTCGGAGCGGAGGGCGTCTACGTGCGAGGGTGCGCGCGATGACGCGCGCGACGTGGTCCGGGGTGGACGGCGCGCGCTGCATCAGCCGCTCGACGAAGCCGCGCATGTGAGCGTAGTGCGCGTGGTAGGGGTCGTCCGTCCGATCCTGCGAGCACGCGCTAAGGCTGGTGGAGAGCACGTGCTCGAACCCGTCCGAGCGCACGAAGCCTGGTTGCACGAGCGAGACGTGGATGCCGAAGGGGCGCACCTCGTACCAGAGGGCCTCCGACGCGCCTTCGAGCGCGAACTTCGACGCCGCGTACGCCGCCATGGTCGGCATCGCCATCATGCCGGCGACGGAGGAGACGTTGACGATGCGGCCCGCACGGCGAGCTCGCATCGCGGGCAACACGAGCCGAGCCAGCTCCATCGGCGCGCGGAAGTTCACGTCCATCTGGCGCATCCGGTCGGCCTCGCGCACGTGCTCGACCACCGCGCGAAGGGCGACGCCCGCGTTGTTCACGAGCGCGTCCACGCCCCCGAGCACGTCGTCGATCTCGCGGACGACGCGAAGTCGGTCGGTGTCGGAGGTCACGTCGAGCGCACGGATCCAGACGCGTTCGCCATGCTCGATCCCCGTGCCCGCGAAGCGCGAAAGTGAGGCGTTGCGCGCCGTGAGCACGACGTGGTGTTCGGTGGTGGCGACGAGGTGACGCGCAAGTGCAAGCCCGATTCCCGTGCTTGCCCCCGTGATCACTACGACGCGTCGCCTCCCCACGTCGGCTCATACTTCCGGCCGACGTCGCCGTTAGCAGCCCGTTGAAGAACATCGTTCTTCGACGGGCTGCGTGTTTTGGGGAGGCTCCGGTGGGCTCTGCCCACTGGAGGGGTCTTTGGGAAAGACCCCAGAAAGAAGAGGCAGTCCGTTGAAGGACTCGAAGAGTTCTTCAACAGACTGTTAGCGGGGCTGCTCCTGCCGCGACGTGCGGTGATTCTTTCCGCGACGACGCGACTCTCTCAGCTCTCGCGCACGCTCACGCCGAAGCGCCAATCCCACGGGTCGTAGCGAGCCCGTCGTGCCGCGGTGACGGCGGCGCGGAGCGGAGGCTCGGCGTGCGCGCTCACGAACTCGCGCACGCCACGCGGGAGGAACGGATCGTCGCGCGTCGCGTACGCCTCGAAGTCTCGCGCGTAGTGACGAAAGACGAGGGGCAAGCGCACGACGTCGCGCGCGACACGCACGTGAGTGCTCACGAGGTGCCTCGCGGCGCGATCGAGTTGCTCGTGCAGGCGCTCTGGGTCGTAGAACGCGATCGGCGGGCAGCTCGCGCTCGCGCAGACGAGCGCCGCGTGAATGCGTGGCTCCACCACGCGCGGAAGAAACGCACGCGCCGGATCGTCGCGCCGCAAGGTGCGGCGGCCGAGGTGTGGCGCGTCGCGGCGCAGGATGCCGTGCTCGATCCGATCGGGCGTGAGGATCGCGTCGCCCACGCGATAAGCGACGGCGGAGAAGAACGTCGGCTCCTCCAGCACGCTCGTACGAACCCCGAGCGCGGCCGCGCCGTGCAGGACGAGCACGTTGTAGAGGTTGAGGAAGAACGCGACGCGCTCGGCGTCGCTCGGCAACGACTCGGGCGTGACCAGATGCAACGCGGGCACGAGGGCCTCGATCGCCGCGAGCGAGGAGGGCTCGGGACCCGAGGACGCACGAAGGGGCCCGTCGAGCGCTTCGAGAGCGAGCGCGTGGCCGGCCATGCGAAGGCGCGCTGCGAGCTCCGCCGCGCCCACGCCCGTGAGGCAGGTCGATGCGCTGGCAGGCGCGTTCAGGACGAGCGGTGGCGCCGGCGCGACGACGCGCCAGAGCGCGCGCGCCGAGCGCACGTGGCGGAGGTAGCCGAACGCATCGCGCACGCTCTCGTAGAGGTGCGCACCGCGATCCACCGCTCGATCGAAGCTCATGTCGAAACCTGTCTCCCACCAGAACGACCCGCACGGCGACACACGCGACGGAGCGTGCGCTCCACGCCTCGTGAAGCCACGAGACCCGACGGAACTCCGTCGGGGCTCGTGAGGGAGACGGTCGACCGCGGGGGGAAGGTCGATCGCCGTCGATTTCGTGGACTCGATCGCCGAACGGCGACCTCTCGACGCCTTCGCTCACCCGTCGTCGGCGACAGACGCGGCCATCGTCGTCGGCGCAGTCGGTGCGAGCCCGTCGATCGCCGCGAGGAGCTGCGGGACCGAGGGGCGCGTGCGGTAGTCCGGCTCCACGTGGCGGAAGACCACGACCCCATCGCGGATCAGGAAGACCGAAGGCACCGCGATCGTGTGGTGGTCGCGCCCGGAGGCCGCCTCGAGATCGATGCCCATGCCCTGCAGGCGCTCAAGCGTCGGCGCGTCGACCTCCTGGAGCACGCGGAACGCGCGATGCGCAGCGAGGTCGGCGTCGCTCAACACCGCGAACGGGATCTCGTAGGTCGCACTCGTGCGCGCGCTCTCTTCGATCCGGTCGACGCTCACGAGCACGAGCGAGACGCCGCGCTCCACGAAGCTCGCGTGGTTCTCGGTCAGCTCGCGGATCTGGAAGTTGCAGTACGGGCACCAGCCGCCGCGGTAGAAGACGAGCATCGTCGTCCCCTCACCGAGGTGCGATGCGAGCGTGGTCTCGCTGCCGTCGATCGTCGCGACCGTGGCGTCGGGCGCGGGGGCTCCCACGGCCAGACCGAGGTCGGCGCGCGCGACGCCGACCTCGGTCGCCGGCTCGTAGGCGCGTGATCGCGGCGCGTCGGCGCGTGGTGGGGTCGCTTCGGCCGCGCTGCCTTCCGCGCCCTCGGGGCTCGCTTCCACGGCTTCGGCGCGTGCGAAAGGTGCGGTCGGCTCGGGCGTCTCCGTCGGCTCGTCGCACCCCGCGCTCGCCAGCGCGAGACATGCACCCATCAACCAGCGTGTCTTCGTCGAAGTCATTCGACCACCGTACGCAGCTTGAGAGAGCCGCGACGAGACAGAGCAGCGAGCGCACCAAGTCGGCGCGCCGCACCCTCACGCATCAGAGCCTCGCCGAAAGAACTGCACCACGCGGTTGGCGACCTGGAACGCCTTCCACTCGCGCGCGCGAAACACGGCGTCGAGCGGCGTCTCGAAGACGTGGTTCGTGTAGTTGCTCAAGGTCTTGACGGAGATCGCGAGGAAGACGTCGAGGAGCTGCGCTTCGTCGTAGCCCGCCGCCACGAACGCCGCGACCTCCTCCTCGCTCGGCCGTCCTCGCGAGACGAGCGCCGCCTGCGTCATCGCCGCGAGCGCCTTAAGCTTGGGAAACTCCGCCGGAATCTCGGTGCCGTTGCGGATCGCTTCGGTCACCTCGCGCGGCACCTTCGACATCGTGTCGGCGAGCAGGCTGTGCGCGGCCACGCAGTACTCGCAGCCGTTCTCGTAGCTCACGACGAGGAAGACCACCTCTTGTTCAGCGGCGGAGAAGCGCGTCTTGGTGCGAAAGAGCTCGTAGCCGTGCAGGTAGGTCTCGAAGAGCGCGGGGCTGTGGGCCATGGCGCGGTACATGTTCGGGAGCATCCCTCCCGCGGCTTTCTTGCCACGAGCGAGCAGCGCGGCGACCGCCTCGGGGACGGCGGAGGGTTCGAGGAGCGCGAGGGAGGTGCGGTAGGACTTCGTCATGTCGGCCCCTACTGTCGGTGGGTCCCCGCGTTAGCGTCGTGCTCGTGGTCGTGACGATTGTGGCCCTGGGTTGGTGCCGTTTCGCGCGGGAGCGGCGAGTACGTTTCGCGTGCGAGCGGAGAGGGCGTGACGTCAGCACTCGCCGTCGCGGGATGGGATGCGCGAGCATCCGGACGGGTCGGGCGGGTCGGATTGCAGGCAGGACTCCATGCAGGAGAGCCCGCATCCCCCGATGCAGCGCGCGAAGCGCCCCACGCAGAGGTCGACCGACGCGGCGTCGGGACATTCGTAGAACGCGCCGTTGATGCAGCAGCGGGCGCTGCTCGACGACGAGGGCTCGGCGGCGGACCCGGTGGTGGTCGCGGCGCTCGGCGGTGCCGACACGGACGTTCGGGTCTGAGAACGCTCGGCGTTGGCCTCCACGAACGCCGCGAGCTCGGCACGTCGTTCGGCCCGGTCCGCACGTCGCGCGGCGCGTTCTTCCGCGCGCGCTCGGTCCGCTTCTGCGCGCTCGGCTTGTGTGCGTCGTGCTTCCTCTTCGAGCACGAGGACGAGCTCGGTCGCGCGCGTGAGCAGCTCCCGGCCGAGCGTCTCCGTGGTCACGAGCCGCGCTTCAGCTTCGTTCGGCGGCAGCTCGTCGGCCCCACGAACGCCCGCGATCATCACGATGCCGCGGCGCTTCGCCGCGAAGGTGAGGCGAGTGCCTCGCGCGCGGTCGACGTGGAAGACCACGCGTCGGCAGGGGTCGTGGACCGCGTCGAAGCCTCGCTCGACGGCCGCGCGGTGGAGCGCCTCGAGCGTGATGGGGACGGCGTCGGGCGGGGCTTCGACCACCAGCTCTTGACGGGCGAGACCACCGCAGGCGAGCGACGACGAAACGGCGAGGGCGAGGAGGCGTAGGCGCATCGTACGATCCGTGAAGCTTCGAGGGGCGCGATGCGTCGACGCGCCTCGTTCCGCCTCGATCCGCACCGTAGTGGTGGGAGGCCCGCGGAGCCGGGATCGACGGATGTCTCGTGATGTCTCACGTACCGCTTCGCTTCCGATTGCCCAATCCGCCCGCCGTGTTCGTGGGGCGTGAGGACGCCGCGCGTCGGCTGGAGGCGCTGCTCGCCCGCGAGCGGGGGGCGGTGGTCTACGGCGAGGGCGGGATCGGCAAGAGCGCGTTGGTCCAGCACGTGCTCGCGCCGGACGCCAGCACGACCCTCTACGTCGCGTTCGGGCCCGCGCCGAGCGACCCGCTGCGCTGCGTGGAGGAAGCGTTGCTCGCGCTCATGGGTCTCACCGTCGGGGAGGTGCCGCGTGGAGGGGACGGAGACGAGCGTGTCGCACGCGTGATCGACTGGGCGGATGGACTGGCTCGGGAGCGCGAGCGCCTGTTCGTCGTCCTCGACGACGCGCCGTCGACGCTGGAGTCGCTCGTCGTGGAGGTCCGACGCTGCGCTCGCCACGCCCGCTGGGTGCTCGTCACGCGCGCGTCGCGCGAGCTTCCACCGGAGGCTCGGCTCTCGTTGGGCCCGATGGCGCCGGCCGAGCTCGCGAGCCTGGTCGACGTCCTCGCGCCGGACGTGTCGGCCGAGGTGCGTGCGCGGCTCGTGCGGGGCGCGGAGGGCTCGCCGTGGGTGCTGCGGCAAGCGATCGTGGGTCGAGCCCCGCGGCCACGGATGGAGCCGGAGGAGCGGAGAGTCGTGCGCTGGCTCGGCGCGCTCCGGCTTCCGGTTCCGCGCGCGGTCTTCGACGGAATGGTGGATGCGTCGATCGTCGATGGGCTCGTGGCCCGCGGGATCGTGCTGCTGCATCCGGACGGTGTGCGCGTGCACGAACAGGCACGCGACGAAGGCATGCTCGACGAAGCCTCGTGCGCGCGCCTCGCGACGTTGCTCGCCGGCTTGGACGAACCGAACGCGGTGCTCGAGGCGTTGAGACTCTTCGTGCTCCTCGAGCGCTTCGACGACGCGATCGCGCTGCTCGAGCGGAGCGGAGAGCGTTTGCTCGCCGAGGAACGCGCCGGAGAGCTCCATGCTGCGCTCGACCAGGCCGGCGCGCCGAGCCTCACGCAAAGGCGCCGCCTCGACGAGTGGCGGTATCGAAGCGCATCGGAGCATGGGCAAGTCGCGCGGATCGCCGCGTTGCCGGAGCCCGATCCGGAAGCCGACGCTCGCGTACACGCCGCGTGGTTGAAGATGCGTCTGACGTTGGAGGATTTTCCGACGGTGTCGGCGCGCGCCCCCGAGATCGCGCGGCGCGTCGCGGCGAGCGGGCACGCGTCGCTGGCTTGGGAGGTCGCCATGATGGCGGCGTCGGCGAAGCTGCTCTCGGGGGAGCTCGATGAGGCCTCGCGAGCATTGGCGGAGGCGCTGCCCACCTCCACCGACCAGAGGCTCCTTCGGAGCGCGGTGGACGCGGCGATCGCAGCGCGTCGAGGCGACGCCGAGCGGGCGCTCGGGTTTGCGAGCGCCCTGCAGGAGGAGCTGCCGGCGACGCGAGGGCGCACTCGCGCGAACCTCACCTTCAACCTGGCCCTCGTCTTCTACGGCCTGCAGATGCCGCGGCGCGCGGCGCGCCTCTTCGAGTCGACGTTTCCGGTCGATGCGCTCGCCACCACGGCTCTGGTGGGACGCCGTGCGCTCGAGATGGACGCGCAGCTCTCGTTTCTGGCGGGAAACCTCGAACGCAGCGAGCACCTCCTGGCGCGGCTCGAGCCCTACGTCGTCGCGGGGACTCCGATGGCAGCGCGTCGAATGCTGATTCGCGGAAGCGTGGCGCTCGTGCGGGGCGAGTACGACGACGCGCGCGCGTCGATCGCGCGGGGCCTCGCCGAAGCGGCGGTGTATCGGGGAGCGGAAGATCGTGCGTACGGGGTGATGCTCGCCGCGCAGTTGGCGTTGCGGCGGGGCGAAGTACCGGAGCCGGTCGATGTCGCCGCCGGACCACCGGGTGATCTCGCGCGGGTGTGGAGCGCGCTCGCCGAGCTCGTGGTGCGTGGGACGTCGTCGCTCGACGTGCACGCGAGCGACGACGCCTACCCGGCATCCGCTTCGGCGCGCACGACCCACGACGCGGTTCGCGCGCTGTTCGAAGGGCGCGAACGCGACGCCGAGCACCTGGCGGTGCGCGTGTCGAGCGCGTCGCGGGAGGAGGGCTCGGTGCCCTTCGCGCTCTTCGAGAACGTGCTCGCAGCCACCGTGTCGGTCGCGGCGGGCGGTTCACCGCGACTCGACGTCACGCGTCGACTGGCGGAGCGTGCGGGCGCGAGCGACGTCCTGGCCGAGATCGGCCTGCTGGAAGCGGCGTGTGGGGGTGACGTGCGCGCGTTGCTGCGCGTGGCGGCCCGCGAAGGCCGGGTAGGCGAGTGCGCACACGCGGTGCTGGGTGGACCGTCCGAGGGGGCGTTGATCGCAGCATTCGCTCGCGCGACCCGCGCACGTTGGGGCTGGGGAACGGTGCGTGGTGAGGCAGCACCCGACGCGGTCGCGTGGGACGGGGCGCGGGCGATTCTCTTCGTCGGTGACGAGCAGGTGAGTCTCGAGCGTCAGCCCGTGCTTCGCGCCTTGGTCGCCGCGCTCGTCGCCGGAGGTGGCGAAGCATCGAAGGAGCAACTGGTCCAGGCGGTCTGGAACGTCTCCGAGTACCACCCCCTGAAGCACGACAACCGATTGCGCCTCGCGGTGCGGAAGCTTCGCGCACGATGCGTGGTCGACCCGCTGCGTGCGGTCGACGACGGCTACCGTTTCGCGCGACCTTGGCTCGCCCTCGGAGGCTGAGCACGGCCGACGGAATCCCGCGCCCCCGCTCGCCAGGCGCTCGGCGCGATCCCGTGATGTCGTGCGAAGGCGCGCGAGAAGCTGGTCGTCGATCGATAGCCGACCGCGTCGGCGACCTCCGCGACGGACGCGTCACCGAGGCGGAGCAGCTCGCACGCCCGGACCATTCGCCACGTCGTCAGGTACTCGCCCGGAGAGATGCCCACCGAGCTCTCGAATCGCCGGTAGAGCGACGCGCGAGACACGCCCACGGCCGCGGCGAGAGACTGCGCGCTCCAGTCCGTTCGCGGGTCGCCGTGGATCCGCCGGATCGCCTCGTAGACCGCGGGGTCGCGCATGGGCGTGCGGTACTGCGGGAGCTGCGCACCCAGCGCTCGGATCGCGAGGACGAAGATCGCGCTCCCCAACGTGCGCTGGAGGAGGCCGACTCCCGGTTGCTGAGCGCGCACGTGGGAGAAGAGGGTCTGCGCGAGGTGCCTGAGCTCGTCCGGCGCCTTCACTCGCGCGCGCCCCGGGAGGTTCTGGAAGAACGGGTGGTCGAAGGGGGTGGCGAACACGAACTGCAGCACGATCCCGAAGTCGCTCGCTCGTACGGGGGCGAGCCACTCGCTACCCGCAGCCATGAAGAGGAGGTCACCTTCGGGGACGTTCGATCGACCTGCGCCGAGCCGCCCCGTGAGGGGGATCGCCGCGAGCGGGCCGCCGAATCGCTGGCCGGCATCGCCAGTGAGCGCGATCGCATCGCGCACGTGGAGTCGAGCCGTCTCGAGAACCTCCGACAAGACGTCGCCCGTGGTCATGTCCATTCGATAGCCGGTTGAGACATACGGCGCCACATTGGAGACGAAACGTCATCGCACGTCTCGCATGCGGCGTCAGGCTCACGGCATGGAAAACACGAAGACCGTGGTGCTCGAAGTTCGTTTCCGTGTCCGTGACCCCGCCGCGCTGGCGGAATACCAGGCCGCCGCGCGTCGGACGCTCAGTTCGGTCGGCGCCGAGCCGATCCTACGCGGCGCGGTCGTCCACGCTTGGTGGAGCGAGGAGGAAACTCGGCCGGGACGACTCCTCGTGCGATTCGAGTCTCGAGAGTCCCTCGAGACCTGGTTCGAATCACCGGCGTATCAGGCTCTGAGCGAGCTACGGGAAAGGGCGATGGACGCGGTGTTCGAAATGATCGAGGTGGCGGTATGAGGGTCGTGTCGTTGATTTTCGGTCTGATCGGACTGCTGGTCGTCGGCTGTGGCTCCGACCTGCGCTGTCGTGACGCCGAAGAGATCCCGCTGCCGGGTGCGAACTACTTCCCGGAAGGAATCGCCGGCGACGCCGAGGGCCGACTCTACGTAGGAAGCGTCGCCACCGGGAGGATCGTGAGGGTCGAGCCGTGCGCGTCCGATCAGGCTCACACGGTCGTGCCGGAGGGGGAGTTGCGAAACGTCATCGGCCTCCACGTCGACGACCAACTCTGGGTCTGCAATTCCGATTTCACGGGAGATCACTTGCCAGAGATCGTGGCCATAGACCGCGAATCCGGGGCGATCGTGGCGCGGCATTCGTTTCCGGAAGGTTCGGGTGTATGCAACGATCTGACGACGGATGAGACGCACGTGTACGCGACCGACTCGTTCGCTCATCGGGTGGTGCGGGTGTCGATCGGTGCCGAACCCGATGCTCCCGCCGAGGTCTGGCTCTCCGACCCACGCTTCGGTGAGGGGGTGGCCGCGGGCGAGTTCGGCCTCAACGGGATCACTTGGGATGGCGCGCAGAGTTTGTACCTCGCGAACTTCCGCCGCGGCGAGATCTACCGCGTGGACGTCGCGTCGAGGTCGGTGGACGTGGTGCGGACGGGGCTCGGTGCGCCCGATGGCATCGAGTGGTTGGGCGCAGGTCGGCTTCTCGTGGTCGAGGGGGCGCTGGCGCGCCTGTCGGAGCTGGATCTGAGGGCGGGCGAGATCGAGGTCTTGCGCGAGGGGCTCGACTTCCCGAGCACGAGCGCGGTCGTGGAGGGAGGCGCTTGGGTGGTTCAGGGCCAGCTCGACCACCTGCTCGATCCGAGCGCGGGTCCGCCGAGTCCCCCGTTCGTCCTCACCTTCGTTCGTCGCCCGTAGAGGCCCCGTCGGCGTCGCGTGGTCGCGTCACGCGGCGCGCTCTCGGCGCCGCTTCGAGCCAGTAGGTTCCGCCGTGCATCCGCGCGGCGGGGCCTTCTGCGCTCTTGCACACCGAGCGTTCGCGGCCACGCCGCGACGCTCGGCGCGCTCCGATCCGCGGAGGAGGCTCTTCAAGGCACGCGAAAGCTCGCGCGGTGCTCGCCTGCGACCGCGACGTGGTGCCCTGCGGGGAGCGGACCCAGGCTGTGCCACGCGGTGAACGATGTCGCCGCATCGGGCACACACGCGCAGTCGTCATGCCCACACGCATGGAGCGTGAGGGCGATGGTTCCGTCGGGGGCGATGACGGCGCTGACGGCCGGCAGCGGCTCGGCGCAGCACGAGAGCTGCTCGCCGGTCACGCCGACCCACACGAGCGGCTCGCCCGTCGTCTGCGCGGTCGGGTCGGGCAGCTCGAGGGTGATGCCGAGCGGCGTGCTCGGGTGGCACTCCGAGGGGTCGCGCACGGAGAGCGGGCTCGTCGCACCGCCGAGCACGCGCACGTAGTCGCCGGGAGGGCGAGCGGGACCTCGCGCGTGACCCTGGTAGAGGGTGATCGCGTCGTCGCAGACGTCACCGCAGTCGCACAGGGCCAGGCTCGTCTCGAGGTCGCGCACGCGTACGCGCGGGTCGCAGCCGCAATCCGAACCCGCGACGTGGGTGAGGGTCACGTCGTCGCTCTGGTCGGGAAAGAGCACGCGCGCGGTTCGCGTCGCCGTGGGGGCTTCGATGCAGAGACTGGGCTCCTCCGCGACGATCCGGCACTCGACCGCGACACGCTCGCTTCGGATGACGTTCACGCCGGGGAAGAGCGGTCCGACGGTAACGCGCACGTTCTCGCCGGGCCCGACGCACGCGCACCGCTCGCAGCAATCGCAGACGTCCTCCCAGCGCGACGCGAGGGTCCACACGTCACCGGCATGCGACACCTCCACGTGTCCGACGCCGCTCGAGCAGCACCCGCCCCACGAGTGCCACACCTCGAGCTCGATCGTCTCGCCGGGGGCGAAGGTCCCGGTCGGGCACGCGAAGTCGAGGTGTCCATCGCCCTCGAAGCACATCCGTGGGTCCGACCCTGCATCGGGGGGCGGTCCGAAACGGCTCGGGTCGATGCCGTGGTCGAGGTAGCACCCCGTCGCGAGCACCGCACCGAGGGCCAGGATGTGCCGCGCGCAGATCATGGCGCGCGAGGCAGCAGCAAACATGCCACGCCGCGGCGACTCTGATGACTCCCGCAGCTGACGCTTCCCCCGCCCATGAGCTCCCTCATCTCGCGCTCGTGCCTTCGCTCGACCGACGCTCACGATCGGCAGAGTCTCAAAGAACCTCGTCGTACGCGCGGCGCGGTAGCCGCACGTGCACGAGGCTCGGTCGGCGCGACGCGAACGCAATCCGCAGCGCCACGCGCAGCGCGTCTTCGTCGTCGGCCGTGAACGCGTCGAGGCCGCAGGCGCGCGCGACCGCGGCGTGATCGGGTGCTGAATCGACGAAGTCGACGCCGAGGTTCGTCAGGCCACGCTGGCGCTGCTTGAGCTCGATGAGCGCGAGCGAACGATCGTCGAGCACGACGACGACGACGGGCAGCGCGCGCTCCGCCAGGGTGCAGAGCTCACCCATCGCCATCTCGAGGCCGCCGTCGCCGACGATCGCGACGAGCGGAGCGCCGGGGCTCGCGAGCGCGGCGCCGATCGCGAAGGGGATCGCGCAGGCCATCGTCGATAGGCCGCTCGACTGGATGAGCCGCGGCGCGCGCAGCCGAAGCGCCTGCGAGAGCACGATGCGGTGCGCGCCGGTGTCGAGGGTCCACCACGCGTCCGATGGCACCTCCTCTTCGAGCACCTTCGCGATCGCGCACGGCGAGCGCGGGACGGTCGGCGCGAAGGTGTCCACGAGCGCGGCGCGCAGCGGCTGCGAGTCGTCGACCCACGGTCGGCTCGGAGGGACCTCGGCGAAGAGCGACTCGAGCAAGCGTGCGGGATCGCCGACGAGGGTGTGCGTGGCGACGTGCATGCCGTGGAGCGCCTCCGCGCGCGTGAGCTCGACGACCGTCGCACCTTCGCCGAAGGGCATGCGCCACGACGCGCGGACCTCGACCGGATCGTAGCCGCAGAGCACGACGAAGTCGGCGTCGCGGATCCAAGGGAGCAGCGACCGGTCGGCGCTCGGGGAGAGCCCGAAGGCGCCGAGCGCGTGAGGCTCGTGCTCGTCGACGAGGCCCTTCGCGTCGTAGGTCGTGAGCACGGGTACGCCCGCGCGTGCGACGGTGCGTCGGAGCAGGGCGACGTCGGCATCGAGCGCTTCGAGCCCGAGGATCAGCAGCGGTCGGCGAGCGGAGCGGAGCTGGCCGCGCAGACGATCGAAGGGCGCGGGACTCGCGAGAATGGCAGTGTCGATCCTCGAGGCGCGCAGCGAGGGGTCGCGTCGATCGAGCGCGTCGACGAGCCGCGTCGGGACGTCCACGAGACGCTCGGCGACGTCGGTGGGCAGATCGAGGTGGACTGGCCCGGGCACACCGTCGCGGGCGAGCGCGATCGCTCGGCGAACCAACGTGTCTGCGTGATCGGCGGTCACACGAAACGACGCCTTCACGACCGGCTCGAGGAGCCGTCGGTGGTCGACGATCTGATGCGTGTAGGTGCCCTCTGCGTCGCCCTGCACGCAGCCCGTCACGACCACGAGAGGGCGCCGCGCTTGCTGAGCGTCGAGCGCCGGGAGCACGGTGTTCGCGACTCCGGGACCGAGGGTCGCGACCAGCAGTCCAACTCCGCCATCGACGCGTTGGGCGGCGCGTGCGGCGAACCCGGCGCTGGCCTCGTGCCGGGTGAGCACGAAGCGGACGCCCGCCCGGTCGAGCGCGTCGAGGAAGGTGAGAATCTCGCCGCCAGGCACCCCGAACGCGAGGCGGGTGTGGAGGGCGAGGCGGCGGGCGAGCACGTCGGCGACGCGGTGCTTCATCGGATTCTTCGAGGCGGTGGTCGCGGTGGGACCATGCACGGAGCTTGGTGCCTCAGTCGGGCGGGTCGGCGTGGAAAGGACGATCGCACACCCGACTGGGCACCCGGCGTACTGCGCTGTGATACGAGCGTTACGCCGACCGCTGCATGCGTGTGCCTCGTATACCCGCACGTTCGGCGAAACGTCGGTGTTGTCGGCGCGTAGGCCGGGACGTGAAACGAATCTTCGGCGCGGCGGTGCTCGTCTTCGCGGCGCTCTTCCTCTACGGTCGCTTCGTCGACGGGTGGGCGCGCGCGATGGTCGTCGCACGACCCGGGCCGGGCGGAGGCGAGCGCCCGGAGGAGGCGGAGGCGTGGACGCTCACCGGGCGTGGCGTGTCGCTCGCCGCGTGGGTGTTTCGGCCTCGGAGGGCGGCCGGCACGTCGGAGGTCGATTGGGTGCTGGTGCTGCACGGGATCGGCGACGGGAAGCGGAGCATGGTGGGGCTCGCGCGACGATTCGCGGCCCGAGGCGTGGGCGCGGTGGTGCTCGATCTGCGCGGCCACGGTGGGAGCAGCGGCGACGCGCTCGGTTTCGGTGCGCTGGAGGTCGAGGATCTTCGCTGCGCGCTCGACGACCTTCGACGCCGAGGCATCGCGACGGGGCGGCTCGGGGTGTACGGACCGAGCTACGGGGGCGGCGTAGCGATGCGCTTCGCCGCCGCGGACGAACGTGTCGATCGGGTCTTCGCGGTCGCCGCGTTCGCGACGCTTCCGGATCTCTCGTACACGTTCCTGCGCGGTCGACACGGCGACTGGGTCGAGCTCCTCCCGCGCTTCGTGTTCCAGGACGTGAGCGACGCGGCGGGCCGCCTCGCGGGCTTCGAAGGGCCGGTGCTTCGGCGGCCTCCCGCGCTGAAGGCGTTTCGAGGGCTCGCGCTGCTCGTGCACTCGCGGGAGGACGAAGTCGTTCCGTACGCGCATGCCCGCGCGCTGGCGGACGAGTGCACCGAGGGTGTCTGTCGCGTCGTGACCCTGGAAGGCTACGACCACCTCCAATCCCTTTCGAACTCCGAGTTACGTCGATTGATCGACGCGTTCTTCTTCGGAGTTCCCGACCACACGCACGGGTCGCTGGTCGAGTGAGCACGGTCCGGGAGCGATCGCTCTGGCTAGCACCCGCCGGCAAGTTCGTTCCGAGTTTCCGTAGCCAAAGGCGCGGATCTCCTTCGCCGACCTCCTCGAATAGGCTTCGCCTGTCCTTCGTCGGCGCGGCAAACGACCTCCACACCGATTCCTCGGCAACCCGGAACGAACTCGTGGGCGGGTGCGCTAGTGGACCTCGCTCAGGTGGGGCGCGGCGAAATCGACGAACGCGCGCACCTTGCGAGCGACCACCCGAACCTGGGGGTAGAGCAGATGCACGGGGCGCGGCGCCGTCGCGAGATCGGCGAGCACCGGCACCAGACGCCCGGCCGCCACCCGCTCGCGGACCATGTACGAAAGGGCGACCGTGATCCCATGGCCTCGCTCTGCCGCCTCGATCGCGGTGAGCGCGTCGTTGACCTCGAGCGTGGGACTGAGAGTGACGCCGGCCATGTGCGGGGCGACTCCGAAGCGCCACTCGCGGGTGGGCGTCAGGCCGCTGAACGCGATGATGGCGTGCCCCTTGAGCTCCGCCGGTGACGTGGGCGTCCCGCGTCGCTTTAGATACGTGGGGCTCGCCACGAGCCACCGCTGGACGCTCCCGACGCGCTTTGCGATCAGGTTCGAGTCGGGGAGAGGGCCAATCCGCACGGCGACGTCGACGCCCTCTTCGACGAGATTCACGACGCGATCCACGAGCAGGAGCGACGCCGTGACGCGCGGGTGCTGCCGTAGGAAGTCGCACACGACCGGGGCTAGCTCGGCGCGACCGAACGTCACGGGCGCCGTGATTGTCAGGTGGCCTTGGGGCGCGGCCGCCGCTCCCACAGCCTCTCGCTCAGCCACGTCGAGGTCCGTGAGGATGCGTCTCGCGCTCGCGAGGAAGTGCTGCCCCACCTCCGTGATGGTCAGACTGCGCGTGGTGCGGTGAAAGACGCGCGCGCCGAGCCGCTCTTCGAGCGCGGAGATGGCACGCGTGACGGCGGGCGGGGAGAGGCGCAGGCGCCCGGCGGCCTTCGCGAAGCTCCCCGCGTCGGCCACCGCGACGAAGACCTCCAGCTCGTGAACGCGGTCCATGACTATTCCGCCTAGCGCAAGAGTAGATTCCATGCGGCGCCTATTCTTGCAAGCCGAGTGGTGGCCCATGCTCTGGTCAAGCGCGGCCCACCTCGCTGCGTGATCCCTCCACAAGGACAGAACTCATGACTCGTGTCGCCATCATCAATCCTCAAACCGCCACCGGCGAAGCCAAGCAACTCTTGGACGCCGTCCACGCGAACCTGGGCATGGTCCCGAACTTCATTCGCGTACTGGCCAACTCGCCAGCGGCGCTCGGCGCCTTCCTCGGGCTCCACGGCATCGCGGGCGCGGGCCTCTTGGACGCCAAGACGCGTGAGCGCATCGCGCTCAGCGTCGCCGAGCAGAACGCCTGCCAGTACTGCGTGTCGGCGCACACGGCGATCGGGCGCAAGGCGGGCCTGGACACGGATGAGATGCTCGCCAACCGCGGGGGGCGCTCGTCGGACGCCAAGGCGGAGGCGGCGCTCACGTTCGCCCGCGCCTTGGTCGAGCACACCGGTCAGGTCAGTAAGGCCGAGGTGGACGCTGTCCGCGCCGCGGGTCACTCCGATGGCGAGATCGTCGAGATCATCACGCACGTCGCGATGAACATCTTCACGAACCTGTTGGGGAAGGCGACCCAGGTGGACATCGACTTCCCGAGGGTGGAGCTGAACGAGGCCGCGTAGGTCCACAGGCCCCCCGACGCGAGTGGCGGCGGGGGGCGCCTCGGCCGGGCCGAGGTCCGACCAAGTCGCCTAGCTAGGAGATGCAGACATGAGCCAGCACGTGACCCCACCTGACGCCGACGCCCGTCCGCCCCTCCCGCCCTTCACGCTCGAGTCCGCCATCCGGAAGGTGCGGATGGCAGAAGATGCTTGGAACACGCGCGACCCTCAGCGCGTCGCGCTCGCTTACACCGAGACCAGCCGGTGGCGCAATCGCGCCGAGTTTCCCCAGGGGCGGCGTGAGATCGTGGACTTCCTGATGCGCAAGTGGGCTCGCGAGCTGGACTACCGCCTGGTGAAGGAGCTCTGGCTCTTCGGCGAGCGCCGCATCGCCGTTCGCTTCGCGTACGAGTGGCGCGACGACGCCGGCCGCTGGTTCCGCAGCCATGGCAACGAGAACTGGGAGTTCGACGACCGCGGCCTCATGCGCACGCGCTTCGCCAGCATCAACGACCAACCCATCCTCGAGGGCGAGCGCAGGCTCCTCTGGCCACAGGGACCGCGGCCTCTCGATCACGCAGGGCTCTCCGAGCTCGGGCTCTGACACGGCCGTTCACGCCAACGAGAGGAAGATCCCATGACGCATCGCTACGCAGACATCGCTTTCACTCCGACGGTCAAGAAGGTGCAGGAGGAGCTGGGTAGCCGGGCGGGCTACGCTCGCATGGAGGCTGGGCCCGACGTGCTCAATCACGCACTCGGCGACGCCGAGGCGAACTTCATCGTGGCTCGCAACTCGCTTTACATGGGCACCGTCAGTGAGACCGGTTGGCCCTACGTGCAGCACCGCGGCGGCCCCCCTGGCTTCGTGCGCGTGCTGGACGAAAGCACGATTGGCTTCGCCGACTTTCGCGGGAACCGGCAGTACGTCAGCGTCGGTAACCTGCTGACCGACGATCGCGTGTCGATCATCTTCATGGACTACGTGAACAAGACGCGGCTGAAGCTCTTCGGGCATGTGCGTATCGTCGGGGCCGAGGACCAAGCGACCCTCTCGCGTCTCGAGGCGTCCGACTACCGGGCGCGTGTCGAGCGCGGCTTCTTGATCCGCGTCGAGGGTTTCGACTGGAACTGCCCGCAGCACATCACCCAGCGCTTCACGCTCGACGAAGTCCACGCGATGACCGCTCCGCTCCGTGAGCGCGTGTCGGAGCTCGAGGCGCGACTGGCAGCCTCCTAGCGTTCTTCTTCGGAGTTTTCGACCACACGCACGGGTCGCCGATCGAGTGAGCACGGTCCGGGGGCGACCGCTCGCGCGCGTGGGTCGGAGCGCGCGGACGTGGCGCGTACGGGACACCTCGCGTGTATCGGACTTCGTGCGTTCGGGACGTCGGCATCGTCGCCCGTAACGATCGGGCGATGTGAGCGTAGCCGTCCCGATGTCCACCGAGAGGCTCGGGCTGGTCGAGCCCACACTGTCCGACGCCACCGTGCCCGAGACGCGTCGCTCGTCCGTGCGCGTGCGCCAAGCCGAGGGGCCGGGGCGGCTGCTCTTCGTCGACTTCGTGCGGCTCTTCGCGTCGTTTCAGATGCTGCACGGCCACACGATCGATGCGTTGCTCGACCGCGAGCTCCGGCAAGGGCCGGTCTTCGGCGCGTGGTCGTGGCAACGCGGGCTCGTCAGCGTCTCGTTCCTCTTCGCGGCGGGGATCGCGTTCACGCTCTCGACGCTCACGCGGCTCGACGCGTTCCACGCCGATCGGAGCAACCTGACCCGCCGCTGGAAGCGCATCGCGTGGCTCGTGACGCTCGGCTACCTGATGCACTTCCCCGCCGAGGCGCTCTCGGACGATCCGACCCGCGCGTCTGCGTCGCTGAACGGCTTCCTCATCGCGGACGTGCTGCAGTGCATCGGCGCCTCGATGGCGTTGCTGCAGGGGCTCACGTCGGTGCTGCGGAATGCGCGCCGCGTCACCGTCGTCGCCGGCGTGCTCGCGCTCGGCCTCTTCGCGTTCGCGCCGCTGGCCGACGCGGTGAACGTCGAGGGCCCGCTGCGACCGCTCGCGAACTACCTCACGCATCGTGGCGGGAGCCTGTTTCCGCTGTTTCCGTGGGCGGGCTACGTGTTCGCGGGGGTCGTGGCGGCCGCGATCCTCGCACCCCGTGGGACGTCGACGCCGCCCCACGTCGCGGCTCGGCGCGCTGCGCTCGTCGCGGCGGGCGGGCTCGGGATTTGGGCGATCGCGCGCTGGTTCCCGTGGCGCGTCACTACGGACGACACGACCTACCACGCGGTGCCGAGCTTCGCGCTGCTCAAGCTCGCGGTCGTGCTCGTGCTCGTGCTCGCATTCACGCTGCTCGCCTTGCGCGTGACGCGGCTTCCCCGCGTGCTGCGCGTCCTCGCGGGGGAGAGCCTGATGCTCTATTGGTTTCACCTCACGCTGCTCTACGGCGCGGGCATCGGACTGCGGAGCTGGATCGGGCCCACGCTCTCGCTGTCCGCGACGTTGGCGGTCGCGTCGCTCGTGGTGGTCGGCTCGGCGCTCGTAGGGATCGGTTGGCATCGGTTGAAGGCGTGGCGTGCGGCTCACTGACGATCGAGACCCGACGCTTGGCGGCGACGAGCCGTCCGACGCAGCGCGTGCGCTCGGCCGCGACGGACGCGTCGCGTTGTCGACGTGGAACGCAGCGTTCGCTCTGCCGATCCGATCCGAACGACGCGGGGGCGTAACGAGCCCCGGCGCCTCTCGTAGGTCCACGCGTTGGAGACACGACGCTCGGCGTCGGGAGGGTGGCCATGTCCATGTGGATCATGTTCGGGCTCGCGGGAGCCCTGGGGCTCTTTGCGGCCTTCGCGTTGGTGCGTTTCGTGGTGGCCGGGTTTCGCCGCGGCAAAGGCACGGGGCTGATGACGCTCCTGGTGCCGGGATACGTGTTCTGGTTCGGCGCCAAGCGGACGGAGATCCCGAACAACCGCGCGTGGCTCGCGTCGGGGTTCGTCGCACTGCTCGGAGCCGGACTCGCGATTCAGTTCTCCACCGCATTCGCGCCGGAGCCGGCGTTCATCGAAGCCGACGCCCCCGAAGGGCTTCCGTCTTTCGAGGAGATGGGCTCCTTCGACGATCTCGCGCCTGCGGAGTGACGGGCCGGCAGATCACGTGTCCGGGCTCGGTTTTTCACCATCGAACATCGACTCAAATGAGGAAGATCATCATGAAGGCTGCTCTCAATCTCGCGTTGCTCGTCTCGGTGCTGGCTCCCGTTCTCGCGATCGGTGCGACGGCGAGCGCCCAGGGTCGCGCGTTCACCATCCACGACAACGGCGGGAGCCGTGTGCAGTTCGTCTCCGACGCGCCGCTCGAGACCATCACCGGCGTCAGCTCCGACGTGGAAGGCAACGTCACCCTCGATCCCGCGAACGTCGCCTCCGCGCGTGGGCGTGTGAAGGTGTCCATCGCGAGCTTGCGGACCGGCATCGATCTCCGCGACGAGCACGTCCGATCGCCCAACTGGCTCGACGCGACGCGCTTCCCCGATGCGACCTTCGAGATCACCGGGGTCGAGGGCGCCACACGGCTCGCGCCCAACGAGAACACCGAGGTGCGCATTCGCGGTCGCTTCACGCTGCACGGCATCACGCGCGAGGTCGTCGCGAACGCGCGCGTACGCTTCGTCCCGTTCAGCCCCGAGATGCGGGCTGCCCGCGTGAACGGCGACGTCGTCATGGTTCAGGCGCGCTTCGATCTCCGCCTCACCGATTTCGGCGTGCAGATCCCCGAGGCGGTACAGCTCAAGGTCTCCAACGAGATTCAGGTCAACGTCGCCCTGCGCGCGACCGTCGGCACCTGAGTCCTACGCGAACGGCGCGCTCGGTTTCGAGCCCCTTCGCGACGAAGGTCGGAGCTCGCGCGACTCCCCTCCTGCGCGGGCTCCTTCTTGCGCCGCTCGAGTGTCTCTTCTCTGCGGGCGGCGTGGTGTGTGCGTGTCTGCTCCCAGTTCCGGTCGGGGTCGGTCGGCGATCGACCCCGGCCGGGGCGCTTTGCTTCGATGAGGTGGATCATGAGTGGGAATCGGTGGTGGTGGTGGCTCGCGCTGCTCACGCTCGGCTGTGGGAACGACGTCACGACGGGTGGCGCGCGGGACGCGGGTGGATCGCGGCCGACCGCGGATGCGGGCGGTACCGGCGACGAGCTCGCGCTCGAGGCAGCCTCGCTCGTGAGCGACGCGCGGGGCCGATTCGACGTGACGGGGCGAGGGCTCGACGGGCAAGACGCGCTCGCGAGCGTGGCGGGTCACAACGCGTTCTGGTTCGCGTGGAGCGTCTTCCACCCCGGAAGCGAGCTCTTCGGCACGGAGCGCGGGGTCCGGGAGGCGACGATCGAGAGCAGCGACGAGTGCACCGTGCCTTGCCGCGAGGTCGCGCCGGCCTGTGGTGGTCGCGATTGCATCCCGGCGCTGCAGAGCCCGACGATGGTCGGCGCGGACGACCCTTCGCTCTCGTTCCTCCGAGACGTCGACGAGGTCCTCGGCGTCATCACGCCGAGCGGTCCCCGCGCGTACCCCCACAACATCCTGTGGTGGCACGAGATCGTGAACGAAGAGGTCGACGGCGAAGCCTTCTCGGTGACCTTCTGTCCCCTCACCGGCTCGGGCCTCGCGTTCGACCGCCGACGCTTCGTCGAAGGGTCGACGGTCGAGCTCGGCGTGAGCGGCAACCTCTACAACTCGAACCTCGTGATGTACGACCGAACCTCGGAGAGCTTCTGGTCGCAGATGCGGCTCGAGTCGATCTCCGGTACGGAGATCGGCACTCCTTCGCCGATCCTGCCGGTCTTCGAGATGACGTGGGGCGCGTGGAAGGCGCTCCATCCCGACACGCGCGTCGTCTCCTCCGACACCGGTCACTCGCGCGACTACACGCGCTATCCCTACGGCGACTACCGCGTCAACGACACGAACACCTTCCGGGCGACCAATCCCCCGCCCGACGATCTCTTCGACAACAAGGACATGGTCTTCGGCGTGGTCGTCGACGGGACGCTGCGTGGGTACGCCTGGGACGTGCTCGCTGAGACCTCGGGGAGCCCGCAGGGCGTGGTCCACGACGAGGTCGCGGGAGCTCCCATCGTGCTCGTGCACGATCTGCGCGCTCGCTACGTGCACGCGTTCCGGCGCGACGCGGACGAGCGCTTCACGCTGGTCGCGCGGTGACGAGCGCGACATCCGGCACGGCGTGCGCGCAGCGCGTGAGGCGGATGCTGCCACCCGCCCTCCTCGTCGCGATCGTGTGCGCGGTTGTGCTCGCCCCGGAGCGCGCTCACGCGGGCGCGTGGACGCTCGAAGAAGGACGCCTCTGGGGCAAGCTCGCCGTGCTCCACCTCTCGTCCGATCAGCTCTTCGCGACCGAGACCGACGCGGGTCTGCTCGGCTGCGCGAATGGCGCGGGCGAGGCGATCGTGATCGGACCGCGCGACCGACGCCCCTACGACTGCACCACCGGCGGCACCTTTCGTGTCACCGCCGTCTACGCCGAGCTCGCGCTCGGTCTGCTCGACGAGCTCGAGGTGTCGCTGCAGGTGCCGTGGATCGCGGACGTGCGATTCTCGAATACGAGCGGCCTCGACGGACGCGACTCGGGGATCGGGGATCTGCGGGCGTCGCTCCGCTACCGAGTGCTCGCGCAGCCCTTCGTCGGCACGCTCGCGTTCCAGGTGAAGGTCCCGAGTGGGCGCTTCACGACGGACGAGGCGGTGCCGCCGTTGGGCGAAGGGCAGTGGGACCTCACCTTCTCCGCGCAGGCGGGGCGCTCGTTCGGGCGCGGCTACCTCAACGCGGACGTGGGCTATCGCGTGCGCTTGCCGAACGACGACACCCGCATCGACGTCGGCGACGAGATCCTCACGAGCCTGGAGGGAGGCGCGTCCCTGCATCCACGCTTCGCGCTGCGCGCGGCGAGCGCACTGCTGTGGGGTTTCGAGAGCGAGAACGTAGGCAGCGCGGTCCTCGCGCGCCCTCGCCGCTGGGTGCTCGAGGGTCGCTTTACCGCCGCGGTCGTGGTGCACGAGCACGTGGGCCTCGAGGCGTTCGTCTTCGTGCCCTTGGTGGGCGAGGGCTGGCCCGCGAACGCGACGTATGGGATCGCCGTGTCGGGGACGACGCCGAAGCTCTGGGATCGACGCCGAGGCGGCGGTGAGTGACCCGACGGGTCGAGCACGAGCCCACGCAGACGAAGCCATGACGAAGGAGCTCGAACGCATGACGAAGGGCGCCCTGTCCGGGCTACGAGTGTTGGATCTCAGTCGCATCCTCGCGGGGCCGAGCTGCACGCAGCTCCTCGGGGATCTCGGCGCCGAGGTGTGGAAGGTCGAGCGGCCCGCGCGGGGCGACGACACACGTGCGTGGGGCCCGCCGTTCGCGCGAGCCAAGGACGCAGAGGCCGACGACGCGGAAGCAGACGCGGAAGCAATGGACGCAGAAGAGAGCGCGTACTTTCTCTGCGCGAACCGAAACAAACGCTCGCTGACGATCGACTTCACGACCGACGCGGGGCGCGAGCTCGTGCGACGCCTCTCGCTCGAAGCGGACGTGCTCGTCGAGAACTACCGCGTGGGCACGCTCGCCAAGCACGGGCTCGACTTCGCGTCCCTGCACGCGATCCACCCACGCCTCGTCTACGTCTCGATCACCGGCTTCGGGCAGACCGGCGCGCGCCGCGAGGAGCCGGGCTACGACTTCCTCGCGCAGGCCCTCGGCGGGATCATGAGCCTCACCGGACCGGAGGAGGGCCCGCCGTACAAAGTGGGCGTCGGCATCGCCGATCAGATGTGCGGCATGTATGCGACCGTCGGTCTCTTGGCGGCGCTGCGTCATCGCGATCGGGCGGGGGTCGGTCAACACGTCGACGTGTCGCTGCTCGACACGCAGGTCGCGTGGCTCGCGAACGCAGGCGTGGCGACGCTGATGACGGGGCACGCGCCGCCGCGTCTCGGCAACGGTCACCCCCACATCGTCCCCTACGACGTCTTCGCGTGCGCGGACGGTCACCTCGTGATCGCGGTCGGCAACGACGCGCAGCTCGCGCGGCTGGCTCGCGTGCTCGACGCAGACTGGGCGGAGGACCCACGTTTTTCCACCAATCGTGCGCGCGTCGAGCATCGCGACGCGATGACGGCGGCGATCGAGGCGCGGACGCGGACGTGGTCGCGCGACCAGCTCGTGGACGCGCTCGGCCGCGTCGCGGTGCCCGCCGGACCGGTACGCGAGCTACCCGAAGTACTCGACGACCCCCATCTGCGTGAGCGCGGCGCGCGCGTTCGGGTCACGCACGAGACGCTCGGCGAGCTCGAGCTCCTCGGCAACCCGCTGCACCTCTCGGAGACGCCGTGGTCCGCACGGCGCGCTCCTCCGCCGCTCGGCGCGCACACGTACGAGGTGCTCCGCGAGGTGCTCGGGCTCCACGACGAGGCGCTGGTGGACGCCGCCCGACGAGGTGCTTTCGGCGACGAGAAGAGGGGGCGCGAGGCGGGTCGCTGAGGCGCCGCCGGGGCAGGCATCCAGCCCCTCGCGCCGGTGGGTCCGAGTAGGGTCAGGGACCGCGGTCCGCGCCGCACACGGGCTGTGGAGTCGCTCGACCTTCTTGGGCCAGGACGGCGGCCAAACGAGACGGATCGTGGATGGGGCTCGAGCAGGCCTCGCTCGTACACACGTGCGCGATCGCGACGTCCTCGGCGGGGTAGCGGCCGTCCGGCTCGTAGTGGAGGAGCTTGCGCGGCTCGTAGGCCGCGGAGGCCCACTCGAAGAGCGCGCGCGCGCCACCGTCGTCCCGACGGCCGACGATGCTGATCTCGACTGCGCCCAGCGCGATCGTCTCGACGGCCACCGCGACCTCGGCCTGCGTGCCGAGCGGCTCTCCACCAGCTTGCGTCGCGAGCGTGTGTGCCAACGTGCGTGCGCGCTCGCTCAGGCGTTCGTCGTGAGCGAGCGATCCCGCCGTCCACAAAGCCCGTGCAATCCACGCGTTCTCGCGGGGTGGCGTGGTCGCGTGACGGTCGAGTGAGCCTCGGTAGAGGGTGCCATCGAAGAGCGGCTCGGCGGCGGCGAGCAACGACGTCGCGCGCTCGGCCCATCGGTCGTCACCCGTCGTGCGATGGAGCGCGAAGTACGCGAGCGCGGCCGACGCCTGCGGTGCGAGGTAGAGCTGCTCGTCGCGAGCGTGCGGCCTGAGACGCGCATCGTGCACACGCAACGCGGCGGATTGGCGGAGGTACCCACCGCGAACGAGGAGCTCGACGTGCAGCGCCTCGGCAGCGCGTCGCGCGGTCTCGAGATACCGCGGCTGACGCGTGAGCTCGTAGGTTTCCGCGTACGCTTCGATCGCGCGGCCGACGAGGTCCGCGTACACGCCGTGGTCGACCGGCGGTACTCCGAGCGCACGCCGACCGGCGTCGTCGCGTGCCCAATACGACGCGACCTCGCGATCCGGAAAGCCTGTCGGAACGTCCTCCTGCGTCGCGTAGAAGAGTCCGTCGGGCGCGAGCAGGAACGCCTCGACGAACCGATGCACCTCGGCGACGCGGTCCGACCAGACGGGGTCGCCCGTCAACGCGAACGCGTGGGCGAAGGCCACGAGCGCGGCGGCCTCGTGAAGAAGGCGCTTCTCGAAGATCGGTGTGCGCGGCGTGCCGTGACCGCCGACGAACACGCCGCCCCACACGGGGTCGATCAACGTCGCCCACGCCTCCGCGGTGCGCAGCGCATGCTCACGACGCTCCAACTCTCCGCGGCCGTGGGCTCGGAGCCAGGCGTGTCGCATCGGGGCGTCCGCGACCATCAGGTTCGGTCCCCACCCCTCGGGTCGGCGCGCCGAGTCGAGGCTGGTCGTGAGAGCGACGCACGCCTCGTCCACGACGGCCGCGGGCGCCTCGGTCGGCGTGAGGTCGGTGTAGTCGTGTCGTCGATGCGCGTCGATCAAGCGGTCGAGGATCGGCACGAAGCTCCGGGGGCGCTTGTTGCCTCGGATGGCGAGGATCGACCGACCGTCGGGCGTGAGCACGACGGTCGCAGGCCAGCCCCATCGCTCGAAGCGCGCGCCCAAGTCGGGGCGAACGTTCGCGTCTACTGCGACCGCCACGAAGTGCTCGTGCACTCGGCGCACGACGTCCGAGTGTCGGTAGGTGTCCTCGTGCATCCATCGGCACGCGGTGCAGCCCTCGATGCCGACGTCCACGAGCACCAGCCGGTCCTCCTGGCGCGCGAGCGCGAACACGTCCGCGTCCCAGTCCCGCCACTCGATGTCACTCGGTTCGGAGCTCGGCGCGGAGGCGACGGTCGTGGCCACCGAGTGAGGGGTGGCGCAAGCGAAGAGAACGACCAGGCTGAGCAACGCGCGCATGTCGCTCGGATGTCGCGCCAAGGGATGAGTTACGTCGTGACGTCGGCGGATCGAACGCGTACGACGACGGCATGCGGATCTCCAGGTGAATCGGTTTGGCGCTCACGTCGGCGCTCGTCGCGTGTGGAGGCGTCGTGCCGGAACCCTCGTCCGCGAGCCACTCGGCTTCGACGGCTTCGGATGCGGAAGCACCGACGTGTCCGAGTGCGCGGGTCGCGGTGCGCGTGCTCGGCAGCGGCCCCATCGTCGACGATGCGCGTGCGAGCACGGGATATCTGTTGATCGTCGAGGGACGGCCGCGGCTGTTGGTCGATGCTGGCGCAGGGGTCGCGTTGTGCCTCGGGCAGCTCGGTGTGGCCCCTGAACGGCTCGACGGAGTGCTCGTCTCCCACGGGCACGTCGATCACACCGCCGATCTGATCTCGCTGCTCAAGAGCGCGTCGTTCTCGGATCGACGAACGCCGCTGCCGGTGCTGGGGCCGAGCGGGGACGCGCGCTTCCCCGCGATCGGAGCGTTCGTCCGCGCGCAGATCGGGGAGGAAGGGGCGTGGTCGTATCTCGGAGGCTTTCTCGGGGAGGGCGATCCGTTCGCGCTCGAGCTGCACGAGCTCGACGTGCGCGGCGCAGCGACGAGCACGGCGATCGACGAGCTGAGGATCGACGCGGTCGGCGTACCGCACGGCCCGGTGCCCGCGCTCGGCTTCGTGGTGCACGCGGCGGGGCGACGCGTCGCCTTCGGGGGCGACCAGCGGCTCGACGATCCACGCTTCCTCGAGCTCGCGCGGGATGTGGATCTCTTGATCGCGCACCACGCGGTACCGGAGTCCAACGCGGGTGTCGCCGCACGGTTGCACGCGCGGCCCTCGCAGATCGGCGCGTTCGCGGCGCGCGCTGGAGTGCGGCGGCTCGTGCTCTCGCACCACATGCGACGGAGCCTCGAACGGTGGACCGACGGCGAGGCGGCGCTGCGCGCGCAGTACTCTGGTCCGCTGGAGGTCGCGGAGGACCTCGACTGCTTCGCGGTCGAGTGACGAGCCCGTCGGGCGGCACCTGGGGCGTGCGCAGTGCGCGAGAACGAGTGCGTCGGCCTTCGAGCCACGCATGCCCTCGTGACCTCGCGTCGCTCCTCGCGGGGGCTCCGAGGACGCCGATTCCGCGTCTCGAGCGTGTGCGCTCCGGTATCGTCTCGGCCGATGTCGGACGCTCCCAGGATCCTTCGCCCCGAGAACGCTCGCGCCGTTCTTCGCACTCACCGCGCTCTTCCACGCGGCATGCGTGGCGACGCGGTTCGACGAGGTCGCCCAGAAGCTCCCGGCGGGCATCGCGGGTGGCCTCCTGATCGCGACATTCGCCCTGATCTTCATCGAGGGCTACTTCGAGAGCCGCATCGACTACGGCGAGCAGCTCGCGTCGTTGCCGCTGTGGATGCGCATCGACTCCCGGCCCGTGAAGGCGTCGTTCACGTTCGCCTTCACGTACTTGGCGATCGTGCTGCTGCAGACGTGGGACGTCGAGATCGGCCCGGTCGATCCGACGCCGCCGCCCGAGTGGCCGGTCGGCCAACGGGCCCAGTGGTTCGGCATCATGACGCTGGCGATGTTCTTTCCGAACTTCCTCGCGGCGACGAGCTTCTTCATTCCTGGTTTGCGTCTGCTGGGCACGCTCTTTCACAAGCTGCCCGCCCCCGCCGCGATCGGCATCCTCGGTGCGCTCGGCACGGGCGTCGGCTACGGCGGCGGCGTGCTGCTCGGTGATGCGTCGGCGAGCTCGGGCGTGACGGCGGTGCAAGACACCTGGAGCTCCATCACCGAGAACCCTGCGGTCGCCCTCGGGCTCGCCCTCGGCGGAGTGATCGTGCCGATGATCGTCGGTGCGATGATCGGTAGGAAGAACGATTGAACGGTCGAGTGATTTGGTGAAGTGACGGGGCTCGAGTGTGCGCTCAAGCGCGGCGCGCGAGCGCGAGGGCGAACCACGGCTCGAAGGGCACGCCTTCGCGCCACGCGGGATCGCCCGAAGCGGGTCCCTCTTCATCCCAGCGCGCCAGCGTGAGGCCGGCGTCGGCCAACATCGATTCGGCGGCTTCGCGGGTGTACTTGGTGCTGATTTCGGTGTGGATGCGTTCGCCCGCTTCGAACTGGAGCTCGAGATCGAGGGCGGCGATGCGAACGCGTTGGTCGCGCGTCGACTCGAGGTGCATCTCGACGCGCGACCTCTGCGCGTCGAAGAACGCGACGTGGCGGAAGGTGGTCGGGTCGACGTCGGCGCCGAGCTCGCGACGCAAGACCGAGAGGACGTTGCGGTTGAACTCCGCCGTGACCTGGGCGGTGTCGTCGTAGGCCGCCTCGAGGGTGGCGACGTCTTTGACGAGGTCGAGACCGAGCAAGAGGTGCTCGTCGTCGCGGAGCGCGCCGCGCACGCGCCGGAGGAACGCGACCGCGTCGTCGCGCTCGAAGTTGCCGATGGAGCTGCCGAGGAACGCGACCATCTTGCGGCCGCGCGCGGGGAAGTCGGCGGCTGACCCCGCCGACGCGGACGAGAACGCGCGCAGTCCCTGGTCGTAGTCCGCGACGAGGCCGTGGACGTGGAGGCTCGGGTAGTCGCGCCGGAGCCCTTTCGCGCTCTGGCGCAGCATGGACTCGCTGACGTCGATGGGGACGTAGGTGGTCGCGGTCGACCTCGTGGAGGTCCTCGCACGACGCAGCATGGCCTCGAGCAACGTGCGGGTCTTGCGGGCGGCGCCGCTGCCGAGCTCGACGAGGGTGCACGGTCGCGCGACCTCGAGCACGTCGTCGACGATGCGTTCGAGCAGTCGCTGCTCGGTGCGCGTCGGGTAGTACTCGGGCAGATCGCAGATCGCGTCGAAGAGCAAGGAGCCGCGCGCGTCGTAGAAGTGTTTCGGCGGGAGGTGACGCGGTCGGTGGACCAGCCCGGCCAGCACGTCGTCCACGAGCGAAGAGCGCGCTCCCGGCGCGACGAGCACGTCGACGTGCAGCTCGGGAAGCGAGAGCTCGGAGGCGTTCGTCATGAGGTCACCTTCGCGGATGTGGGCGCGAGATCCAACCTCGGAGAGAGGTCGCGCGGCGCGCGGAGCGTTTCGTTTGCGGGATCGTCACGTCGGGTCTCGGAGCTGCTGCACGTACGCGTCGGGGCGGTCGACGTTTCGTCGAGGCGTGCGGCACCGGCTCGCGCCGTCGTTCGACGTCCGAGAGGCGATCTCGCTACGCTCCGCCGCCATGTGTCGGCACGTCGCGTACCTCGGCCCTCCGATCACCCTCGCCGAGCTGATGCTCCAGGGGGAGCACTCGCTGGAGAAGCAGAGCTGGGCTCCACGCGAGATGCGTGGCGCGCTGATGAACGCCGACGGCTTCGGGGTGGGCTTCTTCGCGCCCCACCGCGACGAGCCGGCGCGCTATCGAGGCGCGCTGCCGCTCTGGGGCGACGAGACCTTCGCGGAGCTCGCGCCCGCGGTGTTGGCGCGTGCCGCCATCGCGAACGCGCGAAGCGCGACACCCGGGCAAGGAGTGGGGCCCGCGAACACGCCGCCGTACGTGGCCGGCGGCTGGGTCTTCTCGCACAACGGCCTCGTCGAAGGCTTCCACGACGGGCCGGCGCGCGCGATCCGCGACTCGCTCTCCGATCGCGCGTGGAGCGCGATGCGCGGGACGACGGACAGCGAGGCGCTCTTCGGTCTCTTCCTCGACGCGCTGCAGACGCACGCGCCCCTCGACGCGTTGGCGGCCAGCTTCGAGCGGCTGGCGGCGCTCGCGACGGGGCGGCGTGCGTTGCTCTCGATCCTCGCGACCAACGGCGAGCGCGTGTTGGCCGTCACGCACGCGCTGCACGGAGAGCCACCGAGCCTCTACCGCGTGCGACGCGACGACGTGGTGCGCGTGGCGAGCGAGCCGCTCGACGACGACGCGTGGGAGCCGGTCCCGCGCGGCGTGGCGTTGGAGCTGCGCGTCGGGGCGACGAGCGAGCGCGCGCTCGGGGGAGCCGGCCCGTGAGCGCGCGCGTGGACTCGTTCGTCTCCGACGCCGCCGCGGAGCTCGCGCAGCTCGACGAGGCGCGCGCGCGCACGCTGGCGTGGGTGCTCCCGCTCGACGACGACGCGTGGTGCGCGTGGCCGGATCCGGACTTCTCGCCGATCGCCTGGCACCTCGGACATCTCGCGTTCACCGAGGCCTCCTGGGTGCTCGAGCGCTCGCTCGGCGACGCGCGGCTCTCGGCGCCCTTCACGACGCGCTTCGCACAGGACGGCCGTCCGAAGCACGAGCGCGCGCAGGGCTTCGACCGCGCGGAGCTGCTCGACTACCTCGCGACCGTGCGCGCGGCGGTGCGTGAGGCGTGGCCGAAGCTGAACGCCGAGCACGAGCTCGTTCGAGACGGCTACCTCGCGTGGTTCTTGGCGTGTCACGAGCACCAGCACCGCGAGACGATCGCGATCGTGCGTGCGCGGACGGTCGCCGCGACCGAGCCGCCCGCGTCACCGTTCCTGGAGAGAACGTCGCGGCCGGCGGTTCGCGTGGAGATCGAAGGTGGACGCGTCCGCGTCGGAACGGACGAGCGCCTCGCCTACGACAACGAGCGACCCGCGACCGAGGTGGACGTCGGGCCGTTCGCGATCGACACGCGCCTCGTGAGCGCAGGCGAATGGCTAGCGTTCGTGAGGGACGACGGCTATCGGCGCGAGGCGCTCTGGACCCGCGAAGGGTGGGCATGGCGGGTGCGGAGCGGCGTCGAGGCTCCTTCGTCGTGGGGCGTGCCGGGGCCGAGCGCGCGTCGCGACGAGCCTCGAGCGAACCACGCGCTTCGCTACGTGGTGGCGACGCCGGCCGGCTGGCGAGCGTTCGAGCCCGACGCGCCGGTGTTCGGGGTCTCGGCCCACGAAGCCGACGCGTACGCGCGTTGGCGCGGCGCGCGCCTGCCGACGGAGGCGGAGTGGGAGCTCGCCCGGAGCCTCGGCGCCCTCGCGGAGCGTCCGCTCGAACCTGCGCGCCGGCCGCTCGACGGGCCCCTCTCGGCGATCCCGACCGATCGCGTGTGGGAGTGGAGCGCGGACACCTTCCTCCCGCGCCCGGGCTTCGTCGCGTTCCCCTACCGCGGCTACTCCGAGCCTTGGTTCGGAGATCATCGCGTGATGAAGGGGGGGAGCTTCGTCACCGACGCGGCGGTCGAGACGCGGTCCTTTCGGAACTTCTACGTGCCCGAGATGCGTGTTTGTTTTTCCGGTTTGAGATTGGTGTGGGAGTCGGGTTCGTCGTGAGCGTGCGGCTTACTCGGAGCAGACGCGCTCGCGCCCGCGCGTTCGATGCGCTCCGCCCAGCGTCGCAGGACGTCGCCCACGAGGTGGTCGCCGCGCGCCGCGAAGACGGACGCGAGCAGGAGCTCCGTGAGGGCGCCACCGCGAGCCGAGAAGGCGAAGCGGATGCGAACGCGCGATCGCCGGTCGCCGAGAGCGTCGACCTCGAAGTCGCCTCGCATCGTTCGGAGCGGGAGCGGGTATCCGGGCGCCGTGGTGTCGACCTCGAACGCGTAGCCCCGGCCTGGCTCCCAACGCGCGCAGGTCTCCGTCCAGCAGATGCCGTCGGCGTCCTCGCAGCGTCGCACCATCCCGAGCCCGCTTCCGGAGACGACCTCCGAGCGATGCAGCGTCGAGGCGAACTCGGCGTAGCCTCCGACGTCGGAGACGACGGACCACGCGTCTTCGGCGGGGGCGTTCACGTCACGTGCGAGCTCGAACCTCCCGCGTCCGTTCGAGAACACGGCGCGGCGAAGTCCTTCGAGCTGCAACATGGCGAATGCGAGAACGAAGGCGGAGGTTCCTAGCACCAACGTGGGAGACGGAACTTCATGCACCGCGAGGAAGACGAGACTCCCGACGACCCACGCGACGTCCATCCCACTCGCCGTGACCACCCCGATCGACGCGACCCGACGGCGAAGCGACAGTGCCAACAAGAACACGGCGTAGAGGCACAAGCCGACCCCGAAGAGAGGTACGGCGGGAGGGACGTCGAGGAGCCGAGCGACCGTTTCGGCGCTGGCGATGGCCGCCGTACCCGTCACGAGCGAGAAGATCGCGTTCAGCCGAAGAGCAATGCGCAGCCAACGGGCGTGTTCCATGCGAGGACCCTGGGCGTGCGGGAACATCGCGACCATGACGTGCCGAGTCATGCCCGGTCGTCCGACCCACGCCCCTCGGTGCATCGTCAGCTCGAACCACGCCCCTCTCGACCCGGCGGCTGCACGAGGTCCTCGAGCCCTTCGAGGCCGGCTTCGTAGATGCCCCTCATGGCGCTCCGCACGACCTCCCGCGCCGACGGGTCGAGCAGCTCGAACGAGGTGAGCCAGACGACCTCACAAGACTCGCCGCGCTCGAGAACGAACAGCGTTCCGAGCACGTCGCGGACTGGCAAGACCGACTGTTCCAAGATGCGGTACTGGAAGACACGACCTTCGTCGTCGACGGACTCGATTCGTTCGACGAGCTCGTGGCCATCGAGCACGCAGCGGCGACTCGCGCCTTCCCCGGAGCCCGTGACCTCACAGAGGGTGATCGCGGGGACCCAACGGTCCATCCGCTCGCCGGTGCGAAGCATCGCCCACACCTGGTCGGCGGAGGCGGACATCGGCCTTCGGGCCACGACCACCGTCACGACGCGGACTCCTCGGACGAGACCGCGTGGCGAGCGCGTCCGGAGACCGGACAGGTGGAGTAGCCGAGCAGGTAGTACACGCCGCACCGCGACACGACCCCGGTGAGAGCCCACGCGAGCCCGCATGCCGTCAGCACCACGGACGCGAGGGGCCCAAGCCCAGCGACCCATCCAGTCGCCGCGAGGGCCACGCCCGATGTGACGCGAAACACTCGGTCCCACCGCCCGACGTTGGGCGAGAACGAATACGTGAAGAGGGGGGATAGCTTTCTCATGGATCGTCTCCTCGAAGGCGAGTCTCGTGGCCTTCGGGAGGTAGCGTGAGGAATCGGCACCGTGAGGACTAGCGTGATGAACGGAGTCAGTTCATCACGTAGTACGTGATGATCGAACGCGCCGCGCCGGCCCTCGACGAGATCCGGGCTTTCGTCGCCGTCTACGAGTCCGGGGCCTTCGTGGCCGCCGGACGCCGACTCGGCGTGACGACGAACGCGATCAGCCTGCGCGTGCGGAGGCTCGAGTCGACGCTCGGGGTGCCACTCTTCGTGCGCACCACGCGGCACGTCGCCGCGACCGAAGAAGGGCATCGCTACTACACGCTGGTCCGCGGGCCGCTCGAGGGGCTGGACGCGGCCGCCGACGGTCTGGTGAACGTGGCCGGAGCCACGGTTCACGTCGCCCTCCCCTCGGCGTTGGTGGATGCCTTCGTCGGCCGCCTCGTGGCCGAAGCTCTCGAGGTCCACGTCCGCGTGACGGACCGCTTTCTCGATCCGGCGAAGGCAGGGCTCGACGTCGCCGTCCACGTCGGCTCGCCGCCAGACTCCGATCACGTGGCTCGGCGGCTCGGGAGCACGCGCTGGATCCTCGCAGCGACGCCGGAGTACCTCGACCGTCGCGGGCGGCCGCGGTCCCCCGACGAGCTGGCGACGCACGCGTGCCTTCGATTCGCCAATCCGACGGTGGAGACGTCGTGGGTGCTTCGAGACGCACGCGGGCGTGAGAAGGTCTCTGCTCTCGGCTCGGGACTCGTGTGCGACGACAGTCGCACCCTCGCTCTCGCGTGCGACCGCGGGCTCGGCATCGGCGTTCGGTCGTCAGCCGACGTTCGGACGCATGGCCTCGAGCGCGTGCTCCCTCGGTGGTCGTTCCCTCCGCTCGACGTCTTCGCAGTTACCCCACGGGGGCGCGCACGGCTTCGTCGCGTGGCCCGTTGCCTCGAGCTCCTCTCGGACTGCGTGGGCGCGTTCGACGCGTGAGCGTGCGGGTCCTCGATCGGCGATGCTCGTGTACGTGTCGTTGCCGGTCCCGGCGACGGTGACGAGCCCGTTCTGGAACGCGAGGAAGCTGGTGACGGAGGTCTGCTGCTCTCCCCGTGCGGTCGCGACCGGGGGCAGCGGAAGGGTCGGGTCGGACGCGCGGCCTCGACCCTCACCTTCGTGCCGGCGGTGGCGCGTCCGAACGCCACGCCCGCGGCGTGCGGGCTCGGTGCGGCGTCGCGAGCGCGGCGCGGCAGGGCGAGGTGGCTGCGCGAGGGACCACCGCGCGACGAGCGGTGGCAGCGAGGCGGCGTCTCAGCCGCAGGTGCCTTCGCCGCACGCCGCTTCGCTCGCCGCTTCGGTCATCGCAGTCGGCGATGCACGTCGCGCGCGCGGTCGGCGTGCGGTCGTCGTGTTCGACGGAGCGGCCGCCGGAGCGGCCTCCGTGGGCGCGGCCGGGTCGCTCGGCGCCGGCTCGGTGGGCTCGGTCGACGCGGCGTGCCCGCTCTCACCGCCGCTCGCCTCGCCCGAAGCCTCCGCTGCTCCGGCACCGCAGCTGCCTTCACCGCAGCTGCCTTCACCCGCGCGCTCGTCGGCGGCGTGTGTCCCACCGCAGCTGCCTTCGCTGCAGCTCGCTTCGCCCGCGCTCGACTCGGCGCCGGAGGACGCGGACTCGGTCGCTCGGGGCGTCGTCTCGCCTTGGCTCGAGCTGCTGCACGCGCCGAGGCCGAGCGAGGCGGTGGCCATCGCAATCAAAATTGTTTTCGTCTGGTGCTTCATCGTTCGTTTCCGTGCGCTGCAGGGGCAAGTCAGTCGTGAATTCGTCGGCGTGGGATCGGCTCACTCGGCCGGGCTGGGGGGCGCGCTCGGCACCGCGCCCGGCGCCGCGCCCGGGTCCGGCATGCCGAGACGCGCGGCCGCCGCGGCGGCCTCCGACTCCTCCAGCCGAAGCTCCGGCGCCGTCTGCACGGGCTGACCCGCGGTCGCGCGCAGCTCGAACGTGATCGGCGCGGCCTCCGCGACCTTCTCGCCGAGGGTGGCGAGCGTCGCCTCCGCGAGACGATCGAAGGCGGAGCGAGGGTGAACGTCGTGCTCCGCGAGACCGACGTTCACGGGCTCCAGCGTACGCACCGCGACCGCCCGCGGGGTGTCGCCGTCGAACTGGAACCGCAGCTCGAGGCGCGCGGTCTTGCGCGTGGTGCGGCCGTGCAGGCGGAAGTCGCCCGTCGCGTTCAGCGTCACGACCCGTTCGGCGCCCTCCATCGCCGACACGTCGTTCGCGGAGACGTTCGTCACCTCGACGACGTTGAACTGCGCGTAACGATTCGCGTCGCGGACCTCCTGCGGAGTGTCGCCCGCGATCTGAAGCCACGTGCGCGCGTGCTCGTTCTGGGTGTCGTTCTTCGTCTCTTCCCCGAGCTCTTCCGCCGTCGAGGCCCGCTTGCGCTGGAAGATCTCCAGCGGATCGAGGTCCACGCGCACGAGACCGCGGCTGGCGGAGAGGTTCGCGAGGTCGAGGTAGAGCTCTCCCGACATCGACTCGCGGGAGACGCCGTGGATGTTCTCGAGCGGCGCGATCATCACGAAGTCGACCGCGCTCGACGCGGTGTCGATCGTGAACACGCGCGTGGTCGCGGTCTCGGGGCGCTCCTGCGCCTCCAGCGGGGGCGTCTCGGGCGCCGCGGGCGTGCTCGGCTCTTCGTCGCAACCGACGACGACGAGGGCGAAGAGCGACGAGCAGAGGAATCGAAACGTGGGCAGCATCGGGGTCCAACTCCGTGGTTGGCCGGACGTATCGCCCTCTCGGACTTTCGTTACGCCCCGCCGTGCGACGGGTCGGTGACGGCGACGGAGGGCGCGCCGCGGCGGTCCTCCGTCGCGGCGACCCACAGCGGTCCGACGAGGGTCAGCAGCACCAGCACGTTGAAGCCCGCGTTCGACGGGTTCCCCGACGCGATCGAGCCCGCGCTGTCGAGGAAGAACCACGAGCACAGACCGGTGACCACCGCGCGACGGACGGCGTCGGGCGCGTGCGGATGGACCCGCGTGGCGAGGCACCAGATCATCACGCCCCAGCCGAGAAGAAAGCCGCCGGTCAGCGCGGAGAGGAAGCGGGTGTCCGGCGAGGCGTAGGTGGGGATGCCGTCGATGGGCCAGCTCAAGATGTCCAGGCTCATTCGCGCCGGCTCCTTCGTCGACTCCGTGGAGCCGAGGGCGAACACGGGTCCGAAGACGCCGATGAGGATCGCGGTGACGCGAAGCCAGAGCGCGTGGTGTCGTCGAGACATGAGACCTCCTGCCCTCGCAACGTGGCGCACCGCGGACGCGGCGCGATGACCTCCGAGGTCATCGCCGTCCGTCATGGCCGTAGTACCGTCGTCGCGTGTCTTCTTCGTTCGGCGAGCTTCTTCGTCGGCTCCGCGAGTCGCGAGGGACGAGTCAGCGACGCCTCTCGGCCGAGGCCGAGGTGTCGACGCGTCACGTGAGCTGGCTCGAGACGGGGAAGGCCAACCCGAGTCGAGAGATGGTGCTCGTGCTCGCGAGCGCGCTCGACCTGCCCCTGCGCGAGCGAAACCAGCTGCTGCTCGCCGCGGACTTCGCGCCGGCCTACGCGGAGACCCCGCTGGACGCGGACGCGATGGCCGACGTGCGCCAGGCGCTTCACTTGTTGATGACGGGCCACGAGCCGTTCCCGGTCGTCGTGATGAACCGCGCGTGGGGCATCCTCTGCGTCAACCGAGGCTTCGGTGCTCTGCACCGCGCGATGACGGGCGTCGATCTTCCGCCGTACGCGTCGCTCGAGCGCGGCCCCAACCTCATCGACGCGTTCTTCGTGCACTACGCGCCGTTCCTGAACGACCCGCACGCGTGCTCTCCCACGTGTTGCCTCGCCTCCGCCGCGAGGCGTCCCGCGAGCCGGAGATCGCGCGGCGCCTCGAGCGGTGGGTGGGCACGCCCCGCGCGATCGGGTCGGAGCGGTCGCGCGTGGTCGTCCCGATCGGATTGCGGCTCGAGGGTGGCGTCGTGCGCCTCTTCACGACGTTCACCGCGCTCGGGACACCCACGGACATCACCACCGACGAGCTCACCATCGAGATGTTCCACCCCGCCGACGCGGACTCGGCGGAGTTCTTCCGTCGTCGAGGGTCGTGAACGCGCGAGCGCGCGTGACGACCCGGCGGGAGCGGCGTAGGAACGGTGATGCGACCGACCTGGAGGCACCTCGTGGTGCTGGCGCACGTGCTGGTGTGGGGGTGTGCGAGCTCTCGCGGTGTCCCGCGAAGCGCGACGGCGTCGGCGAACGACGGGGCGAGCACGCTCGGTGAGGCCGAGCACGTCGACCCGTGTCCGAACGCGCAGGTCGCGGTGCGCGTGCTCGGCAGCGGCGGCCCGATCGTCGACGACGCGCGCGCGAGCACGGGCTATCTGTTGATCGTCGAAGGGCGGCCGCGTCTGTTGATCGACGCGGGGGCGGGGATCGCGCTGAGGCTCGGGCAGCTGGGCGTGTCGCCCGAGCGACTCGACGCCGTGCTCGTGTCCCACGTCCACGTCGACCACACCGCCGATCTGATCTCGCTGCTCAAGAGCGCGTCGTTCTCCGAACGACGAGCGCCGCTGCCGGTGCTGGGACCGAGCGGGGACACCCGTTTCCCCGCGATCGCGGCGTTCGTCCACGCGCAGATCGGGGAGGGCGGCGCGTGGTCGTATCTCGGAGGCTTTCTCGGGGAAGGCGAGCCGTTCGCGCTCGATCTGCGCGAGCTCGACGTGCGCGGCGCGGCGAGGACCACCTCGATCGACGAGCTGAGGATCGAAGCGGTCGGCGTACCGCACGGCCCGGTGCCCGCGCTCGGCTTCGTGGTGCACGCGGCGGGGCGACGCGTCGCCTTCGGGGGCGACCAGCGGCTCGACGATCCACGCTTCCTCGAGCTCGCGCGGGATGTGGATCTCTTGATCGCGCACCACGCGGTCCCGGAGACCCACGCCGGCGTCGCGGCGCGACTGCACGCGCGGCCCTCGCAGATCGGCGCGTTCGCGGCGCGGGCCGGGGTGCGGCGGCTCGTCCTCTCGCACCACATGCGCCGGAGCCTCGAGCGGTGGACCGAAGGCGAAGCGGCGCTGCGCGCGCAGTACTCCGGTCCGCTCGAGCTCGCGGAGGACCTCGACTGCTTCGCGGTCGAGTGACCGCTCCCCCGACGCCAACTGCATCGGAGTGTCCGCTGCGTTTCAGCGCGACGGGGCGGGGACCTCGAACCACACGCACGCGCCGCCTTCGGGCGCGTCCTCGACCCCGACGTCGCCGCCGTGCGAGGCCACGACCTCGCGGACGATTGCGAGGCCGAGCCCGGCGCCGCCGCTTTCGGTGCCGGGCACGCGATGGAAGAGCTCGAAGACTCTCTCGCGGTGCTCGATCGGGATGCCGGGGCCGTCGTCTCGCACTTCGATTCGCGCCACGTCGCCCCGCTCGCGCCACGCCACGACCACACGACTGCCCGCGTGGCGGATCGCGTTGGCGATCAGGTTGTCGATCACGTGGCGCAGGCGCTCGGCGTCGGCGTCGAGGGTGAGCAGTGGGCTGGGCTCGCGGCTGAGCGCGACGTGTCGCCGCCCAGCCTCGTCCTCCGCGCGCGCGAGTGCCTGGGTCACGAGCTCGTCGAGGCCGAAGGGCGCACGCTTGGGCTCGACCACGCGCCGCTCGAGGCGCGCGAGCTCGAGGAGATCGTCGACGATCGACTGCAGGCGCTCGCACTCGCGTCGCGCGGTGTCGAGCAGGTCGGTCTGCCGTTCGGTCACGGGGCCGGCCGCGCCTTCGAGGCAGAGGTGCACGGACATCTGCACCGACGTGAGCGGCGTGCGCAGCTCGTGCGCGGCCGACGAAACGAGGTCGCGCTTGAACGCGTCGATCCGTCGCAGGGAGGTCACGTCGCGCAGCGCGAGGGTCACACCGCGCAGCGCGCCCGTCCCGACACTCGGCTCGCCGCTCGGACTCGGGATGGGGGTGGCGCCCGCGAGCACGTGGCGCGTGCCTTCGGACGTCACGAGCTCGAGCGCCTCCTCGAGCCGTGCGACGTGCTTGGGCTCGCCGGTCTCGCGCACGACGTCGCAGAGCTCCTGGAGCGCGGGGTGTCGCGAGGCCGCTTCGACCCACGCCCGCCCGCGCGCGTTCGTCGACGACACGCGCTGATCGGCGTCGAAGACGATCACGGCGTCCGCGAGCGAGTTCATGATCGCGGTGAGGCGCTCGCGCTCTGCCATCAGATCACCGACGCTCGACCGTCGATACGTCTCGAGCTGCTCGGCCATCGCGTTGAACGAGCGCCCGAGCGCCGCGATCTCCTCGCTGCCGCTCACGCGCACGCGGGCGGAGAGATCGCCTTGCGCGAGCCGCCGGACTCCGAGGTCGAGCACTGCGATGGGACGCAGCAGACGTCGACCGCGCGCCCACGCGAGCAGCACCCCGACCAGCGACGCGATCGTGACCGTGATCGCCAACACGCGCGCGCGATCCTCCGCGTTGGCCTTCGCGAGCTCGCTCTTTTCGGCCATGGCGCGGCGGTTCAGGTCGCGGATGGCACGTGCGGTCACGCGCAGGCGCTCGGCGGCGTCGACCGCGCCTTCGGGATCGTCGGCGGCTGCGTCGGCCGCCGCGTCGGCGGCGCTGCGAAGTCGGCGGCTGACCCCGCCGACTCGATCACGAAGTCGTTCGAAGCGCGCGCGGAGCTCCCGTGTCAGGTCGGGCTCGCCGCGCTCGGTGACGTTCTCTTCCTGCAGCGCGAGCGCCTCCTCCATGGAGGCGAGCGCTCGCCGCATCGGGACGCGGGCGACGGAGTCGACGTCAATCGCGGCGCGCACGTCGCCCAGACCGTCGAGCATCGCGTCCATCGCGTCGATCGTGCGGCTGTTCTCGTAGACGATCGCGGCCGGCTCCGCGCCGAGCGACACGAGGCCCACTGCGCCGAGCGAGGCGGTGACCCCGAGCGCGACCAGGAGCGGCGCTTGGGCGATCCAGAGGTGGGTCTGGAGCTTCATGCGCGGCCTCCTCGTGCGTGAAGCGAATCGTTCGAATCGATCGACGGAGGCGAGTGATCCGTGAGGCCGGTCGACGTGGTCGCGCAGCGTGGCTCGTCGGCGCCGAGGATGTGCACGTCGTAGCCCGCGGCCTCGCGGACGAGGCGCTCGGGCACGGTGCGGCGGAGCCACGCGCGCCATCCCCTCGCGCTCGACGCGCCGATCACGATGTCGCGGACCCCGTGGCTCGCCGCGAAGTCGAGGATGCCCACCACCGGATCGGACGACTCGACGACCATCACCTCCGCGCCCAGCTCACGGGCCAGGTCGGCGGCGTCCGCGACGATGCGTCGGGTCGTCGCGTCGATGCGATCGGGCGCTTCGCTCGGCGTGCGCACGTAGACCGCGAACCAATGGGTGTTGAGGCGACCCGCCATGCGCGAAGCGTGACGGAGGAGCTGGCGCGTGCGAGGCGAACGCGACGAGAGGCAGACCATCAGCCGTCCGACCGCCGCATCGGCTTCGCGCGTGCGCGGCGAGGTGCGCTCGAGCGACTCGGCGACCTCGCGCAGCGCGAGCTCGCGCAGCACGGAGAGCTTCTCGGGTCGGAAGAAGTTGGCCAGCGCCCACTCGGCGCGCTCGCGGTCGTAGACCTTCCCGGCGCGCAGACGCGCGAGCAGGTCTTCGGGTGGGAGATCGACGTCCACGATCTCGTCCGCGCGCTTGAGGAACGAGTCGGGCACCGTCTCGCGCACGCGCGTCCCGGTCGCGCGGAGCACCACGTCGTTGAGGCTCTCGAGGTGCTGCACGTTGAGCGCGCCGATCACGTCGATCCCCGCGCGCAGGAGCGCCAGCACGTCCTCGAAGCGCCGCCGCCGCGCGGAGCCGGGCGCGTTCGTGTGCGCGAGCTCGTCGACGAGCACGACCTTCGGCGCGCGCTTGACCACCGCGTCGACGTCGAGCTCGTGCAGGTCGAGCCCGCGGTAGTGGAACGTGCGGAGAGGCACCTGCTCGAGGCCGTGTACGAGCGCCTCGGTCTCCGCGCGCTTGTGGGTCTCGACGTAGCCGATCACGACGTCGACGCCGCGGCGCTTCAGCTCGTGCGCCTCTTGGAGCATGCGGTAGGTCTTGCCCACGCCGGCGGCCGGGCCGAGGTAGACCTTCAGACGTCCTTCGCGGGCACGCCGCGCGGCGTCGAGGTAGCGACGCGAACGCGCGCTCGGTGCCGCGGGATCGTGCGGATCGTCATCGTGCGGACCGTCGTCGGATCGCTCGCTCACGGCGTACGCCCGAAGCGCTCGTCGAGGCGCAGGTTGAGCTCGAGGACCCGCACGAGCCGGGCGTCGCTCGGGCCGATCGCACGCGAGACCTCCGCGATCGTCGAACGCACGTCGGCCACGTCGACGCGTCGCGCGGCCGCAATGCGTGGAGCTTGGGCCAGCGCGCCCTCGAGCGTGACGTCGGGGTCGAGACCGGAGCCCGAGGCGAGCACGAGATCCACCGGTGCACGCTCGACGTCGAGCTGCTCCAGGGTGGCGGTGACGCGCTCGCGCAGCGCGGGGTTGCTCACCGCGAGGTTGCTGCCGCCCGTCGCGGACGCGTCGTAGCCGACCGCGGAGGGGCGGCCCCAGAGGTACGCGTCGCGGGTGAAGGTCTGCCCGACGAGCGCGCTGCCGACCACGCGACCGTCGCGCTCGACGAGCGAGCCGCGTGAGCTCTCGGGGGCGAAGAGGGCCCCCGAGGCGAGCAGGGTGGCGGGGTAGAGCACGGCGCAGAGCGCGATGGCGTCCATGTTGGCATCCGCCAGATCCTCGTCCGCTTCCGACAGCGGCGGTCGCCCGGTGAACTCGGGGGGTAGCGCGGCGTCCCCGGCGTCCTCACGCCCCGAGCCGCCAGCGGAGAAGCCGCCGTTGCCCGCCTGCACCTTCACGACGAACACCG
>ERZ761607.840-NODE-840-length-44459-cov-7.187010_pt1 | contig 44459 bp, 37 predicted proteins | sample MGYA00511164_ERZ761607 | MGnify/ENA primary metagenome ERZ761607 (study PRJEB28899, sample SAMN02445080) | bioreactor sludge metagenome | biome: EBPR sludge | place: Australia: Brisbane, Thorneside Wastewater Treatment Plant | collected 2011-06-22 ...
TTTTGATATGAGTGTCAATGTATGTCTATATCTCTTTCAACTATTGCACGCCCCGTACCGCGCCCGATAATCCCGCATCTTCTCCAAATACACGGCGTATTCCGGTCGTTCGGCCAGGTACGCCACCAAATCGTCCAAGCTCACGATCGAAGTCACGGCGATATCGTGGGCGCGTTCGACTTCCTGAACCGCCGATAACTCACCCTGACCGCGCTCCCGCCGGTCCAGCGCGATCACCACGCCCGCCAGGATCGCGCCATGCGCGGTCAGGATTCGCATCGTCTCGCGGATGGCGGTGCCAGCGGTGATGACATCGTCCACGATCAGCACCCGCCCCTGGAGTGGAGCGCCGACAATCAGCCCGCCCTCGCCGTGATCCTTGGCTTCCTTGCGGTTGAAGCACCAGGGCGTGTCGCGGCCATGCCGGTCGGCCAGGGCGATGGCGACGGCCGCCACCAGTGGAATGCCCTTGTAGGCTGGCCCGAACAGCACGTCGAACTCCAGACCGGCATCCATAATCGCGGCGGCGTAACAACGGCCCAGCCGAGCCAGCGCCGCGCCGCTGTCGAACAGACCGGCGTTGAAGAAATACGGGCTGATTCGCCCGGATTTCAGGGTGAATTCGCCGAAGCGCAGCACGCCCCGGCCGATGGCGAAGTCGAGAAAGTCCCGCTGATAGTCCCGCATGGTTGGAGATTCCGCCTGAGTGAGCCTGAAATGCCGGTATCATAGCCTCGTTCGTGGCCCTTTCACTGGAGCATCTCAACCTCATGCGGGTGATCACCTTCAACGCCAACGGCATCCGTTCCGCCGCCCGCAAGGGTTTTTTCGACTGGCTGGCGGAACAGAACGCCGACGTGATCTGCATCCAGGAAACCAAGGCCCAGGAGCATCAGTTGCCGCCCGAGATCTATCGCCCAGCGGACTATCACTGTCATTACCACGACGCCGCGCGCAAGGGTTATAGCGGCGTCGCGCTGTACGCCCGCCGCGCGCCAGACGAAGTTCGAACCGGTTTGGGCTGGCCGGAATGCGATACCGAAGGCCGTTGGCTGGAAGCGCGATTCGGCCAGCTCAGCGTGGTCTCGCTCTATCTGCCGTCCGGTTCCTCCAGCCCGGAACGACAGGCGGTGAAATTCGATTTCATGGCGCGACTGGCCGAGCCGCTGCGGGCAATGCGCGCCAGTGGCCGCGACTTCATCCTCTGCGGCGACTGGAATATCGCCCACCGGAAAATCGACCTGAAAAACTGGCGGGCCAATCAGACCTGTTCCGGGTTCCTGCCCGAGGAACGGGCCTGGATGGAGGAATTGTTCGGGCCGCTGGGCTGGGTGGACGCCTTTCGTGTGGTGAATCCGAACCCCGATCAATACACCTGGTGGTCGCATCGCGGCCGGGCGTGGGAAAACAACGTCGGCTGGCGCATCGACTATCAGGTGATCACGCCCGGCCTGACGGAAAAAGTCCGCGCCGCCGCCATTTACCGCGACCGGCGTTTTTCCGATCACGCGCCGCTGACGCTGGATTACGACCTTTAGGGGAATGGGAACTTTCGATGCCAAACGATTCGATCCTGTCGGCTGACCGTCCCTGCGCCCGCGTTTTCCGCGACCCCGTGCATTTCCTCGCCCTCGGCTTCGGTTCCGGCTGCGCGCCCAAGGCGCCCGGCACCTTCGGCACGCTGGCGGCGATTCCGCTGTATCTGCTGATACAGCCGTTGCCGTTGTGGACCTATCTGCTGTTGACCGTGGCGGGCTTCGCGCTGGGGGTGTGGGTTTGCGACCGCGCCGCCCGTGATCTGGGCGTCCACGATCATCCCGCCATCGTCTGGGACGAAGTGATCGGTTACCTCATCACCATGATCGCCGCGCCGCCCGGCTGGCTGTGGATCATCGCCGGTTTTGCGCTGTTCCGGCTGTTCGACATTTTCAAGCCCTGGCCGATCCGGTGGGCGGATCAACGGATTGGCGGCGGTTTTGGCATCATGTTCGACGACCTGCTGGCCGCCGGCTATGCTTGGCTGGCGTTGCGGGGCCTGGCTTACGGCGCGGTCCTGCTGGACATTTCCTGATGACCGCATACAGACTTCTCCTGTCCTTCCCTGGCAACCGACGGAACCCGAGACAATGAAAATCGAAACGATTGCAATCCATGGCGGCTACACGCCCGAGCCCACCACCAAGGCCGTCGCCGTCCCCATCTACCAGACCACCTCCTACGCCTTCGACGACACCCAGCACGGCGCCGATCTGTTTGACTTGAAGGTGCCGGGCAACATCTATACCCGGATCATGAACCCCACCACCGCCGTGCTCGAACAACGGGTCGCGGCGCTGGAAGGCGGCGTCGGCGCGCTGGGCGTCGCCTCCGGCATGGCGGCGATCACCTACAGCATCATGACCATCGCCGAGGCCGGCGACAACATCGTCACCACTTCCACCCTCTACGGCGGCACTTACAACCTGTTCGCCCACACCCTGCCGCGCTACGGCATCGAAGTCCGTTTCGCCGACTATCGCGACACCGAGGCGATGGGCCGGCTGATCGACGGCAAGACCAAGGCGGTGTTCTGCGAATCCATCGGCAATCCAGCCGCGAACGTGGTGGACTTCGGCGCGCTCGCCCAAGTCGCGCACGCCCACGGCGTGCCGCTGATCGTGGATAACACCGTGCCGACCCCGTATCTGTGCCGACCGTTCGAACACGGCGCCGACATCGTGGTCCATGCCCTGACCAAGTACATGGGCGGCCACGGCACCAGCATCGGCGGCATCATCGTCGATTCCGGCCGCTTCCCCTGGGACCAGCACAAGGAACGGTTCGCCCGGCTGAACGAACCGGACCCGTCCTATCACGGCGTGGTCTACGTTGAGGCACTGGGGCCGGCGGCGTTCATCGGCCGGGCGCGGGTGGTGCCGCTGCGCAACACCGGCGCCGCCATTTCGCCGTTCAACAGCTTCCTGATCCTGCAAGGGATCGAAACCCTGCCAGTGCGGATGGATCGCCATTGCGAGAATGCGGTCAAGGCCGCTGAGTATCTGCGCGATCATCCACAGGTCGTATGGGTCAAGTATCCGGCGCTGGCTGACAGTCCGGATAAGCCTTTGGTGGACAAATACATGGGTGGGCGCGGCTCCAGCATTCTCAGCTTCGGCATCAAGGGCGGGCGTGAGGCCGGCGCCAAGTTCATCGACGCGCTGCAACTGGTCACCCGACTGGTCAACATCGGCGACGCCAAGTCGCTCGCCTGCCATCCGGCCACCACCACTCATCGACAACTGTCGCCGGCGGAATTGGAAAGGGCCGGCGTCAGCGAGGACCTGGTGCGCTTGTCCATCGGCATCGAGCACATCGACGACATTCTCGCCGACCTGGAGCAGGCGCTGGCGGCGGCGCGGTGAAAATCCTCTCCCCCTCCCTCTTCCGGTGCTGGGAAGAGGGATGAACCCACTTTCGAGTAGACCATGAAAAAGCGTGTCATCGGTCATCGAAGGCCCCGCGATTTGGGGGAATTCGGCCCACCGAACGATCAAGAGCAGGCTTGGCTGTCGAGCTTTGCCGACCGTCGAACGCGTGTTCCAAAAGGCGTGTTTCGTTACCGGACCCACGAAGAGGCCAATGCGGACTGGGATCGCTGGAATGCTGAAGGGGTTGCGGAAACCGTGGCTGGAAAGTCACGCGGGGATACCAGCACCGTGAACGCCTGATTTTCCCGCAAGGACTGGCTATCCTGAAGGCATCGGCTGGCGAATATTCCGCTCCTCACGTTGGTACCCTTGGTGAAACAAGATCTGCTGAAACTGTTGCAACAAACGCTGCGCGGCGAGTTGAACCGAACCCGTCGCCGCAAGAATCGTTCGCCCTGGGTGATCGGTGGACTGACGGTGGCCATTGTCGCCATCAGCTATATCCTGCACGAACCCAAGGTCCCGTCCTCGACCCTGGGCCGAGGCACGGAACTGGTTTGCGGCGTCAAATCGGTCTACGACGGCGATACCCTGACCGCCAGTTGTCCGGACGGCGAGGTCAAGGTTCGGGTGTTCGGCATCGACGCTCCGGAAATGGGCCAGGAGCCGTGGGGCGACCGTTCCCGCGAAGCGTTCCGCAGCCTGCTGCCCCGGCGCGATTCGGTCCGGTTGCGGGTAGTGGATCAGGACCGCTACGGCCGGGTCGTCGCCCAGGTCTTCGCCGGTGAGCGCGACGCCGGGCTGGAAATGGTCCGACAAGGGCGGGCGGTGGTGTACGAGCAGTACAACGATTTGGCGGTCTATCGACAGGCCCAGGCCGAGGCGCAACAGGCCCGGCGCGGCATTTGGGAAAAGCCCGGCGGCCAGCAGGACCCGGCCGCTTGGCGGCGGCTGAATCCGCGCTGAGACCGTTCCGACTGGCGATTTCCCGTGGCCGCGTCGCCTGCGCCATCCACCGTCCACCGCGCCGTCATCCGGGTGGAGGGGGAGCAGTGCCGCTGCGAGGGTGACTGGACCCTGGCCGGTATCGAGGCGCTGGAAGCGCAACCGCGCGCCGTCCGCTGGCCAGCGGGCGAATTGCGGCTGGACGGTTCCGATATCCAGGCCATCGACACCACCGGCGCGCTGTGCTTGTTGACCGTCGTCGCCGATCTGGAGCAAACCGGCCACTCGGTCCGCCTGGTCAACCTGCGCCCGGAGCACGAGGCTTTACTGGACCTGGTGCGGGAACGCCGCGCCAGCGCCGGCGTGGTTCCACCGCCCCCCATGGCGCGTGGGGCGTTGGAACTTCTGGGCCGGCGGGTTGGGTCGCACACCCGCCACGCCATCGAGTTTCTGGCCTTCGTCGGCGAGGCGGCGATAGCGCTGGGACGGCTGGCGCTGCGCCCTGGCCGGTTTCGCTGGCGGGCGCTGTTTGGCAACATCGAAACCGCCGGCGTCCACGCCCTGCCCATCATCGCGCTGCTGTCGTTCATGATGGGCGTGGTGATCGCCTATCAGGGCGGCCAACAGCTCAAGTTCTACGGCGCCAACATCTTCATCGTCGAGCTGGTGTCGCTGACCATGCTGCGCGAACTGGCGCCGCTGATCACCGCCATCATCGTCGCCGGTCGCACCGGCTCGTCCTATACCGCCCAGATCGGCACGATGCAAATCACCGAGGAGGTGGACGCGCTGCGCACCATCGGCATCCCGCCCATGGACCTGTTGGTGTTGCCCAAGCTGCTGGCGCTGACCGTCGTCCTGCCGCTGCTGACGATGTTCGCCGATGCGGTGAGCGTGTTCGGCGGCATGGTCTTGGCGCAAGCGATGCTGGACGTAAGCTTCCACGATTTTCTCGACCGCTTCCCGCGCGTGGTGACGCCGATTTCATTCCTGCTGGGCATCGGCAAGACGCCGGTGTTCGCCGCCATCATCGCCCTGGTGGGTTGCTATCAGGGTTTCCAGGTGCGCGGCGGGGCCGATAGCGTCGGCCGGCACACCACGGTCAGCGTGGTGCAATCCATTTTCCTGGTGATCGCGGCCGACGCCCTGTTCTCGATCATCCTGGGTGGGATCGGATTGTGGCGCTGAGCGCGAACCCGGCCGACGCCGTGATCACGGTGCGCGATCTGCGCACCGAGTTCGGCGCGACGGTCATTCACGAAAATCTGGGCATCGACATCCGGCGCGGCGAGATCGTCGCCCTGGTCGGCGGCAGCGGCTCCGGCAAGACCACCCTGCTGCGGGCCATCATCATGCTGTTGCGGCCAGCGGCCGGTTCCATCCATCTGTTTGGCCAGGAAATCGTCGGCATCGGCGAAACCGCCGCGTTCCGGTTGCGTCGGCGGTTCGGGATGCTGTTCCAGCAGGGGGCGTTGTTCAGTTCCCTGACGGTGCGCGAGAACGTGGCGGTGCCGCTGCGCGAACATACCCGACTACCCAGGCAGCGGATCGTGGAAATCGCCGATCTCAAGATCGCGCTGGCGGGGTTGCCGGCGGACGCGGGGAACAAACTGCCGCGCGAGTTGAGCGGCGGCATGTTGAAGCGCGCGGCGCTGGCGCGGGCGCTGGCGCTGGACCCGGCATTGCTATTCCTGGACGAACCGACCGCCGGGCTGGACCCGGTCAGCGCCGGGGCGTTCGACGAACTGGTGGCGCAGCTCAAGGAATCGCTAGGGTTGACGGTGGTGATGGTGACTCACGACCTGGATACCCTGTGGAGCGCCACCGACCGGGTGGCGTTCCTGGGCGAGCGGCGGGTCATCGGTTACGCGCCGATGCGCGAACTGACCCAGGCGGAGCATCCGCTGATTCGGGCTTACTTCGAGGGGCCGCGCGGACGCGCGGCGCGGGAGCAGGCGTGCAGAGCAAAGTAAATTACGCCTTGGTGGGGCTGTTCGTGGTGCTGCTGGGTTCGGCGCTACTGAGCGCGACGTTCTGGCTGACGCTGGGCGGCGAGACCAAGACTTACGACCGCTATCGGGTGTATTTTCGGGAATCGGTGGCAGGGCTGAACCCCAAGGCGACCGTGCGCTATCGCGGCGTCCAGGTCGGGCAGGTCGGCTCCATTCAGTTGGACCGCAACAATCCCGATCAGGTGGATGTGGTGCTGAACATCGAGCGCGGCGTTCCCATTCGCCGCGACACCGTCGCCACGCTGTCCACCCGCGGATTGACGGGGGTGGCGGCGGTGGAATTGACCAGCGGCGGCGGTCAATCGCTGCCACTGGAGCGGGAGGTCGACCAGGAATTGCCGGTGATTCAGGCCGGCCCCTCGCTGGTGGCGCGCCTGGACGACGCCTTCAACAATATTCTGAATAATGTCAACACCCTGACCAGCCGGCTGGAACGGTTGCTGGGCGAAGATAACCAGATGGCCCTGACCCGGACCTTGCAACATCTCGACACGATTACTGGCGCGGTCGCTGACCGTGGCGACAGCATCCGCCAGACCTTGACGAATGTGGAAACCTTCACCGGCGCGCTGGCGGGGCGGGCGGAGCGGCTGGGTCAGGCGTTGGATCGGTTGACGATCACGCTGGAAGACGCCGGCGAACTGAGCGGGCAGCTTCGCGCGACCCTCGGCGACATTCGGACCGCCGCCCGGTCGGTGCGGAAAACGGCCGATACCTTCAACCAGACCAGTTTGGCCCTGAGCGGCATGGCCAAAACGGGCCAGCACGAACTGCAACGGCTGGGGCAGACCACCGTGCCGGAGTTGAACGAGTTGTTGGCGCAGGCCAGCGAATCGGTGACGGCCCTGCGGCAACTGGCCGAATTGCTGGAACAGAATCCCCGCGCCCTGCTGCTGGGCAAACCCAGCGGGCGGCCGGGGCCGGGCGAGGAATAGGCGAGCGGCGAAAGAGAGCGTAAGGAAAAAATGAAAAGAAATAAAATGTTGCTTGTCGGAACCCTATTGGCGGCGGCCCTGGCGGGATGCACCCTGCCGCAGGATCAATCGCCGCCGGCGCAAACCTATTTGCTGGCGGTTGAAACATTCGCCCCCACGCCGGCCCGCCGCGCCAGCGGCAAGACCTTGCTGGTGGCGCCACCCAAGGCGGCGCCAGGATTCGATTCCAATCGCATCGCCTTCACCCGGCAACCGCCAAAACTGGATTACTACAGGGACAGCGTCTGGAGCGACGCGCCGGCCCGAATGTTGCTTCCGATCCTGGTGCGGGCCTTCGAGGCGACCGGCGCATTCAAGGCGGTGGTCTCACCGCCCGCGCCGGGGCTGGCCAACCTGCGGGTCGACGTGGACGTGATCCGGCTGCAACAGGAATTCATGACCCAACCCAGCCGGGTGCGGCTGATGGCCCGGATCAAGGTGGTGGACCTGAAAAGCGGGCATGTGCTGGGCACGCAGGTGTTTGAGGCGGTGGAGCCGGCTCCCAGCGAGGACGCCAGCGGCGCGGCCCGAGCGGCCAACGCGGCGGTGCAAAAGGTGCTGGAGCAGATGGTGCGGTTCGCGCTGCGTTATTCCTAGCGGGATGGCGTCACGCGGGGCGTGGCCCTCTTTTAAGGAACTTCCCAAGCCAACGATCCAGACCGGCACGAGGTCCCCTCAACCAGTAAATTGTTTTGACACTTATCTGGAGGAAACTCGAATGCCGGACATCACCGCCTCCGTCGGCGTCAATGGCAAAAACACCGAACCGGACACCTTGACCGTGCAAACCCTGCTCAATCAGGTTCCCGCCATGCAGGGCGGCGCCGAACCGGTGCTCGACCTGGACGGCTGGTGCGGCAACAAGACCACCGCCGCCATCCGCAAGTTTCAGCAAAGACAATTCAACTCGCAGGATGGTTTGGTGGAACCGGGCAAGCGAACCATTCAGAAGTTGAACGCGCTCGCCACGGCGCCGGGCGCCAGGCCGGTTCCGGCGCCGGACATGGATCCGAAGACGCTGGCGCTACAGTCGGCGCCCCAGGTCACCCGCTGGATTACCGCCGCGCTCAAGGAAGTGAACGAAGTGATTGCGGGCGGGGGTGCGCTGGGTGGCCGGCCGGCTTACGCGCAAGCCGCGTTCGCGGCGCATTTCAAGCTGACCGACCGTTTTTCCGCGAACTATCTTCTTAAACTGCTGGCGACCGTCAAGAACAACTACGAAGCGGCTCAGCGGACCGTGAACAACGGCGCGACCATCTATCGCAGCGTGTCGCGCAAGCAGATGAGCATCGACATGGGCGGCCAGACCGCCCCGGCCTATGTTCCCAACCGACAGCGCATCTGCTTCACGCCGGAGTTTCATGTCTATCTGGACGATTATCCCGCGCGTCCGGGGATGGACTGGTCGGGCCAGGGTTGGGGACCGATGTGTCGGGCCGCCATGGTGCTCCACGAAACCATCCACTACGTCGACCCCCAGGCGCAGTTCGACATCTACGAGCACGACCAGGTGTACCGGACCATGATCGCCGAGGTGGCGATTCATGATCCCAGTTCCTACCCCTCCTTCGCCGCGCACATCGAGGAAAAAAGCCCGTTGCCGATGGGTCCGCTGTATGGCGCCGGGCGACCGCGCGATTAGAGACTATCCCAAAACCCCTCTCCCGCCGGCGGGCAAGGGGCAGGGGTGAGGGTGTTTTTTCAATCAGCTAATGCGTGTTGTTACCCAACCACCCCTCCAAGAAAACCTCGAGCCACCGATCCAGCGCCGCGTCGTGGCGGGCGTGACGATCACGTTGTTCGGCGGCGGATTGCGCGCCGGGCGCGGTGAGTTCGTGCGCGCCATCCACCAGCCAGTGCTCCAGAATCGCCCGATCCACTTCCGGGTGGAACTGCACGCCGAAGGCGTTGGCCCCGTAGCGGTAAGCCTGGTGCGGAAAGCGTTCGCCGCTGGCCAGCAGTTCCGCGCCGACGGGCAACGCGAAGCCTTCGTGGTGCCAGTGATAGACGTGCAACGGGGCGTCAAATGTGGTCTGGCCGGCGGCGGTCGGCTGGACCGGAAAATAACCGATTTCCGCCAGCCCCGCCGGATGTGGCTGGACCGTCGCCCCCAAAGCTCGCGCCAGCAGTTGCGCGCCCAGACAGATACCGAGGAACGGCCGGCCGGAGTTCAACGCCTGGGGAATCCAGTCCAGTTGCGCCCGGATGCCGGGCAGCTTGTCGGCGTCGTTGGCGCTCATCGGCCCGCCGAACACCACCACGCCGGCGTAGCCGTCCATGCCCGCGGGCAACGGCTCGCCGCTCAGTGGATAGCAACACTCAAGCTGATAACCGCGTTCCCGCAGCTTGCGCCCGCAGCGGCCGGCGCTGGCGTCGGGCGTCTGCATCACCAGCAGCAGGCGCGGCGATTCGGGCTTCATACCTCGCCATCTCCCTCGCGGGTATCCACATCCGCCCCCGTCGCCCGCCGGTAATCCTTGAGAGTCTCGGCAATGAGGAACGCCAGTTCCAGACTTTGCGAGGCGTTCAGACGCGGGTCGCAGAGCGTGTGATAACGGTCGGCCAAACTCTGTTCGGTGATCGCCTGCGCGCCGCCCAGACATTCGGTCACGTCCTGTCCCGTCAGTTCGAAATGCACCCCGCCCGGAATGCCACCCTCGGCGCGATGAATGGCGAAGAACTGCCGCACTTCATCCAGGATGCGAGCGAAGGGGCGGGTCTTGTAGCCGGTGCTGGCTTCGAACGTGTTGCCGTGCATCGGGTCGCAGGACCAGACGACCCGCCGACCTTCGCGTTGCACCGCCCGGATCAACGGTGGCAGAGCGGTTGCGATTTTGTCAGCGCCCATGCGGGTAATCAGGGTCAGCCGGCCTGGCTGGTCATCGGGGTTCAGCGTATCCAGCAGGCGCAGCAAGGTGTCGGGGTCGGCGGTTGGCCCCAGCTTGAGGCCGATGGGATTGGCGATGCCGCGCATGAATTCGACGTGCGCGCCGTCCAGTTGCCGGGTGCGCTCGCCGATCCACAGGAAATGCGCCGAGCCGTCGTACCACTCGTCGGTTTGCGGGTCGCGCCGGGTCAGCGCCTGTTCGTAGCCCAGCAGCAGCGCCTCGTGCGAGGTGTAGAAATTCACCTGCCGCACTTGCGGGTCGGCCATGGCGTCCAGTCCGCAGGCGCGCATGAACCCCAGGGTTTCGCTGATCCGGTTGGCCAGGTCGCGGTAGCGCGCGCCCTGGGGACTGGCGCGCAGGAAATCCAGGTTCCACTGCTGGACCCGGTGCAGATCGGCGAAACCGCCCTGGGCCAGCGCCCGCAACAGATTCAGCGTGGCCGCCGACTGCGAGTAGGCGCGTAACTGGCGGCGCGGGTCGGGCCGGCGGGCCTCGGCGGTGAAATCGAGATCGTTGACGATGTCGCCTCGGTAACTGGGCAGAGTCGCGCCAGCGCGGATTTCGGTCGGCGCGCTGCGCGGCTTGGCGAACTGGCCGGCCATCCGCCCGACCTTGACCACCGGACAGGCGGCGGCGAAGGTCAGGATGACCGCCATTTGCAACAATACCCGGAAAGTGTCGGTGACGGCACGCTCGGTGAAATCGGCGAAACTTTCGGCGCAGTCGCCACCTTGCAGCAGGAACGCCCGCCCGGCGGCGACCTCGGCCAAGTGCTGGCGCAGGGTGCGAATTTCGCCGGCGAACACCAGCGGCAACGAGGTGGTCAGCCGCTCCTCGACCCCGGCCAGCGCCGGAACGTCGTCGTAGACCGGCAGTTGCGCCGCTGGGCGCTGTCGCCAGCTTGTCGGGGTCCAGGAAGTTTGGGGATGTGACAGGGGTTGGGGCATCGGTGCATCCAAAAGTTGCGTATGATTCCAACGCCAGCAAGGCCGGCTTGAACGTAGGATAACTGAACTGGACCCGTCATGACCCCTGCCGAACTCATCGCCCAATGGCGCGACAACCCGCTGAGCGAGCGGGTGCCGCGAGCGCAATATAGCGCGATTTCTATCGAACACGGTCTGCGGGGATAATGACACCGCATCTGTGTTGAGGAGTCACCATGCAACCCACGCGCATTTTCCAGAGCAATCAATATATGCAACCTTCGGACGGGGAGCCGGTTCGGTCGGTGATTGTTGAAACCAAGGAAGCGGTTATCGTCGCCTGGCATGTGAAGCCCGGTCAGCGAATCACGGCGCACATTCACCCAGCGGGTCAGGATACCTGGACCATTCTTTCCGGTCATGGCGAGTACCAAATCGAAGCGTCGGGCGAAGCTCGGCCGATTGGCGCCGGAGACGTGGTCGTTGCCTACCCAGGCGCGGTACATGGCGTGTACAACAACGGCACGGAACCCTTGCGGTTCATTTCGGTGGTGTCGCCTGCCAATGCCGGGCATGAACGGGTTTAACAGGTTGAGTGGTCACGCCTGAACCATGGAATGACCGAAGTGGACGGATCACGAATAAAGAAACCGTGGAGAAATGCCATGCGCCCGGTCTTTTCAATTTCCCGACAATTTGACCCAATGTTTCGCGCCGATGAAAAAGGAATCGCGGGGATGCTGGGTTTCCTGTGGATAGCGTGGCTTTGGCTTTGCTCCCCTTGGGCGCTTGGGGCGGAATCGCCTTCCGCCGACCCGCGTTTCGCGGGGGTCACGATCACCGTTGGCGTACAAAATGTTTCGGCCATCGGCGCCCCGGCCAAAGCCCACGCCCAAACCTGGGAACGGCGCACGGGTGGCAAAGTCCGGGTCATGGAGACGCCTTTCGGGAAACTGTTCGACGAGTTCATGGCTGCCCTGACCGCCGAGCAACCCGTTTACGACGTGCTGTTGTATCCGTCCGCCTGGGCTGGCGATTTTTCTCCTTACCTCGCCGAGGCGCCGTCCGAACTGGTCCGCAGCGAGTCGTTCGACGATATCCATCCCACCTATCGCGAAAGGTTGATGACCTGGAACGGTAAGTGGATCGCCATGACCGTGGATGGCGACCTGTTCCAGGGCTACTATCGCAAGGATCTGTTCGAGGACTCGGCCCATCGCAAGGATTTCCGCGAGCGCTACGGCCGCGAGCTGGCGCCCCCCGATACCTGGGCCGAATACCGAGATATCGCCGAGTTCTTCACCGGCCGGCGGGCCGCCGACGGTACGGCGCTGCATGGTGCGGCGGAAGCGTTCGCGCGCGGCGGCCAACAGCTTTCGGACGTGTTCAGCCGGGCTTCCGCCTACACCAATCATCCCGACTTTCGGAGCGCCCAATTCTTCGATCCCGACACCATGCGGGCGCAAATCAACAACCCCGGTTGGGTGCGGGCGGTGCAGGATTATGTGGACATCCTGAAATTCTGTCCGCCGGACGCCAAGAACCACAGTATCGTCGAAGCACGTCAAGCATTCATGAGCGGCCGCGCGGCGATGATTCTGGATTGGGGCGATACCGGCCCGCTGGCCAACGATCCGACCCAGTCCCGCATCGTCGGCAAGGTGGGTTATTTCGTCCTGCCGGGCAGTCGCGACGTTTGGAACGGCCGGGCCTGGCGGTGGGAGCGGTTCGAGCGTCCGCACAAGGCGCCGTTTCTCGCGGCTGGGGGCTGGGTTGCTGGCGTGCCCAGGAACAGCCGCCATCAGGAAGCCGCCTGGGATTACATCCGGTGGTATTCCAGCCCGGAAAACAGCCTGCGCGACGTGGTGACCAGCGGCACCGGGATCAATCCCTATCGGCTGACCCACTTTACCGGCATCGACGCCTGGACCCAGATTTTTTCCAGGACCGCGGCGGCGGAATATCTGGAAGTGTTGCGCGCCAGCCTCGATTCGCCCCAGGCGGCCCTGGACCTGCGCGTTCCGGGATTTTTCCGCTACATCCAAGCCTTGGAACTCCAGTTGACTCGTGCGCTGAGCGGCGAGATACCCGTCAAGGAAGCGCTGGATAAGGTCGCGGCCCACTGGGAAACCATCACCGACGACCTTGGACGCGACCAACAGCTCGCCATCTATCGCGCCTCCATGGGATTGTCGCCCGAGCCTAACCGGCCGCATCCCCAGGCGGTCGCCGAGCAGCGGCGGGTCGTGATCGGCTTTTCCCAGGCCACCACCACCGAGCCATGGCGGTTGCTGTTCAACAAGGAGCTGCGCGAGGAAGCGGCAAAATATCCGCAAATCGACCTGATCGTGAAGGACGGCATGGACAAGACCGAGCAGCAGATCGCCGACATGGAGGCTTTGATCGCCCAGCGGGTCGATGCGATCCTCGTTTCGCCCAAGGTCACGGAAGAACTGACGCCGGTGGTGAGCAAGGCGTTCGACGCCGGTATCCCGGTGTTCGTGCTGGATCACAACGTGGCGAACGACCGCTACACCCAGTTCATCGGCGGCGACAACCGCGAGATCGGCCGCGCCGTCGGCCGTTACGCGGTCGAACTGCTCGGCGGCCCCGGTCAGGCTCGCGGCAAGGTGGTGGAAATCTGGGGCGGAATGGGAACCGTGGAGTCGCACAATCGCCACGACGGTTTTTATGAAATCGTCAGTCGGGAACCGGGCATCGAAATTGTCAACCAACCCCACGACGGCGACTGGAAACAGGATCGAGGCTACGACATCATGGTCCAGGCGCTACAATCCCACCCCGCTATCGATCTGGTCTACGCCCACAACGACCCGATGGCCTACGGCGCTTATTTGGCCGCCAAGGATGCGAGACGGGAAAAGGACATCTTTTTTCTGGGTGTCGACGGTATTCCGGCCGAGGGTGTCAAGTGGGTGAACGACGGTATGCTCACCGCCACCTTTCTCTATAAAACCCCTGGTAGCGAAGGCATCCAGCAGGCGCTGCGGTTTCTTCAGGGGAAGGAAGTCCCCAAACGGCTGACCTTGCCGACTCTAACTATCGACCGCGCCAACGCCGCGGAAATCTTGCGCGCCAACCGCTTACCGTGAAGTCCATGATGCGGATCGACGGAGTAGCCGACACTGGCCGAAGCAAGTTCAGGGCGGTGCTTTGCCTGGCTTTCGGCGGGATCGCCGTCATCCTGATGACCGCCGTCGGCCTCGCGCTCTACACGTCCGACCAACTCGGCCAGGCGGTGGAGCGCACGACCCACGAAGTCTTGCCGGAAACCTTGGCCGCCTTGCGCCTGTCGGAGCGCAGCGCGCTGCTGGTCGCGTTGGCGCCAGCCCTGGCGAACGCCAGCGATCGCGAACAATCGCAGCGGCTCGCCGACCAGTTGGACGGTCTCGTTCGCGAGATCGACGCCCACATCGCCCGGTTGAATGTCCGCATCGATCCCAACACCATCGCCATTCTGCGCGACCGGGTGGCCTTTTTGGCCACGACCCTGCAAACGCTCAAGGCGGCGAACGCCAACCGCATCGCGCTGAACAACCAGCAGGCCGCCATGTTGGCCGAGATCGGCACGCTGCATGGCGAGATGAACGATATCGTCAGCCCGGTCGTTTACGGGGTCAATTCGCTCAACCAGCTACTCACCAAGCGCCTCGTTCGCCAACAGGCGACGACCATGCGAGGACTGCAAGAGCAGCGCGTGCAACAGATACTGGCGATCATGGAACTGCGCCTGCTGCTCGACCGCCTGACCGCAGCCCGCCGCAACCACGGCAAGAACGGCGTCAACCTCCGGCAAGATGAGATCGAACCGATACGCGCCGCGTTCGACCGGCTACGGTCGGCGCAAGGCGACGGGCAAGACCAGCGTTTCGCGCAACTGGCGGTCGTGGCCGAACGGTTTTTGCGGCGGAAACCGCCCCTCCAGTGGTCCGAAACTTCGGATCGGGAATTTGGAACCGCGCTTGACAGCTACTTGGAGTGGCTTAAACCCCATCTGGCCAAGGAGTTGCAAGAAGAGCTGGACCAGACGCAATCGACCGTGCTGGCCTCGATCGAACAGATGGCGCGAAACATGGGTCACGCCCTCGACATCCGCGGCGAAGGCAATCTGCTGTTCGCCGTGCTGGCCGCGGTCACCGAAGTCAACGACGTCGACAACCTGGTGGTGCTACGGGAGCGATTCAAACGTTCCCACGACATTTTTTGGATCGCGGTGGAAACGTTTCGGACCAGCGAACTGGCCCGGCGCAACCCCGTGCTCGCCGACAACGTGGCCAATATCGAAAAGCGTTTGGCCGCATTCGGCGAAGGCGAACGCAGCATGTTCGCGGTTCGCCAAGACATCCTGAATTTGAACGACCAGATACAGCGATGGTTGGCGGACAGCCGCCGCATCGTCAAGGCGGTGACCGATCAAATCGACGAGTTGGTCGGTCGCGTCCAAACCGATATCGAAGTCCTGCAAACGGCGCTCGCCACTCGCCAACACGCCTTGACATGGTGGCTGGCATGGGTTTGCGGGGGCGGATTGCTGCTGGCCGGGCTGATCGCCTACTGGACAGGACGGGTTCTCGACCGTCACGAGCGCGACCTGCGCGCGGCCAAGGCCACCGCCGACCGGGCCCATGAAGCCAAGTCGCGTTTTCTGGCGAACATGAGCCACGAGATTCGGACGCCGATGAACGGCGTTCTGGGCATGCTTGACTTGTTGGAAAGGACCACGGTGGACAGCCGGCAGCGGGGCTATTTGGAGATGGCCCGGAGCTCGGCCGGCAAGCTGCTGACGGTGATCAACGATATCCTGGACGTTTCCAAGCTGGAGGCTGGCCGGCTTACGATGGAACGGATCGAGTTTGACCTGCGTCGCCAGGTCGAGGAGGTGGCGACGCTTCTGGCGAGCGAAGCCCGCCGCAAGGGCCTGGACATGGTCTGCGCGGTTGCGGAGCAAGCGCCCCGCCGAGTTCGGGGCGACCCGACCCGCCTGCATCAGGTGTTGACCAATTTACTGGGCAACGCCATCAAGTTCACCGAGCGGGGTGAGGTGGAGGTGCGGGTCGAGCCGGTCGAAGACGGACGTTTGCGCTTTGCGATTCGAGACACCGGGGTCGGCATGACCGAGGTCGAGCAGGCGCAGGTCTTCGACGCTTTCGTCCAGGCGGACGGTAGCACGACCCGCAAGTTCGGCGGCACGGGTCTGGGCCTGACGATTTCCCGGCAGTTGGTGACCTTGATGGGCGGAACGCTGACGGTGCGAAGCGCGCCAGGCCAGGGATCGGAACTCTCGTTTGTCCTGAGTCTGGAGACCGTCGCGGATCCACCGCTGGCGCCAGGGAGCGCTGCGCCACCGAACCGGGCGGCGGATGACCCTGCCGTCGACCCTTCCCGCAACGACCAGGAAGCGGATCTGTCCCGCCAGGGAAAGCGAGTGTTGCTGGTTGAGGACAACCTGGTGAACCAGTTGCTTTGCCAGGAAATGTTGGCGCAACTGGGGCTGAGCGTCGTGGTCGCCGACAATGGGCGGGAAGCGTTGGCGGCCCTGGCGGGCGAGACCTTCGACCTGGTTTTGATGGATTGCCAGATGCCCGAGATGGATGGCTATGAGGCGACGCGGGCCATCCGGGCGCGCGAGCAGGAGCAAAACCAGAAGCACCTGCCGATTATCGCCTTGACCGCGCACGCCATGCCCAGCGACCGAGAAAAATGCCTGGCGGCGGGAATGGACGATTACCTGGCGAAGCCCTTTCAATATGAGCAGTTGAAAGAACTACTGGGGCGCTGGCTGTAATGACGTTTCCCCCGTTCATGAAAACTCCAACCGCCGTGCATCCCTCGCCCTATCTGCTGCTGGTGCTGACCACCCTGTTCTGGTCCGGCAATTTCGTGCTGGGGCGGGCGGTGCATACCGTGTTCACCCCGTTCACCCTGTCGTTCTGGCGCTGGGCCGTGGCGCTGGCGATCCTGTTGCCGTTCGTGTGGGCGTCGCGGCGCGAACAGGGACCGCTCATCCGCCGGCACGGGCCGATCCTGCTGCTGCTCAGTATCCTCGGCGTGGTCAACTTCAACACCTTCGTCTACATCGGCCTGCAATCCACCACCGCCACCAACGCCCTCATCATGCTGTCGGTGACGCCGGTGTTGATCGTGGCGTTGTCGTTCCTGCTGCTGCGCCAGACCGTGACCGGCTGGCAGGCGCTGGGGATTCTGATTTCGCTGGCGGGGGTGCTGGTGATCGTCGGCCGGGGCGAGGTGAGGGCATTACTGGCCCGCCAGTTCAATCCCGGCGATCTGTGGATTCTGGCGGCGGTGCTCAGCTGGGCGCTGTACTCGGTTTGCCTGCGCTGGCGGCCGGCCGAGCTTGAACCGCTGAATTTTCAGGCCGTAACCATGATCTTGGGGGTCATCATCCTGGCACCGTTGTACGGCTGGGACTTGGCCCAGGGCCGCACCGTCGCCGTCAACACCGCCACCGTGGGCAGCATCTTGTATCTGGCCTTGTTTCCCTCAATTCTGGCCTACATCTTCTGGAACCGGGCAGTAGCGGAACTGGGCGCCAACCGCACCGGCCAGTTCCTGCACCTGATGCCGGCGTTCGGGGCGGTACTGTCCATGGTCTTTCTCGGGGAACGACTGTACGGCTTTCACGCCGCCGGCATCGCCCTCATCGCGCTGGGCATCTGGCTGGCGACGGTGCATGGCCGCAAGCCGGCCTGATCAATCCTCGCCCGAATCCAGTTGCCCGACCAGCGCCGCGCGCAGCGCCGCGTATTTTTGGGAATCGTTCAGTGGCCGATTCTCGCGGTCGGTGACGAAAAACACGTCCTCGACCTGAGCGCCGATCGTGGCGATCTTGGCGTTGTGCAACTGCACGCCGCACTCCATGAACGCCTGTCCGACCCGGCACAGCAGTCCGGGCCGGTCCCAGGACACGAGTTCCACCACCGTGCGGCCGTTGGCTTCGTCCTCGCGAAACGATACCCAGGTCGGTATCTGGAACGCCCGCTGAATCCGCGAAATGTGCCGGCTGGGCAGGATCGGCGCGGCGTCCGGCTGACTCAGGGCGTGGCGCAGCGTGGCGATGATTTCCTTGATTCGCGCCCGGTCGTGGATCGGCGCGCCGGAATCCTCTTGCACCGTGAAACTGTCCAGGGCGTACCCGCGATGGCCGGTCAGGATGCGAGCGTCGAGGATCGTCAACCCCAGGTGGTCGAGGAGCGAAGTGATCAGTGCGAACAGATTGTCCTGATCGAGGGTGTAGATGAAGATTTCCGTGCCGCCCCGCCGCGGGTCGGCGCGGGCCAGGACCAGCGGTTGCTCGTTGTATCCTTTCTTGAGGATCGCGCGCGTGTGCCAGGCGATTTCGTCGATGGAATGGCGCAGGAAGTAGTCGTCGCCAAAGCCTTCCCAGACCCGATCGACGCGCGCCTCGTCGATCCTGGTCGCGAGCAGCCGTTGTCGGGCCTGGGTTTGCACCTCGCGAATGCGTTCTTCCTTGTCGATGGGGTTGTCCAGTCCCCGGCGCAACGCCCGGCGGGTGGCCTCGTACAACTGCCACAGCAACGAATCCCGCCAGGTGTTCCACAGCTTGGGATTGGTGCCTCGGATGTCGGCCACCGTCAGCAGATACAGATAATCCAGGTGCATTTGATCGCCCATCCGTCGGGCGAAGTCGTGAATGACCGCCGGGTCGTGGATGTCTTTCTTCTGCGCGGTGAGCGACAAGGTCAGGTGATGGCGCACCAGCCAGGCGACCAGTCGGGTATCGAAGCTGCTCATGCCATGCCGTTGGCAGAACCGTTCGACATCGCCGGCGCCCAGTTCGGAGTGATCACCACCGCGCCCCTTGGCGATGTCGTGATACAGGCCGGCGATGTACAGCAACTCCGGCTTGGGCAGTTGCTCCATGATCGTGCTGCAACGCGGCAATTCCTGGGCGAACTGGGGCAGGAAGAACCGCCGCAGGTTGCGCACCACGAACAGGATGTGCTGGTCCACGGTGTAAGCGTGGAACAGGTCGTATTGCATCCGGCCGACGATCTGGCCGAATTCCGGCAGATAGGCCGGCAGCACCCCGCAGGCGTTCATCAGCCGCAACTGCTGGGTCACGCCGTGAGGCTGGCGCAGGATTTCCATGAACAGGCTGCGCGGCCGCATGTCGTGGCGGAACTTGTCGTCGATCAACGGCAGATGTTCGCGGATCAGACGGACGGTGGCGGCGCGGATGCCCTTGAGTTCCGGGTGTTGCTGCAAGATCAGAAAGATTTCCAGCAGGGCGAACGGGTAGCGCAAAAATACGTTGGGCCGGGTGACTTCCAGATAGCCGCGCCGGACCTGAAACCGGCGGCCGATCGGCGTCGGTTCGTCTGGATCGTCGGCCAGCAGGATCGCTTCCTCGAACAGTTGCAGCAACATCTCGTTGAGCTGGCCCAGGGCGTTGACCGTGCGGTAGTAGCGCTGCATGAACTGCTCGACCGCCAGATTGTGATTCTGGTCGCGATAACCCAGTTGTCGGGCGATGCGCCGTTGATGATCGAACAGCAGATGGTCCTCGCGGCGACCGGTCAGGACGTGCAGGGCGAAACGAATCTGCCAGAGGAAGTCGCGGCACCCGATCAACTCCTCGTATTCGCGCGGACTGAGAAAACCGTGGCCGACCAGTTCGTCCAGGGTGTTGGCGCCGAAGTGGCGCTTGGCGACCCAGCCGATCATCTGCAAATCGCGCAAGCCGCCAGGGCCTTCCTTGATATTGGGCTCCAGGTTGAAGGCGGTTTCGTTGTACCGCTGGCAACGCTGCTGGCGCTCGCGCCGCTTGGATTCGAAGAAGGCGGCGTCCGGCCAGATGCGGTCGGGACCGGTGACGGCGCGCATCCGCTCGAACAGCGTCGTGGAGCCGGTGAGTCGCCGCGCCTCCATCAGGCTGGTGGCGACCGTGATGTCGGCGGCGCCCTCGTGGGCGCAGTCCTCGACCGTACGCACGCTGTGGCCGACGTCCAGGCCGATGTCCCACAGGAACGTCAGGAAGCTTTCCAGCCCGGCGCGGTGGGCGTCCAGGGCCCGATCGTCGAGCAGGATCATGATGTCCACGTCCGAACCGGGGTGCAGTTCGCCGCGACCGTAGCCGCCCACCGCCACCAGCGCCAGGTCCGGCGCGTCCGCCTCGAAAAACCGCGACCAGGCTCGCAGTAGCAGCTCGTCCATCAACCGGGCGCGGGCCGACACCAACTCGTGGGCGGGAACGCCCTGCAGGAACAGCTCCTTGAACCGGGCGTCGCCGTCCTTGAGCCGGGCGCGGAACGGAGCGATGGGACTGGGGGCGGCGGCCAGTTCGCGCTCGAACGCCGCCGCGTCGAAGGGAACGATGGCGACTTCGTCCCAGCGTCGGTTTTCGACCGGCGGGGCGGGATCGGAAGCGAGGATCGTCTTGTCGGCGGAAGGTGCGTAAGACATGGATCTCAAAAAGGAGCGAGGTGAAAGTTCAGAGCGATTCGCCAGGGAGCAGCGTGAGGATTTCGTGACCGGTTTCGGTCACCAGAACGGTATGCTCCCACTGGGCTGAGATGCTGTGATCCTTGGTGACCACGGTCCAGCCGTCGGGCAGCAGTTTGACGTGGCGCTTGCCGGCGTTGATCATCGGCTCGATGGTGAAGGTCATGCCCGGCGTCAGAAGAACGCCGTCGCCGGGTTTGCCGTAATGCAGGACCTGCGGGTCCTCGTGAAATTCCCGGCCGATGCCGTGGCCGCAATATTCGCGCACCACCGAGCAATGCTGGGCCTCGGCGTGCTTTTGAATGGCGTGGCCGATGTCGCCGAGGCGGACGCCGGGCCGCACCATGCGAATGCCGGCGCACAGGCATTCGTAGGCGACCTGGCTGACTCGCCGCGCGGCGATGGGCGGCGCGCCGATCGCGAACATCCGGCTGGTGTCGCCATGGTAGCCGTCCTTGATCACGGTGATGTCGATGTTGAGCACGTCGCCTTTCTTCAGCGTCTTCGGACCGGGAACGCCGTGGCAAACCACCTGGTTGACCGAGGTGCAAATCGATTTGGGGAAGCCGCGATAATTGAGCGGGGCGGGAATCGCCCCTTGCGTGTTGACGATATGGTCGTGGCAGATCCGATCCAGTTCCTCGGTGGTGACGCCCTCGCGCACATGGGGTTCGATCATGCGCAACACCTCGGCGGCCAACCGGCCGGCCACCCGCATCTTTTCGATTTCTTCCGGCGTCTTGAGCGTGATGTTCAGCGATTTTTTGGGGGGCTTTTGAAACATGTTCGGTTCGCGGAAACGGCTATGCAGCATGGGGGAAACGGCGGTTGGCGCGGTCGCCGGGAGTTGAGACAGCGCGTCGCGGGCGGCGTTCGTTTGGTTTTCCGAAGCGATCCATGTTATAAAGCGCGCGCTTTTTAGGCAAACCCTCGATTCGCCCGCTCGCGATGGCGGGCCGATTGAATCAACAACCAAGCAAGCGGCAGGCAAACCACTTCTCACATTCGCCGGCACGGGTGGCCGGGTGCCCGATAACACGGGTCGCCACCTGGGGCGGATGGAGGCCCAACCCCCCTCTCAGGTAAGGAGAACACTCGGCAATGGCGACCGTTTCCATGCGCCAGATGCTGGAGGCCGGCGTGCACTTTGGCCACCAGACCCGTTACTGGAATCCCAAGATGGCCCCGTATATCTTCGGGGCGCGCAGCAAGATCCACATCGTCAACCTGGAAAAAACCCTGCCAATGTATCTGGAGGCGCTGAATTTCGCCGGCCGGATGGCTTCGCAGGGCGGCAAAATTCTGTTGGTGGGGACCAAGCGCTCGGCCCGCGAAGCGACCGCCGAAGCGGCGTTGCGCTGCGGCATGCCTTATGTCAATCACCGCTGGCTGGGCGGAATGCTCACCAACTTCAAGACCGTCCGCCAGTCGATCAAACGGCTCAAGGACCTGGACCTGATGGCGCAGGACGGCACCTTCGACCGCCTGGCCAAGAAGGAAGTCATCGGTCTGCGCCGCGAGATGGACAAACTGGAGCGCAGCCTGGGCGGCATCAAGGACATGGCCAGTCTGCCGGACGCGCTGTTCGTGATCGACGTCGGCCACGAGCGCATCGCGGTGCAGGAAGCCAACAAGCTGGGCATTCCGGTGGTTGGAGTGGTGGACACCAACAACTCGCCGGACGGTATCAACTACCTCATTCCCGGCAACGACGACGCGATCCGCGCGATCCAACTCTACGTCGGCGGTTTGGCCGAGGCGGTGTTGGAAGGTCGCGCCGTGCTGACCGTGGGCCGCGCCGAGGAAGAGTTCATCGAAATTCCGGAGGAAACGCTGCTGGCGAGCGGCGGCGTCTGAGTCCCGCGACCGGGCATGGTCCGACAGGCTCGCGCGCGTTTGGCCCGCGAGCCTTTTTGATGGGGTTGACCACGACCCCCCTTCCGATTTCAAGCACGTTTTGAATTGAATTCGCTTTTTTCAGAGGTAAACAAGCATGGCGGACATCACGGCGGCTCTGGTCAAGGAACTGCGCGAGCGCACGGGTTCGGGAATGATGGAGTGCAAGAGAGCCCTGCAGGAAACCGGGGGCGACATCGAGGCGGCGGTCGAACTGATGCGCAAGGCCGGCCAGGCCAAAGCCGACAAGAAGGCCAGCCGCGTCGCCGCCGAGGGTCTGATCGTTCTTCGGCAGGCGGCCGGGGCGGTGGCCATGGCCGAGGTCAACTGCGAAACCGACTTCGTCACCAAGAACGACGATTTCCGGACCTTCGCCGCCGAGGTCGCCGATACGGTACTGCGCGAGGGTCCCACCGATCTGGACGCGCTGTTGGCGGCGACCATGGCCAACGGCCAGAGCGTCGAACAGAACCGGCGCGACTGCATCGCCCGGATCGGCGAGAACATCAACGTCCGGCGCGGGGCTCGGCTGACGTCCTCGACCGGCGTGCTGGGCAGCTACCTGCATGGAACCCGGATCGGCGTGCTGGTGGAACTGGAGGGCGGCGACGCCGACCTGGCCAAGGACATCGCCATGCACATCGCCGCCAGTCGACCACTGTGCGTCAGCGCCGATCAGGTGCCCGCCGAGTCGATCGCCAAGGAAAAGGAAATCTACGCGGCCCGGGCAGTGGCCGAGGGCAAACCGGCCGGGATGATCGACAAGATCGCCGAGGGACGGTTGCGCAAGTATTTCGAGGAGGTGACCCTGCTGGGCCAGCCCTTCGTCAAGGATCCCGAACAGAGCGTGGAACAACTGCTCAAGTCCCGCAAGGCGCGCGTGGTTCGGTTCGAGCGTTTCGAGTTGGGCGAAGGCATCGCGAAGAAATCCAGCGATTTCGCCGCCGAGGTGGCGGCGGCGCGCGGCGACGGCGACGACTAGTCCCGAACCCGCCTCGAACCCGCGGTCGCGGCGCTGTCACTGACGCCGGGATCGCGATCAGGTACAATCCGCCCGTTTTCGACCACCCAGGCAACGCCATGTCCACACGGGATTCCAAACCGGCCTTCAAACGCATTCTCCTCAAGCTCAGCGGCGAGGCCCTGATGGGGAACGGGGAGTTTGGCGTCGATACGGAGGTGCTGGCTCGGATCGCGAGCGAGGTGCTGGAGTTATGTCGCCTGGGGGTGGAAGTGGGCATGGTGATCGGCGGCGGCAATCTGTTCCGGGGCGCGGGGCTGGCCCAGGCCGGGATGGACCGAGCGACCGCCGACCACATGGGGATGCTGGCCACGGTGATGAACTCCCTGGCGATGCAGGACACCCTGGAGCGACTGGGCGTGTTCACCCGGGTGATGTCGGCCATCCGCATCAACCAGGTGTGCGAGGATTACATCCGCCGCCGCGCCATTCGCCATCTGGAAAAGGGCCGGGTGGTGATCTTCGCCGCCGGCACCGGCAACCCGTTTTTCACCACCGATTCCGCCGCCAGCCTGCGGGCGCTTGAAATCAACGCCGAGGTGATGCTCAAGGGCACCAAGGTGGACGGCGTTTATTCGGCGGACCCGGTCAAGGACGCCGGCGCGGTGCGCTACGAGCGGATCACCTACGACGAGGCGCTGGCGCGCAAGCTGGGCGTGATGGACGCCACGGCCATCGTCATGTGTCGCGAGCACGATTTGCCGCTGAAGGTTTTCAACATCAATCGCCATGGCGACCTGGTGCGGATCGTGCGTGGCGAGAACGTGGGCACCACCGTGGTGCGGGAATGACGACATGATCGACCCTCTCAAAAAAGAAACCGCCGCCCGCATGGCGAAGAGCGTGGACAGTCTGAAGCAGGCGCTGACCAAGTTGCGCACCGGCCGCGCCCACGCCAGCCTGCTCGATCACGTTACGGTCAGTTACTACGGCAACGAGACACCGCTCAATCAGGTGGCGTCGGTCGCGGTGGCCGACGCCCGCACCCTGCTGGTCACGCCCTGGGAAAGGAACATGGTCGGACCCATCGAAAAAGCGATCCTGAAGTCCGATTTGGGCCTGAATCCAGCCTCCGCCGGGACGACCCTCCGGGTGCCGCTGCCACCGCTGACCGAGGAGCGGCGTCGCGATCTGGTCAAGGTGGTGCGGCGCGAGGGCGAGGAAGCGAAGGTCGCGATCCGCAACATCCGCCGCGACGCCAACAATCAGCTCAAGACCCTGCTCAAGGATAAGAAGATCCCCGAGGACGTCGAGCGCCAGACCCAGGACGAGATTCAAAAACTCACCGACCGGCATATCCAGGACGTGGACAAGACGCTGGCGGCCAAGGAAGCCGAGCTGATGGAAATCTGAAGCACCGGCCTAGAACCCCATCGCAATGGCAATTTGGCCAGGGAGCCTTCAGGGTGACGTTTGACGTTTGCGCCACGTCGCCGTGCGCGCTGTTGCCCCGACACGTGGCCATCGTCATGGACGGCAACGGGCGCTGGGCGCAGCAGCGTTCCCTGACCCGCACGGCTGGCCACCGGGAAGGCGCCAAGGCGGTGCGGCGGATCGTCAAGGCGTGCAGCGAGCGCGGCATCGAGGTGCTGACCCTGTTCGCCTTCAGTAGCGAGAACTGGCGGCGGCCGCGGCCGGAAGTCGAGTTGCTGATGAACCTGTTCCTGACCACCCTGCGCCGCGAGATTCGCCGCCTGGACGTGGCCAACGTCCGCTTGCGCTTCATCGGCGACCGGAGCGCCTTTGCCGCGACCTTGCAGGAATACATCGCCCAGGCCGAGCAGCGAACCGCCGCGAACACCGGCCTGACCCTGGTCATCGCCGCCAACTACGGCGGGCGCTGGGACATTGCCCAGGCCAGCCGGCGCGTGGCCGAGGCGGCGGCGACGGGCCGGGTGCGGCCGGGCGACGTGACCGTCGACCTGGTGCATCGCCATACCTGCCTGGCCGATTTGCCGGAGCCGGATTTGTTCATCCGCACCGGCGGCGAGCAGCGGATCAGCAATTTCCTGCTCTGGCAGTTGGCGTACACCGAGCTGTACTTCACCGACCGGTTGTGGCCGGACTTCGACGACAAGGCCCTGGACGCCGCCTGCGCCGCGTTCGCCAGCCGGCAGCGACGATTCGGCCAGACCAGCGAACAGGTTGCCGGAGTCGCCGATGCTTAAGCAACGCGTGATCACCGCCTGCGTGCTGGCCCTGATCGCTCTGTGGGTGGTGTTGAAACTGCCGGCTGTCGGTTTTGGCGCGGTGCTGCTGGTGGTCCTGTTGCTGTGCGCCTGGGAGTGGGCCGACCTGGCCGGTTTGACGCAACCGCGCGACCGCTGGCTGTACGGCGGTCTGGTGCTAGCCCTGACCCTGGCGGTCTGGCCGTTGACGGGACGGGCGGCCTTCATGACCGGCCTGATGGTTTTGGCGTTCGTCGCCTGGTGCGGCGTTCTGGTCTGGTTGTGGCGTTACGCCGAGCGACCGGAACGCCAGGACCGTCCCCGCGTGGTCGGCGCGGCCGGCGTGGCGGCGCTGGCGGCGGCCTGGGCGGCGCTGATGGGTTTGCGCAACGAATTCGGTCCGGGTCATGTGCTGTTCCTGCTGATGCTGATCTGGGTCGCCGACATCGGCGCCTACTTCGCCGGCCGTCGCTGGGGACGACGCAAGCTGGCGCCGACCATCAGCCCCGGTAAAACCTGGGAAGGGGTCTGGGGCGCGGCGGCGGCGACCCTGCTCTTCGCCCTGATCGGCGCGGCGGTGCTGGGCGTAGGTTCGCGCTGGCCTGGATTCGTGGTGGTCTGCATGGTCACGGTCGGTTTTTCCATCGTCGGAGATCTGTTCGAAAGCATGCTGAAGCGGCAGCGTGGGGTGAAGGACAGCGGTTCGCTGTTGCCGGGTCACGGCGGCGCGCTGGATCGACTGGACAGCCTGATCGCCGCCGCGCCGGTGTTTCTGCTGGGCTGGCATGGGCTGGCGGGATGAACGCGCGCGTTGGCGTCACCGTTCTCGGTTCGACCGGGTCGATTGGGGTCAGCACGCTCGATGTGCTGGGCCGCCACGCCGACCGGTTCCGGGTCGTGGCGCTGACCGCCCACCGCGACGTTGAGGGGCTGCTCCGGCAGTGCCTGAGCCACGAACCGGAGTATGCGGTGATGGTGGAGCCGGACGCGGCCGAGCGGTTGCGCGACCGGTTGCGAGCGGCGGGACGGCCGGTCGAGGTCCTGGCCGGCGCGGCTGAACTGGAACGGGTCGCGACCCTGCCGGAAGCGGCTTACATCATGGCGGCCATCGTCGGCGCGGCCGGCCTGTTGCCAACCCTGGCGGCGGCGCGGGCCGGCAAGCGGGTGCTGCTGGCCAACAAGGAAGCCCTGGTCATGGCCGGGCCACTGTTCATGGCGACGACGCGCGAGCACGGCGCGGAGTTGCTGCCCATCGACAGCGAACACAACGCGGTGTTCCAGTGCCTGCCGCCGGATTTCGCGGCCAGGGGTTTGACGGCGGCGGGCGTCCGACGCGTTCTGCTGACCGGTTCCGGCGGGCCGTTCCGCGCGACGCCGTTGGAACAATTGCCGGACGTGACGCCGGATCAGGCCTGCGCCCATCCGAACTGGCGCATGGGCCGGAAAATCTCGGTGGATTCCGCCACGATGATGAACAAGGGACTGGAAGTGATCGAGGCGCGCTGGCTGTTCGCCGCGCCGCCCGAGCGAATCGAGGTGGTGGTGCATCCGCGGAGCGTGATTCACTCGATGGTGGAATACGAAGACGGCTCGGTGCTGGCGCAGTTGGGCAACCCCGACATGCGCACGCCCATCGCGCAGGCGCTGGCCTGGCCGGGCCGGCTGACGTCCGGCGCGGCGTTCCTGGATTTCGCCCGGCTGGCTCCTCTGGAATTCCAGACTCCGGATCTCGCCCGATTTCCCTGCCTGCGGCTGGCCTTCGCCACGCTGGCGGCGGGTGGAACCGCGCCGGCCATTCTGAACGCAGCCAACGAAGTCGCCGTGCAAGCCTTCCTGGATCGGCGGATTCGCTTCACCGACATTGCCGCCGCGGTCGAATGGACTTTGGAACGAGTGTCATCACATGGGGTCGATACGCTGGCGACGATCCTCGCCGATGACGCCCTGGCGCGCGCCGTGGCCGTTGAGAGGATCGCCGCCCAAGTGTCGGAGGGGCGATAATGAGCAGTGGTCCGTTGATTTCGTTGCTGGCTTTCCTTGTAACACTGGGCGTGTTGATCACCGTCCACGAATTTGGGCATTTCTGGGTGGCCCGCCGGCTGGGCGTCAAGGTGCTCCGGTTTTCCGTCGGTTTCGGCAAGCCGTTGTGGCGACGGCTTGGTCGGGACGGGACCGAGTACGTGGTCGCCGCACTGCCACTGGGCGGCTATGTGAAGATGCTGGACGAACGCGAGGGCGAGGTTCCAACCGCCGAACTGCCCCGCGCGTTCAATCGCCAACCGGTCGGTTCGCGCATCGCCATCGTGCTGGCCGGGCCGCTCTGCAATTTCCTGTTCGCCATCCTGGCCTACAGCCTGATGTTCATGGTCGGCGTCCCCGGCGCCAAGCCGCTGCTCGACGACCCCAAGCCCGGTTCCGTGGCGGCGGCGGGCGGCTTTCAAAAGGGCGATCTGATCGTCGCCATCGACGGCAAGCCAACGCCGACCCTGAGCGCGGCCATGCTGGAGCTGGTGGATCGCGTCATGGCCGACGAAGCGATCCAGGTCGAGGTCAAGGACGCCGACGACCGGGCGCGGGTTCGCGTGCTGGACGCGCGTGGGGTCGAGGACTTGGGGGATGCCGCGTCGGTGTTCGACCGGCTGGGATTGAAACCGTGGCGGCTGGTGCTGCCGGCGGTGATCGGCCAGGTGACGCGCGGTGGCGCGGCGGAGCGCGCCGGTCTGCAACCGGGCGATCGCATCGTGCGGGCCGCCAGCGAACCCATCGCGGACTGGGACCAGTGGCGCGGGTTGATTCAGCGGCATCCAGGCCAGTCCTTCAGCGTGCGGATCGAGCGCGACGGCGCCGAACAGACGCTGGAAGTCATTCCCGACACGCGGGAAACCGAGCAGGGCGAACGGGTCGGTTTCATCGGCGCCGTCGCCGAGATCCCCGACGATCTCGCCCAAAGCTTGCGGGTCGTGGTACGGTATGGACCGCTGGACGCGGTGGGCGCGGCCCTCGGCAAGACCTGGGACATGTCGCTGCTGACCTTGCGCATGCTGGGTCGGATGCTGGTGGGCCGGGCCTCGCTGGACAATCTCAGCGGGCCGATCACCATCGCCCACTTCGCCGGCCAGGCGGCCAGCGCCGGCGCCCTGGCGTTCCTGTCGCTGCTGGCCCTGGTCAGCCTCAGCCTGGGGGTTTTGAACCTGTTGCCGGTGCCGGTGCTGGACGGAGGCCACCTGCTGTACTACCTGATCGAACTGATCAAGGGCGGTCCGTTGTCCGACGCGGTGCAAAATTTCGGGCAACGGGTGGGGATTGTGGTCCTGGTGCTGTTGATGGGGCTAGCCTTGTTCAACGATTTCAACCGTCTGCTGGGATAGGAACCGCCGATCCCGGCCCTGGATAATGACGTACTCATGAACGTGTATCGCTCCCTGCTGTTTTCGCTGGGCCTGCTGGTCGCGGTCGCCCAGGCCCATGCCGCCGCCTTCGTCGTGCGCGATATCCAGGTCGAGGGATTGCAGCGGATCTCCGCCGGCACCGTGTTCAATTATCTACCGGTGCAGGTGGGTTCGACGATTTCGGAGAAGGATTACCCGGAAATCATCCGCGCGCTGTTCAAGACCGGTTTCTTCACCGACGTGAATCTGGAGCGCAAGGGTGAGGTGCTGGTGATCACCGTGACCGAGCGGCCGGCCATCGCCGAGGTCAAGATCACGGGCAACAGCGACATCAGCACCGACGATCTCAAGAAGGCCCTGACCGGGGTCGGCCTGGCCGATGGCCGCGTGTTCGACCGGTCGCTGCTCGACAAGGTGGAGCAGGAACTGCTGCGGCTGTACTACAGCCGCGGCCGCTACGCGGTGCGGATCGACAGCCAGGTGCGGCCACTGGAACGCAACCGGGTCGCGATTACCATCGAGATTTCGGAAGGGGCGGTAGCCAATATCAGCCAGATTACCATCGTCGGCAACAAGGCGTTTACCGAAAAGGAACTGCTGGGCCAACTGCAATCGTCCACGCCCGGCTGGTTCTCGTTCTTCACCAAGGACGATCAGTATTCCAAGCAAAGGCTGGCGGCCGACATCGAAACCCTGCGTTCGTTCTACCTGGATCGGGGCTATCTCAAGTTCAACGTCGATTCCACCCAGGTCTCGATCACCCCGGACAAGAAGGACGTCTACATCACGCTCAACATCACCGAGGGCGAGATGTATACCCTGGCGGACGTGCAACTGAGCGGGGATTTCGGCGTTGTCGCGGAATCGGATCTGCGCCAACTGATCACCCTCAAACCGGGCGAGCCCTTCTCGCGCGCCAGGTTGACCGAGACCGCCAAGGCGATGGGCGAACGGCTGGGGCAGGAGGGCTATGCCTTCGCCAATGTCAACGCCGTGCCGCAAGTGGATGACGAAACCCGCAAGGTCGCGCTGAATTTCGTGGTGGATCCGGGCAAGCGGATCTATGTCCGGCGGGTCAACTTTCAGGGCAACATCAAGACCCAGGACGAAGTGCTGCGCCGGGAGTTGCGCCAGACCGAAGGCTCGTGGTTCTCGACCAAGGACATCGAGCGTTCCAAGACCCGGTTGCAGCGGCTCGATTATCTGGAAAGCGTCAACCTGGAAACCCCCGCCGTGCCCGGCGCCAACGATCAGGTGGACGCCAACTTCACCGTGGTCGAACGACCATCGGGCAGTCTGCTGTTCGGCATCGGTTATGGCCAGGAGTCCGGCCTGATGCTGAACGCGAGCGTGACCCAGAACAATTTTCTGGGGACGGGCAACCAGCTCAGTCTGGCGCTGAACAACAGCGACACCGGCCAAAACTACAGCCTGTTCTACAACAACCCCTATTTTACCCCCGATGGCGTCAGTCGCGGCTTCCGGCTTTACTACCGGGAAATCGACAGCGCCGAGACCAACACCGCCGACTATATCCTGAACAGCTATGGCGCCCAGGTCAGTTTCGGGTTTCCGCTCAATGAATTCGATACCCTGCGCGTCAGTCCGGGCTACGAGCACCTTTGGATCGACACGTTTGGGTGCGGGACGACCGAACCCGACACGACCAACCGGACACCGCCACAAATTTGCGAGTACCTGCGGCAGAACGGCGATACCTACAATGAGTTCAAGCTGGACGCCGGTTGGGCGCGCGATACTCGCAACCGGGTTATCTTCCCAACGAGCGGCTATCTGAACCAACTGGCGGCGGAAATCGCCCTTCCCGGCAGCGACGCCGAATTTTACAAACTCAGCTACCGGGGCATCGCCTATTTCCCGCTGGCGCGCTGGCTGACCTGGACGGTGGGCGGCGAAATCGGCTATGGCGATGGTTACGGCGATACCGACGGTCTGCCCTTTTTCGAGAACTTTTACGCGGGCGGCCTGCGTTCGGTGCGGGGCTGGAAAGCGAATACCCTGGGACCCCGTTACTACCAGGAAGGCGATTCCCTTGATGACCCCACCGGCGACCCCACCGGCGGCGCGTTCAAGACCGTGGCCAGCACGCAATTCATTCTGCCGGTGCCGTTCATGGAGAAGTCCGAAAACATGCGGGTGGCGGCCTTCTTCGATATCGGCAACGTCTTCACCACCATCAGTGATTTCGACGCCAACGAGTTGCGCTATTCGGTCGGTTTGTCCGGCTTGTGGATCTCGCCGCTGGGACCGATCGTATTGAGCATCGCGGCGCCGCTCAACGAACAGTCCGGCGACGAAACGGAGGCTTTCCAGTTCTCCTTTGGGGTACCGCTGAACTGACGCCGAAGCTTTGAACTCGATTCTTGCATTGGGGCGATGCCCCCCACTATTCTGCCGATGGAGGTACTGACGTTGAAACTCGTGCGTAACTTATTGATCGCAACAGCCTTGACGTTGCCGGCTTCGCTGGCGTGGGCGGCCGAAGTAAAAATTGGCTTTGTCAGCATCGCCAAGATCCTGAACAGCGCGCCGCAGGCCGAGACGGCCAGCAAACGGCTGGAACAGGAATTCGCGCCGCGCAAGAAGGGCCTGGACGATGCGCTGAAAGCATTGCGCAAGCAGGAAGAGAAACTGGCCAAGGACGGCGCGGTGATGAGCGAAAGCCAGCGCCGCAATCTGGAAAACGAGATTCGCAACCAGGCTCGAGAACTGAAGCGGACCAGCGACGAATTCCGGGAGGACTTCAACCTGCGCCGCAACGAGGAACTGGGTAAGTTCCAGAAGCAGGTGTTGGAGGTGATCAACGGCGTCGCCAAGGAAGAAGGCTTCGATCTGGTCATCAACGACAACGCGACACTGTATGCCAGCCCCCAGGTGGATGTCACCGACAAGGTGCTCAAGCGATTGACATCCAAGTAGCGGCCGACATGACCACGCTGGGCGAGATCGCGGCGGCGGCGGGCGCGCGTCTGCAAGGCTGCGACGCCGCGACGATCATTGTTGGAGTGGCGCCCTTGCAGAGCGCGGGACCGGGGCAGATCAGCTTTCTGACCCATCCTCGCTACCGTTCCTACCTGGCGACCACCCAGGCGACCGCGGTGATCCTGTCGTCCGAGGATGCCAAGGCTTGCCCGGCGCCGGCGCTGGTGGCCGCCAATCCGCATGTCGCCTACGCCCGGGCCGCGGCGCTGTTCGAACCGGCCGTCGAATCGCGGCGCGGCATTCATCCCACCGCCTGGGTCAGCCCCACGGCGAGCGTCGCCACCGACGCCTGGATCGGACCGCATTGCGCGGTGGAAGCGGGTGCGGTGATCGAGTCCGGGGTGATCGTGGGGCCGGGCTGCGTGATCGGCGAACAGGCCGTGATCGGCGCCGGGAGCCGGCTGGTGGCGCGGGTGACCGTCTGTCACCGAGCGCGGCTCGGGCGTCGGGTGCTGGCGCATCCGGGCGCGGTGATCGGCGGCGACGGCTTCGGCCTGGCTCTCGACCATGGGGGCCGCTGGCTCAAGGTGCCCCAACTGGGCGGCGTGGCGGTCGGGGATGACGTCGAGATCGGCGCCAACACCACCATCGACCGCGGCGCGCTGGAAGACACGGTGATCGAGGAAGGGGTCAAGCTGGACAATCAGATTCAGGTGGCCCACAACGTCCGCATCGGCGCCCACAGCGCGCTGGCCGGCTGTGTCGGCATCGCCGGCAGCGCCCGGATTGGTCGGCATTGCATGGTGGGTGGGGGTGTCGGCATCGCTGGTCATCTGGAAATCGCCGACGGGGCTCAGATTACCGGTATGTCGCTGGTCGCCCAGTCCATCACCAAGCCGGGCGCGTATTCCTCGGGGCTGACGGTGGAGCCCAACCGGCTCTGGAACAAGATCAGCGCCCGCCTGCGCCGGCTGGATGAGTTGTTCCGGCGGTTGACCGTCCTGGAAAGAAAGATCAATCGAAACAGCGCTTGGCAATCACTCATCCGAGATGACAAGGATCAAGGCGGAACCATGAACGAGTCGATGGACATTCAGGGGATTTTGGAATATTTGCCGCATCGCTACCCGTTTCTCCTTATCGATCGGGTGCTGGCGATCGAACTGGGGCGGTCGCTGATCGGCCTCAAGAACGTCAGCTTCAACGAACCCTTTTTCCTGGGACACTTTCCGCAGCGGCCGATCATGCCCGGAGTGCTGATCCTGGAGGCGCTGGCGCAGGCGACGGGAATCCTGGCGTTCAAGAGCGAGAAGGAGAAGCCCGACCATCGTTCCATGTATTACCTGGTGGGTGTGGACAACGCCCGGTTCAAGCGGCCGGTGGAACCCGGCGATCAACTGATCCTGGAGGTTCGGCTGGATCGGATCAAGCGCGGGATTGGTAAGTTCCTCTGCGAAGCCAAGGTGGATGGACAGTTGGTGGCGTCCGCCGATCTCATGTGCGCCAAGCGGGACATCGACCTGTGATCGATCCACGCGCCGTGGTGGACCCGGCGGCTCGACTGGCGCCAGACGTCACCGTGGGGCCGTTTTCGGTGATCGGCGCGGAAGTGGAGATCGACACCGGCACCTGGATCGGCCCGCACGTGGTCATTCAGGGGCCGACTCGGATTGGCCGCGACAATCGGATTTACCAGTTCAGTTCGCTGGGGGAAATGCCCCAGGACAAGAAGTATGGCGGCGAGCCGACCCGGCTGGAGATCGGCGACCGCAACACCATCCGCGAATTCGTCACCATCAACCGCGGCACCGCGCAGGACATTGGGCTGACCCGGCTGGGCCATGACAATTGGATCATGGCCTATGTCCACATCGCCCACGACTGCATGGTGGGCGACCGAACCATCTTCGCCAACGGGGCATCGCTGGCCGGGCATGTCCATATCGAGGATGACGTGGTGCTGGGCGGATTTGCCCTGGTGTATCAGTTCACCCGCCTGGGGATGCACAGCTTCTGCGGTTTCGCCTGCGGGGTGCATCGGGATGTGCCACCCTACGTGACCGTGGCCGGCTATCGCGCCGAGCCGCACGGCATCAACGCCGAGGGTCTGCGTCGGCGCGGCTTCGCCGACGAGGAGATTCAGGCGATTCGCCGCGCCTACAAGGTGATCTACCGCGCCAATCTGCGGCTGGAGGAAGCCCTGGACAAGGTGCGCGAAATGACGGTGGAATGGCCGCAGTTGCAAATCCTGGCCGATTTCCTGGCGGCGCCCTCCCGCAACGGGATCGTTCGCTAGCGTCGCTGATTCATGCACGTCGCCATCGTTGCCGGCGAGTTGTCGGGCGATTTGCTCGGCGCTGGTCTGATAGCGGCGCTCCGGGCGCAGGATCCCCAACTCCGCTTTACCGGGGTCGGCGGGCCGGCCATGTTGGCCCAAGGCTTTCAAACCCTGGTTCCGATGGAACGACTGGCGGTCATGGGCTTGGTGGAAGTGCTGCGGCACCTGCCCGATCTGTTGGCTCTCCGCCGTCAGCTTTATCGACAATTCATCGCCGATCCTCCCCTGGCGTTCATCGGCATCGACGCCCCGGATTTCAATTTGGGCCTGGAGCGCCGGTTGCGCGCCCACGGCATTCCCACCGTGCATTACGTCAGCCCCTCGGTCTGGGCCTGGCGGCCGTGGCGGGTGCGCAAGATCGCCCGCGCCGTGGATCTGATGCTGACCCTGTTTCCCTTCGAGGCGGCGTTCTACCAGGATCACGGCGTACCGGTGCGCGCCGTGGGGCATCCGCTGGCGGATGCGATTCCACTGCGCGGCGATCCGGTGACGGCCCGGCGGACGCTGGGACTGCCGGGGCCGGACGAAGCGCCCGTCATCGCCTTGTTGCCCGGCAGTCGCTGGGGCGAGGTCAGCCGACTGGGTCCGCTGTTGCTGGACACGGCGGTTTGGTTGAACGCCCGGCGTCCCGACCTTCGGTTCGTGCTGCCGGCGGCGACGCCGCGCCTGTACGAAGTGCTGGCGGGGATGCGAGCCGAGCGCGCTCCCGCCTTGCCGTTGACGCTGGTGCAAGGCCAATCCCGCATGGCGATGGCCGCCGCCGACGTGGTGCTGCTGGCCTCGGGCACCGCGACCCTGGAGGCGATGCTGCTCAAGCGGCCGATGGTGGTGGCCTATCGGGTGGCGCCGGTGACCGCGTGGCTCGCTCGGCGGCTGGTGAAGATTTCCCACTTCGCTCTGCCCAATCTGCTGGCCGGGCGGGAACTGGTGCCGGAGTTCATCCAGGACGCGGCGACCGTGGCCAATCTGGGGCCAGCGGTGTTGCGCTGGCTGGACCAGCCGCTGACCCGCGACCGATTGACGGCGGAGTTCGACGCTCTGCACCGTGAACTGCGCCGCGACGCCAACCGCCAAGCGGCCGAGGCCATCGTGGAATTGTTGCGCCCGCGCTCAGGCGGGGCGTAACCGTTCACTCCCCTCCCCTGCCCACGGATGAGGGTCTTGGCGGGTCTAGCCGTTTGGCATGCGTCCGGCTAATCTTATGGCGCAATAATCATACAACCGTGTTTGCCCAGGGAGAGATTGCCGGATGAACGAGCCACCGGAAGAAACCCGCCCTCAACCGGTCGAGGTGACCTGTCCGGGCTGTTTTCACCCCCGCGCCGGGGACACGGACGCCGTATGCCCGATTTGCAAGTATCGACCCCAAGCGGATCGATCCGGGGCGTTGTTGCCGGTGGGCACGCAACTGAAGCGGTATGTGGTCGGGGAAAAGCTGGGCCAGGGCGGGTTCGGAATCACCTATCGCGGCTTTGATTTGAAGCTGCACATGAAGGTCGCGATCAAGGAATATTACCCCAGCGATTTCGTGGGGCGCTCCACGGATCGGAAAACGGTGATGTTGAATGCGCGAGAACATGAGGAACTGTTCGGTTACGGGCTGAGAACCTTCCTGAAGGAAGCGCGCACCCTGGCGCAGGTCAAGCATCCGCACGTAGTACGGGTGTTGAACTACTTCGAGATGCACGGGACCGCCTATCTGGCGATGGATTACCTGGAAGGCGAAGAGTTGACCACGTATCTGAAGCGGCAACCGGGTGGTCGGCTGTTGTGGCGCTCGGCGGTTCATCTGCTGTTGCCGGTACTGGACGGGTTGCGGAAGGTGCATGAGGCCGGGTTTATGCACCGGGATCTCAAACCGGGCAACCTGTATTGGACCGATGATGGATTGGTTCTGCTGGATTTCGGCTCGGCGCGGCAGGTAGCCAGCCCCCACAGCCGTAGCCTGCTAATCTTTTCCGCCGGCTACGCCCCCTACGAACAATACCTGGAAGGACAATTGAACCGGCAGGGGTCGTGGACCGACGTGTACGGCGCGGCGGCGACGCTGTATTTCATGCTGACCGCGCAACGGCCGCCGTCAGCGCTGGAGCGCAAGCAGAGCGAGATGCGCCAACAACCGGATTTGCTCAAACCCGCCCGGCACTGGATTCCCGACGTGCCGGAGGCGCTCGACGCAGCGATGTTGCGAGCCTTGGCGGTGGAGCCGGAACAGCGGTTGCAATCCATGGCGGAGTTCAAACAGCAACTGGAAACGGTGTTGGCGGCGGAGCAACCACCACCACCCCAGCCTACTCCAGCCCCGCAACCGCCGCCCTGGCCCCATGTCACGCCAAACCCGCTGACCCTACCCCTGCCCGCTTCGGAATCACCGGTAGAGCCATCGCATCCAGGTCCATCACCCACGTCAACCGAAGTTTCCAAGCGGTCCGTAACACCAAAGCGGCGGACCGCGATGATGGGGCTTGTGATGATCGGGCTTACCACACTGGGTGGTTGGTGGCTTTGGCAGAAGATCGAGGTTCCGCCGAAGCTACCGGATACACCGACGGTGGTCACGCCACCCGTCGCGGACTCTGCGCCGATAGCCCAGCCCACTCCCCCGCCGACGACACCGACGCAACCCGTCATTGAACCGAAGATGGTGCGGATTCCGGGTGGCTGTTTCCAGATGGGCAGTCCGACATCGGAGAAAAATCGGAGTGACGATGAACGGCAGCATCAGGTGTGTGTCGCGGCCTTCGAGATGGGGCAATACGAAGTTACACAAGCCGAATGGCTATCGGTGATGGGTAGTAACCCCGCCTATTTCTTAGGCTGCGCCGACTGTCCGGTGGAGAACGTTTCGTGGAACGATATCCAGGATTACCTCCGCCGTTTGAACCAACGCACGGGCCAAAACTACCGGCTGCCGACCGAAGCGGAATGGGAATATGCGTGTCGCGGTGGGGTGAAGGGGCAACGCTACTGCGGTGGCGACGATGTGAACTGGCTGGCTTGGTATGGTGGAAACAGCGACAGCAAGACGCACCCCGTTGGGAAGAAGGCAGCTAATAGCTATGGGTTATACGACATGAGCGGCAACGTCTGGGAATGGACCTGCTCAGCCTACGACAAGGACTACAGCGGTGCGGAGCAGAAATGCGCTAATAATGATACAACTGGCCCCCTGGCGGTGCGGGGCGGCTCCTGGTACTTCTTTCCCGCGGGGGTGCGTTCCGCCGACCGCGACTGGTTCACGCCCGCGAACCGCCTCCGCGACCTGGGTTTCCGCCTCGCCAGATCATTATAACCCTTTGATCTTTAATCTTTTACCCTTTATCGCGCGCGAAGCGCGCGTTCTTTTCCGCGCGATTTTTTGGGGGGAGTTATCCACAGGGAAGGTTGAAACGCTGTATTTTTAGTTTTCTCGAAAACCTGGCGGCTACCGTGTTGATTCCACAAGCCGTCATCGCGGAAGCGAGCACCGGCCTGAATCGAGACCCCACCGCCGCTCTAACCCTGCAATGGGCCACGCAGAGGATCGTGCCGAATCTACCCCTGCCCTTGACGGTCGCAGCCTGGGGATTAGGGGCGGGCAAGTCATCGCTCGCTGCCTGGGAAATGCCCGCGCCACGGTTCTCGACGACCGGGCGGGCCGCTCGGGCGCGGGGAGTTTCGGTGATCGGTACGTTGGGCGTCATTCTCTTGGCCCAACAAAAGGGCCTGGAATGCCCCGATCAGGATTGCAAGGAGAGGTACTGCCAGACCACGCTGGCCGCGGCGAGGGCCGTGATTTCGGCGATGTCGTAGGCCGGGGCGACCTCGACCACATCCATGCCCCGAAAGTCGAGTCCGCCGAGTCGCTTCAGGATCGCCATCGCCTGCCAGGTGAACAGGCCCCCAACCTCGGGCGTGCCGGTTCCGGGCGCTTGCCCCGGATCAATCGCGTCGATGTCGAAGGACAGGTAAACCGGTCCCGCCCCCACGGTCGCGCGCACGAGATCGGCGACCGCCGGCGGGCCGGTCATGTGGACCTCCTCGGCGCTGACGATGCGCACGCCCTGCGCCAACGTCCACTCGTAAACGGCGCGCGCGACCGGCGAACGAATGCCAATCTGGATCATGCGCCGGGGATCGATTAACCCCTCGAGGATGGCGTGGTAGAACACCGAGCCATGCGCGAGCGGCTGACCGAAATTATCCGGCCAGGTATCCACATGGGCGTCGAAATGCACTATCCCGAGGGAGCCGGACCGCTTCGCCAGCGCCCGCAACAGCGCCAGAGTCACGGTGTGGTCACCGCCGATGGCGACGAGATGGGCAAAACGGGCCGCCTGCTGCTCGATCAAGGCCAGGGAGGCCGGAATATCGCCAAGGGCAATGGTGAAATCTCCGACGTCCGCCAGCCCTAAGTGCAAGGGATCGCGCCAGTTCGCCGGATTGTCGCCGTCAACCAACATCCGGCTGGCATGGCGCACCGCCAGCGGCCCGGCCCGCGCGCCCGCCCGGTTGGTGGTCCCGATATCCAGTGGTACGCCGGCCACCCAAAACCGCGCTGCCGCGGGTTCGAGAGCGGCGCCGAGAAAGGTGGGCGGAATCGCAAAGGTGGGCGTTAGGGTCATCGTCGCCAAATCTCCAAGACCAAGAACCAACTCGGATACAGGATCAGGTCTTGCCTGTGATCAATTGTGCATCCTGTGGTTCTTTCGTCATAAAAATATCATCGTATCCGCCTCGACGGCATGCCATCGCGTCTTTATCATGGAATTTCAGCCCTCAATTTCCCTTCCCTTGACCCCGAGGAATGGCCCGTGTTTCCGACCCCCACCCGTGTGTTTCTAACCAAGGGGATTGGCATTCATCGCCACACCCTGACCGCTTTCGAATTGGCGTTGCGTGACGCGGACATAGAACAACAGAATCTGGTTTACGTCTCATCGATCCTGCCGCCTGGCTGCGAACGAGTGACCCGCGAGATCGGGGTGGCCGCCCTGAAGCCAGGCGACATCACTTTTTGCGTGATGGCGCGAATCGAAACCAACGAACCCGGACGTCACATTCACGCCAGCATTGGCCTCGCCCGACCCGCGGATCCCGAGACCTACGGTTACATTTCCGAGTACCACGGTTTCGGCCAGATGGCTGAACAAAGCGGCGATCACGCGGAAGACCTTGCAGCCAGCATGCTCGCCAGCACCCTGGGCCTGGACCTTGACCCCGAGGTTGCCTGGAACGAACGCAAGCGCATTTACGAACACAGCCATCTGGTCATCAGCAGTTCGTCGATGACTGCGGCCACCGAAGGTGATCCCGATGGCCGTTGGACCTGTGCTGTCTCCGCGGCGGTATTTCTGTTTTCTTGACGCCGCCCGAACCAATGGTTATCCGACCCTGCCCAAAGCGGGAATTGTTACTGGCCTGGCGCCCGCCGTGCTTTACCCTTCAGCCGGGATCGTGCGCCAGCTTCAGCCCAATGATCTCGGCGACGATCAACCAGACCGAGACCAGCCGCCAGGCGCTGGCGGAGTCCCCATGGAAAGCGATGCCGACCATATAAGGTTCCCGCCGCGCCAATCCCGGTCCAGACCGCGTAGCCGTGCCGATGGGGATGTCGCGCTGGGCCAGCCATAGAAAGGCCCCGCTGGCGGTCATGCACGCCACGGCGACAATCACGCCCAGCACCAGCCGGCCCGGCGTCTGCGACAATTGGCCTGGCTCCCACGTTCCAGCGTGGGAGCAGGTCCAGACGCTTCAGCGTCCACGTCATTTCACTTGGACACGCACCGCTGGAGCGGTCAACCGGCGCTAGTGGCCAGCGCCACGCGGAGAACCTTGCGAAATCCCGGCGCCTTTCAGATAGCCGGCACCCGCCGCTGGCGGGGCAATTTTGAGATCAAGCTGGAAGGCGGGGAACCCGCCGAGCCGCGCAGCCGAGCTGCGCACGGGTGATCGGGCGCTGTCGGAGACCTGGCTGTATCAGTTCATCCCTCGCGCTTCGTCGAGCTGAACCGCATCCCGTCCCCGGGCAATCGAATGTCCCGGGGCCTCGCCCGCGCGGGGTGGTCGTTTATTTTTGGTGAACGTAAGTTCCGGGCGCGTCGCACAACGGTTCGTAGCCCTTGTCCGGATCGCCCATGGGCGGCGGCGTCACGCTGCCGCTCGAATGCCGCGCCAGCCATTGTTGCCACGCCGGCCACCAAGAACCTTGCGCGACCGGCGTCCGCGCCTTCCAGGTCTCGGCATCGAGGGCGCGTTCGCCTTCCTTGCAGGTCGTCATCTGGAAGCTGCGGCGCGGGCGGCCCGGTTCGTTGACGATGCCGACGTTGTGGCCGCCACTGGTGAGCACGAAGGTCAGCTCGGCCGCATCGCTCTGCAAGTGCAGCTTGTACACCGAATGCCAGGGGGCGACGTGGTCGCCGGCCGCGGCGACCGCGAAGATCGGTACGTGAATGTCGCTGATCGCGATCGGGCGCCCCTCCACGCGATACTTGCCCTCGAACAGCTCGTTGTCGCCGTAGAACCGACGCAGCAGCTCGGAATGCTGGCGGTAGGGCATGCGGGTGCTGTCGGTGTTCCAAGCCATGAGATCGAACATCGGCTCGCGTTGCCCAAGATAGTATTCGCGCACCATCCTCGACCAGATCAGATCGTTCGACTTGAGCAACTGGAAGCCGCCGGCGGCTTGTTTCGGATCGAGATAGCCCTGCTGCCACATCATGTCCTCGATGAGCGTCACCGTGCCCGGACCCATGAACACGGCGATCTCCCCGACCTCGGTGAAGTCGACCAGGGTGGTGAACAGCGTGATGCTCGCCAGCCGATCGTCGCCGTCGCGCGCCATCGTCGCCGCGGCGATCGTCAGTAGAATGCCGCCTAGGCAGTAGCCCACCGCGTGGATCTTGCGGCCCGGCAGCAGCGCCCAGATCGCGTCGATCGCCGCCAGGGTGCCGAGCTTGCGGTAGTCTTCCATCCCCAGGTCGCGGTCCTTTTGGCCGGGGTTGAACCAGGAAATCACGAACACCGTGTGCCCCCGATCCACCAGGTACTTGACCAGCGAGTTGTGGGGCGAGAGGTCCATGATGTAGTACTTCATCATCCACGCCGATTGCATCAGCACCGGTTCGCGCTGCACGCTCTCCGTGGTGGGCGCGTACTGGATCAGTTCCATCAGGCGGTTGCGATAGACGACCTTGCCGGGGGTGACAGCCATGTTCTTGCCGACCTGGAAGGCTTCCGTACCCGCCGGCGGCTCGCCCCGCGCGCGGCGTCGAAGGTCGTCGGCGAAGTACCCCGCGCCGCGCAGCAGGTTGGCGCCGTCCTCCGCGATCGTCGCCTGGACGATCTCGGGATTGAAGAACGGGATGTTGGAGGGGGACAGCATGTCGAGCAATTGGCGCGCGATGAAGGAGACGACCGCTTCGTTGTGCCTGGATACGCCGCGAATGCCGGTCGTGGCGTTGTGCCACCACTGCTGGTTCAACAGGAAGCCTTGGTGAATGACGTTGAAGGGAAAGCGCTGCCAGGCCTCGTGCTCGAACCGGCGATCCTGCGCCAGCGGTTCGATGCAGCGGGCGGCGCCTGGGTCGGCGGCGCAGGTCGCGGCGTAGCGAGCTAGACGCAGCGTCTTGCGCGCGGCTTTGTTGCCGAGTTCAATCAGCTTGCCGGGCGAAGCAGCCAGGTGCGCCATCCAATCGAAGTAGTCGATGGCGAGTCCGATGGGCGAGATGCCGCCCGTCGCGCGGGCGATGGCCGCGTTCGTCGCGCGATCCACATCCTCCAGCCATTTGGCTTCGTAGAGGGCGCGGTCGCCGATGCGCCGACCGGGTCGGGCACCGGACGCGCTCGCTCTCCGCGTGTCGGTCGGCTCGGTCGAAGGTGTCGGGTTCGAGGCTGTCATGGTCGTTTGTGGTCGCCTCCCGCTTGCCGATGACGACGCGGGCGCGCTGGAGCGGACGGGCCGCGAGTTTTGTATCCGGCCCGGTTGCCGTCGCGCGTCGATCGACCTCGCGCACGCTTTGCGGCGACCCCTCCTGTCAGCGAAGTGGTTGATAGACTTGCGACCTCGCCCGCGCAACCCGCGCGCGAGACCGGCGCCCAGGCCTTTTTACGGGTGGGACACGCCGAGGCGCCCACCGTGCGCCAGACGGGTGTAAACGTGGGGCGGACCCTCAATGCCCCGTAGCGTCCAGCCGGCTTTTTCCGGTTCCCCGATCAATTCCATATTGATCGTAATGATTATTATAGCCACTTTCGACGCCCGATCGGTACCGTTATACCAATTCTTGGTAGGTTTTAGCCGAATCGGTGGGTTACGGGCTGGCGCCCTAACCCACTCTACGACTTTGCACAAAACCTATCGAGAGACGGTACAACCACCCACCGCCCGGCTACGGCAGCGACCCCCCGAGCCAGGCGCGGCGGTCCACCCGAGCCGGGAGACGAGGGTGGTCGGCATCGACCTGGAGCGGCTGGCGTGGTAAACGATCAGGCAACGCAACGTCCAAGAGAATCGACGCCGCGCATCAAAGCACTGGCCAGTATCGGCGGGTGACCCTCCTTGGCCTGGCCTCCACGCTAACCCACCCTTCCCCGCCAAAACCCCGGTTGCCGCCAAACCGGGCCCCGACTAGACTTGGCGCCCAGTTTTCGCCCCTTCCCCAAGGACATCACCACGACGGTCAGGAGCCCATGCCGCCTACCTTTCCCCCCGATTCCGTCGGTCTGGTCACCCCCCAGACCGCCCATTTCGACGAACCGCTGGCGCTGGACTGCGGCCGGACGCTGGCGAACTACGAAATGGTCTACGAAACCTACGGCACGCTGAACGCCGACCGCGGCAACGCCGTGCTGATCTGCCATGCGCTGTCGGGCGATCATCACGTCGCCGGCTATCACGAAGAAGACGATCCCGGCAAACCGGGCTGGTGGGACAACTGCATCGGTCCCGGCAAGCCCATCGACACCCGCGCATTTTTCGTGGTGTGCTGCAACAACCTGGGTGGCTGCAAGGGCTCCACCGGCCCGACCGCCATCAACCCGGAGAATCGCAAGCCCTACGGTCCGGATTTCCCCATCGTCACCGTCAAGGACTGGGTGCGCAGCCAGGCGCGGCTGGCCGACCGACTCGGCGTCCGGCAATGGGCGGCGATCATCGGCGGCAGCCTCGGCGGGATGCAGGCCATGCAATGGACCATCACCTTTCCCGACCGGGTGCGTCATTCCCTGGTCATCGCCGCCGCGCCCCGGCTGTCGGCCCAGAACATCGCCTTCAACGAAGTGGCGCGGCAGGCCATCCTGTCCGACCCAGACTTCCACCACGGCCACTACTACGAATTCGGCGTGGTGCCCCGGCGCGGACTGATGCTGGCCCGGATGCTGGGCCACATCACCTACCTGTCCGACGAGGGGATGCGCGCCAAGTTTGGCCGCGAACTGCGCGAAGGCAAGATGAATTTCAATTTCAACTTCGAGACCGAATTTCAGGTGGAAAGCTATCTGCGCCATCAGGGCCGCGCCTTCGTGGACCGCTTCGACGCCAACACCTATCTGCTGATCACCAAAACGCTGGATTACTTCGACCCGGCGGCGGACTTCGACGAGGATTTATCGGCGGCCTTTCATCGGACGCAAGCGCATTTCCTGGTGATCGCCTTCACCAGCGACTGGCGGTTCGCGCCGACCCGCTCGCGGGAAATCGTCCGGGCGCTGGTGCGGGCCGGGCGCGAGGTCAGCTACGCTGAAATCCCATCGGAACACGGCCACGACACCTTTCTGATGCCGATTCCGCTATACCACGAAGCATTGCGGAGCTATCTGGCGCGAGTCGCCCGCGAGGTGAACGCCCATGCGGCCTGAACTGGAACTGATCAGCGAGTGGATTCGCCCCGGCGCGCGGGTGCTGGACCTGGGCTGTGGCGACGGCGCGTTGCTGGCCTATTTGCGCGAACATCGACAGGTCAGCGGCTACGGCCTGGAAATCGATGGCGCCAACATGCTCCGATGCATTCAGGCCGGCGTGAACGTCATCCACGCCGACCTGGAAGCGGGGTTGGCGGATTTCGGCGAC
>ERZ761607.841-NODE-841-length-44455-cov-8.189662_pt1 | contig 44455 bp, 37 predicted proteins | sample MGYA00511164_ERZ761607 | MGnify/ENA primary metagenome ERZ761607 (study PRJEB28899, sample SAMN02445080) | bioreactor sludge metagenome | biome: EBPR sludge | place: Australia: Brisbane, Thorneside Wastewater Treatment Plant | collected 2011-06-22 ...
ATTTCTGATAGCGCCCGCCGTCCTGATCCTGCGGAAATTGCGGACGGTCGGCAGCGGCGGCCCAGCGATCCGCCTGGTGAATGTGCTGTTTGATGGCTGCGGAAATCCCATCGGGAAAGAGTTGTTGCTGCAATTTCCGCACGGTGCCGCCTTCATGACCGGCGGGGTCGCGCAACAGCACCAGCGCCTTTTCTGCCGGATCGTGAATCCAAGCGGCGAGTTTGGTTTGCCAGAGTGAATGTTCCATGGCTTATACTCCCTCGACGCGGTGCATGCCGTTTTGGCGATCATCAAGAACAGCGTGAACAGTTTCCCAAGTTTCCTGCTGTTTACGACTAACTAGTTGTTGCTCTTGGGGACTGAGGCGTGTTAGCAATGACGTAGGCAGGGCACAGGGAAAGTGACAGGCCATACCGACGACTCCATTGCCGCGTCTGATTACTTTAAAGCGCAACTGGTTGGCGAGACGGGCGGGCGGTGGCCGTCTATCCCATTCTCGCACATCGTGTTTTGTTACCGGATAAGCCAGCAGATGGCGCAGGCTGAATCCCGTGCCAAAATTGAGTGCGGTACGAAAGCGAATTTTGATCAACCCCAATGCTCGCATTGCATCGGACCAGTCCTTGCAAAGTGAAGTCTCCCACAGTAGCAAGCCATTGGCATCCTTGCCCAAGGCATGGGGCCAATCGAGAGTCAAACATTGAGCAAATGGTAAGGAAACAGCCTGTAGCAAATCGTTATCGGAGATTTGCGGGGTTATTCCATTGAAATCAACTGAGCCCCAACCGTTGCGGGAACGGCCACCTAAAGTACCGAATTTCTGGATAAGACACAGTGTTTTTATCAAATCACCTTGGGCTTTCTCGGGGAACATCAGCCTTAGTTGTGCGCTGTCGCCGTTCTGTAGACTTGCATTCATCTTGAGCACGGTGCCCTTGCTTTTTTCGTTGTTGAGCGGGCCATAACCCAAATAGAGGTGCGCCCCTACTGGATTCTTAATTTCCGTGAGGCGTGGATCTTTAACCGGCCAGATTTTTAGCTTGCCGGGTCGCCATGTATCCAACCTCAGCCGTACAAAGCTCTGTGAGGCGTCCAATTTACCATCAGGTTTTTTAAGCCAAGCATTCCCAAATAACCGCCCCTCCGTTTCCCGCAAGCGTTCATGGCTGTAATCGTGATCCTTCGCCGCCGCTATCCGCCACCATTGCCGCAGTAGCGCCTTGAATGGCGGGGTGCGCCAAGCCCCATTCTGTTCGGCGTCGCCCAGAAAAGCCGGGGTTACAAAGCTCACGGTGTACTGTTGTTTAACCATCATGTGTGTTATCTCCATTGGGTGCTGCAAACATAGTGCGTATAACCCTTGTCGCCGCGCTGTCCGCCCCGGCAAGCTTGCCGCCTCACGTTGCCTCCAAGCTGGCGAACCGGATTTGGTGCGGGTCTAGCCGAAGCTCGTAACGCGAGCGGGGACGCCGGCCGTCACCCTGAATGAGGTACGGCCGCGCGCCGGGCAAGCCGAGCGCCCGGACCAATTCCCGCTTCAGCTTGCTGGTGCGCTGCTCGAAATAGTGCTGCAAATCCTCCGGCTGGTTCGTGTCCAGCGTCCTGGCGGCACGTTCGTATTCGCCCGACAGTTCGTCGGTCAGCACGCGGTACTCGGTCAGAAATTCATCAAAATTTGCTTCGGTGTGGTGAATGGCGGGCAAGCTGCCCACTGCCCGCCGGGCGAACCAAGCCAGCCAAGCGAAGCTGATCGGCGTCAATCGCAGCACGGTTTCGCCGCAGCGCACCCGGCAGGTCGCGGCGTCCAGGGTCAATCTCGGTGCGGCCAGGTTGCGCTGAGCCTGACGCACCGCGTCGCCGAAACTCGCGCCCTCGCGTAAGAGTGATTCCTGCAGGCCATCGCGCAGGCGGACGAACGGAATATCGGCCAGCATCACCTCGGCATCGCGGGCGTCGAGGGGGCGCTGGTCGGGGCCGTTGCCGAAAATCACCCGTTCCACCGGAGCCGGATAAAAAAAGTTCGGGTTGGATTCGAACGCGCTGGACACCAGCACATGGGACAGTCGATCCTGGGGTCGGCCGAACAGCGACAGGGCGTAGCCCAGATAAAAACCCATGGTCTTGCGCCCGCCGGCGATGGACGCATGCACGGCGCTGTCCGGATCGGCGGTCAGCTCGCGCACTGTGGCGGTGATCCTGTCGGCGATGGCCTCGTTGTCCGCCGGTTCGCGGATGTCGTTGAGCCAGCGGCCATCGCTGGCGCGCAGGATGTGGATCGTGTCGAGGGTGAAGCGGATTTCCGGCAGGCCGTAATCCCGGCGCAGCCGCTGGAACCAGCCTGGCTCGTCGCTGAGCAGGGTCAGCCGGGCCCGCTCCGCGCCCTCGGCGGTGGTGAGCAGATGGATTTCAGTGGGAACAAAGCGGGATTCGCCTGGTCTGGTCAGCGCGTACAGCGTCTCGGTGACGATCTGCGGCGACAGACCGGCGACGCAAAGCAGGATGCGGCGGGGATAACGGTCCGGGTGCATGGCGGCGTCCTTTTTCTCTGAGCATAGTTCAATTGCCGCGAGCGTAAATCATCCCTCATCAAAAAGCGGGATTGGCAAGCTTGCCGGTCAGAGCAGCAGCCGATAGCGACCCAAGCCCATCACCGCGCCCTTGCCGGCGTGAGTCCATTGCCCGAGCCATAGATAGGGCCAGAACGGCTCCAGCCCGGCCCCGGCCAGTTCGATTTCGCCGATCAGCCCACCCATTGGCAGCAAGGCGTCTTGGCGGGAGGAGTAGCGGGTCCATTCATGCCAGCGCAGGCGCGCGGCTTGCGGTTGCACCGACCAGCCGGCGCGGTTCAACCCGGCGAAGTCGGTCTCCAGTGGCGCGTCGGTGTGAAAGGTGGTCAGCAGTGAAATCCGTCGCAACAGATTGGCGAACAGCGCGCCGAGTTGGAACGCCTCGGGTCCCATCAGCTTTTCGGCCTGGCGCAACCGCAGCGGGGTTTCCAACTCCAGTGTCAGTCGCGCCGGACGGGGCGGTGGTTCCGGCACGGCGAGCGGTAAGGGGCACAGGGATTCGCCGGGACGGTAAATCGGCCGCCAATCGCCTTCCGGCGTCTGCTGCGCGACCCGAGACAAGGCCAATCGCCCATCTCCCTGACCGACGCCGCGCTGGCCCGCCCGCTCGAAGGCGTGCAGCAAGTAGGGCAGATGCCGGTTGCCGTGCCCGAGCAACACGACTTCCACAGAAACGGTCGCACCGGCGTCGTGCGCTCCCCCCGGCCCCGGTCGCACCACGTAGGGATGCGGCGCGGCCGGATACTTGCGCAGCTTGCCAGCGGCCGGATCGGGCGGCGTCTCGAACAGGTAGGGATACACGCAGGAGCGGTACAGCAGGCAAGGCGGGCAGGCCGGCTCGCGGGTGACGCACACCAGCCGTTTTAACGCGCGGCCGAATACCCCGCGCCAAGCCGAACCGGCATAGGCCGGCAGCCGGATCGAGTCTTGCGCGGTAAAGTCGAGCCGGTAAACCGCCAGCGGCAAGATCGGAAGCGCGACGGAATCAGAGGAAAGGGTGGACGCGGTCATCGGAAAGCCTCAAACGGGATATAACCGGTTTGCAAGAGCGCAAATGTCAGTGAGAAACGTTGAGTGAACGCTCCAACGCAGTTTCAAAGCGCTGTCGCCACCAGAATATCCGGGATAATACGGTGATTCGTCCAGATCGAAGCTGCAAGCGGGTCACTCGAACTCACCTGATTACCTATAATGCATAAGATACTGTATCGTATCGATATTTTAGTGAGGTTGCCATGAATTGGGCAGCACGGGAACTGGGGGATTGGAATTGGGGGACGCGCGGCGGACGAAGGGCTTGATCAAGCTGTTGGACGCTTTATCGGCGCATCCGACGGCCAGCATCCCCCTAGCGAGCGGGGGATGGGCGGAAACGAAGGCGGCGTACCGGGTATTGGGCTGGCTAATCGAAATTTTCTTTCGGATCTTGAAATCGGGTTGCCGGGTCGAAGCGTTGCAACTAGGGACGCTAGAGCGGCTGGAACGAGCTTTGGTCCTCTGCTTGATCATCGCTTGGCGTATCCTGCACCGGGTGTTTGTGGGAAATCGGATGGGTTAGGGCCTCATAACGGTGGCGTTTGGTTGCGACTTTAGTTAAAGCATTCTGTTGGCTCTCCGATAGCTTCTCAAGGCCGGGACACGGATGTGGCCTACTTGATGATTTGGCTAAATTAAGGAGAGCTTCAGCTAAATCGACTTCATTCATGCGGCTACTGTTGGAGTCCTTGAATTGCCGGATCAACCCTCTAACAATATAACCCTCGGTATCGCCACACGCTAAATTAAGTAGAGATCTGTTGATCTGATTTGAGTTTGCCTGGGGTATGATCGACTGACTTGGAGTGTCATTCCGAGATTGGCAAGTGTTGTTTATTTTTTCGTTTAGTTTTTTGACTTTTTCCTCAAGGCTTGCTTTGTCTTTTACCCCTAGTGTATTGATGACTGAAAGCAGTTCATTGAATTTATTTTCAAAATATTTTTTTTCTTCTGAAGACGTTCCTAATGACGCTATATTTTTTAGACTCGATCCAATGCCTTTGAATTGGTCGATACAAGTAAAAATTGCGTTGTTAAACACCGCGCCCAGTAGTTTATCTTCATCATTATATGCATGCCCAAGCTGATGATTAGATTGTGGTTGGGAGTACGAACTTCTCGCTTTTTCTTCTAGATACTTGTCATGTGTGCTTTGAACTTCTTTAATATCAAAGTCAGAGAAACTCGCATACTGTATCTGTGCCTTAGAAAAATCAGCACCTTGTAAATTTGCGCCTTTTAAATTGGCTCCAACTAAGTTAGCACCTACTAAACTCGCTGCTTGTAGCTGCGCATTTTCTAGATTGGCGCCTTGTAGTTGCGCGTGACTAAGGTCGGCTCCTTCTAATTGAGCGCCTGATAAATCTGCTAGTTGTAACTGCGTATCATTTAAATTAGCCCCTTGTAATTTTGCTTCTCTCAGGTTGGCGTTTTCTAAACAAGCTGTGTAGAAATTAGCCTCTTGTAACTGTGCGCTGGCTAATTTTGCTTCAAGAAAATCAGTTCCTTGCAAGCTGGCATATTGTAACTGCGCGCCTTCTAAATCAGCCCCTTGTAGATTTGCATTATCTAATAATATCATTTGCATTTGCGCCCATTTTAAATTTGAGCCTTGCAATTGAGTGGGCTCGTTGCATCGTGTAGCTGCGCGGGTTGCCGCGCAAGGTTGCTTTTGTGAATCGTGCTGGCAGTTATTATTGGCTGCTCGCAGATCTAATTTAGGTAAAATTGCATTAAATAGCTTTGCATGATGCATGTCAGCGCCCTGAAAAAAAGATAAAGGAGATATTTTTCTAAGAACCTCCTTTTTCTTTTCAAGGGTTCCGGTCCGCAAATCGTTAATTGTTTCGGCCGCTAAATTTTCATTGGCGACTAACTGTGATTCTTGAAGATTCAAGCTTCCTAAATCGGACCATTGTGCGCATTTTTCAGGAGAGAGATTGAAAAAATTAGAACAGATATTTTTAAGTTTCTGGTTGCCTTCGATGGCATAGTGACCGTCGGGTATTTCCAATACATAAAAAGACAGCATGCTTATTGATACAAAGTATGAAAAAATAAATCCTAAAAAAGTTTTTTCTACAAGGGCTAGAGTATGTGGTGAGGAGAGTATTTTAAGGATATAGATATAGATAATGAGTAAAATATCCAAGCTGATAATTAGCCGGTGAAAATGAGTGGTGAAGGAACTATGGTATTTGAGATACCATCCCTGAATTACTAATAATAAAGACGAAGGGAATATGATTAGGATTAAGGCTAGAGCTATGATAAAAAGAGGACGATGTGATACTTTGGTTTTATATCTATTGAGGGTGCAATCTAATCCTATAAAGGATAGCTGTAGTAATAGATAAATATGGAAGATAAGAATAAGTAATGGAGCGATGGTCGAGAATCCAAACAGGCCAACAGTAGGTATTTGAATATTGAGAAAGGGTAGGGGAACCGAGCTTTTTAGAATCAACATCTCGTCCTTCATAGAGATCAATGTGACGAGAATGTAGATCTGGATAGATAGAAAAGTTAGAAGCCGACTTTGATCGATAGCTTTCAACGCTTCAATGCCGTTTTGTTCTGATGTTTCTTCTGTAACATCATTGGTATTGGGATTGTCCCGCATTTTATAATCCATCCAATCAATCTTGTTGGGCGTCGTTTTTTAATTATTCGTAATAAACTCAATTTAGTTTCTTTCAAAACCTTGTTAGGCCATCATCCCTACTCGCAAGTTGCATTAGTGCAAAGATTGTGGCGCTCTCAAGCGAAGGCTTATACTCGTATTTGAACAATTAGAAACTAGCAATATGTAGGCCACTAGAGTCGCGCTGGTTATTTCGATTCCCCTAGCGAAACCGATGGGAGAAATTGAAGCTATGCTGGCGAAAAATATGATTATTTCTAATTTTTTATCGATATGACGGCAATAAATAATGATCGATTTATGTTAGAGAAAACGATAAAATGGAGAGCAATATAGTCATATTTCTAAACTGTACATTTAAATTTTAAACATTGGAGCGGGATGATGGTTCATTTTGAAACAGGTGATTTCTAATTTAGAATTTTATTGAAGAAGATCGATTTCTAAAATTTTAGAAAAGTGCTATTTTTAGATTTAGAAAGACTTATAGTGCAGCTTTCAAACCCTGGACCCACTGCGTTTTAGTTATTATGAAAATCATTGAAACTATTGCCCGCGAACTCGCCGTTCAAGAACGTCAGATCGAAGCCGCCGTCAACTTGCTGGACGACGGCGCGACCGTGCCGTTTGTCGCTCGTTATCGCAAGGAAGCCACCGGCGGTTTGGACGATACACAGTTGCGTTTTTTGGAGGAGCGGCTCGATTATCTGCGCGAATTGGAGGAGCGGCGCGAGGTCGTGCTCGCCAGCATCCGCGAACAGGGCCATCTGAGCGCTGAACTGGAAGGCGCGCTGCTTGCCGCCGACACCAAAACCCGACTGGAAGATCTTTATCTGCCTTACAAGCCCAAGCGCCGCACCAAGGCCCAGATCGCCCGCGAAGCCGGCCTGAGCCCGCTCGCGCGCGGCTTGTTGAACGATCCTGGTCAAGTGCTCGAACAAGCCGCGTTGGCTTTCGTTGATCCAGCGCGCGGCGTGATGGATGTCAAGGCGGCGCTGGAGGGCGCGCGACAAATTCTGATGGAGGAATTTGCCGAAAACGCCGAGTTGCTGGCGCGGTTGCGCGAGTTATTTTGGGATAAAGCCGTTCTGCGTTCGGAGGTTTTGGAAGCCAAGACGGAGGAAGGAGCCAAGTTCCGCGATTATTTCGATTATCGAGAAGCGATCCAGCGCATTCCCTCGCATCGCGCCCTGGCGCTGTTTCGAGGCCGTAATGAAGGGGTGTTGCAATTGAATCTGGAAATCGGCGATCCGGCCGCGTCCGACGCCGATCCCGGCGAGCGGCTGGTGATCGCGCATTTCCAGCTTCGCGACGCCGGCCGCCCGGCCGATGGGTGGTTGCTGGAAACCGCGCGCTGGGCCTGGAAGCTCAAACTGCTGCCGCACCTGGATACCGAGCTGAAACAGCGCTTGCGCGAGGCGGCCGAGGAAGAGGCGATCCGGGTGTTCGCCCGCAACTTGCGCGATCTGTTGCTGGCCGCCCCCGCCGGCGCGCGGCCCACGCTCGGGCTGGACCCCGGCCTGCGCACCGGGGTCAAGGTCGCGGTGGTGGACGTCACCGGCAAGCTGGTCGAGACCGCCACGATTTATCCGCACGTCCCGCGCAATCAGTGGGATGAGAGCCTCCACCTGCTGGCCGAACTGTGCCGTCGGCATCGGGTGGAATTGCTCAGTATCGGCAACGGCACGGCCTCGCGCGAAACCGACCGCTTGGCCAGCGAGCTGATCAAGCGCCATCCCGAGCTCAAACTGCACAAGCTGATGGTGTCGGAAGCGGGCGCGTCGGTTTATTCGGCCTCGGAACTGGCGGCGCGGGAGTTTCCCGAGGTCGACGTGTCGCTGCGCGGGGCGGTGTCGATCGCCCGCCGGCTGCAAGATCCGCTGGCGGAGCTGGTTAAGATCGAACCCAAGGCCATCGGCGTCGGCCAGTACCAGCACGATGTCGGCCAGACCCGGCTGGCGCGGGCGCTGGATGCGGTGGTCGAGGATTGCGTGAACGCGGTCGGCGTGGATGTGAACACCGCGTCCGCGCCGCTGCTGGCGCGGGTGGCCGGACTGAATGTGGCTTTGGCCCGCAACATCGTCGAATTTCGGGATGCCAACGGCGCGTTCCGGCGGCGCGAACAGCTGTTAAAGGTCCCGCGTCTGGGCGATCGAACCTTCGAACAGGCGGCCGGCTTTTTGCGGATCAACGACGGCGACAATCCCTTGGATCGTTCCGCCGTTCACCCGGAAGCCTATCCGGTGGTCGAGCGTATCCTCGCCGCCAGCGGGCGCGGCTTGCATGAGGTGCTGGGCAATGCGGCGTTTCTGAAAACGGTCGAACCGGCGCGCTTCACCGACCCGCGTTTTGGGTTGCCGACCGTGCGCGATATTTTGCTGGAATTGGAAAAGCCGGGCCGCGATCCCCGCCCGGCCTTCGAAACCGCCGCGTTTAAGGACGGCGTGGAAACGCTGGCTGACTTACAGCCCGGCATGATCTTGGAAGGGGTGGTGACCAACGTCGCCAACTTCGGCGCGTTCGTGGACATCGGCGTGCACCAGGATGGACTCGTGCATGTTTCGGCGTTGGCGGATCGCTTCGTCAAGGATCCTCGCGAAGTGGTCAAGGTGGGCCAAGTGGTCAAGGCCAAAGTGCTGGAGGTGGATTTGAAGCGGCGGCGCATCGCATTGAGCTTGCGGCTGAGCGAACCGACCGCCGCGCCTTCGACGCCCGCGCCCGCGCGCCAACCGGACTCGCGGGCGCGAAAATCGCAGCCGTCCAGCCCGCCGCCCGGCCGAGCGGACCACCAGCCGCCGGACCCGCGTTCCGGCGCGCTGGCCGAGGCATTCGCTAGAGCGCGCCGAGAGCGCTAGCGCGGCGGGCGTCAAGGCGCCGGTTTTAGCCGGAGCGACGCTCAATCCTCGTCGCGGTCGGCCAACAGATCGTCCGCGTCGCTCAACTCATCGTCTTCCTCATAGCCGAGTTCATCGTCTTCCGCGCCGTCGAAGGGGCCGGACCAGTCGTCCGGCGCTTCGATCATCTCCAGAGGCAGTTCGTACCAAGCGTCCAGATCCAATTCTTCCACTTCACCGTCAAAATATTGGATTTCGATGGTTTGGGCGTCCTCGTCGAGCGCGACGACTTCGAAATCGTTGCCGGTTTCCTCGTTGCGATACCAGTTGCCGATGATGGGATCAACATCGCTCATGGCGGGTCTCCTAACAGACAAAGGGCGCTGAAGCATCCGCGCCGGGCTTACTGAAAATCATTGGGGAATTTTGGGCAATGATTCCTACAGAATTCAACCGAAAAATCGCGGAAATTCGCGATGACCGGGTTCGGGGCGCCAGCGAACTGGCGCGCTTCGGTCTCGTGATTCTCGCGCAAGCGGCCCGCGAACTGCCCGCCGCGACCGTCGGGGAGTGGTGGGAGGGCTTGTCGGCGCTGGCCGTCGACTTGGCTGAAGCCCGACCCAGCATGACGCCGCTCTCACATTTACTGCGGCGTTGGCGGGAGGGCGCCGCGATCGAAGCCGACATGAACCTGGCCGCCGCCCGCCAAGTCGCCGCCGCGCGAGCGGAAGTCCTGATCGAGCAGTCGCGGCGGGCTGTCGCTGACTGCGCCGCGCGGGTCGCCGAACTGGTGGGCGCGGGGCGGACCCTGATGACGCACAGTTTCAGCTCCACTGTATTGGAAAGTTGTCGGCTGCTCAAGGAGGCGGGTTTGCGGATGATCGTCACGGAATCGCGGCCGCTGGAGGAAGGACGCCGGCTGGCGGAGCAGCTTTCAGTTTGGAAAGTGCCGACGGTCTATATCACCGACGCGCAGATGGCGTTGTTCGTCGCTCGGGCCGACGCGGTGCTGGTGGGGGCCGACAGCGTGCTGGCGGATGGGGCGGTGCTCAACAAGGCGGGCACGGCGTTGTTGGCGCTGGCGGCGCGCGAGCGGGGGGTGCCATTTTACGTGGCGTGCGAGAGCTTCAAATGGCGCGATGCGGCCGATCCGCCGCCGGTGTTGGAGGAAATGGCGCCGGCTGAATTAGGCGTCCCGACTTGGCCGGACGTGACGGTCAGAAATCTTTATTTCGAGGTAACGCCCGCGCGGCTGATCAGTGCTTGGATCGACGAAGCCGGGGTCAGACGGATCGCGGGATGATAAAAAACCCGGCCTTTTCAGGGGAAAGGCCGGGTGAAAGCTCAGCGCATCACGATCATGAACAGCATCCTGGCTATTTGACCGCGCGATTGTCGACCAGATCGTTCACCACGTTCGGATCGGCCAAGGTCGAGGTATCGCCCAACTGATCGACTTCGTTGGCGGCGATCTTGCGCAGGATGCGGCGCATGATCTTGCCGGAGCGGGTCTTGGGCAGGCCGGGCGCCCATTGCAGCACGTCGGGCGAGGCGATCGGCCCGATTTCCTTGCGGACGTGGGCGATCAATTCCTTGCGCAACGCCTCGGTCGGTTCCACCCCGACTTTCAAGGTGACATAGGCGTAGATGCCCTGGCCCTTGAGATCGTGCGGGTAGCCGACCACCGCCGCTTCGGCGACCGCCGGGTGCAACACCAGCGCCGATTCGACCTCGGCGGTGCCCATGCGGTGGCCCGAAACGTTGATGACATCGTCCACGCGGCCGGTGATCCAGTAATAGCCGTCCTCGTCGCGACGAGCGCCGTCGCCGGTGAAATACAGCCCCTTGTACATCGAGAAATACGTTTCGATGAAGCGCGGGTGGTCGCCGTAGACGGTGCGCATGATGCCGGGCCAAGGCCGGGTGATGACCAGATTGCCGTCGGTGGCCCCTTCCAGGAACTGGCCCTCGGCGTCGACCAGCGCCGGGCAGACGCCGAAGAACGGACGGGTGGCGGAACCGGGCTTCAAGGGCGTCGCGCCCGGCAGCGGCGTGATCAGGATGCCGCCGGTTTCGGTCTGCCACCAGGTATCGACGATCGGACAGCGGCCATCGCCGACGTTGTTGTAATACCACTCCCAAGCCTCGGGGTTGATCGGCTCGCCGACCGAGCCCAGCAGCCGCAAGGTCTTGCGGGAGGTCTTCTTGACCGGCTCCTCGCCCTCGCGCATCAGCGAGCGGATCGCGGTCGGGGCGGTGTAGAAGATATTGACCTTGTGCTTGTCCACCACTTCCCAGAACCGGCTGACGTTCGGGTAGGTCGGAATCCCTTCAAACATCAGGGTGGTGGCGCCGTTGGCCAGCGGACCGTAAACGATATACGAATGGCCGGTCACCCAACCCACGTCGGCCGTGCACCAATAAATATCGCCGTCGTGATAATCGAAGATGTATTTATGGGTGATCGCCGCGTGCAGCAGATAGCCGCCGGTGGTGTGCAGCACGCCCTTGGGTTTGCCGGTGGAGCCGGAGGTGTAGAGGATGAATAGCGGGTCTTCGGCGTCCATCTGCTCGGGCGGGCAGTCGGCGCTGGCCTTGGCCATGACGTCGTGATACCACACGTCGCGGCCGTCCTCCCAGGCGACGTTGCCGCCGGTGCGCTTGACCACCACCATTTTCTTGACGCTCGGGGTGCTTTGCAGCGCCTTGTCAGCGTTGGCCTTCATCGGCACCTTGCGGCCGCCGCGCAAGCCTTCATCGGAGGTCACCACCACGTTGCATTCGGCGTCGATGATCCGATCTTTCAACGAATCCGGAGAGAAGCCGCCGAATACGATGGAGTGAACGGCGCCGATGCGGGTGCAGGCCAGCATGGCGACGGCGGTTTCGGGGATCATCGGCATGTAGATGCAGACCCGGTCGCCTTTCTTGACGCCCAAATCCTTTAAGGCGTTGGCGAACTTGCAGACATCCTCATGCAGTTGCTGGTAGGTGATCTTCTGGTCTTCGGACGGATTGTCGCCTTCCCAGATGATCGCGATCTGGTTGCCGCGGGTGGCCAGATGCCGGTCCAGACAGTTCTGGCTGACGTTGAGCTTGCCGCCGTCGAACCAACGGATGTGGCCCTTGGTGAAATCCCAGTCCAGCACCTTGTCCCAGCGCTTGGACCAGGTAAGTAATTGACCGGCCTGCTCGGCCCAGAAGCCTTCGGGATCGTCGACCGAGCGCTTGTACATCGACAGATATTGGTCGTTGTTGATCCAGGCGTTGGCGGCGACCTCAGCCGGTACGGGATAGACCTTGACGTCGGACATTACCGTGATTCTCCTTTGGTGGAGGGGTTATGGTGGAATGGGGTGAAGGCGGATGAGGGCAGGGGCGCGCATCGACTTCTTATCTGTTATTTTCTAGACCACGTCCTGGGCCTTGTCTATAGCTCGAAATTCCGATTCCCCGATCCTACCGGATTGCGCGGCCTCCCCATCGTCCGCTTCCTCCCAACGGCGGGCCGGGATTTTCGGCACCGCCGCCAAGCGCCAATGCGCCAGCGCCCACGCCAGCAGCGCGGCGGGCGGTTCGCGCCGCAAGTCCGCCGGCGGCTCGTGTCCGAGGAAGCGCAGGGCGGCCCATAACATCGGTCCCGGATCGGATCGGTCGATGGGGGCCGCGCCGGTTTGCTTGCTCAGCTTGCAGCCGCGCCGGTCGAGCGCGACCGGCAAATGGGCGTATTCGGGGGTGGGAAGGCCCAGCAGCCGTTGCAGGTGGAGTTGCCGGCCGGTCGATTCCAGCAGATCGCCGCCGCGCACCACCTGGGTGATGCGCTGTTCGGCGTCATCCACCACCACGGCCAACTGATAAGCGAACACGCCATCGGCGCGGCGGATCACGAAATCGCCGACTTCCGTCGCCAATCGGTGCCGGCATTGGCCTTGAACCGCGTCCTGAAACGCCAGCAGCTCGTCGCTCACGCGCAGCCGGATCGCGCTCGGTCGTTCGGGATGGCGGGGATGGAGCCGGCAGTAACCCGGATAGATCGGGCTGCCGTCGCGGCCGCGCGGGCCGTTGGCGAGTTCGCGCCGGCTGCACCCGCACGGATAGGCCGAGCTGGCGTCGAGCAGTTGCGTCAAGGCGGTTTGATAAGCGGCCGTCCGCCGGCTTTGGTGGAGGACGGGGCCGTCCCAGCCGAGCCCGTAGCGTTCCAGCGTTCGCAAAATAGCGTCGGCCGCGCCCTGTTGGGTCCGCTGCCGGTCGATGTCCTCAATGCGGACCCACCATTCGCCGCCGCGCCGGCGCGCTTCCAAAAAACTGCCTAACGCGGCGACCAGCGAGCCGAAATGAAGGGAACCGGTCGGGGATGGCGCGAAGCGCCCGCGCGTGGGCGCGGCGGAATCGACCGTGGCAACCATCGCCTGGGGCAGGCGAGTTTCGCGGCGAAAACCGTCGTTGGGGTCGGGGTTAATTACCTTGCTTTTCGCGGATTTCTTCCAGCATCTTGCAGTCGATGCACAAGGTGGCGGTCGGTCGGGCCAACATGCGCGGCAGGCCAATTTCCACGCCGCAGGCTTCGCAGTAGCCGTAGTCGCCGCTTTCGATGAGCGCGATCGCCTCGTTGATCTTCTTGATCAGCTTGCGTTCGCGGTCGCGGGTGCGCAGTTCCAGACTGAATTCTTCTTCTTGCGTGGCGCGATCGTTGGGATCGGGAAAGGTGGCGGATTCGTCCTGCATGTGATTGACCGTGCGGTCGACTTCATGCAGCAGGCTTTCCTTCCAGTCCGTCAAGACCTTGCGGAAGTGCGCCAACTGGGCCTCGCTCATATAGGGTTCGCCGTCAGCGGCCTGATACGACGCGGGCGTTCCCTGAGCGAGGGGATGGGTGGCAGCCATTGCGATTCCCTCCTAAATGGAACAAAGCTAAGCGGCGGAACCAGCCGGAAATTCATCCGCCATGCTGCTGGGCTCGAAAAGCCGAGACGCCATCGCGGAAAATGTACCGCAGACCCTTTCCGATGGCAAAAAATAGCGCAATTTTTATCTATTTTAGGAGTCGACAGCAGCGGGAGCCGCCGGAGAGCCCGTGAAACGGTAGAGCGTCCGACGGCCTCATCCTAGCGATTGAGGCGTTAATTAAAAAAGGCAACGGCGGTTTATCCGGGTTTGCGCCATGGATATAATCAGTCCTCAAAATCAAGCGGCCGCCGGTCTGTCTCGGGATCGCGCCATCCCGGTTCACAGGCGGCGAGCGGGCTCTTTTCCCTTCAGGGAAAGCTAACGCACGACGTTTTGGATATTTGAAAGCCGTGATTGCGGCCAACACTCTCATGCCGGACGACCGGCGCGGCGGTTGCGACAAGCTCGGGCCCCATCGCCTGTACTGGCTCCGGCCCGGCCGAAACCGGACCGTCGCGCCTGCGCGGGCTGGAGTGTCGCCGGGTTCCATTCTGTCTGGGTCCGCTTCGAGCGCTGCCCCTTTCGCCGGGTCCGTGCTTGAAAATTCTTCATCACCGGGAGTCGATCAGCGCCCATGAGCACCCTCATCGAGCAATTTCGCCAAAGTTCGCCGTTGTTCGGCGGCAATGCGGCTTTCATCGAGGAACTATACGAAAGCTTTCTGAGCGATCCGGAGTCGGTCAGCGATAACTGGCGGCAGTATTTCCGCAATATGGAAGCGCAGACCCAGGGCGCGCGGGATGTCGCCCACGGCCCGATCCGCGACTCGTTCTCCCGCCTGGCGCTGCAACCGCAAGCCGGCGGCCGCGCGCAGGTGCTCAGTCCGGCGGCGGCCGAGAAACAGGCGGCGGTGTTGAGGATCATCAACGCTTATCGGACGCGAGGCCACAAGGCCGCCGATCTCGATCCCTTGCATTTGCGCAACCGCCCGCCGGTGCCGGAGCTGGACCCCGGCTATCACGGCTTGAGCGAGGCCGACATGGCCTCGTCGTTCAATACCGGTTCGCTGGTCGCCCCGTCGCAATGGACCCTGCGCGAGATCATGAGCCTGCTGCGCGATGTCTACACCGGCTCCATCGGCTCGGAATACATGCACATCAACGAGACGGCGGAAAAGCGCTGGATTCAGAAGCGGCTGGAAGGCCAGCGCGCCCGGCTCGACTTGAGCGCCGAGCAGCGCAAGCAGCTGCTGCACTGGCTGGCCGCCGCCGAAGGCTTGGAGCGCTACCTGCACACCCGCTACGTCGGCCAGAAACGCTTTTCGCTGGAGGGCGGCGAAAGCTTGATCCCGATGATGGACGAGCTGATCCAGCAGGCCGGCGGGCAGGGCATTCAGGAAATCATCATCGGCATGGCCCACCGCGGGCGGTTGAACGTGCTGGTCAACATCATCGGCAAGTCGCCGAGCGAGTTGTTCGATGAGTTCGAGGGCAAGCGCCGGGTCGGCAGCACCGGCGATGTCAAATACCACATGGGCTTTTCCTCGGACGTGCAAACCCCCGGCGGCCCGCTGCATCTGGCCTTGGCCTTCAACCCCTCGCATCTGGAGATCGTCAATCCGGTGGTCGAGGGGTCGGTGCGCGCCCGGATGGAACGGCGGCGCGCGCCCGGCGCGGAAACCCCGCCGTTCAACGCGGTGATGCCGCTGCTGATCCACGGCGACGCCGCCTTCGCCGGCCAGGGCGTCAACATGGAAACGCTCCAATTCTCGCAAGTGCGCGGTTACCGCACCGGCGGCACCATCCACATCGTCATCAACAACCAGATCGGCTTCACTACCAGCAACCCGCTAGATACCCGCTCGGCCATGTACTGCACCGACGTGGCCAAGATGGTGCAAGCGCCGATTTTCCACGTCAACGGCGACGACCCGGAAGCGGTGCTGTTCGTGACCCGGCTGGCGCTGGAATACCGGATGACCTTCAACAAGGATGTGGTCATCGACATGATCTGCTACCGCCGCCTGGGCCACAACGAGGCCGACGAGCCGGCCGCCACCCAGCCGATGATGTACGGCAAGATCCGGGCGCGTAAAACCACCGCTATCCTGTACGCCGAAAAATTGATCGGCGAGGGGATAATCGCGGAAGCCGACTTTCAAGAGATGCAGGCGCGCTACCGCGCCAACCTGGACGCCGGCCTGCAAGTGTCGCGCCCCACCCTGCCGCACGCCAAGGGACCGCATTCGATCGACTGGACGCCGTTTGCCAACGAGGACTGGAGCCTGCCGTTCGATACCACGGTGCCGTTGGAAACGGTTCGCGACCTCACCGAGCGGCTGCTCAAATTGCCGGAAGGTTTCGAGATGCACCCGCGCGTGGCCAAGATCATGGATGACCGCCGCAAGATGGCGGCGGGCGCGCTGCCGCTGGATTGGGGCTTCGCCGAAAATCTGGCTTATGCCAGCCTGTTGCAAGAAGGCTATCAGGTCCGGATTTCCGGCCAGGATTGCGGGCGCGGCACCTTTTTCCACCGGCATTCGGTGCTGCACAATCAGAAAGACGGCAGCAGCTACGCGCCGCTGATGAACCTCTATCCCGGCCAGCCGAACTTCATCGTCATCGACTCGATTTTGTCCGAGGAGGCGGTGCTGGGCTTTGAGTACGGCTACGCCACCGCCGAATCCAACGGTCTGATCGTCTGGGAAGGCCAGTTCGGCGATTTCGCCAACGGCGCGCAGGTGGTCATCGACCAGTTCATTTCGTCGGGGCAAACCAAGTGGGGCCGGATGTGCGGGTTGGTGATGCTGTTGCCGCACGGCTACGAAGGGCAAGGGCCGGAACACTCCTCGGCCCGGCTGGAGCGTTATTTGCAACTGTGCGCCGAGAACAACATGCAAGTGGTGGTGCCCTCGACGCCGGCGCAATGCTTCCACATGCTGCGCCGGCAGATGAAGCGCGGCTTCCGCAAACCGTTGATCGTGATGAGCCCCAAGAGTCTGCTGCGGCACCGGCTGGCGGTGAACAGCCTGGAGGATTTGACGGAAGGCCGCTTCCAGGAGGTGATTCCGGAAATCGACCCGCACGATCCGGAAAAGATCACCCGTCTGGTGGCTTGCGGCGGCAAGGTTTTTTACGATCTTTTGGAAGCCCGGCGCGAGCGCAAGCTGGAGCATGTGGCGATCATTCGCATCGAACAGCTTTACCCGTTTCCGCAGGAGCTTTACACCGCCGAGATCGAGCGGTACCCGAATCTGACCGATCTGATCTGGTGTCAAGAAGAGCCGAAAAACCAAGGCGCCTGGTTCGAAAGCCTCCATCATTTGGACCGGGATTTGCCGAGGCCCCTGAAGATCCGTTACGCCGGCCGGCCGCATTCGGCTTCGCCGGCGGTGGGCTACCACAGCGTTCATGTCGAACAGCAACAACAGCTTGTGAACGACGCCCTGGGCCAGTAACCACCGCGACCCAGATCGACCAACGACCCGGAACCCAAGGGAATAAAGAAGATGACCATCGAAGTGAAAGTCCCCTCGCTGCCCGAATCCGTTTCCGACGGCACGCTCGTCAACTGGAAGAAAAAACCGGGGGAGGCGGTGAAGCGAGGGGAGAATCTGGTGGACTTGGAAACCGATAAGGTGGTGCTCGATATCCCCGCGCCCGCCGATGGGGTGCTCGGCGAGATCTTGCGTCAGGAAGGCGAAATCGTCACCACCGGCGATGTGATTGCGACCTTGCAAGAAGGCGCGGCCGGGCAGTCCGCCGCGCCGGCCGCGCCAGCGTCCGCCGCGCCGGCCGCCGCGCCAGCGACGTCGGTCGCGGAAGCTGATTTGGATGGCTTGAGCCCGGCGGTGCGCCGTCTGGCGGCCGAGCACGGTCTGGATATCGCCAAGGTGGCGGGCAGCGGTCGCGGCGGCCGGGTGACCAAAGCCGATGTGCTGGCTTTCTTGGAAGGCGGCCAGCCCGCCCGACCGGTTTCGACTCCGGCTCCCGCCGCGCCGGCCGCCGCGCCCTCGGCCCCGATGGCCGCGCCCGCGCCCGCGCCGATGGCGGTGCCGCCCGACGCCCAGGGCCGGCTGGAACAGCGGGTGCCGATGACCCGGTTGCGCGCCCGCATCGCCGAGCGGCTGTTGATGGCCAAAAACGCCACGGCCATGTTGACCACTTTCAACGAAATCAACATGAAGCCCGTCATGGATTTGCGCAATCGCTACAAGGACGATTTTGAGAAAAAACACGGCGTGCGGCTGGGCTTCATGGGCATTTTCGTCAAGGCGGTGATCGAGGCGCTCAAGCGCTATCCGGCGGTGAACGGCTCCATCGACGGTAACGACATCATCTATCACGGCTATTACGATATCGGCATCGCGGTGTCCTCGCCGCGCGGGCTGGTGGTGCCGATCCTGCGCGACGCCGATCAAATGAGCTTGGCCGATATCGAAAAAACCATCGGCGAATTCGGCAAGAAAGCGAAGGATGGCACGCTGACGGTCGAGGACATGACCGGCGGCACCTTCACCATCACCAACGGCGGCGTGTTCGGCTCGCTGATGTCCACGCCGATCCTCAACCCGCCGCAGAGCGGCATCCTCGGAATGCACGCCACCAAGGACCGGCCGGTGGCGGAAAACGGTCAGGTCGTGATTCGGCCGATGATGTACGTGGCGCATTCCTACGACCATCGGATCATCGATGGCCGAGAGGCGGTGACGTTTCTGGTCACCGTGAAGGAATGCATCGAGGATCCGGCCCGGCTGGTGCTGCAAGTTTAGGCGGTTGCGGCGCGGGCGCGAAGCCTGGAACGGCGGCGGGACGCCGCCGCTTCCAATCCGCCGGCATCCGGATCGAGCGGCCCTCGCCCGCGTCGCGGGCGCATCACTGCGTATTTTTCAGATTGACCAACGTTATCATTATTCGGGGGCAGCATGGCAAAGACTTACGATGTGGTCGTCATCGGCGGCGGTCCCGCCGGCTATGTGGCGGCGATCCGCTGCGCGCAGCTCGGTTTGGAAACCGCCTGCGTGGAAAAGTGGATCAACTTCAAAGGCGACCCGGCCCTGGGCGGCACCTGCTTGAACGTGGGCTGCATCCCTTCCAAGACCCTGCTCGAATCCTCCGAGCAATACCACCATATCCGGCACGGCATGGACGCGCACGGCATTTATGTCGAGGGTGTCCGGTTGGACCTCGACAAGATGATGGCGCGCAAGGACGATATCGTGTTGCAACTGACCAACGGCATCGGCGCGCTGTTCAAGGCCAACGGCGTCGAATGGCTGCAAGGTCACGGCAAGTTGCTGGCCGAGCGTCAGGTCGAGATCACCGCGCGGGACGGTTCGGTGGAAGTGGTGTCGGCCGATCATGTGATCATCGCCACCGGCTCCAAGCCGATCAACATCGACGCCGCGCCGGTGGACAACGCCGAGGGGTTGATCGTCGACTCGACCGGAGCGCTGGAGTTTCGCAAGGTGCCTGAAACCTTGGGGGTGATCGGCGCGGGCGTGATCGGCCTGGAACTCGGCAGCGTATGGAACCGGATGGGCGCCAAGGTCGTCATGCTGGAGGCGGTCGAGGATTTTCTGGCCCTGGCCGACCAGCAAATCGCGCGCGAGGCTTTGCGGCAGTTCAAAAAGCAGGGGCTCGATATCCGGTTGGGAACTCGGGTGATCGCTACCCAAAAAACCGCTGGCGGCGTCGAGGTGTCATTCAAGGACAAAGACGGCGAACAGAAAATCACATTTGAAAAGCTGCTGGTGTCGGTCGGCCGCCGGCCCAATACCGACAACGTCGCCGCCCCGGAATCGGGATTGTTGTTCAACGAGCGCGGCTTCATTCACGTCGATGATCGATGCGAGGCCAACCTGCCGGGCGTTTACGCCATCGGCGATGTGGTGCGCGGGGCGATGCTGGCGCACAAAGGTTCCGAGGAAGGCATCATGGTGGCCGAGAACATCGCCGAACAGCACGGCCATCTAAATTACGACGCCATTCCGTGGGTGATTTACACCGATCCTGAAATCGCCTGGGTCGGTCGGACCGAGCAAGCGCTCAAGACCGCTGGCATCCCGTATAAAGTCGGCAGTTTCCCGTTTGCCGCCAACGGTCGGGCCAAGGCCATGGACGCGGCCAACGGCATGATCAAGATTCTGGCTCACGCCGAGACCGACGCGCTGTTGGGTTGCCATATCATCGGCCCGTTCGCCTCCGAACTGATCCAGGAAGCGGTGCTGGCCATGGAGTTCCACGCCAGCAGCGAAGACCTGGCGCGGACCATCCACGCTCATCCGACGCTGTATGAGGCGATGCACGAGGCGGCCTTGTCGGTCCACGGCCGCGCCTTGCACAAGATCAATACCTAGGAATCGCCGTCGCGCCGGGGACGAGCGGCGGCCTCGAAGGCGTGTTTGGCCTCGGTGATCGCGGCCAGCCTCAGGGTTTGCAAGGCGTCCGCCAGCGCCAGACCGCTCAAGCCTTGCGCGACCAGCGGGCGGGCGCTGACGGCGGCGGCGGCTTGAAGGACTTGGGAGAAGAGCGCCGGTTGCGGATAGGCGCGTTCTTCCAGGCCGAGCCGGCCGCGCGCGTCCGCCTCGCAGGCCACCAGGAAATGAGCGAAGCGCTGCGGCTTGCGCAGGGCGTCCGCGTTCAGCAAGGTCTTGAGCAGGGTTTTCGGGCGCAGGCTCAGGGCGCGGTGGCAATGGGTGTGGTAGCGGGCGGTCAGCACGCCCAATTCCCGGAACATGTTGGGGATGCGCAGACGCTGGCACAGGGCGCGCACCAACTCCGCGCCCCGCTGTTCGTGACCGAGATGGCGCGGCCATTGTTCCGACGGCGTGGTTCCCTTGCCAAGATCGTGCACCAGCACCGCAAAGCGGGTGACCACATCGGCTTGCAAGCGGACCGCTTGACCGAGCGCCATCAGCGTATGCACGCCGGTATCGACCTCGGGGTGGTGCGCGGGCGGTTGCGGTACCCCGAACAGGCGGTCGATTTCGGGAAATATTCGCGCCAGCGCGCCGCAAGCGCGCAAGGTTTCGAAAAACCGTTCGGGCTGGGATTCGCCGAGGGCGCGGACGGTTTCCGCCCAAACCCGTTCCGGCACCAGCGCATCCACCTCGCCGCTGGCGACCATTTGGCGCATCAGCTCCAGGGTTTCCGGCGCGACCCGAAAACCCAGCGCGGCGTAGCGGGCGCTGAAGCGGGCCAGGCGCAAAATCCGCACCGGATCTTCGGCGAAGGCCGGCGAGACGTGCCGCAGCCAGCGGGCATCGAGATCGCGGCGGCCGTGATGGGGGTCGATCAAACGGCCCTGGCCGTCGCGGGCCATGGCGTTGATGGTAAGATCGCGCCGCAATAGGTCGTCTTCGAGCGTGACCTCGGTTCCGGCAAGGACATCGAAACCGTGATAGCCGGGCGCGGTCTTGCGCTCGGTGCGGGCGAGGGCGTATTCCTCGCGGGTTTGCGGGTGCAGAAACACCGGAAAGTCCTTGCCGACCGGCTGAAAGCCGCGCGAGAGCAAGTCGTCGGGCGTCGCGCCGACCACCACCCAATCGCGTTCCTTGACCGGCAGGCCGAGCAACTCATCGCGCACCGCGCCGCCGACCAGGTAAATTGTCAAGGAATGTATGTCCATCGGTCCGTTTGCTGAGGGGATGTTCGATGGCCGGTCGATGTTTCGCTCGATCATCGCGCCGGCTGATAAACCTTAGACGGTTTTCGACGGTGCGGCGCGTTTTCTGGGCATTTTTAATACAATCGACGCTCTGCTTGGCGCTGTCGGGCTGCGCCGATCTGCGCTATTACCGGCAAGCGGCGGCCGGCCAGTGGGATTTGCTGCGGGCGCGCCGGCCGGTGGCGGAACTGTTGGCCGATTCCGCGACCGCGCCGGCCTTGCGCCGGCGGTTGGAGACGGCCCAGGCCCTGCGGACCTTCGCCAGCGTCGAACTCGGCTTGCCCGACAACGGCAGTTACCGGGATTACGCCGATCTCGGGCGGCTTCATGCGGTAAAAAACGTGCTGGCCGCGCCCGAACTATCGTTGCAACCGCGCCAGTGGTGTTATTGGACGGTCGGCTGCCTGAGCTATCGGGGCTATTTCGACGCCGCCGCCGCGGGAAGCTTGGCCGAGGAGCTGCGCGCGGCGGGCGATGATGTGTACGTCGCCGATATTCCGGCCTATTCCACCTTGGGCTGGTTCGACGATCCGCTGTTGAACACCTTCATTCATTGGCCGGTCGGCCGCTTGGCGGAGTTGATGTTTCACGAATTGGCGCATCAGCGGTTATATGTCGGAGGCGATACGGCCTTTAACGAATCCTTCGCCACCGCCGTCGGCCGGCTGGGAGCGGAACGGTGGCTGGCGCGCCACGGCGGCGCGGAGGATCGGCAAGCCTATGCTCTCGACAGCCGACGGCGCGAACAGTTTTTGCGCGTGGTGGCGGGGGCGCGCGAACAACTGGCGGCCGTTTATGCCTCCGCGCGGTCGGATGCCGAGAAACGGTTGGAAAAACGGCGCATCTTGATGGAACTGCGCGAGCGGTATCAGTCATTGAAGCAATTCTGGGGCGGCTATGCGGGTTACGACCGCTGGTTCGAGCAGGATCTCAACAACGCCAAACTGGCGGGCAATAACACCTACCACCAATGGGTGCCGGCTTTTATGGCTTTGTACCAGCGCGAAGGACGCGATTTAGCGGCCTTCTATCGGGCGGCGGAGGGTATCGCCGCCTGGCCGCCGCCGGAGCGCGCGGCGCGGTTGACCGCGTTATCGGAACCCGCGCCCGTCTTGCTGGGGCAGGTCGAACCGGACGCCCGCCCATTTCCGATAGCCGCGAGGAGCGATGATGGCCGTCGAGCTTTCTGAAAACGTCCCGCTGTTGGACATCCGCGAGTTGTCGGTGTCGTTCGGCGCGCTGCCGGCGGTGAAAAGGGCTTCGTTGGTGCTGGAGCGCGGCGAGACGCTGGCGCTGGTGGGCGAAAGCGGGTCCGGCAAGTCGGTGACCGCGCTGTCGATCCTGCAATTGCTGCCCTACCCGCACGCCCGCCATCCCAGCGGCAGCATCCGCTTGCGGGGTCAGGAACTGGTGGGCGCGCCGCCGGAGCGGATGCGCGAGATTCGCGGCGATCAGATCGCCATGGTGTTTCAGGAGCCGATGAGCTCGCTCAATCCGCTGCATTCCATCGAAAAGCAGATCGGCGAGACCCTGGAGTTGCATAAAGGGCTGCGCGGCGGCCGTTTGCGAGCGCGGATTTTGGAGCTGCTGGAGTGGGTGGGCTTGCCCGACGCCGACCGGCGGTTGCAGGCTTTGCCGCACGAGCTGTCCGGCGGCCAGCGCCAGCGGGTGATGATCGCCATGGCGCTGGCCAACGATCCCGACATCCTGATCGCCGACGAGCCGACCACGGCGCTCGATGTGACGATTCAGGCGCAGATTTTAAAGCTGCTCAAGGATCTACAAACCAAGCTCGGCATGGCGATCTTGTTCATCACCCACGATCTCGGCATCGTCCGCAAGATCGCGGACCGGGTTTGCGTCATGAAAGCCGGCGAAATCGTCGAATCCGGGGCGGTGGATGCGCTGTTTGCCGAAGCCCGCCATCCCTACACCCGCCAGCTGCTGGCGGCCGAGCCCAGGGGCGAACCGCCGCCGGAAACCGAGGGCGCGCCGGAGGTCATCGCCGGCGAGAATTTAAAGGTCTGGTTTCCGCTCAAGCGCGGTCTGTTCGGTCGGGTGGCGGATTATGTGAAAGCCGTCGACGGGGTCAGCGCCAGCGTGCGCGAGGGTCAGACCTTGGGGGTGGTGGGCGAGAGCGGTTCCGGCAAGACCACGCTCGGCTTGGCGCTGTTGCGATTGCTGGCCAGCGAGGGCGCGATCCGCTTCGGCGGCGCCCGCATCGATGGCTTGCCCGGCAAGGTGCTGCGGCCGTTGCGCAAGGGAATGCAGATCGTGTTTCAAGACCCGTTCGGCTCGCTCAGCCCCCGGCTGTCGGTCGGTGAAATCGTCGAGGAGGGGTTGTTGGTGCACGGCTTGGCCGGCGATCGCCCCGCAAGGCGCGAGCGTATCGCGCAAGCCTTGCGGGAAGTGGGCTTGGACCCGGCGACCCAGGATCGCTACCCGCACGAATTTTCCGGCGGCCAGCGCCAGCGCATCGCCATCGCTCGCGCCCTGGCGCTACAGCCTCGTCTATTGGTTCTGGACGAGCCGACCAGCGCGCTCGATGTGTCGGTGCAGGCGCAAATCGTCGATTTGCTGCGCGAGCTGCAACAGCGCTACCGGCTGGCGTATCTGTTTATCAGTCACGATTTGCGGGTGGTGCGGGCCTTGGCCAATCATTTGGTGGTCATGAAAGGCGGTCGGGTGGTCGAAGCCGGCCCGGCCCGACAAGTGTTCGAAAGGCCCCAGCACCCCTATACTCAAGCGCTGTTGGCCGCCGCGCTGAATCTCGATGCGGTGAACGATGGGGCGATCGCGACCTGACATGGAGCGCGCTGACGAGTGGGTGTGCTTGTTTACCGACGGCGCGTGTTCCGGCAATCCCGGCCCCGGCGGCTGGGGGGCGCTGCTGCGCTATCGCGGCCGTGAAAAGGAATTATCCGGCGGCGAGTCGGAGACCACCAACAACCGGATGGAGCTGCTGGCCGCGATCAACGGTTTGGAAGCCTTAAACCGGCCGGCGCGGGTGCGGATCGTCACCGACAGTCAATACGTGATGAAAGGCGTGACCGAATGGTTGCCGGGCTGGAAACGGCGCGGTTGGAAAACCGCCGACCGCCAGCCGGTCAAAAACATCGATCTCTGGCGACGGCTGGAAGCGGCGCTGGCCCCGCATCAGGTCGAATGGGAATGGGTGCGCGGCCACAGCGGCCACGCCGAGAACGAACGAGTCGATCAACTGGCGCGGCGGGCGATTCCCGCGTCCGGCGCGGTTCCCATCTGAACGGATAATTCTCATGCGCGCGCGTCAAGTCGTCCTCGATACCGAAACCACCGGTCTCGATCCCGCTCAAGGGCATCGCATCATCGAAATCGGCTGTGTCGAACTCGTGAACCGCCGTCCTACCGAGCGGCGGTTTCATGCCTATTTACAGCCGGATCGGCTGATCGACGCGGAAGCGGTGCGGGTGCACGGCATCACCAACGAGCGCTTGGCCGGCCAACCCCGCTTCCCCGATATCGCCGACGCCTTTCTCGATTTCGTTCGAGACGCCGAACTGATCATCCATAACGCGCCGTTCGACATAGGGTTTCTAAATCACGAACTGCGCTCGTGCGGGCGCGGTCAACTCGCAATCGAACAATTATGCGCGGTCGAGGACACCCTGCTGCTGGCCCGCCGCCGCCATCCCGGCCAGCGCAACAGCCTGGACGCGCTGTGCAAGCGCTACAACATCGACAATTCACAACGGACCCTGCACGGCGCGCTGCTGGACGCGGAGATTCTGGCCGATGTCTATCTGGCGATGACCCGGCAACAAAGCTCCATGTTCGAGCGGGAAAGCCACGATGCAACGGCGACGCCGCGCGCCGCCGCGCTTCGGGAAACGCGGGCGATCCGAAACCGCCCGCCGCTGTCGGTGGTGCGCGCCGATCTTGAGGAGACGCGGGAGCACGCCCGCTATTTGGAGCTTTTGGATAACAGCAGTGGCGGGCAATGCGTTTGGAAGCGCCTGGAACCGTCCTAGACCCGGTAATACTCCCGATACCACGCTACAAAGCGCGCCACGCCTTCCTCGATGGGCGTGGCCGGCTGATAGCCGACGTCGCGCACCAGCGCGTCGACGTCGGCATAGGTGTCCGGCACGTCGCCCGCCTGCATCGGCAGCAGGTTCTTGACGGCCTTGCGGCCGAGGCAGTCTTCCAGGACTTCGATGTAACGCATCAATTCGACAGGCCGGTTGCTGCCGATGTTATAGAGCCGGTAAGGCGCGTGGCTGGAAGCGGGATCGGGCGCGTCGCCCGACCAGCTGGAATCGGGAGCCGCGACTTGATCCAACACCCGAATCACGCCCTCGACGATGTCGTCGACATAGGTGAAATCCCGCCGGTGATGGCCGTAGTTGAACACGTCGATGGGCTGATCCGCCAAAATCGCGCGCGTGAACAAAAACAGCGCCATGTCCGGTCGGCCCCACGGACCGTAAACGGTAAAAAACCGCAAGCCGGTGGTCGGCAGCTCGTACAAATGGCTGTAGGTGTGCGCCATTAACTCATTGGCTTTCTTGGTCGCCGCATAGAGGCTGACCGGATGATCCACGTTATCGTGCACCGAAAACGGCATCTTGGTGTTGGCGCCGTAAACCGAACTGGTCGAAGCGTACACCAGATGTTCCACGGCGTGATGGCGGCAGGCTTCAAGGATATTGACGAAACCCACGAGATTGGAATCCACGTAAGCATGGGGGTTTTGGATCGAATAGCGGACGCCGGCCTGCGCCGCCAGATTTACCACCCGCTGGGGTCGGTGTCTGGCAAAGGTTTCGTTCAACACCTGGCGATCTTCAAGGCTGGCTCGGACTTCGGTGAAGCCCGCATACGCCTGCAAGCGCGCCAAGCGGGCGCGCTTCAGGTTGACATCGTAATAATCGTTGAGGTTGTCGAGGCCGATGACTTCGTCGCCGCGCGCCAGCAAGCGTTGCGACAATGTCGAACCGATAAACCCCGCGCTGCCTGTAACCAGAATTTTCATGACGCCTCTCTCGGTGCGGTTTTTATAAGCGGCCGTCGACGGCGTCGCTGGGGAAAACATATTTGACGTCAAACAACACCGAATTCGGTTTGCCCAGCGCTCGAATCCGTTCCGTTCCCATTTCCTGAAACTGCTGGTGGGCGACCGCCAGGATAACCGCGTCGTAATGGCCGGCTTCCGGTTCTTGAATCAAGTCGATATCGTATTCGTGCCGGGCTTCGCGGGCGTCGACCCAGGGATCGTAAACATCGACTCGAGCGTTGTAATCGCGAAATTCCTTCACGATATCCACCACGCGCGTGTTGCGAAGATCCGGACAATTTTCCTTGAAGGTAAGCCCCATCACCAACACCTTGGCGTCCATCACCGGAATGCGCCGCTGGTTCATCAGTTTGACCACCCGTTGGACCACATAGGGACCCATGCCGTCGTTGATGCGCCGGCCGGCCAGGATCATCTCCGGGTGATAGCCGATTTCTTGGGCCTTATGGGTCAGATAGTAGGGGTCCACGCCGATGCAGTGACCGCCGACCAGCCCCGGCCGGAACGGGAGAAAGTTCCATTTGGAGCCTGCGGCCAGCAACACCTCCTCGGTGTCGATGCCGAGGCGTTCGAACAGCAGCGCCAGTTCGTTGACCAAGGCGATATTGACGTCGCGCTGGGTGTTTTCGATGACCTTGGCCGCTTCCGCCACTCGAATGCTGGACGCTTTATGCGTGCCGGCCGTGATGATTCGCCGGTACAATGCATCCACGTAGTCGGCGGCTTCCGGGGTGGAGCCGGAGGTGACCTTGCGGATGGTGGTCACCCGGTGGGCCTTGTCGCCCGGATTGATGCGTTCGGGGCTGTAGCCGGCGAAAAAGTCTTGATTGAATCGGAGGCCGGATTCGCGCGCCAGGATGGGAATGCAGACTTCCTCGGTGGCGCCGGGGTAAACGGTCGATTCATAAATCGCGACGTCGCCCGGTTTCAACAGCCGTCCGACCGTGGTGCTGGCGCCGATTAGCGGAGCGAAATCAGGGCGTTTATAATCGTCAACCGGGGTGGGCACCGTCACGATGTAAACATTACATTCCTGCAAGTCCTCAGCGCGGCTGGCGTAGCGTAACTGTTTGGATTGTTTTAATTCTTCAGGCTCGACTTCCAAGGTGCTGTCGGTGCCCGCCAGCAGCTCCCGAATTCGGGTTTCATTGATATCGAAACCCACGGTTGGAAAATGTTTGCCGAGCTCGACAGCCAAGGGAAGTCCCACATAGCCCAAACCGATGATGCCGATTCGCGTTTTGGCAAGATCAAACATTAAAACTGCTCCGTCAAAAAAGTTATCGATAAAGTAAAAGTGTTTTGGTCAATAAAGGCGGGTCAAGAGTTGTTTACAATGGTGAGCTACCTGATTTAAAGAGCGGATTATTCTAAAAGAATATCGAATAATATCAATTTATTAACCGAAATAAGCTCCCGGTTATATCGAGTTCTCAAGATCATGATGCGTCTGTTTAGACATTATATTTCTCGATCATTGGTCACCTTGCTGTTGGCTGAGTCACTGCATTTATTCGGCTCTTTTTATTTTGGCCGAGCGTTGTACGATCTATTGATCCATGAGGAGGTATCGCCGCCATTTAACGAGATTGTGTTAAGCGCCGTGGTTTTTACGGTGATTTTGAGTCTGATCATGACGGCGATGGGTCTGTACGAACGGAATTTTTGGAACGGCAGGAGCGACATGCTGCTGCGGGTGGGCGTGAGTTTCATGCTCGGTTTGTTCGTGATGACCGCGATTTATTATTTGTTTCCGGATCTTTATCTATCGCGCATGGCGTTCAGTCTCACCGTCGTGATCGCCTTTGTCGGGGTAGTGTTATTGCGGCTCATCTTCTTCAAGATGTCCAGCGATACGCGGGTCAACCGTCGGTTATTGGTGTTGGGCGTGGGCCAACATGCCGCTCGCTTGGAGCAATTGCAGGCTAATAAGAACATCGGCTTTTCGATCTTGGGCTATATCCAGGTCCATGAGGAGGAGACGCCGCGGGTGCCGGGCGGTCGGATGCTGCAGGTGACCAGCAATCTGAGCGAGCTGGCCGACCAGCTGTCCATCGACGAAATCGTGGTGGCGATGGATGATCGCCGTAAAGGTTTTCCCCTCGATGAGGTGTTGGCGTGCAAGCTGGATGGCATCCAAATCAGCACCTTTCTGACTTTTTTCGAACGCCAGTCCGGAAAAATCCAACTGGACGCCTTGCGTCCGAGCAATTTGATTTTTGCCGACGGCTTCCAGGTCGCCTTGATCAATCGCTTGTTCAAGCGCTTGTTCGATTTGGTGGTCAGCTCGCTGTTGCTGGCGCTGGCGTCGCCGCTGATGGCGCTCGCCGCCTTGGCGGTCTGGCTCGAATCGCGATTTACCGGACCGATTTTATACCGCCAGATCCGGGTCGGTTTCAACGGCCATCCGTTTGAAGTCATCAAATTTCGCAGCATGCGGGTGGACGCCGAGAAAGACGGCAAAGCCGTTTGGGCGCAGCGCCGGGATAGCCGCGTCACGCCGGTCGGCGCCATCATGCGCGATACCCGCATCGATGAGCTACCGCAACTGTTCAACGTGTTGCGCGGCGACATGAGCTTCGTCGGCCCGCGCCCCGAACGGCCGCAGTTCGTGGCCGAACTGGCGAAAAAAATTCCTTTCTATACCATGCGCCACATGGTCAAGCCGGGCATTACCGGCTGGGCCCAGATCTGTTTTCCCTACGGCGCGTCCGAGGAGGACGCCCGCGAGAAATTGGAATACGATCTGTACTACATCAAAAATTACAGCATGTTTTTTGATACCGTCATCCTGCTGCAAACGGTCCACACCGTTTTTTGGGGCAAGGGCGCGCATTAGGCACAGCGAATTCCCGCTCACTTGACCCGCATTCCCGGCGCCGCGCCGCTATCGGGCGCAAGCAGGTAAATTCCGCTGGCGTCGCCAGCAGCCAAAATCATCCCTTCGGAAACGCCGAAACGCATTTTTCGCGGCGCGAGATTGGCGACCATGACCGTCATCCGGCCTTCCAGATCTTCGGGCGCATAAGCCGATTTGATGCCGGCGAACACTTGGCGGGTTTCGCCGCCGAGTTCCAGTTCCAACCGCACCAGCTTGTCCGCGCCAGCGACGGCTTCGGCCTTGACGATCCGCGCCACGCGCAAGTCCAGCTTGGCGAAGTCGTCGATGGTGATGCTCGGGCCGATCGGCTCCGCCGCCAGCGGCCCCGGCTTGGCTGGTGTTTCAGTGACGGCGACACCTTCTTTGGATTCTTCGACCATGGCTTTAATCTGTGGCATTTCGACTCGTTGGATCAAAGGCTTGAATTCGGCAATCGCCTGACCGAGCAGCGGCGCGTCCAGATCCGCCCAGCGCAGCGGCGGTATTTTCAGAAATTCTTCGACTTGCCCGGCGATGCCCGGCAATACGGGTTTGAGGTAGATCATCAAAACCCTAAACAGATTGAGCCCCATGCTGCAAACCGCTTGAACGTCAGTCTCCGCTTCGGGCTGTTTGGCCAGCGCCCAGGGCTTTTTCTCGTCGATGTACTGATTGGCCCGGTCGGCCAGCGCCATGATCTCGCGCATCGCCCGGCCGAACTCCCGCCCTTCGTAAGCCTGGGCGATAGAGTCGCCAGCGGCGACGAATTCCGCATAAAGCTTCGCTTCGGCCAGTTGTTCGGCCAGGCGGCCCTCGAAGCGGCGGGTGATGAAGCCGGCGCAGCGGCTGGCGATGTTGACCAGCTTGCCGACCAGATCGCTGTTGACCCGCTGCACGAAGTCCTCGAAATTCAGGTCGAGGTCGTCGATGCCGTCGCTCAGCTTGCTGGCGAAGTAGTAACGCAGATACTCCGGGCGCAGATGGTCGAGATAGGTGCGGGCCTTGATGAAGGTGCCGCGCGATTTCGACATCTTCTGGCCGTCCACGGTCAGGAAGCCGTGACAGTTGACGGCGGTCGGCCTGCGGAAGCCGGCTCCGGTCAGCTCCGCCGGCCAAAAGAGGATGTGGAAGTAGGCGATGTCCTTGCCGATGAAGTGATGCACCTCGGCGGTGCTGTCGGGTTTCCAGAAGTCGTCGAATTGCAGGCCGGAGCGGTCGCAGTAGTGTTGAAAGCTGGCCATGTAGCCGATCGGGGCGTCCAGCCAGACGTAGAAGTATTTGCCGGGCGCGTCGGGAATTTCGAAGCCCCAATACGGCGCGTCGCGCGAGATGTCCCATTCCTGCAGGCCGGCGGTGAACCATTCATCCAGCTTGTTGGCCATTTGCGGCTGGATCGATCCGCTGGCGATCCAGTCTTTCAGCAGGATTTCGAAATCGGCCAGCTTAAAAAAGAAATGCAGCGATTCCTTGGTGATCGGTGTCGCGCCGGACACGACCGAGCGGGGATTTTTTAAATCGGTCGGCGAGTAGGTCGCGCCGCAGTTTTCGCAACTGTCGCCGTATTGGTCCAGCGCGCCGCAGCGCGGGCATTCGCCCTTGATGAAGCGGTCCGGCAGGAACATGTGCCTTTCCGGATCGTAGGCTTGGGTGATGATCCGGCGGCTGATGTGGCCGGCCTGATCCAGGCGGCGATAGATCAATTCAGCGTAATGACGGCATTCCGGCGAATGGGTGGAATAATAGTTGTCAAATTCGATCAGGAAATCGGCAAAATCGGCGCGGTGTTCGCCCCAGATGCGGTCGATGAGCTGTTGGGGGCTCAGGCCATCCTGCTCGGCGCGCAGCATGATCGGCGTGCCGTGAGCGTCATCCGCGCAAACGTAGTAGCATTCGTGGCCGCGCAGCTTTTGAAAGCGGACCCAGATGTCGGTCTGAATGTATTCCACCAAGTGGCCGATGTGAATCGGGCCGTTGGCGTAGGGCAGGGCGCTGGTGACGAGAATGCGGCGGATCGGCGGGTTGCTCATGGCGCGGACAGTTGCGGTCGCTCGGAAAGGCCGCTACGTTAGCAGCATCCGCTAGCGCTGTCATCCGTCGACAGGCCCGCGAGGAGCGCCGCCGGCGCGCGATGGCCGATGCGAGGCGGTGACGGTCCGCTCGGGGCGTTCCCCTATTTAAGTAAGGATTGTACCAGCGGCGCGCCCGGCGAGAGCGGGGCCGCCGGGCGTCCGAAATCGACTACTCCCAGACAACGAGGAATTGAGCTATGACCGCGGTCACGCGCGCCGATGTGGAAACCGCCCTCAAGGGCTATGTGGACCCTTATCTGGATCAGGATTTGATCGCCGCCAAGTGCGTCAAGGCGATCCAAATCGACGGTTCCCGCCTGACTTTGGATATCGAATTGGGTTATCCGGCCGCCGGATACCGAGACACGCTAACCGCCGCGCTGCGCGAGCGGCTGGCGGCGTTGCCGGCGATTTCGTCGGTCGAGATCAAGCTGGAGAGCAAGATCGTCGCCCACGAAGTGCAGAAAGGCTTGAAGCCGTTGCCGGGGGTCAAGAACATCATCGCGGTGGCGTCGGGCAAGGGCGGCGTCGGCAAATCGACCACGGCGGTCAATCTGGCGCTGGCGCTGAGCGCCGAGGGCGCGACGGTGGGGGTGTTGGACGCCGACATCTACGGACCCAGCCAGCCGCGGATGTTGGGGTCTAACGATCGGCCGGAATCGCCAGATGGAAAATCGCTCAACCCGGTGCTCAGCCACGGCATTCAATCCATGTCCATCGGTTATCTGATCGAAGAGGAGACGCCGATGGTCTGGCGCGGGCCGATGGTGACGCAAGCGCTGGAGCAACTGCTGCGCGATACCCGCTGGCAAGATTTGGACTATTTGGTGATCGACCTTCCGCCCGGCACCGGCGACACGCAGTTGACCCTGTCGCAGAAGGTGCCGGTCAGCGGCGCGGTTATCGTCACCACCCCGCAAGATATCGCCTTGCTGGATGCGCGTCGGGGTTTAAAAATGTTCGAGAAGGTGGAAGTGCCGGTGCTCGGCGTGGTCGAGAACATGAGCATCCATATTTGTTCGAACTGCGGCCACGAGGAACACATTTTTGGTGAAGGCGGCGGGCAGCGGATGGCCGAGCAGTACAGCGTGCCTTTTCTCGGCTCGTTGCCGTTGGATATCCGCATCCGCGAGGAAACCGACAACGGTCGACCGACGGTCGTCGCGGAGCCGGACAGCCGGATCGCCGGCTTGTACCGCGACATCGCCCGGCGCGCCGCCGCCCGGCTGTCGCTCCAGGCGAAGAATTACAGCCACAAGTTTCCCAACATCATCATTCAGAATACATAAAGTTTTTTCGTTCTATGCTTAGGTGGGTCTCATCAGACCTTGACCGTTTTTGATCCTCTTTTTGCTGAGGGAGTCTTAATGAAAAAGCTGATTCAAGTGGGTTTATTGGCCTTCTTCGTCGGTGGCGCCGTCGCTTTGCCAATTCAAGAAGCCGAAGCCGCGACCCGCTGCCGCGACGTTTATAGCCGCGGCGTTCACAAGCGGATTTGCACTACTACCACAAGGCCCGCTTATCGCTATCGGACCGTGTGTCGGAATTATTGGCGTCACGGCGTCAAATATCGCAGTTGTCAGCGGGTCAGAGTGTATCGTTGACCGCTTCAGCAGCGCGGTTTCGGCCGCGCTTTTAGTTTTGGTTGGAGGAAAACGTCAGTGCGCTTGTGCGACCGCGACATCGAACGTTGTCTGGACGAGGGTAAAATTTGTATCGAGCCGCGCCCCGCGTCCGGTCGGATCAACGGGGTGAGCGTGGATTTGCACTTGGGCAGCCGCTTCCGAGTATTCAACGATCACGCCGCGCCCTATATCGATCTCAGCGGTCCCCGAGAGGCGGTCGACAAGGCCATCAATCGGATCATGAGCAAGGAGATCGAGATCGGTCCGGAGGAGGCATTTTTCATCCATCCCGGCGAACTGGCGCTGGCGGCCACCGCCGAGACCGTCACCGTGCCGGACGATCTGGTCGGCTGGCTGGACGGCCGTTCCAGTTTGGCCCGCTTGGGCTTGATGGTGCACGTCACCGCGCATCGCATTGATCCCGGTTGGAGCGGTTCCATCGTGTTGGAATGTTATAACAGCGGCAAGCTGCCGCTGGCCCTGCGGCCCGGCATGGCGATTTGCGCGATCAGTTTCGAGACCTTGACCCATCCCGCCATCCGTCCTTATTCCAAGCGTCAGGACGCCAAATACAAGCATCAAAGCGGGCCGACGCCGAGCCGGATCGGCGGCGATGAACCTCGCGACCGAGGGCATTCATCCGATTAAGTCAAATCGGTAAGCTCCAGCGGATTTTCCAGCGGCCGGCCGTCGAACCGCACCCGTTCGCCCTCCAATCCCAGCCGCCCTTGCGCAAACCAGCGGATCGCTTGCGGGTACAAGCGATGTTCCTGTTCAAGCACCCGCGCCCCCAGGGTATCGGGATCATCGCCCGGCAGCACCGGCACCCGCGCTTGAACGATGATCGGCCCGCCGTCCAATTCGGCGGTGACGAAATGGATGCTCGCGCCATGCTCGGTTTCGCCGGCGGCGATGGCTCGTTCGTGGGTGTGCAGGCCCCGAAATTTTGGCAATAGCGACGGGTGAATGTTGAGCAACCGGCCCCGGTAATGATCGGTAAAACTGGGAGTCAGCACCCGCATGAAACCCGCCAGAACCACCAAATCGGGTTGATGGCGGTCGATCAATTCGACCAGCGCCGCTTCGAAGCCAGGTCGGTCGGAAAATGCTTTGTGGTCCAACTCCAGCGCTGGAACGCCGGCTCGGCGCGCCCGTTCCAGACCTTGAACGCCGGGCCGATTGCTGATGACGGCGGCGATGTCCACCGGCAGCTCGCCGCTGGCGGCTTGATCCAAAATCGCTTGCAGGTTGCTGCCTCGCCCGGAAATCAGCACCACTAACCGGATTTTACGGGCCTCGTTCATGGATAAAACTCCACGATGGGTTCGCCCTCGCCAGCCGTGATTTCCCCCAGCCGCCAAACCGTTTCACCCGAGGCGCGCAATAGCTCCAGCGCCGTATCGACGGCATCCGGCGCGACGCAGACCACCAGGCCGACGCCACAGTTAAAGGTGCGCCACATCTCGGCGTCGGCCACATTGCCGCGTTGTTGCAACCATTGAAAAATGGCCGGTCGCCGCCAGCTGGCGACGTTAAGCGTCGCCTTGGCATCCGCCGGCAACACGCGCGGCAGATTCTCGGTCAAGCCCCCGCCGGTGATGTGGGCGATGGCGTGAACCTCCACCTGTTCCAGCAAGCGCAACATCGGTTTAACGTAGATGCGGGTCGGAGCCAGCAGCGCTTCGCCGAGGGTGGCGCCGGCAAACGCTTGGTCGAGAGCTTCGCCGCCGACCGACAGAATCTTGCGGATCAGCGAATAGCCGTTGGAATGCGGGCCGGAGGAAGCCAGTCCGAGCAAGACATCGCCGACCTGGACCCGGCTGGGGTCGATGATCTTGGCTTTCTCGACCACGCCGACGCAAAAGCCCGCCAAGTCGTAATCGCCCGCCTGATACAGCCCCGGCATTTCGGCGGTTTCGCCGCCCACCAGCGCCGCGCCGGCCTGCTCGCAGCCATCGGCGATCCCCTTGATCACCGTCGCTGCGACCTCGACATCCAGTTTGCCGGTGGCGTAATAATCCAGAAAGAACAACGGCTCGGCTCCGACCACCAACACATCGTTGACGCACATCGCCACCAGGTCGATGCCGATGGTATCGTGTCGGTTCAGCTCCAGCGCCAGTTTCAGTTTGGTGCCCACGCCGTCGGTCCCGGAGACCAGCACGGGTTGACGGTAGCGGTCCAGCGGCAACTCGAACAGCGCGCCGAAACCGCCCAAGCCGCCCAGCACGCCGGGCCGGCGCGTGCGCCGCGCGTGCGGCTTGATGCGGTCCACCAGCCGGTTGCCGGCGTCGATGTCCACGCCGGCGTCGCGGTAGCTGAGCGTGGGGCGTTGCGAGGGGTGCTCGTTCACGGATGGGGCCTCGTTTGGGGCCGGCTTCGCGCCAGCGGGATTTAAAGTTGTGTTATCTTACCGCATTTAATTTTGAAGCTAGGGAACCGCCGTGATCGCTGAGTCTTACAATCCGCAAGTTATTGAAGCGGAAGCGCAATGTTATTGGAACGAGCGACGGGCCTTCGCCGCGCGCGAGGAGCCGGGCCGCGAGAAATATTACTGCCTGTGCATGTTCCCTTATCCCAGCGGGCGGCTGCACATGGGGCACGTCCGCAATTACACCATCGGCGATGTGATCGCCCGCTACCAGCGGATGCTGGGCAAGAACGTGTTGCAGCCGATGGGCTGGGACGCTTTCGGTCTGCCCGCCGAAAACGCCGCGATGGCGGGGGGCGTGGCCCCGGCGCAATGGACCTACGACAACATCGCCTACATGAAAAAGCAGCTCCAGTCGCTGGGCTTCGCGCTGGACTGGGACCGCGAACTCGCCACCTGCCAGCCGGAGTATTACCGCTGGAATCAATGGTTGTTCTTGCGGATGCTGGAGCAAGGCGTCGTTTATTTGAAGACCGGCGTGGTGAACTGGGACCCGGTGGATCAAACCGTGCTGGCCAACGAACAGGTGATCGACGGGCGCGGCTGGCGCACCGGCGCGCTGGTCGAAAAGCGTGAGATCCCGATGTATTACATGGCGATCACCCGCTATGCCGAGGAACTGCTAACTGAAATTGACAAGCTGCCCGGCTGGCCGGAGCAGGTCAAGCTGATGCAGAAAAACTGGATCGGCAAAAGTCACGGCGTCCGGATCGGCTTCCCCTATCAACTTCCGCCGTCTGCTGGAAAAACGGCGGATGACGGAAGCGAGCCCAACATACTGTGGGTCTTTACCACCCGCGCCGACACCCTGTTGGGCGCGACCTACGTCGCCGTGGCCGCCGAACATCCGCTGGCGCTGCGCGCGGCCGAGGGCAACCCGCGGCTCGCCGCCTTTATTGAGGAATGCCGGCGCGGCGGCGTCACCGAGGCCGAACTGGCGACCCAGGAAAAAAAGGGGATGTCCACGGGGCTGACCGTCACCCATCCGCTCACCGACGAACCGCTGCCGCTGTGGGTCGCCAACTACGTGTTAATGGGCTACGGCGAAGGCGCGGTGATGGCGGTGCCCGCGCACGACGAGCGCGATTTTGCCTTCGCCCATCAATTCGGCTTGCCGATCAAGCCGGTGATCCGCACCCGCGCCGGCGATACAACGCCCGCGCCGTGGCAGGACGCCTACGCCGATTACGGCGTCTGCATCAACTCCGGCAAATACGACGGCCTCGATTTCGAGCAGGCGGTGGATGCCATCGCCGGCGATTTGAGCGTCAGGGATCTGGGTGAGAAGAAAGTCATTTGGCGGTTGCGCGACTGGGGTATTTCCCGGCAACGTTACTGGGGCACCCCCATCCCGATGGTCCATTGCGCCGCGTGCGGCGCGGTTCCGGTGCCGGACGAACAGTTGCCGGTGGTGCTGCCGGAGCATCTGGTGCCGGACGGCTCCGGCAACCCGCTCAACAAGCATCCGGAATTTTTGAATTGCCCCTGTCCGCAATGCGGCAAGCCGGCGCGGCGCGAAACCGACACCATGGACACCTTCGTGGATTCGTCCTGGTATTTCTTCCGCTACGGCGCGCCCGGCGCGAACGCGATGGTGGATCGGCGAGCCGATTACTGGATGCCGGTCGATCAATACATCGGCGGCATCGAACACGCCATCCTGCACCTGCTGTATTCGCGATTTTGGACCAAGGTCATGCGGGATTTGGGCCTGACCAAGGTGTCCGAGCCGTTCGCCAATTTGCTGACGCAAGGCATGGTGCTGAACCACATTTTTTTCCGCAAGGGCGAAAAGGGCGGCATCAGCTACTATCCGCCCGCCGAAGTGGACATGAGCCGCGACGAGCACGGCCGGGTGGCGAGCGTCACGGCGGTCGCGGACGGCCGGCCGGTCGAGTACGGCGGGATCGGCACCATGTCCAAGTCCCGCAAGAACGGCGTGGACCCGCAGACCCTGATCGAGCAGTACGGGGCCGACACCGCCCGGCTGTTCATGATGTTCGCCGCGCCGCCGGAACAGGCGTTGGAATGGTCCGATACCGGCGTGGCCGGGGCCTATCGTTTCTTGCGGCGGCTGTGGGTTTACGCCGCCGAGCAACAGCACGCGATCCGCGCCGCTGGCGAGGTGGATCCCACCGCGCTGGATGAGCCGCTGCGCGCCGCGCGCCGCGACATTCATGAAGCGTTGCGGCAAGCCTTGTTCGACTTCGGCCGCCACCAGTTCAATACCGTCGTTTCCGGCGGCATGAAAATGCTGAACGCGCTGGCGCGGACCGACGCGGACGGCGCGGCGGCCGACGCGGTGCGCCGGGAAGGGTTGAGCCTGCTGCTGCGCTTGCTGTCGCCGATCGTCCCGCACATCGCGCATACCCTTTGGCGGAACTTGGGCTACGGCGACGATATTCTGAACGCCGGATGGCCGAAGCCCGACGACGCGGCGTTGGCGCGGTCGCTGGTGACGTTGGTGGTCCAGGTTAACGGCAAGCTGCGCGGTCAAATCGACGTGCCGGTGGATGCCGACCGGGCCGCCATCGAACAGGCCGCGCAAGCCGAACCGAACGTGCAACGCTTCGTCGAAGGCCGGCCGGTGCGCAAGATCGTGGTGGTTCCGGGCAAGTTGGTCAACGTGGTTTGCTGAGGAAACCGCCATGCGTTGGATTGTTGCAAACGGTTTGGGATGGGTCGCGCTGCTGCTGGCGGGCTGTGGGTTTCAACTGCGCGGGCCGGTGCAACTCGCGCCGGAGCTGCGGGTGATTTACGTGCAAAGCCAGCTGGCGATTGGAACGCCGCCGGGCGTGCTGAGCCGCAAGCTGCCGGTGGTGCTGGCGCGTAACGGTGTCACCGTCACCCGCGATCCCTCGCAGGCGACGGCGGTCCTCACCATCCTGAACGAAGGCGGCGGCCGGCGCGCCATGGCCGCCGACCGTCTTGATATCAAACGAGAATATTCCCTGGTCTACAGCGCGGCTTACGACGTCAAGCGCCCTGACGGCCAAGTCTTGATCGGCGCCGAGGGCGTCAGCGCCAACCGCGCCGTGCTGTTCGATGAAAACCGGGTGCTCGGTTTTGAGGCGGCGCAAGAATCGCTGACGGAGAGCATGGCCGAGGATATGGCCTGGCAAATCGTCCGCCGCTTGCAGGCCGTCAAGTCTTGAGGCTGCGTCCCGATCAGTTGGCCGAGCATCTGCGTAGAACCCTGGCGCGGCTGTATCTGGTGTTTGGCGAGGAGCCGTTGCAGGCGTTGGAAGCGGCGGACGCCATCCGCGCCGCCGCGCGCGCGCGCGGCCATGCCGAGCGGGAATGCCTGACCGTCGAAGCCGGCTTTGACTGGAGCGCGCTGGCCCAACGGGCGGCCAGCCTGTCGCTGTTCGCCGAGCGACGCTTGCTGGAATTACGGCTGGGCAACGCCAAACCGGGCGACGCCGGCGCGCGGGCCTTGGAAGCCTATGCCGCCCGTCCGGCCGAAGACGCCGTGCTGTTGATGACCGCCGGCAAGCTCGATTGGACCGCGCAGAAAAGCCGCTGGTTTTTGACGCTGGAGCAGGCAGGCGTCGCGGTGGCGGCGCTGCCGGTGGAGCCGCGACAGTTGCCGGGCTGGATCGAACGCCGGCTGCGGGAACGCGGTCTGAAGGCCGCGCCCGAGGTGGCGGCGCTATTGGCCGAGCGGGTCGAAGGCAACCTGCTCGCCGCCGCGCAGGACATCGAAAAGCTGGCGCTGTTGGTCGAGGGTTCGGAACTCACGGCCGAGGCCGTGCTGGCGGCGGTGGACGACAGCGCCCGCTACAGCATCTATGATTTTGTGGACGCCGGTCTTCTGGGGCAACCGGAGCGGACGGCGCGGATTTTGAACGGCTTGCGCGAGGAAGGTGTCGAACCGCTGTTGATCAATTGGGCGCTGCATCAGGAAATCCGCCGGCTGGTTTCTCTGGCCTTCGCCAAGGAACGGGGGCGGTCGCTGGAGGCTGCCTTGACCGAGCAAAAAATCTGGGAAAAACGCAAACCCTTGCTCCGTCAGGCGTCGCAACGGTTGAGCGCGGCGGACTGTCGGGTTTTGTTGCGCGCTTGCGCCCGCGCCGACCGAACGATCAAGGGGGTCGAAGCCGGTTCGCCGTGGGATGAACTACGAGCGAACGGATTACGGTTGGCGGGTGTGGAACTCTTGTCCGACAAGATACAGTCGACTTGAGCGTTCTATTGCTTTGTATTTTTTAGGAGATCTATATGGTAAGGACTTTTCTTATGACGATGTTATTGATGTTTTTCTCATTGTCTCTACAAGCGGCGAATGACGAGGATATAAACGCTGATCTAACTAAGCTCAATATTGTAGATAGTTCAATGTCTTATTCAGAACCTGATGGAAAAAGAGTGGTGACTGTCCTTGGAACATTGAAAAATACTAATCCTTTCCCGGTTGATGAATTAATTATTGAGGCTCGATTTTTCGATTCGCAAAAGAAATTGGTTGATGTCATTACACAGCCGCTGTATCAGGTAATAGTGCCGATTTCGAAAGAGGTTGGTTTTAGACTAAAAGGTTCTGCCGATAAACTCAAAGAATCTTATGATAGTTATAATGTTCAGGTGGTGTATGCAGAGCAGCATTTTGTCAATCAACCCAATAAAAGAAAAGGGGTTTGGACTGAGCTTTTAATAAGCTTTCTGCCATTGTTGCTGTTAATTTTGGTTTACGTTTTCTATATGAGAAAGTGTATGGGTAAAAGTTCTCCTCAAATGAAAATACTTCCTCTTATGGAACGGCAAATTGATATTCTGGAGCAAACTCGTGTGATCGCTTCTCAAAATGTTGCAATGATGGAGCGTATAGCGATTGCTGCTGAAAAAGTTTCATCTGAGAAAAACTGAATCTTTGATGCGATGATCGTTTCTGAGACCTTAGGCTGATTCCTGGTATTCGACAAGTAAGGTTAGGTAGCGATGAATATATCTGCTGACTCCGCCGATGCAATTGGCCGCTACATGACCGAAGTCGGCCAGCGTGCCCGCGCTGCTTCGCGCGTCGTCGGCCAAGCCGAAACGCGGAGCAAGGATGCCGCCTTGCACGCCATCGCCGACGCGCTGGAAGCGGCCGAGGCGAGCTTGCGCGCGGCCAACCAACTGGACATGGACGCCGGTCGCGCCTCCGGTCTGGAGCCGGCGCTGCTCGACCGGCTGGAATTGACCCCCAAAGGCGTTCATGGGATGGCGCAAGGCTTGCGAGAAGTCGCCGCCCAGCCCGACCCCGTGGGCGAAATCACCGATCTCAAATACCGGCCGTCCGGAATTCAGGTCGGGCGGATGCGGGTGCCGTTGGGCGTCATCGGCATCATCTACGAATCGCGCCCGAACGTGACCGCCGACGCCGCCGCGCTGTGCCTGAAAGCCGGCAATGCCGCCATCCTGCGCGGCGGCTCCGAGGCGCTCAACTCCAACCGCGCCATCGCCGCCTGCATCCAAAAAGGCTTGGCCGCAGCCCAGTTGCCGAGCGATGCGGTGCAAGTGATCGACACCGCCGACCGCGCCGCCGTCGGCGAGCTGATCCGGATGGCGGAATATGTCGATGTGATCGTGCCGCGCGGCGGCAAGGGCCTGATCGAACGGATCAGCCGCGAGGCGCGGGTACCGGTGATCAAGCACCTCGACGGCGTCTGTCACGTCTATATCGACGACCGCGCCGACATCGACAAGGCGGCGGCGGTGGCCTACAACGCCAAAACCCAGCGTTATGGGACCTGCTGCACCATGGAAACGCTGCTGGTGGCGGAAGGGATCGCCGAGCGGGCGCTGCCGCTGCTGGGCCGGATGTATCAGGACGCCGGTGTGGAACTGCGCGGCTGCGCCCGCGTCCGCGACCTCATTCCCGGCGTCAAGATCGCCACCGAGGACGATTGGTACGCGGAATATCTCGCCCCCATCCTGGCGATCCGGGTGGTGAGAGACATCGAGGAAGCCATGAACCATATCGCGGTTTACGGGTCCGCCCACACCGACGCTATCGTGACCGAGGATTACAGCCGGGCGCGGCGCTTCCTGCGCGAGGTCGATTCCAGTTCGGTGATGGTGAACGCCTCAACCCGGTTCGCCGACGGCGGCGAATACGGTTTGGGCGCGGAAATCGGCATCAGCACCGACAAACTGCACGCGCGCGGCCCGGTCGGAGTCGAAGGTTTGACCACTCAGAAATTCGTGGTGTTGGGCGATGGCCACGTGCGTCGTTGAAATCGCCCTACCGCCATTGACCCGCCGTCGGCCTGATCGGGGGCGGGCTTGATGCCGCCAGCGTCGCGCCCGGTCGGCGTGCTGGGGGGGACTTTCGATCCCATTCATTACGGCCATCTGCGCCCGGCGTTGGAAGTGTTGGAACTTCTGGATCTGGCCGAAGTCCGTTTCATTCCCTGCCGGATTCCGGCCCATCGCGATACGCCCTCGATCAGCGCCGAGCAGCGTCTGGAGTTGGTGCGGCTGGCGACGGCGGGACAGCCGAGTTTTGTCGCCGACGACCGGGAACTGCGCCGGCCGGGGCCGTCGTACATGGTGGACACCTTGGCCTCGTTGCGCGAGGAAATCGGCGTCGCGCCCTTGTGCCTGATCGTCGGCGGCGACGCCTTTCGCGAGCTGCACACCTGGCGGCGCTGGCAAGAATTGACCGATCTCGCCCATCTGGTGGTCATGCAGCGGCCCGGCGCGTCGCAAGCGCTGCTGCCACCGGCGCTGGAGGATTTCATCGCCCCGCGCGTGATCCAGGAGCCGGCGGCTTTGCGCGGGCAACCGGCCGGTCGGGTGCTGTTCCAACCGGTCACCCAATTGGCCATTTCCGCCACTCAGATTCGCCGGCTGCTGGCGCAAGGTCAGTCGATCCGCTATCTGCTGCCGGAGGCGGCGCTGGCTTATATCCACGACCGGGCGCTCTACCGGTCGGATGCTTCTCCCACGAGCGCTACTTGATAAGGAAAAACCGGAGTCCATGCAACTTGAAGATTTGCGGAAAATTGTCGTCGACGCCCTGGAGGAATTGAAAGCCCAGGACATCAAGGTGCTCGACGTGCGCGGCGTCGCCAGCTTCACCGATCTGATGGTCGTCGCCAGCGGCACCTCCACCCGCCACGTCAAATCGGTGGCCGACAAAGTGATCGAGAAAGCCGGTCAAGCCGGAATCAAGCCGCTGGGCGTCGAGGGCGAGCGAGAAGCCGAATGGGTGCTGGTCGATTTGAACGACATCATCGTCCACGTCATGCTGCCCCAGACCCGCGACTTCTACAATCTGGAAAAGTTATGGTCTTTGCATGAACGCAGCAGCGCCGGCCGCACCGCGGGCGGCTGACGGCCGGCGGCCGGCGCATGAAAATTCATTTGCTGGCGATCGGCACGCGGATGCCGGATTGGATCAAGGCCGGCTATGCCGAGTATGCGACGCGGTTGCCGCGCGAGTGCGCGTTGAATCTGATCGAAATCCCCGCCGGCAAGCGGACCCCCAGCGCCGATGCGGCCCGCGCGTTGCGCGAGGAGGGCGAACGCTTGGCGGCGGCGATTCCGGCCGGTTCCTATTCCATCGCCTTGGATGAACGCGGATCGCAATGGAGTACGGCGGAACTGGCCGAACACTTGACCGGCTGGCTGCGAGACGGCCGCGATTTGAGCCTGCTGGTCGGCGGTCCCGACGGTCTGGACGCGCCGTGCCGGACCCGCGCCGACCGGCTGTGGTCGCTCTCAAGGCTCACCCTGCCGCATCCGCTGGTGCGGGTGCTGGTCGCCGAACAGCTGTATCGGGCCTGGAGTGTGTTGCGAAACCATCCCTACCATCGCGCCTGACATGTCCCCCGTCCGACTTTATCTCGCTTCCGCCTCGCCCCGCCGCCGCCAACTGCTGCGCCAGATCGGCGTCGGCTATCGCCTGCTGGCGGTCGCGGTGGACGAAACGCCGCTGGCCGAGGAGCCGCCGGCGGCCTATGTCGCCCGCCTGGCGCTGGCCAAGGCCCAGGCTGGAGTCGCGGCGACGCGCGGCCGGCGCGCGGCTTGGCCGGTGCTGGGCGCGGATACGTCGGTGGTGGCGGACGGCGTGATTCTCGGCAAACCCCGCGACCGCGCCGAAGGGCTGGCGATGCTGGAGCGGCTGTCGGGCCGCGAACATGCGGTGCTGAGCGCGGTGGCCCTGGCGACCCCCAGCCGCCAGGCGGTCAAGGTCCAGGAAAGTCGGGTCCGCTTTCGCGAGGTGTCGCCGGCGGAGCGCGCCGCCTATTGGGACTGCGGCGAACCGGCGGACAAGGCCGGCGGTTACGGCATTCAGGGCCGGGCGGCGGCCTTCATCGCCGAGTTGCGCGGCAGCTACTCCGGCGTAATGGGGTTGCCGCTGTTTGAAACCGCCGAACTGCTGCGGGAGTTCGGCATGCCGCTTTGGCCACTTCCAACCTTCTGACAGGGATCGCAACCGTATGAGCACGCGCGCCGAAGGCGGCACCGGCGACGAAATTCTGATCAACGTCACGCCACGGGAAACCCGGGTCGCCGTGGTCGAGAACGGCGTCTTGCAGGAAATTCTGATCGAACGGGCCGAAAAGCGCGGTCTGGTCGGCAACATCTACCAGGGCCGGGTGTGTCGGGTGCTGCCCGGCATGGAAGCGGCCTTTGTGGACATCGGGCTCGATCGGGCGGCTTTTTTGCACGTATCCGACATCCGGCCCGAAACCGGGTCCGAGTCCGGCAACGGCGGCGAGCGCTTGCCCGCCATCACCGATCTGGTGCGCGAGGGCCAGGATCGCGTGGTGCAGGTCATCAAGGACCC
>ERZ761607.842-NODE-842-length-44434-cov-48.306046_pt1 | contig 44434 bp, 57 predicted proteins | sample MGYA00511164_ERZ761607 | MGnify/ENA primary metagenome ERZ761607 (study PRJEB28899, sample SAMN02445080) | bioreactor sludge metagenome | biome: EBPR sludge | place: Australia: Brisbane, Thorneside Wastewater Treatment Plant | collected 2011-06-22 ...
TACCGCAACAACACCCACACCTATCGGCTGTAAATTGTTAAAGATCAATCGATTAGCTTTGCTCTTCGCGGTTTGCGTGTCGCGCTGCGTTTCGAGAAGGTGCGCATTCTACAGAGCTAAAACCATCCGTCAACAGTTTCAGCAAAATTAATTTTAAATAATTGTGACGCGAGCGAATTTTCGCTTGCCAACCTGCGCCACAACCGTTGCCCCCACCGGCACCGCCGCGCCTTTATCTGCCACGCGTTCGCCGTCCAGCCGCACCCCGCCGCCTGCAATCTGACGAATGGCGTCCGAGGTGCTCGGCACCAACCCGGCCTGCTTCAACAGTTGCGGCACTGGCAAAACCCCATCGACACCAGGCAGACTGATTTCCGGCATCTCGTCAGGCAGCGCTCCCTTTTGGAAGCGCGCCTCGAATTCGGCCAACGCCCGGGCCGCTGCCGCCGGGTTATGAAAGCGGGCCACGATTTCCTGTGCAAACCGCACTTTGATGTCGCGCGGATTGGCACCATCGGCCACCTGCCGCTTCCAAGCGTCGATCGTCGCGAGCGGCTCGAATGACAGCAACTGGATATAGCGCCACATCAAATCGTCGGAAATTGACATCAGTTTGCCGAAGATCTCCTGCGGGGGCTCGTTGATGCCAATGTAGTTGCCGAGCGACTTCGACATCTTGTTGATGCCATCCGTCCCCTCGAGCAGTGGCATGGTCAGGATGCATTGCGGGGCCTGCCCGTGATGCTTCTGCAACTCGCGTCCCATCAGCAGGTTGAATTTCTGGTCGGTCCCCCCCAGTTCGACGTCCGCCTTCAGTTCGACCGAGTCGTATCCCTGGATCAGCGGGTACAGAAATTCGTGGATGGCGATCGGCTGCTGGCTGGTGTAGCGCTTGTGGAAATCATCCCGCTCCAACATACGTGCCACCGTATGGGTCGCTGCCAATCGGATCATGCCGACCGAGCCCAGCTTTTCCATCCACTCCGAATTGAAACGCACCTCGGTCAAGGCCGGGTCGAGGATCTTGAACACCTGCTCCTGGTAGGTCTTGGCGTTTTCGGCGACCGCTTCGCGAGTCAGGGGCGGGCGTGTCGTGTTTTTACCCGTAGGGTCGCCGATCATGCCGGTGAAATCCCCTATCAGGAAAATGATTTTGTGCCCCAGCATCTGAAACTGGCGCAGCTTGTTCAGCAACACCGTGTGCCCCAAATGCAAATCCGGTGCCGTTGGGTCGAACCCCGCCTTGATCCGCAGCGGCCGGTCCGTTTTCAGCTTTTCAGCCAGTTCGGCCTCGACCAGCAGTTCGTCGGCCCCACGCTTGATTTCCTGCAACGCATCCTGCATCAAATACCTTTCCAATACAGGTCAAGTTTGCCTGGCCCTGACCGTAAAACATGAATACCATTGCGTTCAACGCAGTGCGCTTCGCACGCAAGCCACTGTTTAGATTGAACAAAATCCATCGGGGTCATTTGTGGTAGACTCCCGGATCGATTACGGAAGGGAAACGGTCCATGCCGCTCACCAAACTGAGAATCTTAACCTATCGCATGACGGGAGCGGAACGCCGTTTCAGCCTGCGCACCTTGGTTGCTCTCTCCAGCTTGCCGCTTTTTGGCGTTGTTGCCGCCTTTGGCCTGGCACCCGACACCACCACCACTGATATCACTCCCGAAACGATCACCGAAGCGATCGCCCTTCCCACTTTGGCCGGCGCGGCCAACAGCGGTACGTTTGAACGGGAAACCGTGATCCAGTCGGGCGATACGATCGCCAGCGCGCTGGGCCGGTTAAAAATCGACGAACTTGAAATCCAGCGCCTGCTGGCCACCGATGCAGTCCGCCAACTGGCGACCAACATACGGGCCGGTAAACATATTCAGGCAACCACCACGCCGGACGGCCAGTTGCTGAGCATCCGGTTTGAACGTCGTGACGGCCCCACCTTGACCGTCCTCCATCAGGGCGACAGCTACATCGCACAGGACAGCAGCGATCAGGTCGAATCACGTGTGGTCATGCGCTCCGGCCATATCGTGTCGTCGCTCTACGGCGCAACCGACAGCGCGGGCATTCCCGACAAGATCGCCGACAAAATGGCTGAAACCTTCTCAACCAACATCGATTTCCGCGAGGACCTGCGCCGCGGTGACACGTTCTCGGTCATCTACACGGTCAACTATCGCAACGGCGAGCCCATTTCCACCGGAAACCTGCTGGCGGCGGAGTTCGTCAACGCCGGCAAGGCCTACCGCGTTGTGCTGTATCGCGACGCATCGGGGCATGAAAGCTATTACACGCCCGAAGGTCTGTCACTGAAAAAGGGCTTCCTGCGTTCGCCTCTCGAGTTTTCCCGCGTCACCTCCAACTTCAGCAGTTCCCGCATGCATCCCGTGCTGGGTTACGCACGCGCGCATACTGGCGTCGACTTCGGTGCGCCAACCGGCACCCGCGTCAAGGCCACCGGCGACGCCACCGTGGAGTTTGCCGGACGCCGTGGCGGCTACGGCAATCTCGTCATCCTGCGCCACCAGAACGGCTACGAAACCTACTACGGCCACCTGAGCGCCTTTGCCCCCGGTATTCGCCGTGGCCGCGCCGTCAGCCAGGGGGACATCATTGCCTACGTCGGCGCCACTGGCGTCGCCACCGGTCCGCACCTGCATTACGAAGTCCGGATTGCGGGCAAGCCTTACAACCCGCTGTCCGTCAAACTGCCGGGGTCTCCTCCGTTGGCTGCCGCACAGCGTGCCCGCTTCCTGCAGCAGACTGCAAGCTGGTCAGAGAAACTGGGCCTGCTGCGCGGCACCAATCTTGCCGCACTCGATTGAGTGCAGGGCAGACGCATGAGGCTGAACACTACGTCGGCCTCATGTCCGGCACCAGCCTGGACGGCGTCGATGCAGTTCTCGCCGAAATAGGGCCCGCCGGCCAAGTCCGGCTCCTTCACTCCCATTACCTGCCTTATCCGGATACGCTGCGCACGCGGCTCTTGGCGCTGCATACGCCGCAATCCGACGAGATCCACCTCGCCGCCCTCGCCGCCAATGAACTGGCACGCCTGTACGCGGACACGGTCAAGTCGCTGCTTGACGGCTTCACTGCCGATAGGGTGCGAGCAATCGGCTGCCACGGCCAGACTCTGCGCCACCGCCCAGAGGAGGGCTACACGCTGCAGATCGGCAACGCGGCCCTGCTGGCCGAACTCACCGGGATCGCGGTAGTTGCCGACTTCCGCAGCCGCGACATTGCGGCGGGAGGCCAGGGGGCGCCGCTGGTTCCTGCCTTTCACGCCCAAGTCCTGAGACACCCGGACACGCACCGCGTCATCGCGAATATCGGCGGTATCGCCAACATCACCGATTTACCGGTGAACGGTCCCGTGCGTGGCTGGGACACCGGCCCCGGCAACATGCTGCTGGATGCTTGGATCAAGCGCCACCATGGCGCCCATTACGACCGTGACGGCGCCTGGGCCGCCAGCGGAAGCGTCCACCCCGACCTGCTGACGGCATTGATGCGGCACGCCTACCTGCAGCTCCCCCCACCCAAGAGCGCAGGACGCGAACAGTTCAATCTGGACTGGCTGGACACCCTCCTACTAGGCAGTCTGGATGAAGCGCTCGCGCCACCCGACGTGCAGGCCACCCTGGTCGAATTCACCGCCATGAGCCTCGCTGACGCAGTCAACCGCGAATGCGTGGGCACGCATGAACTCTATGTCTGCGGTGGCGGGGCGCATAACAGGGCGCTGATGCAACGCATCAGCGCCCACCTGCCAGGCATCCGGGTAGTGACCACTGCCACGCTGGGCATCGACCCAGACTGGGTTGAGGCGCTCGCTTTTGCCTGGCTGGCAAGGCAGACGCTGCATCATGCACCGGGCAATCTGCCCGCAGTCACTGGCGCACATGGGGAGCGTGTCCTGGGAGCGATCTACCCGGCCTGAAACCCGTACTACTACCCGAAAACAAAAAAAGCGGCCGAGGCCGCGATGTCCCAATGAAAAAGCGGCCGAAGCCGCTTTTTTGGTTGTGGGGTAAGCTTACGCCGAGAACGACGAGCCGCAGCCGCAGGTGGTGGTGGCGTTCGGGTTCTTGATCACGAACTGCGCACCCTCCAGACCTTCCGAATAGTCGATCTCGGCGCCCACCAGATACTGGAAGCTCATCGAATCGACCAGCAGGGTGACGCCGTTTTTCACCATCACGGTGTCGTCGGCATTCTGCGCTTCGTCGAAGGTAAAGCCGTACTGGAAGCCAGAACAGCCGCCACCGGAAACGAACACGCGCAGTTTCAGGTCGGGGTTGCCTTCTTCGTCGATCAGGCTTTTGACTTTGCTGGCCGCACTATCGGTGAAAACCAGAGGGGATTCCATTTCGGTTACTGCATTCATGGTGATGCTCCTTGAAAAGGTGTGGGGTGATTATCCGCATCACCCGGCCGTCGTCAAGCAAAGACCCTGTCAGGGCCGCGGAGTTCCCGGGAAAGCCGTCAAGGTAGCATCCCCACATCGGCCAGCGCGGTGTCTTCAGGCAGGCCGAACACAATGTTCATGTTCTGCACCGCCTGTCCCGCCGCGCCCTTGACCAGGTTGTCGATCACCGACAGCACCACCACGGTGTTGCCGCCCTGCGGCCGGTGCACCGCGATGCGGCACACGTTGGCGCCGCGTACCGAGCGGGTTTCCGGGTGCGCGCCAGCGGGCAGCACATCGACGAAAGCTTCGCCCGCGTAACGCTGCTCGAACAGACCTTGCAGATCGATGTCGGTGCGCAGCTTCGCATACAGCGTCGTGTGGATGCCGCGGATCAGCGGCAACAGGTGCGGCACGAAAGTGAAGTCCACCGGTTTGCCGGCGAAACGGTCCAGCCCCTGCTTGATTTCTGGCCAGTGGCGATGGCCGCCGACGGCGTAGGCCTTGAAATTGTCCGCCGCTTCGGCAAACAGGATATGGGTTTCCGGCTTGCGCCCGGCGCCGGACACGCCCGATTTGGCGTCCGCCACCAGAAAGCCGGTATCCACCGCGCCGGATTCCAGCAACGGCAGAAAACCCAGTTGTACCGCGGTCGGATAGCAGCCCGGGTTGGCGATCAGCCGTGCGCCGCGGATCTGGTCGCGGTTGAGTTCCGGCAGTCCGTACACTGCCTCGGCCACCAGATCGGGGCAGGCGTGCTTCATCTTGTACCATTGCTCCCACACCGCGATGTCCTTGATGCGGAAGTCGGCCGCCAGGTCGATCACCCTGACGCCGGCGTCGAGCAGCGCGCGCGTCTGCTGCATCGCCACGCCGTTGGGGGTGGCAAAGAAGACCACGTCGCAATTTTCCAGCCCCGCCTCTTCCGGGGTGGAAAATGCCAGCTTTACCCATCCGCGCAGGTTGGGAAACATGTCCGCCACCGGCATCCCGGCTTCCTTGCGCGAAGTGATGGCCTTCAGTTCCACCTGTGGATGGCGCGCCAGCAGGCGCAGCAGTTCGACCCCGGTGTAGCCCGTTCCGCCGACGATACCGACTTTGATCATGGTGTGATGTCCTTGCAAACAATGGCCTAATTGTAAGGCACGCCCGCTGGCTGGGCGTAAAAAAGCCGCCCGAAAACGGACGGCTTTTCTGCGGCAAGCGGCTGACCCTGAAGATCAGCGCTTGGAAAACTGCTTGCGGCGGCGCGCCTTGTGGAAACCGACCTTCTTGCGCTCGACTTCGCGGGCATCGCGGGTCACGAGGCCAGCGGCTTTCAGCGTGGGCTTCATTTCGGCGTCAAGGTCGATCAGCGCACGGGTAATGCCGTGGCGCACCGCGCCAGCCTGGCCCGATTCGCCACCGCCCGACACGTTGACCATGATGTCGAAGCGGCTCAGGTTGTCCGTCAGCGCCAGCGGTTGACGCACGATCATGCGGCCGGTTTCGCGGGAGAAATACTCGTCCACAGGCTTGTCGTTGACGACGATCTTGCCGCTGCCGGCCTTGATGAACACCCGGGCAACCGACGATTTGCGACGTCCCGTACCGTAATTGTAGTTACCGATCATGATGCGACCTTAAGCGTTGATGTCGAGGGGCTTGGGCTGTTGAGCCTCGTGCGGATGGTCCGCGCCCGCGTAGATTTTCATTTTCTTGATCATGGCGTAGCCGAGCGGCCCCTTGGGCAGCATGCCCTTGACCGCCTTTTCCAGCGCGCGACCGGGGAAACGCTCCTGCATCTTGTCGAAGCTGGTTTCGTAGATGCCGCCGGGATAACCGGAGTGGCGATAGTATTTCTTGTCGAGGCCCTTGTTGCCGGTCACGACCATCTTGCCGGCGTTGACCACCACGATGTAATCGCCGGTGTCGACGTGGGGGGTGAACTCGGGCTTGTGCTTGCCGCGCAGACGGCGTGCAATCTCGGAAGCCAGGCGACCCAGCACTTTGTTATCGGCGTCAACCACGAACCAGTCGCGTTTGACTTCATGCGTTTTAGCGGAAAAGGTTTTCATGACCCAACCTCTGCACAGAGGACATTCTCGGAAAGCCGGGCATTTTAACCGCCTGCCCGGAGCAAAGTCAAACATTGCGCAACAATCGGCCAGCGGCCTGCTCCCGCATACAATCGCGCCATGACCCCCTGGCTCATGACCAACCTGATCGCCGCCGCCCTGTTGCCGCCGTTGTCGCTCGTGATTCTGCTGGCCGCCGGGCTTATCCTCAACCGTCGCCGCCCCCGTCTCGCCATGTCGCTGATCCTGCTTTCCGCCGCCTCGTTGTATGCCCTCTCCACTCCCTGGATCGGCGGCCTGCTGCAGAAAACCCTGGAAATCAGCCGCCCGGTCGACCTTGAAGCCCTGACGGATGCCGGCGCCATCGTCGTCCTCGGCGGCGGGCGGCGCCTGGCGGCAGCCGAATACGACAGCGACACCGTAAACGGCATCAGCCTGGAGCGTCTGCGCTACGCAGCCTTTCTGCATCGTGCCAGCGGCCTGCCGATTCTCGCCACCGGCGGCAAGCCCGGCGGCGGCGCGCTCGCCGAAGGCCGCATCATGCAGCGGGTCCTCCACGACGAATTCGGCGTTGCCGCCCGCTGGATCGAAGAAGCGTCGCTCACCACCTGGGACAACGCCCGGCTGTCCGCGCCGCTGCTCAAGGCAAGCGGCGTGCGTCGCATCGCGCTGGTCAGCCACGCCTGGCACCTGCGCCGCGCCGTGCCGCTGTTCGAAGCGCAGGGCCTGGAAGTCATCCCCGCCGGCATCCAGTTCGCCAGCACCGACCTCGACGACGTGTTCGACGTGCTGCCCACCCCTGCCGGCTTGCGCGACAGCAGCTTTGCCCTGCACGAATGGCTGGGCATTCTATGGTACAAACTCCGCACTTTGCGAACCTGAGGAAACCCCATGAAAGTCCGCGTCAAACTCATCGAAGGCGTCAGTTTCGTCGGCCAGAGCGAATCCGGCCACAGCGTCGTGATGGACGGCCCGCCCGAAGGCGGCGGCAGGAACCTCGGCGTGCGGCCGATGGAAATGCTGCTGCTGGGCCTCGGCGGCTGCTCCGCCTACGACGTCGTCCACATCCTGAGAAAGGGCCGCCAGCAGGTCACCGACTGCGTCGCCGACATCGACGCCAGCCGCGCCGAAACCGACCCCAAGGTCTTCACCAAAATCCACGTCCACTTCACCGTCAGCGGTAAATCGCTCGACCCCAAGCGCGTCGAACAGGCGGTGAAGCTCTCCGCCGAAAAATACTGCTCGGCCAGCATCATGCTCGGCAAGGCGGCCGCGATCAGCCACGATTTCGAAATCGTGGAAGGCTGAAACAAAACGGGCGCCACAAGGCGCCCGTTGCTTCCTACCCTTGCTTCTGTTTCATTCCCACAACACGTCAACGGGGTACTCCCCCGTCACACGGTCGGCTGACACAAGCGTGAGGCCTTCGTAACGGGCCTGCGCGACGAGCATGCGATCGAACGGGTCGCCGTGGCTGGCCGGCAACACGCCCAATTCCCGAATATGCGCCAACGCGACAGGCAAGGCTTTCAGCGTCCCATTGTCGAGATAGACTTCAGCCAGCGCGACAGGTGATATCGGCGGGCGCATCTTGTCCAGCGCCGTCTTGATCTGCATTTCCCACACGCTCACCAGGCTGAGAAACACCTCGTTCCGGCCATCCTCGCATGCCTCGCGCACCCCCGCTGGAATGCGTGCATCCGCCGAATCGAGCCACAAAAAAACGTGCGTATCCAGCAACAGCCTCATGTCTGTTCCCGCCCCAGCCAGAATTCATCCGGGAGCGGGGCGTCAAAATCAGGGGCCACATAAAAGGGCGTGTCCTTGTGCAACCCGAACGTGCGTTTTTCTTGTTTGGGCAGCCCCACCGGCACCAGCTTCACCACAGGCTTGTTGGCACGCGAGATGACGACCTCTTCCCCCGCCTCGGCTGCGGCGATCAGCGCCGACAGGGTCGTTTTTGCTTCGTGGATATTGACCGTCTTCATGACCCCTCCTGTTAGCTAACAAGTTAGCCATATCGTAAGGTCGCCGCGCGCAAAACTCAAGAACAAAAATGGGGTCACCCATTGTTCATCGGCCGAATATCGTGTCTGGCCCTGAGGTTTGATTGGTCAACCAACATGGTCAAGGCCTGTTGTTCGCACCATTTGAGCCACATCCCCCTGAGCGCGGCCTCAAGGCTGCGGGCAAAGCGTGGCGCATCGCACAGCGGCGACGCCAGCAGCCGCGCGCGCAGGCCGGCGCGCAACTCGGCGAGCATCGGCACGTCGGCGGCGAACGCTGCCGCCTTCGCCACGTAGTCGTCGGCGTTCCCGGCGATCCACTGCGGCAAGCCGAGGTTATGCAGGATCGTTTCGCCCTGGTGGCCGATGAAGCGGTCCCCGCGCATCGAAAGCACCGGCACGCCCATCCATAGTGCCTCGACGGTGGTGGTGATGCCCGGATAGGGGAAGGGGTCGAGCGCGATGTCGACCGCGTGGTATGCGCGGAAGTGATCCTCGTGGCTCGCGAACTGCCCTTCGAGCGTCAGGCGAGCGACGTCGACACCCAGGGACGCGAACTTCGCCAGCACGTCCTCGCGCACTTCGGGTGCCCCGAGGCTCTTGGTCTTCAGATAGAACCGCGCGTCGGGGACGGCCTGCAGCAGGCGCGCCCAGACCGCGATCACCTCGTCGGTCACCTTGTTGAGATTATTGAAGCAGCCGAAGGTGACGCAGCCCTTGCCCTGCGCCGGCAAAGGGTCCACCGTGATCGGCAGGTCAGGCGGCGAGAAGCAGATATAGGATTCCGGCATGCGCCAGGGCGTCTCAGTGAACTGTCCCTCTTCGCCGGCCGGCAGGGCCCAGGGGTCGGCCAGCACGTAATCCATCGCGTCCAGGCCGGTCGTGCCAAGATAGCCCAGCCAGGTCACCTGGACCGGGGCAGGCTTCCATGCGAACACCGGCAGGCGGTTATTGGCCGTGTGGCCAGCCAGGTCGATCAGGATGTCGACCCCGTCTGCATGGATACGGGCAGCCAGGGCTTGATCGTCGAATTTCGAATTCGTCGCATCGCACCAGCGCCCGAACGAGCGGCGCAGCCTAGCGTTGAGCTCGTCGCTTCGGATGGCCGTCGCATAAGCGAACAGCTCCAGCTTTTCGGGATCGAGGCTTTCGAGCACGTTCTGCAGAAAGAAGCCCACCGGATGCTGGCCGAGGTCGCCCGAAACAAAGCCCACGCGCAGACGCCGCTCCGGATCCGCCAGGTTGTCATGGCGCCCGAACGGCTTCGCCTTGCGCGCCGCCTTATCGCCATAGGCGCGCGCTTCCGCAAACAGCGATGCCGGAGATGTCCCTGCTTGGTAGTTGAGGCCTAACAACATGTTGCTGTGCAGGCTGAACAGGCCATCCGGGTCGAGCGCCAGTGCTCGCCGATACATGGCCAGCGCGTCATCATGGCGCCCCGCGTCGAGCAGCGCCCCGGCAAGAAGATTGATCGTGTGGTCCGAATCCAGGCGTAGCGCGACGGCTCGCTGCAATGCGGCGATTGCCGCTTCGTAGCGGTCAATTTTCTTGAGGGTTACCCCCATATTCTTGTAGGTCTCGGCGTCGTCTGGCTGCAACGTCAAGGCCATCTCAAAAGCGGCCACCGCTTCGTCGTAGCGCTTCAGCTCGTGCAAAGCTTTGCCCTTGCCCTGGTAGCCCGCAAACGCGTCGGGGCGACACTCGATTACGCGCTCGGCGGTGTGCAAAGCGTCCTCGAAGCGGCCGAGAAGATACTGGACCGCGACCAGGTTAATCAGGGCCTCGGCAAAGTCCGGCTTCAACTCGAGCGCGGTTGAGTAGGCCGCCACCGCGTCCTCGGTACGCTCCAGATCACGCAGCGCGTTGCCGCGATTCATGTGGATTTCCGCGTCCGGGCGCAGGGCGAGCGCACGCTCGAAGGCGGCGAGCGCCTCGTCGTGGCGGCCGAGCTTTTGCAGCACGTGGCCGAGGTTGTTGTGCGCGTCGACCAGTTGCGGCGCCCGCACGGATGCGCGCCGGTAGGCAGCGGCTGCCTCGTCGAGGCGTCCCAGCCCGTCCAGCGCGAAGCCCAGGTTATAGAGCGCCGGCACCATGCCCGCGTCGAGCGTCACGGCCCGCTCGAACAGCGGCACCGCGTCCCGCGGCCGCCCCTGCAGCAAGGCCGCCATGCCCAGCAGGTAGGCGAGATGCGGCGACTTCGCGTGATGCGGCTGCAGTTCGCGGCCGAGCCGCTCGGCTTCTGCGTGGCGCCCTGTCTGCATCAGCGCATCGAGCTGGCGCAGCGCCCCGTTCAGCGGCACCGGCTTGCCCGGCTTGCCCGGCTTCGCCCTGTCGCCGGCGCGTGCCTGGCGCAGCAACTCGTCGGCGAGCGGATGGCGCAGCCCCTTGCCGATGGCCTCGGTGATGAGCTTGCGCGCGTCCTTCGCGCGGCCGAGCTGGAGCAGGCACTGCGCCTGCATCAGCCAGAACCGCGCCTGCCCCGGCGCAACCGCGCGCGCCTGTTCGACGAGCGGCAGCGCTGCCGGAAAATCGCCCTGGCTCAGCAGCAGATCCGCGAAATGCCCCAGCAACTCGGGCTGGCGCGGATACACCGCCAGCTGCTGGCGGTAGAGCGCGGCCGCCTCCGCCGGGCGGCCGCCCTTGCGGTATTCGAGCGCCATGCGCAAGGCCTGCTGCAGATCCGGCGGAAGGAGGGGCGCATAGGGAGCTTGCATAAAGAGAACCGAGGATGAACGGCGGCGAGGAAACCACGAAGCCGCGAGTTTACCTGCCCTCACCGCGCGACAGGCATAAAAAACGGGCTCCCGCAGGAGCCCGTTTCAGCTTCGTCATTCAAACCGGGTTGCCCCGGCGTTGAATTAGAAGGTGTGAATCATACCCAGCGAGAAGACGGAAACGTCGCCGCCGCACGTCGCGCAGCTGCCAACCTGGTCGGTGCTGCCGACGCCGCTGCCGAAAGCGATGTATTCGCCGTCAGCGTACAGTGCGTAGACCGTGGTGCGCTTGGACAGGTTGTAGTCGGCGCCAATGGTCCACTGCTTGGGATCATTGGAGCTGCCGTCGACGTCGCCGTCCATGTAGTTGGCCTTCAGGACCACGTTGCCCATGGTGTAGGCCGCGCCCAGCAGCCAGGAATCGAAGTCCGCATCGACGCTGGTTTCGCCGTCCGACTTGTCGTACTGGCCGACCACCTTGAAGTTGCCGAAGCTGTAGCCGGCAGCCACACGCCACTCTTTATCGACACCGACGGCTTCGAGCGCGTCGCCGGCGCTATAGCCCAGGCCCACGAACAGGGGGCCGTTGGTGTAGGTGCCGTTCAGGCTCCAGAAGGAGTCGTCGGCAAAATCGCCATTATTACCAGAGGGGCCCATGCCGCCATCAACAATGGGGGCTTCCATCGAGTTGCTGTACTGGGCAGCGAAGGCCAGGCCGCTGAAGCTGGGCGACATGTAGGTCACCGAGTTCTTGCCGCGGGTGTCGGAATCGACACCGGTCACGTTGCGCGAGTCGGCCATGGTCTCGCCGAACAGGTCGATGTTGCGGCCGATCAGTAGCAGCGGGGTGCCGTAGTTGCCGATCATCACGGTGCCCATGGCGTCGCTCTTCAGGCCGACGAAGACGTTGCGGCTAGCCCAGCTGCCGTTCGCCTCGTCGACGTTGATGTCGGTCTCGATCTGCCAGATGGCGGCCAGGCCGCCGCCCAGGTCTTCGGAACCCTTGAAGCCGATGCGGCTGGCGTTGGAGGAAATTTGCAGATCTTCGGTATCATCAGTCTGGTCATCGAAAAGCGACGCGGATACGTGCAGCTTGCCGTACACGTCGACGTTGCTGGTGGCCGCGAAAGCGGGAACGGAGACGGCGCCGGCAACGGCCAGGGCGATCAGGGATTTTTTCATTGCTTTCTCCTAAGAAAGTAAAAATAAAAACCAGTTATGGTTTCAAGCTCTGCAGAGCTGTCCCACACGGATATGTGCTTGTTGGACGAGGTCGATTATCCAGACCCGGGGCTGGGCAGCAAGGAAACCTGTTGTTTTTTCTGCAGCGACCGAGGGAAAGTGTTGTTTTGTTGCACAGAGACAACAGATTCAAGCAATCAAGATCAGAAATTCGGATGGCGTGATGACGGGAACCAGGCTTTGCTTGAAATCGCGCGGGTTGCGCGTGACGAGATAGTCGGTCTGACACTGGGCGGCGCTGACGGCCTGAACGGCATCCTCAAAATCGCGCCAGCCGAGAGCCAACGCCTGCTGCAGGACCGCGTGATCGACCGGTTCGACTCGGAGCATGGCGGTGAGATCGATCAGAACAGAAGCAGTTTTCTGTTGCCCCAGATGTTTGGCCAGCAGGTAGTGCAAGGTGGTGAGGGTATGCGCTGCGATATGCCCGGTTGCGCCGCCCAGTTCGATATGCGCCAGCACACGCGCCGAATCACGAAACCAGGGCTCACGTTGCGCGAGCACGTCGAGCACGACGTTGGTATCGATGAAGAGCTTCACAGGCCGTGCTTGCTGTGCAAATGGGCTTTGTATTCCTCAGTGTCCGTCTGCGGCGGCAACACGCCGGCCAGACGACCCACCCTGGGCGGCAAAGGTTTTTCGGTTTCGTCGGGCAGGCTGGCCAGGTATTGCGTCAACAGGCGCGACAGGCTGGTTCCATGCGCCGCAACGTAGCGCTTGGCTTTTTTGACGGTGTCGGCATCGATGCTGAGGGTGAGTTTATTGGTGGACATGACGAACCTCGGAATACGTATAGAACAATAACCAATATACGTACATGAATGAGGTTTGCCAAGCCAGGTGGACGTTTGCCTCAACCAGGGCCATTCCTTATTCAGCCTGCATGTTTCTTGAGCAATTTCGCCAGATCGGCAGGCGAAGCGAATACGGTTTTCGCCACCCGGCCTATCGTGATGACGCCGAACGCACGGACTACAATAGCTCATCACCCACCCAATAAACCAAGGAGTGCCCATGCGCTGGGAACGTGGACGACGCAGCGACAACATCGAGGACCGGCGCGGCATGCGCGTGAGCGGCAAGGGGATCGCCGGCGGCGGCATCGGGGCGATCGTGCTGGCGCTGGTGGCGATGTATTTCGGGATGGACCCGGCGGTGGTGCTGAACCAGGCGGGCACGCAGGCGCCGACGCAGGCCGAACAGCAGCCGGCGGCGTTCAGCCCGGAAGAGGAAAAACTCAAGGAATTCATGTCGGTGGTGCTGGCAGACACGGAAGACGTGTGGGGCACGCTGTTCCAGGGCTCGGGCCAGCGCTACCAGCAGCCGAAGCTGGTGCTGTTTTCCGGCGCGGTGCAGTCGGCGTGCGGCTTCGCCGAGGCGGCGATGGGGCCGTTCTACTGCCCGGGCGACCAGAAGCTGTATCTGGACATGAGCTTCTTCAACGATCTGGCGCAGCGCCACGATGCGCCGGGCGACTTCGCGCAGGCCTACGTGGTGGCGCACGAGGTGGGGCACCACGTGCAGACGCTCTTGGGCGTGTCGGAACAGGTGCACGCGGCGCGAAGCCGCGCGGACGAGACCGAGGGCAACGCGCTGCAGGTGCGGATGGAGCTGCAGGCCGACTGCTTTGCCGGGGTGTGGGCGCACCACGCCAACAAGCAGCGGCAGATCCTGGAGCCGGGCGACACCGAGGAAGCGCTGGCGGCCGCGGCCGGGGTCGGCGACGACCGCCTGCAGAAACAGGCGCGCGGATTCGTGGTGCCGGAATCCTTCACCCACGGCTCGTCGGAACAGCGCATGCGCTGGTTCAAGCGCGGCATGCAGCGCGGCGATCCCGCGCAATGTGACACCTTCAAGTCAGCGCAGCTGTAGGAAGGATTACTTGCGGGCCGGAGCGGCCCTGCTGCAGCCATCCCGTCGCCGGTTCGCGGGAGGCCGCCTGCTTTCTCACACCCGGCGCCCCAGCCCGGTCACTCCCAGCAACATGCGCACGATGCCATAGGCCAGCCGCGACAGCATGCGCTGCGGCAAGGAACGGCGCCGCCAGTCGGCGGGATCGAGCGGGGCGGACCGGGCGATGGCCTGCTGCAGCCGCTGCCGCAGGTCACGGGCAAAATCCGCGTCGTCGACAACGATGTTCGCCTCGCGCGCCAGCAACAGGCTGAAGGGGTCGATGTTGCTGGAACCCACGGTGGCCCAGTGGCCGTCGACCACCGCCGCCTTGGCGTGCAATTCGCTGGCCTGGTATTCGTAGATCGCCACACCGGCCATCAGCAGGTTGTTGTATAGCGCGCGCGAAGCGGCCTGATAAAAGCGGTGGTCGGTATGGCCCTGCATCAGCAGCTGCACCCGCACGCCGCGCGCGGCGGCTTTTTTCAGCAGCTTGCGAAAACGGTTTCCCGGCAGGAAATAGGCGTTGGCGATGAGGATGCTTTCATGCGCCAGCGCCAGCGCGGCGAGGTAGCTGCGCTCGATGTCACGGCGGTGGACGAAGTTGTCGCGCACCACGAAGGCGGCGCGCATGCGGCCATCGGTGGGCCACGACGGCTCGAGCGGCGGCGGCTTGCGCTCATCATCGGGCTGCAGCTGCGTCAGGGCCACCAGCCGCCACAGATGGCGCGCACTGCGGTGGATTTGCACGATCAGCGGCCCTTGCACTTCGACACTGTAATCGAGCCGTGGCGCAGCGAAACGCACCGGCTCGTAATCGTCGATCAGGTTCATGCCGCCGATGAAGGCGATGCGTGCATCGATCACCGCCAGTTTGCGGTGCAGCCGCCGCAGGCTCTTGGGATTGGCACGCCAGCCGTTCACCAGCGGACGATAGACCCGCACGCTGACGCCTGCCGTTTCGAGCGCAGCCAGCCAGGCGGCCGGCAACTCGCGCGAGCCCACGCCGTCGATCAGCAGGCGCACCCGCACACCACGCTGCGCGGCGCGCATCAGGGCATCGCGCACCGTCCCGGCAGTCAGGTCGGAGCTGAAAATATAGGTTTCGAGATGAACTTCAGCGCACGCTGTATCGATCGCCGCGATCAGCGCCGGAAAGAACTCGGCGCCGCTTTGCAGCAGCCGCAGCTGGTTACCGGGAGCCAGCCCGACGCCGCGAAAAAACAGCGCACGCAACCGCTTGCGTGCGGTCATCCAGCCAGGTGCAGTTTGGCGCTCAGCGCGGCGTGATCGGAAATGCGGTGCCAGGCGTTGCCGGTGTGGACGTGCGCCGTGTCGATGCTGAAGCCCCGCACGTAGATGCGGTCGAGCTGGAACATGGGGAGGATGGACGGGTAGCTGCGTGCCGGCTTGCCGTGGTGGGTCTCGAACACTTCGGCCAGCCCGAGCTCCTCCTTGAAGAAGGTGCACGCGCGCATCCGCCAGTCGTTGAAGTCGCCGGCGAGGATCAGCGGCGCGCCGTCGGGCACCATCTTGCGCACGCGCGCGGCGATCTGCGCCAGCTGGCGGCGGCGCCCGCCCTCGTTGAGCGCCAGGTGCACGTTGATGCAGTGCACCGGACGGGCGATGCCCGGAACCTCGATCTCGCAGTGCAGCATGCCGCGGCTCTCGTACGCGTGGGCCGAGATGTCCTCGTTCTCCCACGACAGGATCTTGTGGCGCGACAGGATGGCGTTGCCGTGGTGGCCGCTGTCATAGACGCAGTTCTTGCCGTAGGCGAACTCGGTGTAGATGTGGCCGGCGAGGAATTCGTGTTGCGGCTGGCTCGGCCAGTGCTGGAAGCGGCTGGCGCGCAGGCTGTGGCTGTGCTGCACCTCCTGCAGGAAGACGATGTCGGTGCCCAGCGCGCCGAGGCGATCGCGCATCTCGTGCACGGTCAGGCGCCGGTTGAACTGCGACAGGCCCTTGTGGATGTTGTAGCTGGCGACGTTGATCGATGCGTCCATAAATTCCATTATAAGCGCGCGGGAAGCTGGCGAATCGCCGCCGCGTTGCTCGACGAAAAGCAGCGCGCCGCTGCTGCTTCCCACGGCAGCCAGACATAATTCAGATGTTCGTGCGGCGAGAGTGTGACCGGCCGCGGCGCCGGGAGTTTCATGCCGAACACGTGCTCAGTGTTGTGGGTGACGCCGGGCGCGTAGCGGTGGCGCCAGCGGGGGTAAATTTCGTAGCGGGTCTCGATGCCCCACGGCGCCAGCCCGAAAGCCGCGGCGTCGAGCCCGGTCTCCTCGCGCACCTCGCGCAGCGCGGTCTCCGCGAGCGTCTCGCCGGCGTCCTGCGAACCGGTGACCGACTGCCAGTAGCCCGGGGCGTCGGCGCGCTCCAGCAGCAGCACCTGGCCGTCGGCCGTATGGATGACGACCAGTACCGAAATGGGAATCTTGTGTGCGATCACTCGATGCGGGCGTGAAGCGTCCCGCCGCTGACCACGAGGCCGATCAGGCGGTCGATGTTGGGGTGCCTGCCGGGATGCATGCTGGCATCCTCGGTATGCTCGGCGAAAATCGCCAGCCCCTCGGCAGCGGCCCCGGCATCGATTGCGCCATATTGCTGCGCGAGATAGGCATAGACACGGAACGATCCGGCGCTGCCGGGCGCATTGGCGATGGTCGCGATTTCGACGCCGGCCGCATCGGTCAGCACCAGCTTGTCGCCCGCGAACTCGGGCAGGGTTTTCAGGGTATCGGTGAATTTCATTTCAAAAATCCCTTGTCACTGCGGAAAGGCGTCCATATGTGGGCGCGCCGCCCCGGCGCGATTGTCCACGGCGTGCGACCGCCGGCAATCGGCCCGGGGCGGGCCGCCTACAGTTGGCCCGTGCCTGCATGCACGGGCATTCCAATGAACACTCCGGTTCAAGCAGCCTTGTCGCTGCCGGCGGCATTGCGCAGACGGATGTGCAACTCGCGCAGCTGCTTTTCGTCGACCACGTTGGGCGCGTTGGTCATCAGGCAGGAGGCGCGCTGGGTCTTGGGGAAGGCGATGACGTCGCGGATCGATTCGGCGCCGGTCATCAGCGTCACCAGCCTGTCCAGCCCGAACGCCAGGCCGCCGTGCGGCGGCGCGCCGTACTGCAGGGCATCGAGCAGGAAGCCGAATTTCTCGCGGCGCTCTGCCTCGTCGATGTTCAGCGCGGCGAACACCTTTTCCTGCACGTCCTGCTGGTGGATGCGCACCGAGCCACCGCCGACCTCCCAGCCGTTCAACACCATGTCGTAGGCCTTCGACAGGCAGCGGCCGGGATCAGTGGCAAGCCAGTCCTCGTGGCCATCCTTGGGCGCGGTGAAGGGATGGTGCAGCGCGTCCCAGCGGTTCTCGTCCTCGTTGTATTCGAACATCGGAAAATCGACCACCCACAGCGGCGCCCAGGCGCGGCCGTCGAGGTGGCCCTTCTCGTGGCCGATCTTCAGGCGCAGCGCGCCGAGCGCATCGTTGACGATCTTGGCCTTGTCGGCGCCGAAGAAGATCAGGTCGCCGTTCGCAGCGCCGGTACGTTCCATCACCGCGCGTAACGAGGCTTCGGACAGATTCTTGACAATGGGCGACTGCAGGCCGCTTTCGTTGATCTGGCTGACGTCGTTGACCTTGATGTAAGCCAGGCCCTTGGCGCCGTAGATCTTGACGAACTCGGTGTAGCCGTCGATCTCGCTACGCGAGAGGGCAGCACCGCCGGGAATGCGCAGCGCGGCGACGCGGCCTTTCGGATCGTTGGCGGGGCCGGCGAAGACCTTGAACGCGACATCCTTCATGACGTCGCCGACGTCGACAATCTCCAGCGTCACCCGCATGTCGGGCTTGTCGGAACCGTAGCGGTTCATCGCTTCGGCATAGCTGATGCGCGGGAAGGTGGCCGGCAGGTCGACGTCCTGCGCGCGCTTCATCATGTCGCGGATCATGCCCTCGACCAGATTGATGATCTGCTCCTCGCCCATGAACGAGGTTTCCAAATCCACTTGCGTGAACTCGGGCTGGCGGTCGGCGCGCAGGTCCTCGTCGCGGAAGCACTTGGTGATCTGGAAATAGCGGTCGACGCCGGCCACCATCAGCAACTGCTTGAACAGCTGCGGCGACTGCGGCAGCGCGTAGAACATGCCGTCGTGCACGCGGCTCGGCACCAGGTAGTCACGCGCGCCTTCCGGGGTGGAGCGCGTCAGCATGGGGGTTTCGACTTCCATGAAGCCGTGCGCGTCGAGGTAGTCGCGCATGATCTTGGACACGCGGTAGCGCAGCTTGAGGTTTTTCTGCATCGGCTCGCGGCGCAGGTCGAGGTAGCGATACTGCAGGCGGATATTTTCGTTGATGGTGTCGTCGTCGATCTGGAACGGCGGCGTCAGCGAGGGGTTCAGCACCTCAAGTTTTTTGGTCAGCAACTCGACCATGCCGGTCGGCATGTTGGGGTTTTCGGTGCCGGCGGGACGCGGGCGCACCAGTCCCTCGATCTTCAGCACGAATTCGGAGCGCACGCCTTCGGCCAGCTGGAAGGCTTCCGGCGTATCGGGATCGATCACCACCTGCATCATGCCCTCGCGGTCGCGCAGGTCGATGAAGATCACCCCGCCGTGGTCGCGCCGGCGGTGCGCCCAGCCGCACAGGGTGACGCTGTTTCCAATGTCGGCGGCCCTGACGGCGCCGCAGTAATGAGTACGCATGTGCTTTTTCCTAATTGAAAGCTGGCCTATTTAGTGCCGGGGCGCGCTTCGCTCGAAGCGACGCCCATCGAGACGATGTATTTCAATGCGCGGTCGACCGCCATATCCAGTTCGACGACCTCGCTCTTTTTCACGTAAAAATAAAAACCGTTCACCGGGCTCGGCGTAGTGGGAATGAACACCGCCACGTGCTCGTCCGGCAGCAGGCGCGCCACCTCGTCCGGAAGATTGGTCTGAAACGCCAGCGACCATGCCTGCGGATGCGGGTAGCGCACTAGCAATACCTTGCGAAAGGCGTGGCCGCTGCCTGACAGGATGGTGTCGGACACCTGCTTGACACCGCCGTAGATGGTTTTCACCACCGGGATGCGGATCAATTGCCGCTCCCAGAAATCGACGATCTTCTGGCCGACGAAGTTGGCGCCGAACATGCCGGTCAGCACGATAACCAGCAGCGTCAGGATCACGCCGAGACCGGGAATCCGCATCCCCAGCCAGGCTTCGGGCAGCCAGTCGGCGGGCAGCACCATCAGGCTCTGGTCCATGGTGCCGATCAGCAGATCGAGCACCCACAGGGTGATCCCCAGGGGCACCCAGATCAACAGGCCGGTAATGAAATAGCGTTTCATTCGTTCCAATCAGCCAAAAACGAAGAAGCGGACGGCTCGCACCGCCCGCTTCCCGGTACCGGCTCCGTCAGTTACACGCCGGACAGGCGCCCGTGCCGCAGGCTGGGGCGGGCGCTTCGGGCTTCGTTTCGGGCTTCGTTTCGGCCGGCTTGCTGCCGCCACCCTTGAAATCGGTGGCATACCAGCCGGTTCCCTTCAGGGCGAAGCCTGCCGCCGTGAGCTGCTTGGCGTAAGCGGTCTTGCCGCACGACGGGCAATCCGTCAGCGGCGCATCGGATATTTTTTGCATTTCGTCCTGCGAAAACCCGCAGGAGGCGCATTTGTAAGCATAAATCGGCATGATTCGCTCCGATAAATCAAGAAGTTGCGGAATTATACCGAATATGAGGCAGGTCTTCGCCAGTTCAATGCCGCATCCTTGAACGGAATTCGTGCCCGGCCCCGGGGTTTTCTTACCAGTCGGACATGAGACTCAGATAGGCGCGCCGGCCAAACAGGTTGTCATTGCGAAACTCCTCGTAGCGCGTGCCTCCCAGGTTCTGGCCGACCAGGGCCAGTTCCAGCTGATGCCCCGCTGCTTTCCAGCGCCTGGCCAGACGTGCGTCGATCCGGGTAAACGCCTTCGTGATGTCGCCGTCGCCCAGCCAGTACATGGCGCCCACCCGGTAAGCCCCGACACTGGTTTCCCAGCCGTCGGCAAGCTTGAATATTCCCAGCGCGGAAAAGTTATGGGTCGGCGCGGAGTGCGCGATATCCTTTTCCTCCGCTTCGATCTTCACGCGCGCATAGGACATGACCAGATCGAGCCAGTTTTGCGGCGTCCAGCGCAACTGGACATCCGCGCCCCTGATGTCGACGCTGTGCTCATTGGCGGCCTGAAACAGCTTGGGAAAGACCGCCCCCGGATCATCGCCGATATCCAGTGAACCCACCATTCGATGGACCTTGTCGTCGAACAGGCGGACATCGAGTTGCAACCGCAAAGGGCGGACATGTCCGATGTAGCCAATTTCCCGGGACAGAATCCGTTCGGGCTGCAGATCATCCGCAGGCGCAAACACACGGTCGACCGGATTTCCGCTTACGGTAAAGAAGCGCAGGTCTCCCTCTGCCTCGAAAAAAGTGGGGGATCGATAGGCCTGGGTGATGGATGCACGGAAGGCGTGGTCGGCCGACTGGAGAAAGTTCACCGCCAGGCGGGGCGACACATCAAAACCGCTCAGGTAATGATGCTCAGCCAGAGCGCCCGCATGGACGATCCAGTCCGGCACGGGGCGCCACTCGGCGTTGCCGAACAGGCGATACAGCGCGCCGGCGCGCGCCTCTTTGCTGTAAAAATACGCTGGCGACTTCACGCCCTCCCAGCGCGCTTCAGCCCCCCATACCAGACGCAACCGTTCGCTTGCCCGCGATATCATCTGGAACTCGATGTCTTCCCGCCACTGGGTGTAGCCGTAATCCACGGGTACCAGGCCAAAAGGGGTCGGCACGGTAAAATCGTCCTCCTTGCGGACGCGCGCGTGATAGAACTGCAGCGACCACTCATTTTCCGGGTCGAGTACACGCCGGAACTTCAGCTGAAAATGTTCTGTTCCGGTGTCCAGACGCCGCACCGGGTCGACAAAATCCTCGTTTTCCACCACTCCCTGGCGCCAGTCGCCGCGGCTCAAGGCGAACGTGGTGCTTATTTCATCCGTCGGCGAGAGACGATAATCCGCCCTTAAATCCATGTGGCGGGTGGCCGTTTTTTCCGGCTGGCTATCGAAGCGGTCGCGCCGCTGGTCCGACACGGTAAGCCGGTAGCGCAGGTCATCCTTGCCGCCCCCATGGCGGAACATGGCGCCGCGCATGCCCTGCCCGCCGGCCTGCACCGAGAGATGGCTACCCGGCACCTGGGCGGCATCCTTGGTGATGATGCTGATGATGCCGAAAAAGGCATTCGACCCATAGGTTGCCGAATTGGGGCCGCGCACCACCTCGATGCGTTCGATATCCTCGATCGACAGCGGAAGCGACGACCAGGGCACCTCGCCGAATGCAGCGGTATAGACCGAACGCCCGTCGATCAGCACTTGCATCCGCCGGGAAAAGGCATCGGCCAGTCCGTGATAGCCGACGCCCCAGGTATTGTCGCGGGTATAAGCCACGCTGAAACCCGGCACCAGGCGAAACAGGTCAGGAATGTCGCGAAAGCCCGAGGCGCGGATCATGGCCTGGTCGATGACGGTGACGGCGGCAGGCGCTTCGCCCACCGGCTGCGACAGGCGCGATGCCGACAACACCACCGGCAAGTCGCTGAGGAAATCAGATTCGGTGATCTCCGCCCGTGCCGGGGCAGCGGCAGACAACAAGCCCCCGCCGAGCAGAAGCGCTACGCCCAATGCGCCGGATGCCGTGTGTTGTTTGTCGTTCACCCCGTGTCGGCGCGCCGTGCGCGTCGCCCCCTCTCCGCCCCGTTTATTATGAATGCAGGGGATATCAGCCGACCGTCCTGTACGCTTGAGACTCAGAACGGAATATCGTCGTCCATGTCGTCGAATCCGCTGCTCGCCGGACGCTGCGCGGCGGCCGGCGCACCTGTGCCCGCTGTCTGGGTATGACTGCGCGGCTGGCTGCGCGGCGGCGCCTGGTTGAAACCGCCATCGTCCATGTCGGCCATGCCGCCGCCCTTGCTGCCCAGCATCTGCATGCGGTCGCCGCGGATTTCCGTCGCGTATTTCTCGATGCCTTCCTTGTCGGTGTATTTGCGCGTGCGGATCGAACCCTCGACGTAGACCTGGCTGCCCTTCTTCAGATACTGGCCGCAGACTTCGGCGGTGCGGCCGAAAAAGCTGACGCGATGCCATTCAGTAGCCTCGACCAGTTGGCCGGATTTGTCCTTGTATTTATCGGTGGTGGCGATGGCGAGATTGGCGACGGCCTCCCCGCTCGGCAGATAGCGCATTTCAGGGTCGCGCCCGAGGTTGCCGACCAGAATCACTTTGTTGACGGATGCCATGTTTTCCCCTGGATTGTGCTTGAAGTGTTGCGGATTCTATCAGGCCAGCCCGTCAGACAGCAGCCGTCTCGAGCAGGCTGCGCACACCGGCCTCGTCCCAGCCCTTGAGGCTGACCTTGAGCATGGCCACGCCTTCTTCGGCCAGCACCACGGCTTCCACCACACCGGCCACACTGGCCAGTTGCGCTTTCAGCAGGGCGGCCTGACCCGCGGGCATCGCTCCCACCCGGAACATGCGGGTCTTGATCGCGGGCGGTGGCGTCATCGACAGGCTGGCCAGCAGCCATGCCGCCATCAGCACCACACAGAATATGAACACGGCCGCAAAACCGTGATGCTGTGCCAGCCAGCCCCCGAACACGCCGCCGAAGAATAGGCCCAGCGCCTGCGCGGTATTGTAGACGCCCATCGCGGTGCCCTTGGCCGACACCGGGGCCAGCTTGGAGATCAGCGAGGGCAGGCTGGCCTCGAGCAGGTTGAAAGCGACGAAGTAGAAGAACAGCGCCCACACGATGCCCCAGAAATGGTCGATGCCGAAGGCCAGCCCCAGCTGCGCCAGCAACATCAGCGCCACTGCGCCGACGAACACCGGCTTCATCTTGCCGCGCTTCTCGCCAGCGATGATGGCGGGCACCATCAGCACGAAGGATCCGAGCAGTACCGGCAGATAGACCGCCCAGTGGTGGTCGGCCGCCAGGCCGCTGTTTTTGAGCGCCACCGGCACCACCACGAACATCGCCATCTGCGCGGCGTGCAGGGAGAAGATACCGAAATCGAGCCGCAACAACTGGCTGTCCTTCAGCACGTCGACCAGTTTCGCCGGGTTGGCCTGCGCATCGGCATGAAAATGGCTGATCAGGGGATCGGGCACCCAGACCTTCACCACCCAGATGGCGGCCAGCGCCAGCACGCCGGTCAGCGCAAAAATCCCCGGCACGCCGATGAGGTGATTGAGCGCCGGCCCCGCCACCATCGACGCGGCAAATACGAGGCCGATGGTGGAGCCGATCATCGCCATCGCCTTGGTGCGGTGTTCCTCACGGGTAAGATCGGCCAGCATGGCGGTGATGGCGGCGGAAATCGCACCGGCACCCTGAATGGCGCGGCCGAAAATCGTCCAGTAGATGTCGGGCGCTGTGGCGGCCACAAAGCTGCCGATCGCGAAGAGGATCAAGCCGAAAATGATCACTTTCTTGCGGCCGATGCGGTCGGACGCCATCCCGAAAGGGATCATCAGCAATGCCTGGGTCAGGCCGTACATGCCAAGCGTCAGCCCGACCAGGGTGTGGTTGTCGCCGCCCGGCAGATGTTCGGCATACAGCGCGAACACTGGCAGGATCAGGAACATGCCCAGCATGCGCAGACCGAAAATCGCTGCCAGGCCTGAGGTGGCGCGCTTTTCAGCGCGGGTCATGCTTTCTGAAAGGTCGATTTGAGCCACGGCGGAATTCGGCGAATTCGTGAAGTCCGTTATATTAGCAGGTTGCGAATTACGCCTCACGCACCCTGACCAATGGAATTCATCCGCATCCGTGGCGCCCGCACCCACAACCTGAAGAACGTCAACCTCGATCTGCCGCGCAACAAGCTGGTGGTGATCACGGGGCTGTCGGGCTCGGGCAAGTCCTCGCTCGCGTTCGACACGCTCTACGCCGAGGGCCAGCGGCGCTACGTCGAATCGCTGTCGGCCTATGCGCGTCAGTTCCTGCAGCTGATGGAGAAGCCCGACGTCGACCTGATCGAGGGCCTCTCGCCTGCAATCTCGATCGAGCAGAAGGCCACCAGCCACAACCCGCGCTCGACCGTCGGCACCGTCACCGAAATTCACGACTATCTGCGCCTGCTGTATGCCCGCGTCGGCGATCCGCAGTGCCCCGAGCACGGCATCACGCTGGCGGCGCAGACGGTGTCGCAGATGGTCGACGCGGTACTGGCACTGCCCGAGGACACCAAGCTGATGATCCTGGCGCCGCTGGTGGTGGGCAGGAAGGGCGAGAACCTGGAACTCTTCGCCGAACTGCGCGCGCAGGGCTTCGTGCGGGTGCGCGTCGACGGCAAGGTGCACGAGATCGACGCTGTGCCCAAGCTCGACAAGAACAAAAAGCACACCATCGAGGTGGTGGTCGACCGCTTGAAGGTGCGGGCCGACGCCAAGCAGCGCCTCGCCGAAAGCTTCGAAACCGCACTCAGACACGCCGACGGCCGCGCGCTGGCGGTGGAAATGGACTCCGGCAAGGAGCATCTGTTCTCCGCCAAGTTCGCCTGCCCGGTGTGCAGCTACGCGCTGCCCGAACTGGAGCCGCGCCTGTTCTCGTTCAACAACCCGATGGGCGCGTGCAGCACCTGCGACGGCCTCGGCCAGATCACCTTCTTCGACCCGGCGCGTGTGGTCGCCTTCCCGCACCTGTCGCTGGCAAGCGGGGCAATCAAGGGCTGGGACAAGCGCAATCAGTTCTTCTACATGATGCTGCAGAGCCTGGCGATGCATTACGGCTTCGATCTCGACACGCCGTGGGAATCGCTGCCGGCGCGCATCCAGGACGTCATCCTGAACGGCAGCGGCAAGGAAGCGATTGCCTTCCAGACGCTGGCGCCGCGCGGCGGTTACACGACGAGAAGCTATCCGTTCGAGGGCGTGCTCGCCAACATGGAGCGGCGCTACCACGAGTCCGACTCGATGGCGGTGCGCGAGGAACTCGCCAAGTACCAGAACAACAAACCCTGCCCATCCTGCCAGGGCACGCGACTGCGCGAGGAAGCGCGCCACGTGATGGTCGGCGGCGTGCCGATCTATCAGGTCAGCGCAATGCCGCTCAAACAGGTACTGGCGTTTTTCGAGAACCTGGCACTCGAAGGCCATCGTGCCCAAATTGCTGACAAGATCGTCAAGGAAATCGTCGCCCGCGTCGGCTTCCTCAACAACGTCGGTCTCGATTACCTGTCTCTCGACCGCTCCGCCGACACCTTGTCGGGCGGCGAATCGCAGCGCATCCGCCTGGCGTCGCAGATCGGCTCCGGGCTGACCGGCGTGATGTACGTACTGGACGAACCCTCGATCGGCCTGCACCAGCGCGACAACGACCGTCTGCTGGCAACCCTCAAGCACTTGCGCGACATCGGCAACTCGGTGCTGGTGGTCGAGCACGACGAGGACGCGATTCGTGCCGCCGACTACGTGGTCGACATGGGTCCCGGCGCAGGGGTGCACGGCGGCGAGGTCGTCGCCGAGGGTTCGCCCGAGGAAATCCGCCTGAGCGAAGCCTCGCTCACCGGACAGTTCCTGTCGGGCCGACGCCGCATCGCCATCCCAAAAAAACGCCGCCAACCCGACCCCGAACGGCAGTTGGTGGTGACGAACGCCAGCGGCAACAACCTGAAGCATGTCACGCTCAACCTGCCGGTCGGCCTGTTCGTCTGCGTCACCGGCGTGTCGGGATCGGGCAAGTCGACGCTGATCAACGACACGCTCTACACCGCGGTCGCGCGCCACTTGTACGGTTCCAGTGCCGAACCTGCGCCGCACGGCGAGATCCACGGCCTGGAATTCTTCGACAAGGTGATCAACGTCGACCAGAGTCCGATCGGCCGCACCCCGCGTTCCAACCCGGCGACCTACACGGGGCTGTTCACGCCGATCCGCGAACTGTTCGCCGGCGTGCCGGAAGCGCGCGCACGCGGCTACGGGCCGGGCCGTTTCAGCTTCAACGTCAAGGGCGGGCGCTGCGAGGCCTGCCAGGGCGACGGCGTGATCAAGGTCGAGATGCACTTCCTGCCCGACATCTACGTGCCGTGCGACGTCTGCCACGGCGCGCGCTACAACCGCGAGACGCTGGAGGTGCAGTACAAGGGCAAGACCATCCGCGACGTGCTGGAAATGACCATCGAGCAGGCGCACGAATTCTTCGCCGCGGTACCGGTGGTCAAACGCAAGCTGCAGACCCTGCTCGACGTCGGCCTCGGCTACATCCGCCTCGGCCAGTCCGCCACCACGCTGTCGGGCGGCGAGGCGCAGCGGGTCAAGCTCGCGCTGGAACTGTCCAAGCGCGACACCGGGCGCACCCTCTACATCCTCGACGAGCCGACCACCGGCCTGCACTTTGCCGACATCGACCTGTTGCTGAAGGTACTGCAGCGCCTGTCCGACGCCGGCAACAGCGTAGTCGTCATCGAGCACAACCTCGACGTCATCAAGACTGCCGACTGGCTGATCGACCTCGGCCCGGAAGGCGGCGCCGGGGGCGGCCTGATCATCGCCGAGGGCACACCTGAGGCCGTGGCCGACAATCCGGCCAGCCACACCGGAAAGTATCTGCAACCCGTCCTGTCGCGCCACTGAAATGGCCGAGCCGGTTCGCCTCTCCAAGCTGATGTCCGAGCGCGGGCTGTGCTCGCGCCGCGAGGCCGATGGCTACATCGAAAAAGGACTCGTCTTCGTCGACGGCAGGCGGGTGAGCGAACTCGGCACCAAGGTCGATCCCGATTGCGCGATCCGCCTGGACAACGCCGCCAGTGCGCAGCAGCAGCAGCGCGTCACAATCCTGTTGCACAAGCCGGTCGGCTATGTCTCCGGCCAGCCTGAGCCGGGTTACCAGCCGGCCGTCGTCCTGATCCGCCCCGACACGCTGTGGCAGAGTGGGCGCGCCGGGCAGGCATTCCACCCCTCCCACCTCAAAGGACTGGCGCCCGCAGGCCGGCTCGACATCGACTCCACCGGCCTGCTGGTGCTGACCCAGGACGGACGCGTTGCCAAGCAGCTGATCGGCGAGGATTCCGGGATCGAGAAGGAATATCTGGTGCGGGTCGAGGGCCGACTGGATGAAAAGGGGCTCGCGCTGCTCAATCATGGCCTCTCGCTCGATGGCCGCAGACTGCGCCCGGCCAAAGTGAGCTGGCAGAACACCGACCAGTTGCGCTTTGTGCTGAAGGAAGGCCGCAAGCGCCAGATCCGCCGCATGTGCGAACTGGTCGGACTGAAAGTGGTGGGACTCAAGCGCGTGCGCATCGGCCGGGTGCGGCTGAGCGAGCTCCCTCCCGGACAGTGGCGCTATCTGCGCGACGACGAATCGTTCTGACGGGAAAATCGTAAAGCAGGCCGCGCCGTTCCAAGGTTGTTTCATCGGGCTTTTGCACTAGAAATAGATTTGCAGAAAATTAACTCTGCATTTTTCCACGCACACCAGGGAGACTTTCCATGCAATCCAAACTTCTCGTCGCGCTTCTCGCCGCACTTGCCCTCACTGCATGCCAAAAAGCGCAAGAGGCTGCCGCCCCCGCCATGGATCAGGCCAAGGAAGCCGCAGGCGCCGCAGCAGATTCGACTGCGGAAGCGGCCAAGTCAGCAGCCGATGCCGCAAGCGCGGCTACCTCGTCAGCGGCCGAATCCACCCAAGACGCAGCCGCCACGGCCGCCCAGCATGCAGCCGACGCTGCATCTGCAGGCGCAGACAAGGCACAGGAAATGGCCGATAAGGCCAAGGACGCCGCCAAGGAGTAATCCAGGCGCTCAAATACTCAACGGTCAGGATTTCCTGGCCGTTTTCATTTTGAAATCCGGCGAGCGCCATCTCAAAACGTAGCCCCTACAATTTGGTCTCGCCTTTTCGATTTCGCTACATGGATCCACGCTCGCTGCTGCTGGGCTCATTCCAGGCTGCGGTAGCCGCAGCCGACCCCGGGCATATCCTGCCATCGCATCTGCCGTCGCCACCGCGCGGCCGCACGCTGGTGGTCGGTGGCGGCAAGGCCGCTGCCAGCATGGCGGTTGCCGTCGAGGCCCACTGGCCAGCGGACGCACCGCTGTCCGGGCTGGTCGTCACACGCTATCTGCACGGTCTACCTACTCGCCGCATCGAGGTCGTCGAAGCCAGTCACCCGCTGCCCGACGGACGCGGCGAAGCGGCCGCCCTGCGTATGCTGGACATGAGTCGTCAACTGGGTCCTGACGATCTCTTGCTGGTGTTGATTTCGGGAGGCGGCTCCAGCCTGCTCGCTGCGCCAGTCGAAGGCGTGACCCTGAAGGAATTACGTCAGGTGACCAAGGCACTTCTGCATGCTGGCGCAAGCATTCACGACATCAATACCGTGCGCAAGCATCTCACCCGCCTATCGGGCGGCCAGTTGGCTCAGACGGCCCAAGCGGCCCACGGACTGGCGCTGATCATTTCCGATGTGGTCGGCGACGATCCGGGCTCTATCGCATCAGGTCCCTGCGCGCCCGACGCCAGTTCCTGCGTCGATGCCCTCGACCAATTGCAGCGGTTGCGGATCACGCCGCCGGCAGGCGTCAGGCACCATCTTGAAGCCTGTGCCGCAGGGCGCCTGCCAGACACGCCCAAGCCGGGGAACGCCTGCTTCGCCAGGATGGAGAACCGTGTGATCGCATGCGCGCACGGCAGCCTGATGGCGGCAGTCCGATATTTCGAGCAGCACGGGATCCCCGCTTTGCTGCTTTCGGACAAGGTTGGAGGCGATGCCCAAAGCGTGGCGCGCCAGCATGCCGCACTGGTACATGCCCTGGCACGTCGACAGACACTCGCCCTCATCTCCGGCGGAGAAACCACCGTCGCCCTGCAGCCCAGGCATGGTCGGGGCGGCCGCAATAGCGAATTTCTGCTGGCCCTGGCGCTCGCGCTGCGCGAGACGCCCGCCTGGGCAATCGCCTGCGATACGGACGGAATCGATGGCAGCGAAGACAATGCGGGCGCCCTGCTCACACCGGACACCCTGGTACGCGCACGCGCGCAGGAACTCGATGCTGAGGGTCGGCTCACCGCGCACGACAGTCACGGTTTCTTTTCCGCCCTGGGCGATCTCGTCGTGACCGGCCCCACCCGTACCAATGTCAACGATTACCGTGCGCTCGTGATTGGTCTGGAGTGACGGCTTTGCAAAACACGATTCAGTTCAGGCGTTGAACCTGGACCGGGTCGCCGACCGCCAGGCCATACGTTGTGGCGGCGCTTCCGCGATTGACTGCCAGTTCGAGCAGCCCCACGCTATTGATGAACCAGAATCCGTCGCCTTTGCCGACCAGTCCGAAAGTCTCTCCGTGCTGGAACCGTTCACCTGCTGCGCTGACATGCGCGTTCTGCGGCACCCCGCGCACACCCGTCCAGGCGTTGCCGTAGTGATCGATGTAGATGACACGTGCCAGATCCCCTGCGTCGAATTCAACGTCGAGCGCATCGATCGATGTCAGTTTATCGACCGGGAAGTCACCGCGCGCAATCTCAGCCGCGATCGGCGCAAACAGGTCGCGCCCATGAAAGGTGGGAGACACCCCCTCGGGTTCCCAGATAATGCGCCACAGCCGGGCATCGGCATGACGCGCAGCAATGACGGATAACAGGCCATTGTCAGGTCCGACAAACCAGCGCCCGCCTGCCAGTACCACCGCGGCGCGGCGCGGCGTGCCCACCCCGGGGTCTACCACCGCCAGGAACGTGCAGCCCGGCGGAAAAACGGTCGCGAACGCGGCAAGCAGATGCGCGCCCGCATGGGGATTGAAATCGGGCGCCTCATGCAGTAGATCCACCACCTGCTGGGTGGCCGCATGTTCCGCCAGGCGCGCCTTGACCTGCCCCACGTAGGGATCTCGAGTTCCAAAATCGGTGAAGAGAACGATCACGTGCTTTCCAATTCGACAGGGACAGGGAGGGAAGACTATGCCTGACGAACCGAACTGGCGGCAAGCCTTCTCGGAAGGCCGCGTCTCCGGCCTATTGCAACCGGCGGCAGACATGAAAAAAGCCGGGATGGCCCGGCTTTTTTATAGCGAGATATCGGTGACGCCTTACTCGACGTCAACCGCAGCCGTCTCGGTATCGGGACGATCGACCAGTTCGACCAGCGCCATCGGTGCGTTATCGCCATTCCGGAAGCCATATTTCAGAATGCGCAGATAACCGCCAGGACGCGTCTTGTAACGGGGGCCCAGTTCACCGAACAGTTTGACGACCGTGTCGCGGTCGCGCAGGCGGTCGAACGCCAAGCGGTGATTCGACAGGCTAGGCTCCTTGCCCAGGGTGATCAGCGGCTCGACGAAGCGGCGCAGCTCCTTGGCCTTCGGCAGCGTGGTCTTGATGACTTCGTGCTTCAGCAGCGACACGCTCATGTTGCGAAACATGGCCAGCCGATGGCTGGTGGTACGGTTCAGTTTGCGATTGGATTGACGATGACGCATGGCTTATTCCTTTCAGACAGTATTCTTGGGCTAGGCCGCCAGCCACGGCGACCCGCACTTTATTGTTGATTTCGGTTCAGTAAATCAGGGGCGCTCAAGTCCTGCGGGCGGCCAGTTCTCAAGTTTCATGCCCAGGGACAGCCCCTTGGAGGCCAACACATCCTTGATTTCGTTGAGCGACTTGCGACCCAGGTTGGGGGTGCGCAGCAGCTCGGTCTCGGAACGCTGGATCAGATCGCCGATGAAATAGATGTTCTCGGCCTTCAGGCAGTTGGCCGAACGCACGGTCAGCTCAAGATCGTCGACCGGACGCAGCAGCAGCGGATCGACTTGCGGCGAACGTGGCGACTCGGACTCGGCCGGGGTGCCTTCCAGATCGGCAAACACCGACAGCTGGTTCACCAGGATACGGGCGGCGGTGCGCACGGCTTCTTCCGGCTCGACCACACCATTGGTTTCGATATCGATCACCAGGCGGTCAAGGTCGGTACGCTGCTCGACGCGGGCGCTCTCGACCGAGTAGGCGACACGGCGCACCGGGCTGAACGAGGCATCGACCAGGATCGAACCGACGGCGCGGGTTTCATCCGAAACCTTCCGCGTGGTGGCCGGCTGATAACCGCGACCCGCTTCGATCTTGATTTCCATGTCGAGCTTGCCACCCTTGGTCAGGTGGGCAATGACGTGATCGGGATTCAGCACTTCGATGTCGTGGCCGACTTCGATGTCGCCCGCGGTCACGACGCCTTCGCCGGCCTTGGAGACTTTCAGCAATGCCTCGGACTTGCCGTGCATCTTGAATGCGATACCCTTGAGGTTCAGCAGGATGTCGACGACATCTTCCTGCACGCCTTCAATGGTCGAGTATTCGTGAACCACGCCGCTGATGGCAACTTCGGTCGGCGCATAGCCAACCATGGAAGACAACAGAATACGACGCAGCGCGTTGCCGAGCGTATGGCCATAGCCACGCTCGAAGGGCTCCATGATGACCTTGGCATGCAGCGGGGAGGCGCGATCCACCTCCACAATACGCGGCTTGAGAAATTCCGTAGCGCTTTGCATAAAGTGCGTTTCCTTAAGACCGTCTCAGCTTATTTGGAGTACAACTCGACGACCAGCGACTCGTTGATCGTCGACGGCAGTTCCGAGCGTTGCGGGGCCGCCTTGTAGGTGCCCTTGAGCGCCTTCGCATCGACCTCGACCCATTCAGGATAGCCGCGCGCCGCGGTCGCTTCGGCAGCCGCCTTGATACGCAGATGGGCTTTCGCCTTATCCACCACCTCGACCACATCGCCTGCACGAACCTGGTACGACGGGATATTGACCCGGCGACCGTTCACAGTGATGCCATTGTGGCGGACCACCTGGCGCGCCTCAGTACGCGACGCACCAAAGCCCATGCGGTAACACACCGAATCCAGACGCGACTCGAGCATGGACAACAGGTTTTCGCCGGTCACACCCTTGCGGCTTTCGGCGCGTTTGTAGGTCAGACGAAACTGACCTTCCAGAACGCCGTAGATACGGCGGATTTTTTGCTTTTCACGCAGTTGCACGCCGTAACCGGAGAGACGCGCACCGCTCTTCTGGCCATGCTGACCAGGCGCATAGGCACGACGTTCAATCGCGCATTTGTCGGTAAAGCACTTCTCGCCTTTCAGAAAGAGCTTTTCGCCCTCACGACGGCACTGACGGCATTTGGGATCAAGATTACGAGCCATGATTTTCCCTGGAAATTAGATACGACGCTTTTTGGAGGGACGGCAACCGTTATGCGGAATCGGGGTCACATCCGAGATCGCAACGATCTTGAAACCCAGCGCATTCAGCGCACGCACGGTGGATTCGCGGCCGGGGCCAGGGCCCTTGATCCGCACTTCCAGGTTCTTGACGCCATATTCCTGCGCCATCTTGCCGGCGTTTTCGGCCGCAACCTGCGCCGCAAACGGTGTCGATTTGCGCGACCCCTTGAAGCCCGCGCCGCCAGCCGTCGCCCACGACAGGGCATTGCCCTGACGGTCGGTGATGGTCACGATGGTGTTGTTGAACGAGGCGTGAATATGCGCAATCCCTTCCGCGACATTCTTCTTGACCTTTTTGCGTACACGCGCTGCTGTTTTAGTAGCCATGATTAACCTTTACTTTTTGATGGCCTTGCGCGGGCCCTTGCGGGTACGCGCATTGGTACGGGTACGCTGACCGCGGACCGGCAAACCCTTGCGATGACGGAAGCCGCGGTAGCAGCCAAGATCCATCAAACGCTTGATGTTCATGGTAATTTCACGGCGCAGGTCGCCCTCGACCGTGAACTTGGCCACGCCCTCGCGCAAGCGCTCCATTTCGGCTTCGGACAGGTCCTTGATTTTGGACGTACGGGCAACACCCGTCGCGTCGCAAATCTTGCCGGACGTGGTCCGGCCGATGCCATAAATGGCGGTCAACGCAATAACCGCGTGTTGATGATTCGGGATATTAACCCCAGCAATACGAGCCATTCGCAAAGCTCCGAACGCAAAACAAAAAATTATAACACGTCAACCCATCTTTGGGTCGACTCGGATACAAACTTGCCAGTTTAGCCCTGGCGCTGCTTGTGGCGCGGATCGTCACAGATCACGCGCACCACGCCCTTGCGGCGCACAACCTTGCATTTACGGCACATTTTCTTGACTGAAGCCTGCACTCTCATGGTTCTCTCCATTCATCCACCGGCAGAGACTGCCGGTTAAAAATCATTTGGCCCGGAAAACAATCCGGCCTTTGGTCAAATCGTACGGCGTCAATTCCACCGTCACCTTGTCGCCCGGAAGGATGCGGATGTAATGCATGCGCATTTTTCCGGAGATATGACCTAACAACACATGACCGTTTTCCAGCTTGACTCGAAAGGTGGCGTTCGGCAGGTTCTCGATCACTTCACCCTGCATCTGAATGACATCTTCCTTAGACATCAGCGCCCCACCAAGCTGTTCTTGAAATTGGCCTTCTTAAGTAAGCCTTCATACTGGTGCGACATCACATATGCCTGAACTTGAGCCATGAAATCCATGGTCACCACCACAATAATCAGCAGGGAGGTTCCGCCAAAGTGGAACGGAACATTCCATTTCAAAATCAGAAACTCGGGCAGCAAACACACCAACGTGATGTAAATCGCGCCCACCAGCGTCAGCCGGGTCAGGATCTTGTCGATATAACGCGCCGTCTGCTCACCCGGGCGGATACCCGGCACAAACGCGCCGCTTTTCTTCAGGTTATCTGCCGTCTCCTTGGAATTGAACACAAGGGCCGTATAGAAAAAACAGAAGAATATGATCGCGATTGCGTACAACAGCACGTATACCGGCTGACCGGGAGACAGTGTTGCCCCGATGTCCTTCAGCCAACTCATGCTCTCGCCGCTCCCAAACCATCCCGCCAGCGTGGCCGGGAACAAAATGATGCTGGAAGCGAAAATCGGCGGGATCACTCCGGCCATATTCAGCTTCAGCGGCAAGTGCGAACTCTGGCCACCCACAACCATTTTCCCAACTTGGCGTTTGGCATAGTTGACCAGAATCTTGCGTTGGCCGCGCTCGACAAAAACAACCAGCGCAGTCACCAGCAATACGGCGACAAATAGCATCAACACGAGCGGGATCGAATACGCACCCGTACGCGTCAGTTCCAGCGTGCCGCCAATCGCATGCGGCAAGCCTGCAGCGATCCCTGCAAAAATGATGATCGAGATGCCGTTGCCCAGGCCGCGTTCGGTCACCTGTTCGCCCAGCCACATCAGGAACATCGTACCTGCCGTCAGTGTGACCACGGTAATCGCACGAAATGCCAGACCGGGATCCAGGACGAGGCCTGCTTGCGATTCCAGTGCAATGGCGATGCCCAAGGCCTGGAATACGGCCAGGAACAAGGTTCCGTAGCGGGTGTACTGCGTAATCTTGCGCCGGCCGGCCTCACCCTCTTTTTTCAGGGCCTCCAACTGCGGCGACACGCTGGTCATCATTTGCACGATGATCGACGCCGAGATATACGGCATGATCCCCAGTGCGAATACGCTGAAACGCGACAATGCGCCACCCGAAAACATGTTGAACATGCCCAGGATGCCGCCCTGCTGCGACTTGAACACCTGGTCGAGCACGAGCGGGTCGATGCCCGGCACCGGAATAAACGTGCCGATCCGGTAGACGATCAGGGCGCCAAGCAGAAACAGCAGGCGACGCTTGAGATCGCCGTATTTGTTCAAGCCGGTTTTAGGCGTGGCCAAAGCGGAGTCCTCGCTGACTTATTCGGCGACGCTGCCGCCAGCTGCTTCGATCGCAGCGCGCGCACCTTTGGTCACTGCGATCCCACTCAGCTTGATCGCCTTGCCGATTTCGCCGGCCAGATAAATCCGGGCAGACTTGGCACTGGCGCTGACGATACCCGCCTGCTTCAGCACCAGCAAATCAATCTCATCCACGCCCACAGCCGCCAGTTCATACAAGCGCACGCGCGCCGTATCCGCCTTGGTCAACGAGACGAAGCCACGTTTCGGCAAACGGCGATGCATAGGCATCTGGCCGCCTTCGAATCCCACTTTGTGGAAACCGCCCGCACGGGACTTCTGGCCTTTGTGGCCGCGACCCGCGGTCTTGCCGAGGCCCGACCCGATGCCACGACCCACGCGGCGCTTGTCCTTCTTGGCACCGTCTGCCGGTTTAATATTGTTCAGTTCCATTTAAGCCTCGCACTTCACCAGATAGGCAACCTTGGTAATCATTCCGCGGTTTTCCGGCGTATCCAGCACTTCAACGGTATGGTTCATCCGACGCAGGCCCAGACCGCGCACACAGGCACGGTGCGGCGCCTTGGTGCCAATCAGGCTCTTGATCAGCGTCACCTTGATTTTTTTCTGCTCGCTCATGGCTTACCCCGCAATGTCTTCGACAGACTTGCCACGCTTGGCCGCGATCTCGGACGGCGTGGACATCTTCATCAGGCCGTCGATCGTGGCACGCACGACGTTATAGGGATTGGTCGAACCCAGACACTTGGCGAGCACGTTCTGCACGCCCATGACCTCGAACACCGCACGCATCGCCCCGCCGGCGATGATGCCCGTACCTTCGGATGCCGGTTGAATCAGCACGCGCGAGGCGCCGTGCTGACCCACCACCGTATGGTGGAAGGTGCCATTCTTCAGGCTGATCTTGACCAGCTTGCGACGTGCTTCCTCCATGGCCTTCTGCACGGCAACCGGCACTTCGCGGGACTTGCCCTTGCCCATGCCGATACCGCCATCGCCGTCGCCAACCACGGTCAGCGCGGCAAAACCCATGATCCGGCCACCCTTCACCACTTTGGTGACGCGGTTGACCGAAATCATCTTCTCGCGCAAGCCGTCGCCGCGCTCTTCGTTACTCGTAGGTGCTGTACGGGCCATCTTGATTCTGCCTCGTTAAAATGCCAAACCGCCTTCGCGGGCCGCTTCAGCCAGGGCTTTCACACGCCCGTGAAACTTGAAGCCGGCTCGGTCGAAAGCCACTTTTTCAATGCCCAAGCCCTTGGCTTTTTCGGCCAGACGCTTGCCCACAGCCGCCGCGGCGGCCACATTCCCACCATTGGCCAACTGGCCGCGCAGCTCCTTGTCGTTCGAGGACGCGCTGGTCATGACCGTTCCGCCATCCGCCGAAATGATCTGGGCGTAGATGTGGCTGTTGGTGCGGTGAATTGCCAGGCGAATCGCCTTGACGGCCGCGATTTTGGCGCGGGTTTTGCGCGCTCTGCGAATCCGTGATTGCTTGGTGTTCATTATCTGTCCTTAAGCCTTACTTCTTCTTGGTCTCTTTCTTGATGACCACTTCGTCGCTATAGCGAACGCCCTTGCCCTTGTAGGGTTCCGGCGGACGGTATGCGCGCACGTCGGCGGCCACCTGCCCAACAGCCTGGCGATCAATACCCTTGATCACAATTTCAGTCTGCGTCGGGGTCTCAACCTTGATGCCAGCCGGCATCTTGTGCACGACCGGATGCGAGAAACCAAGCGTCAAATTGAGTGCGTCGCCCTGGGCTTGAGCGCGATAACCGACCCCAACCAGCGTCAGCTTCTTCTCGAATCCCTTGGAGACACCTTGCACCATGTTGTTGACCAGCGCACGCAAGGTCCCCGCCATGGCGTTCGCCTGAATGCTTGCGCCGACAGGCGCAAAGGTCAGCACACCTTCATTGAGCGCGACCGACACATCGGACGACATCGCCCGGCTCATGGTGCCCAGCGGGCCCTTGACGGAGATGGCGCCACCCAAGGTGACTTCGACACCTTTCGGCAACGTAATAGGATTATTGGCTACACGTGACATATCCGCTCCCTCTTACGCAACCACGCACAGAACTTCGCCACCCACGCCCTTGGCGCGCGCATGGCGATCAGTCATCACGCCGCTCGAGGTGGAAACGATTGCCACACCCAGGCCGTTCATGACACGCGGCAGGTCCTCGGCACCCTTATAGATGCGCAAACCGGGCTTGCTGACGCGCTCGATGCGCTCGATGACCGGACGGCCCGCGTAATATTTCAACTGCAACTCGAGTTCAGGCTTGCCGGCCTCGCCACGAACGGCGAAATCCTCGATGTAGCCTTCGTCTTTCAGCACCTTGGCAATCGCCACTTTGACCTTGGAGGAGGGCATCGTGACAGCCGCCTTTTCAACCGCCTGCGCATTGCGAATGCGGGTCAGCATGTCCGCGATGGGATCACTCATACTCATATCGTCTACCCCTTACCAGCTAGCCTTGACGATGCCCGGGATCTCGCCCCGCATCGCATATTCACGCAACTTCCCGCGCGCTAGGCCAAACTTGCTGAACACGCCACGCGGACGGCCCGTCAACTGGCAACGGTTACGCTGCCTCACCGGGCTGGAATTGCGCGGCAATTCCTGCAACGCCTTGTATGCCGCCATGCGATCTTCGTCGCTAGTCGCCACGCTGGCGATGATGGCTTTGAGCTCGGCGCGCTTGGCGGCATATTTCTTCACCATGCGCGCGCGTTTTTCTTCACGATTGATCAAGGATAACTTGGCCATGCCTACCTCAATTCTTGAACGGGAAACTGAAGGCGGCAAGCAAGGCTCGCGCTTCATCATCAGTCTTGGCGGTGGTGGTGATCGTGATGTTCATGCCACGCAACGCATCGATCTTGTCGTACTCGATCTCGGGGAAAATGATCTGTTCCTTGACACCCATGTTGTAGTTGCCACGGCCATCGAAGGACTTGCCCGAAATACCCCGGAAGTCGCGGATACGCGGCATGGCCACCGTAACCAGACGATCCAGGAATTCGTACATCTGCGCGCGGCGCAGGGTCACCATGCAGCCGACGGGATAGTTCTCACGGATCTTGAAACCGGCAATCGACTTCTTGGACTTGGTGACGACCGGCTTCTGGCCCGCGATCTTCTGCATGTCCGCCACCGCATGGTCCATCACCTTCTTGTCAGCCACCGCCTCGCCAACCCCCATGTTCAGGGTGATCTTCTGGATACGCGGCACTTCCATGATGGATTTATAGCCAAACTGCTCGACCAGCTTGGGCACCACCGTCTCACGATACAATTCTTGAAAACGCGCCATGATCACCCCTGAGCGTCAACCATTTCGCCATTGGACTTGTACACCCGCACCTTGCGGCCGTCCTCCAGCATCTTGTAACCCACGCGATCCGCCTTCTGCGTGCCGACATTGAACAATGCGACATTCGAAGCCTGGATCGGCATCTCTTTCTCGACGATCCCGCCCTGGATGTTGCGCATGGGATTCGGCTTTTGATGCTTCTTGACCCGATTCACACCCTCAACAACCACATGGCCGTCATCCAGCACACGCAGCACAGTACCGCGCTTGCCCTTGTCTTTTCCGGCCAGGACGATCACCTGATCGCTTTTACGAATTCGTGCCATGATTCCCTCTCACAGAACCTCGGGCGCAAGCGAGACGATCTTCATGAACTTCTCGGTACGCAACTCACGGGTAACCGGCCCGAAGATACGGGTGCCGATCGGCTCTAATTTATTGTTCAGCAACACCGCGGCATTGCCGTCAAAGCGCACCAGCGAACCATCCGGGCGACGCACGCCCTTGGCGGTACGAACCACCACGGCATTGTAGATGTCGCCTTTTTTCACGCGGCCACGCGGCGCAGCATCCTTGATGCTGACCTTGATGATGTCGCCCACACTTGCATAGCGACGATGACTGCCGCCCAGCACCTTGATGCACATGACCGAGCGTGCACCGGTGTTGTCTGCCACGTCCAATACGGACTGCATCTGAATCATTTAATTGCCTCCAACTTTATCCACCACAGCGGCGGCCAGTTTTGGAACCCGTTCGGGAGAATTCCCGCCAATGGCGGGACTGCTTGAGTCAGCGAACCGGATTCAAAACCGGCGCACCAACCGGAAAACCCGGCACTATACCGAGTTTGATTGCCCCATGCAAGCCTTAAACGCGGGCGCGCTCGATTAGCTTGCTGACGGTCCAGGCTTTGGTACGCGACAATTTACGCGATTCCTCGATCTGCACCATGTCGCCCTCGTGAAACTCATTGTTTTCGTCGTGCGCGTGATACTTTTTCGACAAACGGATAACCTTGCCGATGACCGGATGCTTGACGCGGCGCTCAACGAGAACCGTGACCGTTTTGTTCATCTTGTCGCTCACCACACGCCCAGTCAGCGTGCGCACCATCTTCTTGACTTCAGTCATGCTTGACCCGCCTTTTCGCGCATAATGGTCTTGACCCGGGCAATGTCGCGGCGCAACTTGCCCAGATCAGCAGTTTTACTCGACTGCTGAGTCGCCACCTGCATACGCAATGCAAAGTGGGCACGCAACAGCGATTCCAGTTCCTGCTTCAACTCTGCGGCATTCTTGCCGCGCATTTCTTTCGTATTCATCACTCAGCTCCCGATCATGCGGGTCACGAAGGTGGTCGCGATCGGCAGCTTGGCCGCTGCCAAGCGGAACGCCTCGCGCGCCAGCGTCTCGTTCACGCCATCCATCTCGTACAACACTTTGCCCGGCTGGATTTCGGCGACGTAGTATTCCGGCGCACCCTTACCATTACCCATCCGCACTTCGGCCGGCTTACGCGAAATCGGCTTATCCGGGAAGATACGGATCCAGATACGGCCGCCACGCTTGATGTGACGGGTCATCGCACGGCGCGCAGCTTCGATCTGGCGCGCGGTCAGACGGCCACGGCCGACGGCCTTGAGGCCGAAATCACCAAAACTCACATCGGCACCGCGGGTTGCCAGACCGGTGTTACGGCCCTTCTGTTCCTTGCGGTATTTTCTTCTAGCTGGCTGCAGCATGTTTCACTCCCGATTTCTTGCCGCGCTTTTCCTGTTCTGCGGCTACAGGCTGCTCGCCGCGATTCAGCGCATCGCCCTTGTAGACCCACACCTTGATCCCGATGATGCCGTAGGTCGTCTTCGCTTCGGCAAAGCCGTAATCGATCTCAGCGCGCAGGGTATGTAGCGGCACACGGCCTTCGCGATACCACTCGGTACGCGCGATCTCGGCACCGTTCAGACGGCCCGAGCTCATGATCTTGATGCCTTGGGCACCTAGGCGCATGGCGTTCTGCATGGCGCGCTTCATGGCGCGGCGGAACATCACACGCTTTTCAAGCTGCTGGGCAATACCGTCGGCGATGATCTGCGCGTCGGTTTCCGGCTTGCGCACTTCTTCGATGTTGACATGCACGGGCACCGACATCAGGCGCGCCAGTTCGCCACGCAGCACTTCGATGTCTTCGCCTTTCTTGCCGATCACCACACCAGGGCGTCCGCTGAAGATCGTGATGCGCGCATTCTTCGCCGGGCGCTCGATCAGCACCTTCGAGACCGAAGCATGGGCAAGCTTCTTCTTCAGATAATCGCGAACCTTGATGTCCTCAAGCAGGGTGCTCGAGAAGTTGCGGTTCGAACCGTACCACTTGGCCGTCCAGATGCGCTGAACACCAAGGCGGAACCCAATCGGATGTATTTTTTGTCCCATGCCGCTTCCTTAATCGCCGACTGTCACGGTGATGTGACAGGTCGGTTTGCTAATACGGTTGCCACGGCCTTTGGCGCGGGCGGTGAAGCGCTTCAGCACAGAGCCCTGATCGACATAAATCGTCTTGACCTTCAGGGTGTCGATGTCGGCACCTTCGTTATGCTCGGCATTGGCGATTGCCGACTCGAGCACTTTCTTGATGATGCCTGCGCCTTTTTTCGGGCTGAAGGCCAGAATGTTCAGCGCCTTCTCCACGCGCAGGCCACGGATCTGGTCAGCAACCAGGCGGCCTTTCTGTGCGGACAGGCGGGTACCACGCAAAATTGCAGAAACTTCCATCATGCGCTCCTTATTTCTTCGCCTTCTTATCCGCAACGTGACCCTTGAAGGTACGCGTCAGGGAAAACTCGCCCAGCTTGTGACCGACCATGTTTTCGGTCACAAACACCGGCACATGCTGACGGCCGTTGTGCACCGCAATCGTCAGACCGATGAAATCGGGCAACACGGTGGAACGACGCGACCAGGTCTTGATCGGACGCTTGTCATTGGAGCCGCGAACGGCTTCGATCTTCTTCAGCAGGTGCCCATCGACAAAGGGGCCTTTTTTAATTGAACGTGCCATATCTTTCTACCTCAATCAGCGCGCGTGACGGCGGCGGACGATCATGTTGGAGGTGCGCTTGTTGCTGCGGGTGCGATAACCCTTGGTCGGCGTACCCCACGGGCTGACCGGATGGCGACCGGCCGCAGTACGGCCTTCGCCACCACCATGCGGGTGATCCACCGGGTTCATCACCACGCCGCGAACCGTCGGGCGGATGCCGCGCCAGCGATTGGCGCCGGCCTTGCCGATCGAACGCAGGCTGTGCTCTTCATTGCCCGCCTCACCCAGCGTGGCACGACAATCAACGTGCACCTTGCGGATCTCGCCCGAGCGCAGGCGCAACTGGGCATACGCACCTTCCCGCGCAAGCAACTGAACCGAGGTCCCGGCAGAGCGCGCAATCTGCGCACCTTTACCCGGCATCATCTCGACGCAGTGCACCGTGCTACCAACCGGAATGCTGCGCAGCGGCAGGCAATTGCCGGCCTTGATCGGCGCTTCCGCACCGCTCACCAACTGGGTGCCCACCGTAACGCCGCGGGGCGCAATGATGTAGCGACGCTCGCCATCGGCGTAGCACAGCAAGGCCAGATGCGCTGAACGATTGGGGTCGTATTCCAGACGCTCCACTTTCGCAGGAATGCCGTCCTTGTTGCGACGAAAATCGACCACGCGATAATGTTGTTTGTGGCCGCCGCCTTTGTGGCGAACCGTGATGTGGCCGTTGTTGTTGCGGCCCGACCCGCGCTTTTTCGGCTCGAGCAGGGAAGCGACCGGCTTGCCTTTGTGCAGACCGGGCGTAACGACCTTGACGACCGCACGACGGCCGGCAGAGGTGGGTTTGACTTTGATCAATGCCATGATTTTCTCCCTTACTGACCGGACGCGAAGTCGATGTCCTGACCCGGCTTCAGGGTGACATACGCTTTCTTCCAGTTGTCACGGCGACCCATGACACGACCGGAGCGCTTGACCTTGCCCTTGACGTTCAGCACTTGCACACCCGTCACTTCAACCTTGAACAGACTGGCAACCGCCTCGCCAATTTCCTGTTTGGTTGCATCGGGCAACACACGAAAAACAACCTGGTTCAGCTTGTCAGCCACGCGTGTGCTCTTTTCGGAGATCACCGGCGCGAGAATGACTTTGAGCAGACGCTCCTGACTGATCGCACCCATCACACCATCTCCTCAAACTGCTTGACCGCCGCCTTGGTGATCAACACGTTACCGAATTTGACCAAGCTCCACGGATCGGCCTGATGCGGCTCGACCACGTAGACGTTCGGCAGGTTGCGCGACGACAGCCACAGATTGTCGTCCACGCTATCCGCAATGATCATGACCTTGCCATACCCCATCGACTTGAGCTTGCCAGCCAGCAGCTTGGTCTTGGGGGAATCAATACCCAAACTCTCGACCACCTTGAGCTTGCCCTCGCGTGCCAGCTGCGACAGGATGGTCGCCAGGCCGGCTCGATACATCTTGCGGTTCACTTTGTGGGTGAAGTTCTCGTTTGGCTTGTTGGGGAAGGTCACACCACCCCCGCGCCAGATCGGGCTTGAAGTACGGCCGGAACGTGCACGGCCAGTACCTTTTTGGCGCCACGGCTTGTGCGTGGAGGCCGTCACTTCGGCACGCGTCTGCTGCGCACGGTTGCCGCTGCGCGCATTCGCCTGGAATGCAGTCACCACCTGATGCACCAACGCCTCGTTGTAGTCACGACCGAAAGTCTCGTCGGACGCGGCAACGCTGGTCACATGCTGGCCTTGCTCATTAATGACAGACAAATCCATCAGGCACCCCCTTTCACTGCCGGGCGCACCACGACATGACCACCTTTGGAACCCGGAACGGCACCCTTCAAAAGCACCAGTCCACGCTCCGCATCGACACGCACAACCTCGAGGTTCTGCTTGGTGCAGGTCACCGCACCCATATGGCCAGACATACGCTTGCCCGGAAACACGCGCCCCGGATCCTGCGCCATGCCGATGGAGCCCGGCACATTGTGCGAACGCGAGTTGCCATGGGTGGCACGCTGGGATTTGAAATTATGGCGCTTGATCGTGCCCGCAAAGCCCTTGCCCTGCGTCACACCGGTAACATCCACCTTCTGCCCCGCCTGAAGCACCTCGACAGAAACCGTGGCGCCCGCCTGGTATTGGGCGGCGACGTCGGTAGGCACGCGGAATTCGCGCAGCAGCTCGCCCGCATCCACACCCGCCTTGGCGTAATGTCCGGCTTCCGATTTATTGACACGGCTATTGCGACGGCTGCCGTAAGCAACCTGAACAGCGGAATAACCGTCATTTTCTGGCGTGCGCACTTGCGTCACACGATTGTTTGACATTTCCAGCACCGTCACCGGAACGGACGCACCGTTCTCGGTGAAAATGCGGGTCATGCCGACCTTGCGGCCAACGAGCCCGATACTCATCTTTGTATTTCCTATCTCAAGCCGGCAGCCGAAGCCACGGACAAGGGTTTTAGGTGCCGATTACAATTGACCGGCGACTATTGGTACAACTGAAGGGGCGGCAGTATACCCAAGCCGCCCACTTTTTACAACTTGATTTCGACGTCGACGCCAGCCGGCAGGTCCAGCTTCATCAGTGCATCGACCGTCTTGTCGGTCGGGTCCATGATGTCCATCAGACGGCGATGAGTACGGATCTCGAACTGATCCCGCGACGCCTTGTTGACGTGCGGGGAACGCAACACATCAAAACGCTCGATCGAGGTCGGCAGCGGGACCGGGCCCTTGACCACGGCGCCGGTACGCTTGGCGGTTTCCACGATTTCAAGCGCGGACTGGTCGATCAGTTTGTAGTCAAACGCCTTCAGGCGGATGCGGATTTTCTGGTTTTGCATTATTGAGCCTTACTCTTCGATCTTGGCCACGACACCCGCACCGACGGTACGACCGCCTTCGCG
>ERZ761607.843-NODE-843-length-44404-cov-14.295091_pt1 | contig 44404 bp, 34 predicted proteins | sample MGYA00511164_ERZ761607 | MGnify/ENA primary metagenome ERZ761607 (study PRJEB28899, sample SAMN02445080) | bioreactor sludge metagenome | biome: EBPR sludge | place: Australia: Brisbane, Thorneside Wastewater Treatment Plant | collected 2011-06-22 ...
GTGACCGGCATGTTGCCGTTTAGCTTGATAACGTCATCAGGCGGCTCAGGGTCGGTAGTTCCAGTTGGCAGGACGGAGAAGCCGCCGTTCGCCGTCGCCCGACGCTCGAAAGGCAGGTGACCAACACATTGCGGCCTGATTACGCCATCAGGCCACCGGTAGCTGAGGTCGAAGACAGGTCGTCGGTCGAAGTTGCAACTCGCGGGGGGCTTTCATGCGCCTTCCGTGCGCTCACCTTTTGTACGGCCTTGTCTTGGTAGAAGCGTCGCGCCTCGGCATCGACCGGTGCCACCCACCTGAAAATCGAGTGCCCATGCCCCTGATCCAACCCTTGAGCGAGCGCCGGTGCATCAGCTGTGATCGCTGGCATGGTCGGCGGCGGCCCGGCGACGCACCGGACACGGTCGAGGTCGCCTCCCCGACGGTACGCGGCGTCTGCATCGAGGGGCCGTGGCACCGCAGCCTGCGTGGCGTGCGTTCTGCCTGTGGGCAGTGGTTGCGCTGGCGTGAACTGCCGGCGCCCGTGGAAACACCCTCATCCGATTCCTGACTGCGCCGGGCCTTGCGCTGGATGACAACGCCCTGGCCGCATTCAGCGCAAACCGCAACCGCTCCGCCAGCGCGATCTCCCCGAGCTCGGCCCGCAAGGCAAAGCTCAGCGGGCCGGTACCGCAGCCATACTCGAGGGCGCGCATCGCCGAGCTGAGCGGAACCTCGCTGCGGAAGCCGTGTGCAACAGCCTCTGCCCGTGCGACCTTCATCGGGTCGACATCCCAGGTGGCGGCGCATTGATCGAAGTACGTGGTCGAGTTCATGGGGTATGGGGAGAAGGTATCAGTGTGAGGGGGCCATGATGGCAGACCTCGGCCTGCCCGCCAGTTCAGTCTCGATCTTGAGCCTGCTCTTGAGGCGTCACATGTCAAGCACCCGAGTGTCTGCCGGGAGTAACGGCATTCGAATGTCAATTACAATCCTGGTGGTTACCCCTATAAACCCATAGTCATGGCAGACCTGCCCCGTGCCCGATGTCTGTGCCTCGACATCGAAACGACGCGCCAGGACCGCATGGTCCTTCGTGAAGTCGGGGCCTATCGACCTGATCTGGATGCGCGTATCAAGCTCAATGGCCGCGCACCAGATCTTGCGACCAGGCTCGACGCGATCACCGCAGGCGCGGCCTTCGTGCTCGGGCACAACGTCGTCGCGTTTGATCAGCCGGCCTTGGCGGCTCTGCATCCCGGGCTGGCCTTGCATCGCTTGCCCCTGATCGACACGCTCGAGCTTTCCCCCGTCGCGTTTCCGCAGAACCCTTATCACCGCTTGGTGAAGGACTACAAGCTGTGCACGACCACGCGTAACGATCCGGTACGCGATGCAGAGCTGGCCTACGCGCTATTTCTCGACCAGAGCGAGGCGCTGCGCTTGCGCGTCGCCGACCACCCTGATGAGGCCTTGTGCCTGCATTTCCTGCTCGCCACGGAGGACGGGAAAGGGGTGGCCAACCTGTTTGCCTCCCTGCGCCGCGCACTCAGGCCTTCACTAGCAGACACCCGCGCCGCTTGGGAGCGTATGACGCGTGGCAAGGTGTGTATCACCGGGCAACGGCTGGTGGTCGACCAATTCCTGTCCAACCCGGATTGGCACAAGCCATTGGCGTACGTGCTGGCATGGCTGGGTGTGGCAGGTGGCAATTCGGTTTTGCCACCTTGGGTGAACCTGAGTTTTCCTCGGGTGCGCGAGGCGATCGCCATCCTGCGTGACACCCCGTGTGCTGACCCCGCGTGCTCCTGGTGTCAGGAACAGCACGATCTAGAAGCGCTCCTGTCGCGCTACTTTCCCGGAATTACCCGCTTCCGTTCCGCGCCCGCTACAGCGGACGGCCGCTCCCTGCAGCGTGCGATCGTTGAGAACGGCTTTGCCGGACGTCCCACCCTGGCCATCTTGCCGACTGGGGGCGGAAAGTCACTGTGCTTCCAGTTGCCAGCGCTTGCGCGCTACTACCGAAACGGCAGCTTGACGGTCGTGATCTCGCCCTTGCAGTCCTTGATGAAGGATCAGGTCGACAACTTGGAGGCTCGGGGGGCCACCTGCGCAGGCTATCTCAACAACATGCTCAACCCCTTGGAGCGCCGGGCGATGCTCGACAAATTGCGCCTGGGCGACCTAGGGCTGATTTTTGTCGCGCCAGAGCAGTTTCGCAGTTCGACATTTGCCAACGCACTCAAGCATCGCGAGGTGGGTGCATGGGTGTTTGACGAGGCCCACTGTCTGTCCAAGTGGGGGCACGACTTCCGTCCAGACTACCTTTACGTTTCACGCTTCATCAAGGCGCGACAGAAGGACAAGCCCTCGCCAGTATTCTGCTTCACGGCCACGGCCAAGCCGGACGTCGTGGACGATATCTGCGCACATTTCGAGAAGCGGCTCGGTTTCACACTTGATCGTCTGGAAGGCGGAGTCAGCCGAGAAAACCTGAACTATGAGGTCCGCCCCGTCCCGGTGCAGGCCAAATACGGCGAGGTGTTGCGACTATTGCAGGACGCCCTGCGCGAAGACGGTGGCGCCATCGTGTTCTGCGCGCGTCAGAAGACGGTCGAGGAACTCGCTCAATTCCTGAAAGAGGCTGGACTGGCCTGCGGCCATTTCCATGGCGGTATGCTGCCCACTGACAAGCGCACGGTACAGGAGGCGTTTCTCGCGGGTACCCTACGCGTGATCGCTGCGACCAACGCGTTTGGCATGGGGGTGGACAAGCCGGACGTTCGCCTGGTGATCCACCTTGATACGCCAGGTTCGCTGGAGAACTATCTGCAGGAAGCGGGTCGTGCCGGACGCGACCAGGCACCGGCGCGCTGCATCCTGCTCTATGACGAAGCGGATCTGGACGTCCAGTTTCGCCTTCTGAAAAACTCCCGACTCACTCAGCATGACATCGGGGCCATCCTGAAGGCGCTGCGCACCATCCAGCGCAAAGACCGCAGCGATGGCGAGGTGGTAGTGACCAGCGGCGAGATCCTGCTTGAGATCCCTGAAGCACACCGTATCGACCCGGACGCGAGCGACGCCGACACGAAGGTGCGAATCGCCGTTGCCTGGCTCGAGGAAGCGCGGCTGCTTGAGCGTCACGAGAATCGCACCAATGTGTTCCCCGGGAGCTTGCTGGTGGCGAGCGAGGATGAGGCGCGGGCGATTCTGGAAAAGAAGCTTGGCCCCAACACCGACATCCAGCCTTATCTGCGGATCCTTGGCATTCTCATCCAGGGCGAGGATGACGAGGGGGTGTCCACCGACGAGCTGATGTTGGCAACGGGCCAGGACTCCAGAACGCTCCAGCACATGCTGCGCGAACTCGATCGTTGGAAGCTGCTGTCGAACGATACCGAGATCGGTGTGACCTTCTACCGCGATCCGGATACGGCTCAGCGGCTGGATGAACTGGCGCGACTGGAGAACGCCCTTGTCGCAAACCTGCGAGAAGCAGCGCCCGATGCTGCTGACGAGGGCTGGCAGGTTCTGAACGTACGCCACTTGTGCGACACCCTGAGACGTGACGCTCAGGTCGACTTCGACCCGGAACGGCTCACGCGTTTGTTGAAGTCCTTTGCAGAGCCGTTCGGCGAAGGGCCGGGTAACCGAGGATTTTTTGCATTACGTCCGCACACGGCGGAGACCCGCTACATCAAGCTGCTCCGCGACTGGCGAACAATCGACACCATCCGGGGGCGCCGTATGCGGCTGGCCGGTGCACTCGTCGCCGATTTCCAGCGTCGTCGACAAGGCAACACGCTGCTCGTCACCTGTAAGCAGGGGGAGCTCGAAATCGCGCTGCAGAGCGACACTACGCTAGCTGATCTCGACGTATCGAAGTGGGACGCAGCGCTGGCTGCTGCCTTGCTGTACCTCGACGCCAACGAGGTGCTGCACCTGGCGCGCGGCAAAGCGGTGTTCCGGTCTGCGATGCGCATCGAGCTTGATGCCGAGGCACGCCGTCGCCAGTTCAAGAAGTCTGACTATGCGGAGCTCGCCTTGCACTACAAGGACAAGATTGTCCAAGTACATGTCATGGCTGAATACGCCAAGCTCGCAGCGCGCAAGATCCAGGCGGCGATGAACTTCATCGTCGATTACTTCAGCCTGGACCGCGCCGAGTTCGTGCGACGCTACTTCGCCGGGCGCAAGGACGTGCTTGAGATGGCGACGACTGAAGCTGCCCATCGTCGCATCCTCACCGAACTTGCCAATCCTGAGCAGCAGGCCATCGTCGCCGCACCACTCGAAGGCAACCACCTTGTGCTTGCCGGCCCCGGTTCGGGCAAGACGCGGGTGATCGTTCATCGCGTGGCCTGGCTACTGCGCGAAAGCATGGTGCTTCCTGCTGCGATCATGGTACTCGCCTACAACCGCTCAGCCGCGAATGAGATCCGCCGTCGCCTTTGGGCGCTCGTAGGCGCCGATGCGGCTGGCGTTACGGTACAGACTTTGCACGGTTTGGCGATGAGACTGACAGGGACAAGCTATGCCGTCGCGCTCGAACATGGCGAAGCGGTAGATTTTGGCGAGGTGATTCGCAAGGCCACGCGCTATCTAAGCGCAACCGAAAAAGGCGATGACGCCGACCTCGGCCCGTCCATCCTTCGCGACCGGGTGCTTGCTGGGCTGCGTTTCCTCCTGGTCGATGAGTACCAGGACATCAATGGCGATCACTACGATCTCATCAGCGCGGTTGCAGGGCGAAGCTTGAAGACCGAGGAAGATCGCGTTTCGCTGATGGTGGTCGGCGACGACGACCAGAACATCTATGCCTTCGATGGTGCCAGCGTGCGCTACATCCGCCAGTTCGAGACCGACTACGCGGCACGTCGCTACACGCTGGTCGAGAACTACCGCTCGTCACGCCACATCATCGATTCTGCAAACCGGGTGATCGAGCGCGCACGCGATCGGATGAAGTCGGGACAGGCTATCCGTGTGAACCATGCGCGTCGCGACCATGCAGATGGCGGGGAGCTGGCCGAGCGCGATTCGCTTGCAGCCGGTCGCGTTCATGTGCTCGAAGTGCCGAATGATCCGGGCCAGGAAGCCCAAGTCGCATTGCAAGAACTTCAGCGCCTGCATGACCTGATGGCACATGGCGAAGCCGGGCAATGGGGCCGCTTCGCAGTGATCGCTCGCCGCTGGGAGGATCTCGAGCACTTGGCCGCCCAATGTCGTATTCGCGGCGTTCCCGTTCAGATGCTGAGTGACACCGGCCAGCTCAGCCTGCACACCCTGCGAGAAGGGAATGCGCTCCTTGCGTTGCTTCGCGGGCAAGATCGCCGTGCACGGCGGCGGCGTGTGCTGGTCCGTGCGGGGGCGCTTGGGCGTTGGTTTCGCTTACGCTTCAAGATCTCGACGGACAGTCGGATTGCTCACCCACAGCGTGCTGTGCTTGCGCAGTTCATCGAGGACATCGACTCATCAGCCCCCGATGCCGAATTGGTCGCGGACGATCTCGTCGAAGCGCTCTATGATTTTGGCGCTGGCGGAAAGGCAATCGGGGGGTTTCGACCCAACGCACCAATGGTGCTCATGACCGCACACCGGGCTAAGGGCCTGGAGTTCGACCATGTCCTGATCCTCGATAGCGGCGGCTGGCTGGGTAGAGGGGACGACGAGAGACGGCTCTACTATGTCGGGATGACGCGGGCGCGCAAGTCGCTCACCTTGTGCGAGCGTCTTGGGGGGGAGCACCCCTTCGTGCACGATGCTGATGGGCTGACCTTGCGGTCACGGCCAGCCGTGATGGCATCTAAGTGCCGCATGGCCAATCGCATATGGCGCGCGGACCCCGAGAAGATCGTGCTCTCATGGCCTGGTTACTTTGCTCCTGAAGCGCCTATTCACCGGGCACTGGCGGCACTCGACATCGGCGATCCGCTCACTATGCGGCCACGCGACGAGGGAGGCTGGGAGCTTGCCAACGCGGCCGGGGTGGCAGTTGGGCGGATGTCATCCAAGTTCCAACCGCCCTCGGCCAGGATTGTCGCGGTTCGCGTGGCTGCCATACTCGTGCGCCACGCGAAAGAGGGCGCTCAGGGGCAGGCCCAGTTGAGGTCCCGAACTTGGGAGCTTGTGCTGCCGGAGATCGAGTATGCGGGGGATGAGCGATGATCGTGCTCCATGCTTGGCTGCCCGACATGCTTCTGCCGCATTGAGGCGGCCGTATTGAGGTTGCACGCGGTAGCGGCTGGCAAATGGCAGCTCAGGCCGCTGTCCTGACCCCCGGCAAACCGTGCGGGATTCGCCGGGGAAACGGCCCCGTGGGACCTGACGTTCCATGAGAACTCTTGAGCGAGTGTGCAGGTCCATCGCGCTTCCCTCTATCCTCACCGCAATCCTCTAGGCTGAACCGATGCACAACAAACGAACGCAATGGCGGTGGCTGATGGCCGCCTGGGCTGTCGCCCTGAGCGCCACACTGGGTGCGCTCTTCATTGGCGAGGTGATGGGCATGACGCCCTGCGTGCTGTGCTGGTACCAGCGCATCGCCATGTTTCCGCTTGCCGTTATCCTGGGCATGGCCGTGTTTGCCGACGACAGGCGCGGCGCGCTGTATGCGATGCCGTTCGCGATTGTCGGCCTCGCCCTGGCGGTCTATCACAGCGCCTTGGTTGCCGGTTGGGTGCCGCAGTGGTGGGTGCCCTGTGGCACCGGGCCGTCGTGCAGCCAGCAGGCCCTGGTCATTTTCGGCGACATCCAGATACCCTGGCTGTCGCTGGCGGCGTTCTTCGCCATCGCCGCCGCCCTGACGATCTATCTGAAAAGGACCCGTGCATGAAAACAAGACAACTGCTGACGCTCGCCGTGTTGCTGATTCTCGGCCTGGCGTTCTACTTTGGCATGAATGCCTACCGAGATCGCACGCAAGCCGAGCAGGATGCGCGCGTTGCCGTTGAAGGAAGCCGCCTCGTGCGGATGCATACTCCGATCATCGGACCGCAGAGCGCACCGGTGACCATTGTCGAGTTCTTCGACCCGGCCTGCGAGACGTGCCGCGCCTTCTATCCGATCGTCAAGCAGATCATGGCCCAGCATCCGGACAAGGTCCGGCTGGCACTGCGCTACGCGCCCTTCCATCATGGCTCGGACCAGGTGGTGACGCTGATGGAAGCAGCTCGCAAGCAGGGACTCTATGTCGAGGTGCTGGAGGCCCTGCTGGCCACGCAGCCGGAATGGGCCGACCATTCCGCGCCCGACGTCGGCATCGCCTTCGAGGCGGCGGCACGCGTCGGTCTGGACATGGTGCGCGCCCGGCAGGACATGGCGTCTGCAGAGATCCGGGCCGTGCTGGCGCAGGACATCGAGGATCTGACTGCGCTACAGGTCAGCAAGACGCCTACCTTCTTCGTCAACGGACGCAGTCTGCCCAGCTTCGGTCCCGAGCAGCTTGCGCGCCTGGTGGCGGAGGAAGTGGGGAAGGTTCAGCCCTGACCCCGCGCGTCTGCACCCCGCGCCTTGCCTGTCACACCGAGATGGCCCGGCCTGCGTGCGTTTGACATGCGGCGAAGCGCGAAGCCATACTTTCGACTCCGTTGCGGCGGGGCTCCCCGCCGCCGTGATCGCCTTCCAAGGACCCCATGCTCAAGGCCTTGCTCATTGATCCGTCGCGCTTCCAGCGCTCGGTGATCGAGTCGATTTTTCGTCGCCGGGATGTCGAGGTCGACATGGCCGACGGTGCGGTTGCCGGCCTGCAGGCGCTGGCCCAAGGGGACTACAACATCCTGTGCTTCTCGCTCGAACTGGGTGACATGCGCGGCCCCGAGTTCTACCGCGAAGTCCGCAGACGTCGGCTGGCAGAAGGGGTGCCCGCGCTGATGCTGGCGGCAACGCCGGACAAGCGGGTGTTTGACGATGCGATTGCTGCCGGGGTGACGGAGTGTTTTCCCAAGGCACGGCTCGATGAACTCGAGCAGTACATCGGGCAGTGGGAGCGCCGTTCGAACCGGCGCCTGTCCGGCCGCGTGCTGCTGGTCGAGGACAGCGACACCGCCGCCCAGTTCTGCAGCGAGGTCATGGAGAGGCTCGGGCTGGAAGTGTCGCGCTATCGCACCGCAGAGGAGGCGATTGCGACCTTGCCCCACGAGGACTACAGGATCGTTGTCACCGACTTCGTGCTCGAGGGGCTGCAGACCGGGCTCTCGGTGATCCGCGCCGTACGTGCGCTCCCGGGGCGCAAGGCCGAGTTGCCGATCCTGGCCTTGTCCGCGCTGGACAATGTCGCGCGCCGTGTGGAGATCCTGCGCGCGGGCGCCAACGATTTCGTGACCAAGCCAGTGGTGGCGGAGGAGCTGGCGGCCCGCCTGGGCAACCTGCTGATGTTGCGCATGCTGTTCGAGCAGCTGGCGGCGCAGCATGAACTGGTCAAGGAGATGGCGGTGCGCGATGCCTTGACCTCGCTGCACAACCGCCATCACCTCATGGCCGAGATGCCGCGCCTGCTGCAGGCGGCGCGCGAGAACGAGCAGCCGCTCACGCTGGTGGTCATCGATGTCGATCATTTCAAGCGCATCAATGACCACCATGGTCATACCCGCGGCGATGAGGTGCTTGTGGCCGTGGCCCGACTCCTGGCCGAGGCCGCGTCCGACGAGCAGTTGCTCGTGCGCTATGGCGGGGAAGAGTTCGTGTGTGCGCTGCTGGGCGCTACGCCCGCGCAGGTCGAAGACGATGCCGATCGCTTGCGCGAGCGCATTGCCTCTGCCTACCCGGCCGGCATCGAGGTGACGGCCAGCTTTGGCCTCGCCACGCTGCGTCCTGGCGAGACCTTCGATCAGTTGTTCTCCCGTGCCGATGAGGCGCTCTACGAGGCCAAGCGCAGCGGCCGAAACTGCGTCGTCAGCGCCGACAGCCTTTTCTGAGGCAGGTGGCGGGCGCCCTGGCTGCGTGTTTCAGTCCGTATGCCCGCCGTGGCATACGCACGCATCACCGAGTGCGGGGGCTTCCAGTTCGTGCAGGATGCCGCAGTGCGCTGCGCGGTTGGGTGTGCCGCATTGGCTGCGCAGGGTGGTGAGCTGGCGTTCGAGCGTGCGCAGGCTGTCGAGGCGGGCGCGGACACGGGCGAGTTGGGTGTCGATCAGCGTATTGACCTCGGCGCATTCCGCTGCCGGGTCATCGACGAAGCGCAGCAGGCGTGCGACGTCGGCCAGCGTGATGTCCAGCGCCCTGCAGTGGCGGATGAAGGCCAGGCGCTCGAGGTGTGTGCCCGCATACACCCGATAGCCGTTGTCGCTGCGAGCCGGTGCTGGCAACAGCCCGATGCGCTCGTAGTAGCGGACGGTCTCGACCTCGACATGGGCCGCCTTGGCCAGTTCGCCGATCTTCATCGCTTGCCTCTCCTCGTCGCGACATCGCATCCGATCGCTTGACCCTGTAGCGGCTACAGGGTGTTTGATGCGCCTATCGTATACAAACAGGAGCGCGCCGTGGCTGGTTGTTGTTCTCATTCCACCTGCGATGCGGGTGCGGCAAGCCCGCGTTTCCGCCAGGCATTGTGGATTGCGCTGGGCGTCAATGCGGCGATGTTCGTGGTCGAATTCGTCGCCGGTCTTGCTGTGGGGTCGGTTGCCCTGTGGGCCGACGCCCTCGACTTTGCCGGCGATGCAGCAAACTACGCGCTGTCGCTGATGGTGCTGTCGTGGGGGTTGCTGTGGCGGGCGCGCGCGGCCCTGCTCAAGGGGGTGGTGATGACCCTGTTCGGCGCAGCGGTCGTCGTGCGCGCCCTGTGGGCGTTCCAGCACGGCCTGGTGCCCGAGCCGCTGACCATGGGGGCGGTGGGTGTGCTCGCGTTGCTCGCGAATGCAGGTGTGGCGCTGCTGCTGTACCGTTTTCGCGGCGGCGATGCGAACATGCGCTCGGTGTGGCTGTGCAGTCGCAACGACGCGATCGGCAACCTGGCGGTCATCCTTGCCGCCGCCGGGGTGTTCGGCACCGGCAGCGGCCTTCCGGATCTGGTCGTGGCGCTGGTGATGTCCAGCCTCGCGCTGTGGTCGGGACTGGATATCATCAGGCATGCGAGGCGCGACATGGCTCATGCGCGCCAGGGGCAACCGGCGGGTTGAGGTCGAGGCGGTATCAGAGCAGTGCGTTCGCCGCCCAGCCGGCAAGGCCGCTGGCGGTCACGACCAGCCAGGGCGGCAGCTTCCAGAACAGCAGCGCCACCAGGGCCAGCAGCGCCAGCCCGAAGTCGGCCGGGCCGTGGATCGCGCTCGTCCACACCGGGTCGTAGAGCGCGGCAAGGAGGAGCCCGACCACGGCCGCGTTGATGCCCGCGAGGGCCGTCTGGGTGCGGGTGTTCCGGCGCAGGCGCTCCCAGAACGGCAGGGCGCCGACCACGAGCAGGAAGGACGGCGCGAAGATTGCGAGCAGGCAGATGAACGCCCCCAGCCAGCCGCTCGGGGCGTCGTTCATCGAGGCGCCCAGGAAGGCCGCGAAGGTGAACAAGGGGCCGGGGACGGCTTGCGCCGCGCCGTAGCCGGCCAGGAAGCTGTCGCTCGCAACCCAGCCGCTGGGCACCACCGCGCTCTGCAGCAGGGGCAGGACGACATGGCCACCACCGAACACGAGCGCGCCCGCGCGGTAGAAGGCGTCGACCATCGCCATCGTCTGCGTCGGAAACAGTGCGCTCAGCATCGGCAGGCCGATGAGCAAGGCGGCGAAGAGGCCGAGCGCAAGCACGCCCGCCCGGCGCCCCACCGTGATCGGCAAGGCGTCCTGGGGCGCAGCCTCGCGCGCCGGCAGCGCGGCCAGGCCGATGGCAGCGGCCGCAGCGATCACGCCGACCTGCACCCACGCCGAGGGCAGCAGCAGCACGCAACAAGTGGCCGCCGCCATCATGGAGACGCGCGCCGTGTCGGGGCACAGGCTGCGTGCCATGCCCCACACCGCCTGCGCCACCACCGCCACTGCGGCAATCTTGAGCCCCTGCAGTACACCAGGCGGGATGGCCTCGGCATGTGTGGCGATGCCTATTGCGAACAGTGTCAGCGCGACCGCCGACGGCAGGGTGAAGCCCGCCCAGGCTGCCAGTGCCCCGCCATAGCCTGCGCGGCTGAGACCGAGCGCGATGCCGACCTGGCTGCTGGCCGGGCCGGGCAGGAACTGGCAGAGCGCGACCAGATCCGCATAGCTGCGCTCGCTCAGCCACTGGCGCCGGGTCACGAACTCGTCGCGGAAGTAGCCGATGTGTGCCACCGGGCCACCGAACGAGGTCAGGCCCAGGCGCAGGAACACCAGGAATACCGCCCAGGGGCCGCGATCGGGCCCTGCCATCTCGCGCATCGTTACGCCTCTTGGTACATGCCGGGAACGCGCAATCATAAGCGCGATGCTGCCGCGCGAATGTGACACTCGACGTCGCCAGCCGTGCGGCGCCATCGGCGGCGCGGGCGAAAGTCCGGCTATGCTTGCCGCCTGCCGGCCTTGAGGCCGGAACGAGCAGCGGGAATCATCCATGTTCAATGATCTGAGCCAGGCAGCGTTTCGTCCGTTCTTCCTGCTAGCCGGCGTCGCCGCCGTGGCCGGTGGGTTGTCGTGGCTGGCGCCTGGCGAGGATGCCGTGTTCGTCCACGTTCACCTCCTGCTCTTCGGCATGGGCGGTGCGGCGATGGCGGGCTACCTGCTGACGGCGCTGCCGAGCTGGACCGGCCGGCACCACCTGCCGGCGGCCGTGCTGTGGGTCTTGGTGGGTCTGTGGGGGCTGGGGCGCGCCGTCGTGCCCCTGGCGGGGCATCTGCCGGTGGTGGCGCAGGTGCTGCCGGGCGCTGCGTTCCACGTCCTGCTCGCGGCCTGGCTGGTGCATGGTGTAGCCGGTGCTGGCATGTGGCGGCGTGTGCCGCTTGCGCTCGCGCCGCTTGGCCCTGGCATGGCTGAACAGTATCTGCTTGCGAGCCAGCGGGCGGGTGGCTGGGTGGGCGATGCCGGCCTGCTCGGGGTACTCGTCTTCGCCCTCCTGATGGTCGCGATCGGAGGGCGCGCGGTGCCCGCGTTCACCCAGGCAGGGCTGCGCCATCTCGGCCGTGCCGATAGCGTGCGTGCGCCGGACTGGCCGCAATGGGTATCGCTCGGCCTGCTGTCGGCGAGTCTTGCCATGGCGCTTGGCAAGGGTGCGGCTGGATGGACGGGGGCGCTGCTGCTTTGTACCGGCGTCCTGCAGTTCATGCGCTGGCTGGGCTGGCGGCCGTGGCGGCTCGGCGGCCTGCCTGCCGTGTGGATGTTGCATGGCGCCTGGGTCTGGCTGGCGCTTGGGCTGGTGCTGCAGGGGGCGGCACTGCTTGGCTGGGCTTGGCCCGGAGGCCTGGGGCCGGGTACGGCCCTGCATGCCTTGACCATGGGGGCGATGGGCGGGATGTGCCTCGGCATCATGCTGCGCGCAGCAATGCTGCGCACGCGCAGCGGGCTGCAGCCGACCGGTATGCAGATGCTGGCTGCGGCCCTGGTGCTGGTCTCGCCCGTGCTGCGTCTTCAGCCCCTGTCCATGCTAGGCGATGCCTTGCGCCAGCCCGCGGTGTGTTGGTGCTTGGGCTGGGGGCTCTTCGTGCTCGCCATGTGGCCCGCCATGCGCGGCCCGGTCGTGCATCCGGTGCTGAGTGGCCTGCGCCCTCCGGCCGAGGTCGCTCACAGCTGAGGTTTTACAGACTGCCATGAGGGGCGAAATGGCAGCATGGTTGGCGTAGATCTGCCATCGGTGACGGGGTGCCATGACGCCATGGAACCCGGAGATGCACCCGCATGCGGCGAACGCCCGCCTTTATGGGGACGATGCGGCCAGGTACAGTGCTTGCTTATATAGTGATGGAGGCGGGGTCGAGTCGTGCTCACCAAAAGGATCGTTCCCCTCTGCGATCACCCCCCGTGGTGACGGCCGGCGCTGTTCTCCGGCCCCGCTTCCTTTTCAAGCGCGCAAGCCTGCGCCACTAAGCCGACCCCAGGAGACGCAGACCATGTCCGATACCCTCAAGGAGCGCCGTCGACTCCTCATTGCCACCTCCAGCGCCGGTGCGGTGGCCGCTGCTGCCACCGCCGTGCCCTTCATCGCCAGCCTGACCCCATCCGAGCGCGCACGCGCGGCCGGCGCGCCCGTCGAGGCCGACGTCGGCAAGCTCGCACCCGGCGAGATGATGACCGTGGAGTGGCGCGGCAAGCCGGTGTGGATCGTGCGACGTACGCCCGAGATGGTTGCGGGCCTCGAGGCCCACGAGGACCGTCTCGCAGATCCCGCGTCAGGTGAGGCGCAGCAGCCCGACTATGCCGCCAACCGCCATCGCTCGATCAACCCGGAATACCTGGTGGTGATCGGCATCTGCACCCATCTCGGCTGCTCGCCGTCGGAAAAGTTCACGACGGGCGCGGCGAGCGGCATCGCCGCCGACTGGCCGGGGGGGTTCTTCTGCCCTTGCCACGGCTCGATCTTCGACCTCGCCGGGCGGGTCTTCCGCAGCCAGCCGGCGCCGACCAACCTCGAGATCCCGCCGCACAAATGGTTGTCGGCCAGCCTGGTGCTGATCGGCGAGGATGACGCGACAGCCTGAGCAGTGCGACCACGCCACTCGACAGCGCCGGCAACAGCCAGGCCGTGGTGGCGTGGAAGGCCGGGCCAGCTGCGCGCTGGCACGGCCGCTTGGTACGAAAGGGCCTTTAGAAACCGATTACCTTGCGGTTCGGTTCCAGCAGGGCCGCGCCCATCTCTGCAGGCTTGGCCGCCTTGATGCCGTCCTTGAGGTCTTCCGCGGTCTTGCCGCTGTTGGGCAGGTAGAGCGCGCACACCGATGCCGTGGCGCCTTTCTTGAGCGCGGCGTCGAGCAGTTGCGCCGGCGTCACGTTGTTGGGCTTCAGTGCTTCGCCGCCCGCGTCCTTGAGTGCCAGGTCGCCGGCATGGTCGCAGAGCAGCACATGGACCTGCGCACCCTGCTCCTGCATCTGGTTGGTGAGCACCATGGCCATGCCCTGGGTCATGGTGCTTTGGGCGGTGAGTACCACGGTGACCGGCTGCTTGTCGGCGAGGGCAGCACTGGAAGCAAGCGCAATGGTGAGGGCGACGAGGGTCTTCTTCATGGTGAAACTCCTTTGCTGGGTGGTTAAGCGCTCATTAATATAAGCCAATACTAATCAATGGGCCAGGTTTTTGTATGACGGATGCGATGGCTCGAACGCCATGAAAGGCGCGCGCAACAGGCGCGCGGATGACATGCAGCAGCGCAGGAGAGGGGTGAGGAGAGCCGCTCCGGCGCCCCCAGGGGGGCGGCCGGTGTCACGGCTGGCAGCTGTGTCAGCGAACGAGCCGGCTCCAGGCGAGACGGCAGCCGGTGAGACAGAAACCGATGCCCAGCAGTGAGAGCACGATGATCAGTGCATCCCGGAGCAGGGGACGGGCGGCGAGGTAGGGGAAGTCAAGGCGGTGCAGGCCCTGGTACAGCCAGCGCTGGGCGAAGTCGTGGCGGTTGCTGGTGTGTGCAACGTGGCCGCTGCGTGGCGAGATGTAGAGCACCGTGGCGGCTTCGTCCCCGAGTTCGACGCGTACCACGGGGAAGGTGCGCGGGTGGTGGCGCAGGGCGTAGTAGCGGCTGTCCGCCTCCGCTTGCCATGCGATGCGGGCGATGGTGATGCCCGGAATGGCTTGTAGCGCCTGGTCGATGTCGGCCAGCGTGAGGCTGTCCTGCGCGGACTGCCCGTCGATGACGATGCGCGAACCCTGCGCCTGGCGGTCGACACGCAGCGCATGGCCTCCCAGACCGCTCCATTCCAGTTCGCGGCTGTCGGGTGCCGGCTGCGGCAGTGCGCCCAGCGTGGCGATGGCCGGTAGCGTGTTGCCGACGATCCGCTGTGGGCCGGATGCCAGGCCGAACGGTGCCATCGACAGCCAGCCACTGAGCAGCCAGCCGAGCAGGATGAGCGTGCTTGCCATGCCCGCCAGGAGGTGCCATCGCTTCCAGGGATCGCGGTACGGTGTCATCCGGCCGCCGCTGTAACGGCGCTTGATGCGCAGGCGCTGCCAGCCAAGCCAGAAGCCGGTGGCCGTCAGCGCCAGGGCCAGGAAGCTCGCCCACAGCACCACGTTGCGCCACAGCGGGGTGTTCTGCCGCAAAGGCGTGACATAGATCCAGTGCGTCACGCTGCCGAGCCAGTTCCAAGCGCGTTCGGCGGTGCTGGTGTCGAGTGCGATCTCGCCCGAGCGGATGGACACATAGAAGTGGCGTCCGTCGTCAAGCTCGACGCGCCAGAACGGACGCAGGGCGTCGAAGCGGCGGTAGACGGTCCACTGATCGACCTCCACCGCGGCAACGCGGGCGACTTCGTGCCCGTCTGCCAAAGCCTGCACCAGGCGGCGTGCGGCCTCGGCGTCGGGCGCCGGCAGCACCGCCCCCGTGGCCGCATCGACCGCATGCCAGTGCTGCCCGGCGAGGATGCGGTAGGCCGGGCGGCCGTCGGCTGCGTTCAGCCGGATCGCCTGTGGCTGGCCTGGCAGGCCCAGGGCCTGCCAGGCGGCGGCAGGGGTGACGCGCACGCCTGCTGGGTCGAGCACAGGCAGCGCGGCCAGGCGCTCTGTCTGGTCAAGCTGCGGCCGGGCCACGAACAGCATGACCAGGCCGGAGACGAACCAGAGCAGCGCCATCAGGCCGAGCCCGACGCCCAGCCAGCGGTGGGCCAGATGCAGCCAGCGCGCAAGTCTGCCTTGGGTCATGTCAGAACTTCAGCTCGGCGACCAGCTCGAAGCGCCGCGGTTCGCCGAGGATGAGCTGGTTGTTGTAGGTGCGTGTCGCGTACACCTTGTCGGCGAGGTTGCGGCCGAGCAGGCGCAGCGTGGTGCGCGCATCCATCTGCCAGGCGATGCTCGCGTCCGCGACCGTATAGGCTCCAATTGCCAGCGAGTTGGCATTGTTGGCGTAGCTCTTGCCGACGTGGCGCAGCCCGACAGAGGTCTGTACCGCGCCGATGCGATAGTGGCCCCAAAGGTTGGCGACCAGGGTGGGTACGTTGGCGGGCACCTTGCCGGCCCGCGAGACCGCAACACCGCCGACGCGTTCGTTGAACTCGGTGAACTCGGCCTGCAAGCGGGTGATGTTGCCCTCCAGGCGCAGGCTCTTCCACGGCGTGATCGCAGCAGCCAGCTCAACGCCTTGCGAGTACTGGCTGCCGCCCTGGATCGAAAGGGCCGAGTTGTCGGGGTCGCGGGTGATGATGTCGTCCTTGTCGATGCGGTAGAACGCGGCCGTCCACTCGCCGCGCCCGTCGGCCAGCCTTTGCTTGACGCCAACTTCGACCTGCTTGCCGCGGGTCAGCTTGAAGTCGGCGTTGGCCAGGTTGAGCGAGATCATCGATGTGACCGGGTCATGGCCGGTCGCGTAGTTCGCATACAGGCTGGTGTCGTGGCTCAGGAAGTGGGTGAGGCCGACACGCCAGGCGTTGCCCTTGAGCGTGCGGCTGAAGTCGGTGCCTGCCACCAGTTCGTCGCGGTCCACGCGGGCGCGGTCGTGGCGGAAGCCGGCGAGCACGAGCCAGCGCTCGCCGAGCTGCCAGGCGTCCTCGGCATAGAAGCCGTGCAGGGTCGATGCGGTATCGAACTTGGCCAGCGTCGGGTCGGAGCTGAGCCAGTTGCCGTGTTGCGGATCGCGGATGCTGACGTTCGACGACCCGCTGTAGGGTGAGTTGTTGATGTGGCGGAAGTCCACGCGGGCAGCCTCCCAGCCGACCACCGCGCGGTGTGCGCCGTGCTTCAGTGCTGCCTCGAGCCGGTTGCCGGTCTGTACCAGTTCGTGCTGGATATGCAGGTAGTCGCTGCGCTCCACCCGGTCGGCGGCGAGGTTGAGCCTGTAGTTCTCGATGTTCATCCAGCGCCGCTGCGACTCCAGGCGGTAGATCTCGTTGCTCAGCGCGATCCGCTCGTCGAGCTGCCAGTCGGCACGCGCACGCAGGCGGGTGTCCTCATAGCGGATCACGGCATCTGCGGCGTTGTAGTTCTCGCGCCTGAGCTCGGGCAGGATGCGGCCGTTGTCATGCGGCGTGCCCCAGTAGCGCTCGGGGTACTGCACGCTGTGGTCTGCGGTCAGGTCGATGCGCAGGTCGCTGCGGGGCTGCAGGCGCAGGCGGTTCATGATCTTGCCGCCGTGCGAGTTGCCGAGGTCGCGGTAGCCGTCGATGTGGGTCCCGTAGGCATCGACGCGGTAGGAGGCGATTTCGCCGAGTGCGCCGGTGGCACCAAGGCCGAGCCGTTTCACGCCATCGCTGCCGGCGGCGACCATGAGCTCCTGCGCAGCAACGCGGCTGGGCTCCTTGCGTACGGCGTTGATGGTCGCCCCCACGGTGCCGCTGCCGAACACCACCGATGCCGGGCCGTGCAGCACTTCGACGCGCTCATAGCCCCAGGCGCTGCCAGGATAGTTCTGGGTGCCTGCCCCGGTCTGAATGCGTATGCCGTCTTCGGCGATGCCGACCGAGTTGGTGCCGGTGTAGCCGCGTGCCGAGAACGACAGGCCGCCGGTGCCGCCTGAGCCGATGTCCGTGATGCCGGTGGCGCGCGTGATGGCCTCGCGCACCTGGAAGTCGCCGCGCTCCTGCATCTGTGTGCTGTCCACGCTGCTTGTCGTGGCCGGCAGTTCGCGCGCGGCGACGCCTGTGCGGCTACCGGTGGTGCTCGGTTCGTCCAGGTACAGGCTGGGGGCGTCGCGGTTGGCGCTGACCTCGACCGGTGACAGCGTCACCTGCGCGAAGACCGGAGCATGAACGACAAGCGCAATGGCTGCCGCAAGACGGGTGGGGGGAAAGCGGAATCGTTTTGCCATGTTGGAGGTCCGGTGCGGGCAGGGCGGATCTCCGACGGACAGGCGTGCGGCGCCATGCGCACGGACGCGCCGTGCGCTGCACTCGAGCCGTCAGGAAAACGAGCAAGTGAAATGGTGTGAGCCATGCCTCTTGTCAGGGACACCCCGCCCCAAACTGTTGAAGGTGATGTGCATGGCAGGTCTCCTGGCTCACGGGTCATCGCCTTGCGCCAGCCTTCCCGGAAAGATTCCAGTGGCAGAGAGGGCGCAGGACTCGCCGATTACAGTTGCGGGGGCAGCTCCGGGTTGAGCGCGCGGGGCGCGGCACCGGATTCCCTTTTCATGTCTGCTGGTTAGGGCAGACAACCATGAACGGCGCGCAGGTTAGCGTGCCGGTCGACGGGCTGTCAAACCTGCGCGCTCGTGCAGCCTGCAGGGTGTTGCCATGCTTGTGCATCCCGATGGTGTCGCCCGGGTGGCACGCCATCGATGCTATCAGTTTATTGCAACATACTTGCAAAAACGAAGACAGGCCCCTACCATCGCGGCCTCATCGGCTCACGGCCCTGACTTCCATCCGAGGTTGAACATGCACAACATCCTTCGTCCTGCTGCGCTGGCACCCCTTGCCCTGGCGCTTTTCGCCGCCGCACCCTTGCCTGTGCAGGCACAGTCCTCGCTCAAGCTCGGCGAGGTCGAGCTCGACGCATCGCTCACGCTCGACGGGATCTTCGCCCGCCGTTACTCCGGCAAGGAGGGTACGCCGGCAGGGTTCGGCCATGCCCACGGCGACGAGGACCATGGCCACCACCACGGCCATTCGCACGCACTCGAGAACGGCTTCAACGCCGGACATTCCGAGATCGGTCTGCGTGCGCGCACCGACCTGTTCGACGGCGTGCTCACCATCGGTTTCGACGACGAGGATGTGAAGGTCGAGGAGGCCTACCTCGTCACCCGCGCACTGCCGGCCGGCCTGCGCGTCAAGGCAGGCAAGTTCCTGTCCGACATCGGCTACGTCAACAGCCGCCATCCGCACGACTGGTCCTTCGTCGAGCGTCCTTTGGTCAACCAGTACCTGTTCGGTGACCACGGGCTGCTCGAGCGCGGTGTACAGCTCAGCTACACGCTGCCCACGCGCAGCTTCGCGATGCTCGGGGTCGAAGTGCTGCAGGGCAACGGCGAAGGCCTGGACCGCTACGACGACGGCGCCCTGTCCGCGCGCAAGAGCGGCCCGCGGCTGCTGACCGCATTCGCCAAGTTCGGTCCAGATCTTGGCGACCGCCATGCGCTGCAGGCGGGGGTGTCTGGCGGTACGTCACGCCAGAACGTGCGCGTCGATGCCCACGGCGACCACACCCACTACATCGACGGCGATGCCTGGTTCGCCGGCGCCGACCTGATGTACCGCTACGACGCCGGCCGCTCGCATGGCGAAGGCAACTGGCGTATCGGCGGCGAGTACTACTACGTCGAGCGCGATGTCGGTGCTGGCGGCGGCAACCGTGCGCGCTGGCTGAACTACACCGAGAAGCAGGACGGCGCCTACATCGAGGCTGTGTATGGCTTTGCGCCGCGCTGGGAGGCAGGCGTGCGCGCCGAAGCGCTTGGCCTGAACAACAAGGTCGTCAAGTTCCATCCGCGCGCACTCGGCGAAGAGGACAGCTCCTATCGTTACAGCGCACAAGTCACCTGGCGCGCGCGCGAAACGGTCTTCGTGCGTGCTCAGCTCACCCGCGAGGACTTCGCCGGTCAGCGTGCCCACGGCAGCGAGGCGGCGGTGGCGCAGGACGGCAGCTGGATGTTCATGCTCCAGCTCAACGCGTTGTTCGGTAGCCATCCGGCGCACCGCTTCTGAGCTGGCGAGGCGTCCTGATGAAAGCCTTCCTCGCTGCCGTGGCCGTGGCCTTCGGTATCGCGCTGGCGCCTTCGGCCGCGCTGGCTGAGGCGCCACGCCTGATCGTGGTTGCCACCACGCCGTCGATGGGCGTCATCGCGCGCACGGTCGGCGGCGATCGTGTCGATGTGCAGGTGCTGGTCGCGCCCGACCGCGATGCGCACACGCTCAATGCGCGTCCGAGCATGATCGCGCACTTGCGGCGGGCCGACCTCGTGCTGGCGGTCGGCGCCCAACTCGAGGAGGGCTGGTTGCCGGCGGCGCTCGACGCAGCCGCCAACCCCCGCCTGCGCAAGGGGCAGCCCGGGTATTTCGCTGCCGCCGAGCCGCTTCACCTGCGCCCGACCCGCTTCGACCCGGCGCTGGGCGGCCATGTGCATGGCGAGGGGAACCCGCACCTGAACCTGTCGCCGCCGCGCATGATCACTGTTGCTCATGCCTTCGCCGACCGCCTCGCGGCGCTGGCGCCCGAGTCTGCGCCCGCTTTCGAGGCCGCTGCGGCCGCTTTCGAGGATGCGTTGCGCAGCCGCCTGCCCGCGCTGCGGGCGCGGTTCGGTGCGCCGCTGCGCCTGGTTGCGCATCACGAGGAGTTCGACTATTTCGCCGAATGGCTGCCGGTCGAGCTGGTCGGCTTCGTCGAGGAGAAGCCCGGCGTGCCGCCCGGCCCCGCGCATCTGGCGCGTCTGATCGAGCAGCAGCGCGGCCAGGTCGGCACGATCGTGCTCGCCAACTACCAGCCGCAGGCGCCGGCACGACGGGTTGCCGATGAACTCGGCTGGCCGCTGCATGCGCTTGCACTCGAGCCCGCGACGGCCGACGCCGAGAGCTACTTCGCTCTCATCGAGCACTGGGTGGACAGCCTCGCGCAATGAGTGCGGCGGCGCTGCTCCAGGCGCGCGGCCTGCAAGCGGGGCTCGCTGCGCCCCTGTTCGCAGCGCTCGACCTTGCGCTGCAGGCGGGTTCCGTCACCCTCGTGAGCGGGGACAACGGGGTTGGCAAGAGCAGCCTGATGCGCACCTTGGCCGGGGAGCAGGCGCCCTTCGCCGGCACGGTGCAGCGTGCGCACGCCCTGCGCGTCTGCCATTTCAGCCAGCACGCTGCGCAGCTGCCGGCGGGGCCGTTCAGCGTCGCCGACCTGCTTGCCCTGGCGGGCATGCCCGAACTCGCGCACGCGTGGGTGCCGGACGACCGTGGCCAGCGTGTTGACCGGCTCAGCGGCGGCCAGCGCCAGCGTCTGCTGCTCGCAATGGCGCTCGCCACGCCCTGCGATCTGCTGCTCCTCGATGAGCCGACCCAGTATCTCGATGCAGCGAGCCGCCATGTCTTCGTGGCTTGGCTGACGACCGCCTCGGCGCGTGCCGGCGGCCCTGCGATCGTGGTCGTCACGCACGACGCCGAGACCGTCGAGTCCGCACATCACGTCCGCCTCCAGGCCATCACCGATGCTTGAACAGCTACTGCTCTTTGCGCCCGGCTTCGTGCTCGGCCTGTTCATGTCTGCCGTGCTCGCGGCGCTCGGCGTAATCCTGCGCCTGCGCGACGAGGCGCTGTCGGCTTTCAGCCACGCACAGGTCGCAGTGCTCGGCGCAATGCTCGCCGCCATCGCCGGCTGGCCGCTACTCATCGGTGCCTGGGGGCTGGCGATGCTGGTGGCCGTTGCGGGGCTGTGGCTCATCAAGCCAGTCGCGGCCGTGGCGAGTTCGCGTCATCTCCTCGTCCTGCTGCTGGCATGGAGTGCTTGTCTGCTGCTCGCTGACAACCACGCCCAGGCACGGCTGTTGTCGGCCTCTGCGGTCGAGGGGCAGTTGCTGCTCGTGCAATGGCGGGACGTCGTCGCCCATGGTGTCGTCGGTGCGCTTGGTGCCGCCGTGCTCGGCGGCGTGTCCAAGGCCTTGCTGGCTCATCAGCTGCTGCCCTGGCTGCCCGGCGCTCCCGGACGTGCGCATGCGCTCGCGCGCGAGCTCGCCGTGGTAGCGATCCTCGCCACCGGCGCCCTGGCCAGCGGCATCTTCGTCACCTTGGCGCTCGTGCTCATCCCGGCCTGGTCGGTGTGGGCAAGTGCCAGAGGTTTGCGCGCCGCAGTGCTGCAGGCCGCCATATTGGGCGCGAGCGCTCATGTGCTGGCCTTCGGCCTCGCGCTCGTGCTCGACCAGGTCTATCCGGCGGTGATGATCGTGGTGCTTGCACTCATGGCGGCAGCCGCGTCGCTGCGCAGAAAAGCCCTCGGCCGCTAGTCTGGATCCGCCTGCGTGAGGCGGTGTGCGACCTCGCAGCGTGATGCAGCCCAAAAACCATGAGCGGCTTGTGACTATTTTTGCCTGCAACCCATCTTGAGGCGGCATAATCGGCAGGCCTGCGGGCAAACGAGTGGCTCTGCGCCGGATGCGGCCTGCAGCCGATCCATGACCCAATATGCATGCTGACATGTCGTTCGTCCGTTCCTACTTTGTGCTTGTATTCGGGTGCCTGGCGGCGCTCGGTTTGCCGGCCGTCGCTGCCGACGCGCCTCCTGCACGCTCGTCCTTCGAGGTCGTACCGGCGTCTCCCGCCCATATCGAGGCCCTGCGCGGCGGTGGGTTCGTGATCTACATGCGCCATGGCGCGACCGATGCCCGCTTCCCCGACCGCATTCCGGTGCAGATAGACGATTGCGCCAGCCAGCGACCGCTCTCCGACGCCGGGCGTGCCGCTCTGGACCGTATCGGCACCAACTTCGCGCGGCTCGGAGTGCCGTACTCGAAGGTGATCAGCAGCCCGTTCTGCCGCGCCAGGGAGAGTGCCCGTCGGGTTTTCCAGGCACCCGTCGAGGTAGACCCGCGTCTGATGTATACCGCGACCATGTCCGAGGCGGAGAAGGCGCCTGCCGTCGCGCGGACGCGGGAGTGGCTGTCTACGCCGGTCGATGTGAGCGGCGACAACCGTGTCGTGGTCGCACATGGACCCAATATCGCCGAGATCATGGATTACCTGCCGCGCGAGGCGACCATGGTGATCTTCAGGCCACTGGGCGCTGCCGACGGAGGTGCTTTCGAGTACGTGGCAAGCATCGAGCCTGGGCACTGGGTGGGCCTGCTGCAGGCGCTTGGGCTGGAGCCGTGACGATGAGGTGGCATGGCGGTGTCCGCATTGGCCGATCGTCCGTGGGCATGCCCTGCGTGCACCGGAGGCGGTCATGAAAGCCGGCCGCAGCGTGCTGCTACTGCTGCTTTTGCCCCTTGGAATCGTCGTGCTGGTGGCGCTGATGGTGAACTACGGCGCGCTCTCCAGTGTGCGCGAGCAGTTTGACTTGTCCTCGGCGGCCCAGGACGAAGATCTGGTCGTGATCGAGGAGGCTGCGAGCTTCTCGCGCGACATGGGTCTTATCCAGCGCCAGATGGCGGTTGCGCTCGATGGCGCGAAGTCCGGGCAACTCGACGAGCTGCAGCTCTACCGCATGCACACCCGGATCGTCGAAGAGCTGGCGGCGCTGGGTGAGCGTGTTCGGCGCCTGGCCGAGTCTGAGCTGGTCATCGACGCCAACCACAACAGCGCGCGGCAGCTCATCCACTCGTTCGGCGAGTACAGGCGATTCATCGTCATGACCACGGATGTGATTGCCGTCGATCCACGGGTGGCCGCAGACTTTCTCGACCAGGCGCAGATCGAGCACCGCGAGTTCTCGATCTTCTCGAGCAGGATCGTGTCCCTGCTCGCCGAGCGGGCGCGCGACCGCAATGCCGCCCAGGTAGCACGCTTCGACGACGCTTTCCGCGGTGTTCTGCTGACCGGCTTGATCATCCTGATCGGCCTGTTCGTGACCGCGAGCCTGCTTGGTCGCCGTGCCGGCTCGCACATGGTGGATATCGCCGATGCCTTGAGCACACTTGCACGCAGTGCCGAAGCAAAGATCCCGCTGCCACGCATCGAGGCAATGTACGAGGGCGGGCGAGGCGAATTCGCCCGCATCGCGGGTACCTTGCTCAATTTTCGCAATGCCATCGAACGCCAGCGCAGTGCCGAGGAGCAGGCCTTTCAGCTCGCCTTCTACGACCCGCTGACGCGTCTGCCCAATCGGCGGCTGTTGAGCGAACGCATGCGCAGCGTGTTGCGTGCTTGCGAGCAGCACCTTGGCCACGCGGGCGTCATCGTTCTCGACCTGGACGACTTCAAGCGCGTCAACGACGCCTACGGACATGGTGTCGGTGACAGGTTGCTGGTCGAAGTGGCCGCCCGTCTCGAGTCGGTCGTTGGCGAAGGGAATACCCTCGCGCATCTGGGGGGGGATGAGTTCGCCATTCTGCTGGGGCCGATCGGTGCGGACGCTGGCAGCGCGGTGGGCGAGGTCGAAGCCTGCGCAGAGCGGGTCCTGGCGGCGTTCGCGGGGGCATTCCAGATCGATGGCGAGTCCTTGTATGCGACCGCCAGTCTGGGTGCGAGCCTTTTCGGCACGCCACTCGCCAATCTGGATGACCCCCTCAGGCATGCCGAGAACGCCATGTACCAGGCCAAGAGCGAAGGCCGGGGCAACCTGCGCTTCTTCGATCCGGTCATCCAGGCGCGACTCGAGGAGCGCATCGCGCTCGAGTCCGAGCTTCGGCTCGCGATCGAGCGTGACCAGCTTGAGCTGTTCTACCAGGTACAGGTTGACGAGAACGACAACCTGCGGGGCGTCGAGGCCTTGCTGCGGTGGCGGCATCCGGTGCGCGGCCTGGTACCGCCCGCGGCCTTCATCGGCCTCGCGGAGGAGTCCGGGCTGATCCTTCCCATCGGCCATTGGGTGCTCGAGACCGCCTGCGCGCAACTGCTTGCCTGGGCTGGCGATGCGCGGACGGCGCAGCTGAGCATCGCGGTCAACGTGAGCGCCCGGCAGTTCCGCCAGGATGACTTCGTGCAGCAGGTCGGCGGCGTCCTCGAGCGTACTGGTGCCCCGCCGCGCAGGCTCAAGCTGGAGCTGACCGAAAGCACCGTGCTCGAGGATATCGAGTCGACCATCGTCAAGATGAAGGCGCTGCGTGCGTTCGGTGTGCGCTTCTCGATGGATGACTTCGGCACCGGCTACTCCTCGCTGCAGTATCTCAAGCGCCTCCCGCTCGATCAGTTGAAGATCGACCAGGCCTTTGTACGCGACATCATCGATGACGCCGACGATGCCGTCATCGTGCAGGCGATCATCGCAATGAGCCACGCGCTCGGGCTCGAGGTGATCGCCGAAGGCGTGGAGACGCGCGAACAGCAGCAACTGCTTGGCCAGCAAGGCTGCAGGTTCTTCCAGGGCTATCTGTTCGGCAAGCCGGTCCCGCTCGACGAACTGGCACAGCGGCTGCGTTGACGCGCGCCACCTTGTCTCCATCTGGGTATTACGGTCTCGGCAAGATCAGCGTCAGCATCGGCAGCAAGGCTGCCGGGTCGAGCCTCGACTGAGCAAGGCTCACGCATGCCCGCTGCGCCTGGCTCAGTCCCAGGCGAGCGCGCCGCCGGTCTGATACTCAGTGACCCGTGTCTCGAAGAAGTTCTTCTCCTTGCGCAGGTTGGCCTGCTCGTCCAGCCAGGGTAGCGCGTTCTCCGCACCGGGGAAGGGCTCCTCCACGCCGACCTGGCGGGCGCGCCGGTTTGCGATGAAGCGGAACTGGCGGACATGCAGTTCTGCGTTGTAGCCCAGGATCGGGTCGCGCAGGATGAAGCTGGCGTAGGCGTGTTCGGCGGCCTCGGCCTCGTCCCAGAGCGTGCGCAACGCCTGGGGGTCGAGGGTGAGCGTTTCTTCCTTCAGCAACTCGCGGACGACTCGGATACCGAAGGCGCAGTGCAGTACCTCGTCGCGCATGATGTACTGCAACTGTTCGGCGGTGCCCTTCATCAGCCCTCGCCGCTGCAAGGCGAAGACCGGCGTGAAGCCGTTGTAGAACCAGCAGCCCTCGAAGATCACCGCAAAGAAGAAGTAGGACAGCGCGAATTCGTGCAGGTTGGCGCGGTCCGTCAGATCGAAGTCGGCCCGCATCACGCGCTCCAGGCGCCTGTTTGCGAGCGCGATCTTGCCGTGGATCTCGGGCACGACGCGATAGCGGTTGTAGATCTCCTGCTGGTCGAGGCCAATGCTTTCGATGCAGTGCTGGTAGGTCCAGGTGTGCAGCGCTTCTTCATACACTTGGCGCGCCTGGTAGATCTGCAGTTCGGGCGCACTCATCTTCTCCATGACTGCCAGGCCGATGTTGCGCATGGCCAGGATGTCGGAGGTGGTGAGGTAGGCGAGCACGTTCTCGAAAACATGCCGCTCGGCCGCGCTGAGCTTGTGATGGTAGTCGTGCACGTCCTGCGCCATGGAGATTTCCAGCGGCGTCCAGTGGTTGCGGTTGGCCTTGAGGAAGAACTCCCAGGCCCAGGGATACTTAAACGGCGCCAGCTGGTTGATGTCGGCCTTGCCGTTGACGATGCGTTTGTCGGCGGCATTGACCGGTGCCAGGGCGAGGCCGGGTGGCGTACCGGCGGCGGCATCGCAGGGGCTTGGCACCGCCGAGGTGGTGCGCGCGGCGGTGTCCTGCGCGGTGCGGGGGGCGGGTGTATCCCAGTCGTCGAAATGATATGTGGTGTTCATGTATCGAGCCTTTGCGGGGCGATGGTGAGGTTTCAATGGGCGATGGCATTCCCGCGCTGGGGGGCGCCAGGGCATGACGATGCGGGCGTCCGTTCGGCCGGCAGCCGGCGACTCATTGGCAGGCCTCGCACTCCGGGTTGTCGATGCTGCAGAACCTCGGCTCCTGCTCGGCTGCGGGCTCGTCCCGACCTCCGGCCTTCTCGGCCTGGCTGGCACCGAGTGTGCGCAGGTAGTAGGTGGTTTTCAGGCCGCGTTTCCAGGCGAGCTTGTACAACTCGTCGAGCTTCCTGCCGGAGGGTTGTGCGAGGTACAGGTTGAGCGATTGCGCCTGGTCGATCCATTTCTGACGGCGGGCAGCGGCTTCGATGAGCCAGGCGGGGTCCATTTCGAAGGCAGTGGCGTAGCGCGCCTTGAGGGTGTCCGGAATGCGCTCGATGGGGGCGAGCGAGCCGTCGAAGTACTTGAGATCGGTCACCATGACCTCGTCCCACAAGCCGAGTGCCTTGAGGTCGCGCACCAGTTCCTTGTTCACTACGGTGAACTCGCCGGACAGGTTGGATTTGACGTAGAGGTTCTGGTACGGGGGCTCGATGCTGGCCGAGACGCCGATGATGTTGGAGATGGTCGCGGTCGGTGCGATGGCGACGCAGTTCGAGTTGCGCATGCCGTAGCGGGCGATCCGGTCGCGCAGGGGGCCCCAGTCGAGCGTGCTGCTGCGGTCTACTTCGAGCAGGGCATCGCCTTCGGCGGCGCTCGCGCTGTTGCGTCCGCGACCCTCGGCCAGCAGCGCCAGGCTGTCCTGCGGCAGGATGCCGCGATCCCACAGGCTACCGCGGAAGCTGGAGTACGGTCCGCGCGCCTCGGCCAGTTCCGTCGAGGCCCAGTAGGCGGCGTGGCAGACGGCTTCCATCGAGCGGTCGGCGAACTCGACCGCGGCGTCCGATGCGTAGGCCAGGCCCATCGCGTGCAGGGCGTCGGCGAAGCCCATGATGCCCAGGCCGACGGGGCGGTGGCGCAGGTTGGCAGCGCGCGCCTTGGGCGTGGCGTAGTAGTTGAGGTCGATGACGTTGTCGAGCAGGCGCATGGCGACGCGTACGGTGCGCTGCAGTTTGTCGTGGTCCAGCGTCCAGCGTCCGTCACTGTCGCGCACAAGATGAGCAGGCAGGTTCACTGAGCCCAGATTGCATACTGCGGTCTCGTCAGCCGAGGTGTTGAGCGTGATCTCGGTGCACAGGTTGGAGCCATGCACCACGCCCACGTGCTGCTGCGGCGAGCGCAGGTTGCAGGCGTCCTTGAAGGTGATCCACGGATGGCCGGTCTCGAACAGCATGGTCAGCATCTTGCGCCACAGCTGGATGGCGGGCAGGCGCTTGAAGAGGCGGATCTCGCCGCGCTCGGCACTGGCCTCGTAGGCGCAGTAGGCCGCCTCGAAGTCCTGGCCGTAGCGCTCGTGCAGGTCGGGCACGTCGACAGGCGAGAACAGCGTCCATTCTGCGTTCTCCAGCACGCGCTTCATGAACAGGTCGGGAATCCAGTTCGCGGTGTTCATGTCGTGCGTGCGGCGGCGCTCGTCGCCGGTGTTCTTTCGCAGTTCGAGAAACTCCTCGATGTCGAGGTGCCAGGTCTCGAGGTAAGCGCACACCGCGCCTTTGCGCTTGCCGCCCTGGTTGACCGCCACCGCGGTGTCGTTGACCACCTTCAGGAAGGGAATCACGCCCTGGCTCTGGCCGTTGGTGCCCTTGATGCGGCTGCCGAGCGCACGCACGGCCGTCCAGTCGTTGCCCAGGCCACCTGCGAACTTCTGCAGCAGGGCGTTCTCCTTGATCGACTGGTAGATGTCTTCCAGGCTGTCGGCCACCGTCGTCAGGTAGCACGATGACAGTTGCGAATGCCGGGTGCCGCTGTTGAACAGCGTCGGCGTGCTGCTCATGAAATCGAAGCTCGACAGCAGCTCATAGAACGCAATGGCCTGCGCCTCGCGGTCGATCTCGTTGATCGCGAGACCCATCGCTACGCGCATGAAGAAGGTCTGCGGCAGTTCGATACGGCGCTCGCTGACGTGCAGGAAGTAGCGGTCGTACAGCGTCTGCAGGCCAAGGTAGTCGAACTGCAGGTCGCGCTCGGGGCGCAGCGCCGCTGCGAGGCGCGCAAGGTCGAAGTCGGCCAGGCGCGGGTCGAGCAGTTCGGCATCGATGCCGCGGCGAATGAGGGTCGGCAGGCAGGCGGCATAGCCGAGTTCGGGATCGGCCATGTCGGCCTGGGAGGCCTCATGCCCGAGCACCTCCACGCGGATGGTCGCCAGCAGAAGGCGGGCGGCGACGCGGCCGTAATCCGGCTCGCGTTCGGTCAGTGTGCGTGCCGCCAGCACCAGCGCCTGGCGCACGGCTGCGATGGGTACGCCGTCGTAGAGGTTGTGCAAGGCGTGCTCGAGCACGGTGTCGGCGGACACGCCGTCCAGCCCTGCGCAGGCTTCGCGGCAAGTGGCGAGCAGGGCGCTGCGGTCGAGTGGGCGGCGCGCTTCGCCGTCGACGACGTGCAGCACGGCGAGGGCACCGTCGGTCTGCGCGTGCGCGCCTTGCTCGGCGGCGCGCTCGGCGGCACGACGCTCGCGGTAGAGCACATAGGCGCGGGCGACGTCGTGCTCGCCCGAGCGCATCAGGGCCAGTTCGACCTGGTCCTGGATGTCTTCGATGTGCAGCATGCCGCCGTCGGGCAGGCGGCGTGTCAGCGCGCCCACGACCGTGTCGGTGAGGCGCGCAACGATGTCGCGTACGCGCGAGGAGGCGGCGCCCTGGCGGCCCTCGACGGCGAGGAAAGCCTTGGTCATGGCGACGGTGATCTTGTTGGGGTCGAAGGCGACGACGGTGCCGTTGCGGCGGATGACCTGGAAGGCGTTGAGTTGCACTGAGTCCATCAGTGCCACGGAGGGAAGTCGGTCCACAGTGGGGTCCTCTTGTGAGTAAGTGCGAATGGCAGCCGGTGGCTGAAAGGCGAGGCTTGCGGGTGAGTGGCCGGTACTTGCCGGCTCACGCTGCGGTGCGGCGTTGCGGCTGGGCCGCAACTGCGGCCAGAGGCCGGCCGTTGGCAGGCAGGTCCAGCGTCAGTGGCGCATCGAGGATGCCGCCGGGCCTGCGGAAGCCGGTGGCCGCAGCCATATGCAGAACGGCCGGACTGATGCTGTGACAGATGATCCGAGATGCCGGCAGGGTACGGGCCAGCGCAATCACATGGCCGAACAGCGCGCGCCCGAGGCCTCGCATGCGGTAGTCAGGGCTGACGCTGAGACCGAAGTCGAGGGCTCCGTCACGCACGCCGGCATGTGCGAGGGCGATGACGGCACCTTGTGCGGTGCACAGGCCATGGATATGGTCGCTGGCGAAGTCGAGTGTGCTGACATAGGCCGCGATACCCTCATCGCGGATGCCGTGGCTGAAGCGCAGCATGCGGTCTTCCGCGTCGAGGCCGAGCAAGTGCGCGAGGATGCGTGGTGCGTCGGGCACGGCGAAGCGGTGCATCGGGCACAAGGCCGTGGCCGGCAGGTCGGCGGCGAGTTGCTTCAGCTGCTGGGTGGAGCGGGCAGGAGCAGGCATGGCGGAGATCCGGTGCGGGCAGGGCGGATCTCCGACGGACAGGCGTGCGGCGCCATGCGCACGGACGCGCCGTGCGCTGCACTCGAGCCGTCAGGAAAACGAGCAAGTGAAATGGTGTGAGCCATGCCTCTTGTCAGGGACACCCCGCCCCAAACTGTTGAAGGTGATGTGCATGGCAGGTCTCCTGGCTCACGGGTCATCGCCTTGCGCCAGCCTTCCCGGAAAGATTCCAGTGGCAGAGAGGGCGCAGGACTCGCCGATTACAGTTGCGGGGGCAGCTCCGGGTTGAGCGCGCGGGGCGCGGCACCGGATTCCCTTTTAATCCCCCTTGCGGGGGAACCATAAGCATCGAGGACTCTAATTGGATGCCCGGGGGGTGTCAAGTTTCCAGCCTGTATATAGTGCTCGTTACGTTCCGCTCTACTAAATGTTGTTTGTCGCATCAGAAAGCGTCGCCGGGTACGCGCACCGCGCCTTCCATCAGCACGCGGGCCGTGCGGCTCATGACGGCCCTGGAGACCTGCCACTCGCCATCGACCAGCCGCGCCTGGGCGCCTACGCGCAGGGTGCCGGAGGGGTGGCCGAAGCGGACCGAGTTGCGCTCACCGCCACCGGCGGCGAGATTGACCAGCGTACCGGGAATGGCCGCAGCGGTGCCGATGGCCACTGCGGCGGTACCCATCATGGCGTGGTGCAGCTTGCCCATCGACAGCGCGCGTACGAGCAGGTCGACGTCCTCGGCCCGTATCGCCTTGCCGCTGGCGGCGAGGTAGTCCCTGGGTGGGGCAACAAACGCGATCTTTGGCGTGTGCTGGCGGGTGGCGGCCTCTTCAGGGGTCTTGATCAGGCCCATGCGCAGCGCGCCGGCCACCCGGATCTTGTCGAGGCGTGCGAGCGCTTCCGGATTGCCGTTGATGTCTTCGCGCAGCTCGGTGCCCCGGTAGCCGATGTCCTCGGCGTTGACGAACACCGTGGGGATGCCGGCGCTGATCAGCGTCGCCTTCAGGCTGCCGACGTCGGGCACCTCGAGTTCGTCGACCAGGTTGCCGGTGGGGAACATCGACCCGCCCCCGTTCTCGCCAGCGCCGTCGTCGGACGGGTCGAGGAACTCCAGCACGATTTCGGCGGCCGGGAAGGTCACGCCGTCCAGTTCGAACTCACCGGTTTCCTGCACCTGACCGTCGGTGACCGGGACATGGGCGATGATGGTCTTGCCAATGTTGGCCTGCCAGATGCGTACCGCGCACACGCCGTTCCGCGGCACGCGTGCCGGGTCGACCAGGCACGCGTGGAGGGCGAAGGCGCCGGCGGCGGTGGACAGGTTGCCGCAGTTGCCCGACCAGTCCACGAGCGCCTTGTCGATTGCGACCTGGCCGTAGAGGTAATCCACGTCGTGGTCTGGGCGGCTGCTCTTCGCCAGGATCACGCACTTGCTGGTGCTGGAGGTGGCGCCCCCCATGCCGTCGATGTGAGCGGCATAGGGATCGGGGCTGCCGATGATGCGCAGGAACAGGCGGTCGCGCGCCTCGCCTGGCTCCTGACAGCGCTCGGGCAGGTCCTGCAGGCGGAAGAACACGCCCTTGCTGGTGCCGCCGCGCATGTAGGTGGCGGGGATCCTGATCTGCGCTGCTTGGGGCATATCGAACGCTCCTGTTCGGCCGTCGTAGCCGGGCCGCCGCGTCAGCCCGCAGCACCCGCCGCCGGCTGCGCGATACGGGCTTCGCGGATCGGCAGGTTGATGACCGCGGCGAGCGCGGCGAGTGCCATGTCGGCGTACCACATCCAGCGGTAGTCGCCGAACTCCACCAGGGCCAGCCCGCCCAGCCAGGCGCCGAAGAAGGCACCCACCTGGTGCGACAGCAGGGTGAGGCCGAACAGGGTGCCGAGGTAGCGCACGCCGAACAGCTTGCCCACCAGCGTGGCCGTGGGTGGCACCGTGGCCAGCCAGGTGAAGCCGAGGCCGGCGGCGAATACGTAGAACACCCAGGGCGCGGACGGCATCGCCTGGTACCACGCGATCAGCAGCACGCGCGAGCCGTACATGGCCGCCAGCACGTACTTGCTGCGGTAGCGCGATACGCAGGCGCCGGCGTAGAGGCTGCCGAAGATGTTGGCCAGGCCGATGATGGCCAGAGACCAGCTCGCGACCGCAGGCGGCAGGCCGCACAGGTCCACCTCGCCCGGCAGGTGGGTCACGAGGAAGGCGATGTGGAAGCCGCAGGTGAAGAAGCCCAGGTGCAGCAGCAGGTAGCTGCGGTCGCGCATCGCGTCTCCGATCGCACGCCCGATACCATGGTCGTCGGCGTGCTGTTCCGCGCGCGGCGCCGCGCGGGTGAGCTTGCCGACCAGCGGCAGCGCGGCCAGGCTCATGAGCGCCATTGCCCACAGGGCGTTGATCCAGCCGAAGGTCTGGATCAGCTTTTGCAGCAGCGGTGCGAACACGAACTGGCCGAAGGAGCCGCCTGCGTTGATGACCCCGGAGGCCGAGCCGCGCGCCTCGGCCGGCAGGCGCTGGGCTGCGGCGCCGATCAGCACCGAAAAGCTTGCCGCACCGGCGCCGAGTTGCATCACCAGACCCATCGCGATGGTGAGGCCGAAGGCCGAGTCCACCAAGGGAATCGCCGCCGTGCCCAAAGCAAGCAGCACGATTGCGGCGAGCAGCACCGGGCGCGGCCCATGGCGGTCGGCCACTGCCCCCGCCAGGGGCTGGATGGCGCCCCAGGTGAGCTGGCCGATGGCCATCGCCAGGCTGATGGCGGCGATCCCCAGGCCGGTGGCGCTGTTGATCGGGCTCACGAACAGGCCGAGCGACTGGCGCGTGCCCATGGTGATCATGAGGATACCGGCCGCGGCCAGCGTGGTGATCAGGACGTCGGGCGAGCGCAGGGAGCGGAACATGGCAGGTCGGACGGAGAGGAGGGGCGGGGCTTAGGCGCCCGTGAAGAATCGTGGCGCGAGCGCTTGCAGGCCAAGCGTTTCGAGCAGCACCCGCAGCCGCTCGGCGGCCTGGCGGCGCGGTGCGCCCTTCTGGCTGGCGATGATCAGCTCGTTCTTCATCGAGTGTTCCCAGCCGACGAGTTCGGTCACGTTCACCTGGTAGCCATGCGACTCCAGCTGCAGGCAGCGCAGCACGTTGGTGACATGGCTGCCGAATTCGCGGGTGTGGATCGGGTGGCGCCACAGCTCGGCGATCGGTTGCGCCAATGCCTGTTGCTTGTTGCGGCGCAGGGCGGCGGCGACTTCGGCCTGGCAGCAGGGCACCAGCACGATGAAGCGGGCCTGGCGGGCGAGTGCGAAGTGGATGGCGTCGTCGGTCGCGGTGTTGCAGGCGTGCAGAGCGGTCACCACATCGATGTGCGCGGGCAGTCGCTCGGAGCTGATCGAGTCGGCCACGCTCAGGTGCTGGAAGCGCATGCCGGCGGAGAAGCCGAGCTTGTCGGCGAGCCGGCGCGAGCTCATCACCAGTTCCTCGCGCGTTTCGATGCCATGGATGCGGCCTGCGGGCGCCTGGTGGCGGAAGAACAGGTCGTACAGGATGAAGCCGAGGTAGGACTTGCCTGCACCGTGGTCGACGAGCTGGATGTCAGCGCGTGCAGCGAGCGCCTCGGCCAGCAGTGGCTCGATGAACTGGTAGAGGTGGTAGACCTGCTTGAGCTTGCGCCGGCTGTCCTGGTTGAGCTTGCCGTCGCGGGTCAGGATGTGGAGCTGCTTGAGCAGCTCGATCGACTGCCCGGGGCGGATTTCGGGGTGTTCTGATGTCATGGGGCAGGCGCGCGGCTCGGCATGGGCTTGGGTTCGCAAGTGTACGGCGAACCGTGCCCGGCTGCAGCAACTGCCGGCGTCGGGGGCGATGGCCTCGCGCAGGGCGGCATCCTGACCTAGATTGAAACAGGAGCCACGAGAGGATTGATCCATGTCGACATGGCAAGCGAAGGAGCAGTTGTCCATAGTGCCCGGCAAGCGTCCGGACGGTCGACGGGCTCGCCCGGCAGTGGCACTCCTTTGGCGGGCCTGGGCGCAGGTGATCTGTATGCTGTGCGCAGCCTTGCTGCTCGCCGCCTGTTCTGCCGGCGAATTGCCGCAAACCAGCGCGCCGCCTGATGAAGCACCTGCAGGGAGCGAGCCGCGGGATGAGGCACCGGCCATCGACGAGCCGGCACCACCGCCCCCGCCTCCGCCCGCCGCTGAGCCTGAACCGCCCAGCGTGATCGACCGCCCGGCCGTTGTCCGGCCACCGGCCGCGGCCAACGGCTCGCCGCCCACCGCCAGCCGGCCTGAGCCAACGGTCTTGCCTGCCTTCCCCTGGCCGCCGCCGCGCTACTCGGCATTCGCCCTGCTCGAACGTGCCTGGCTTGCGCCACAGGAGCCCGCCACACTGGGTCGCGCGGCCCAGCATCTGGAGGACGCCTTCGATCTTGCGGGCTACGTCGAACGCAGCTATTACCGCGTACCCGGTGGATTCGCGCTTGCCTCGCGCGCCGAGAAGATCCACCCGGATGCCAGCCCCTTCGCACCGCCAGCGCGCTGGAGTGCGGATTCAGCAGGCGCCGGACGCAGCTTTCTGGAGCGCATAACGGCGCTGTTCAACGCGCCACCCGGGCGCTACCGCGTCATCGTCTTCGTCGTCACCGACCAGGACTTCGCCGCCACGCCGCAGCCGCCGTCCGAAGCTGTGGCGCGTGAGTGGGTGGGCGGCGGCGGCTTGCGCCTGCCGCCATCGATCGCCGCCCAAGCCTACTCGGCCGAGCATTACGCCAGCGCGCTGATCTATGAGTTCGCGCGCCGCGACGAGCGCGAGGCTGGGCAAGTGCGGGCGCCGAGCGATGTACCCGGGCGCGTGCATCTGGAGAAGGGGGGGTTGTGGCAGGCGCTGGCGCAGTAGCAAAGGGGGCGCAGGCATGACGGTGACGCGTGGCGACGGCCGGTTCCTGCTGCGGCGGTTGGGCATCGTGTCGATGCTGACGGCGCTGGTCAGTCTGCTGGCTACGGCTGGCGGCCTGAGCCTGCTGCCCTACGCCGGTGCGGCGGGGCAGTGGGTGCTTGGCGCCGCCGGTGGGGCGGTGGCCGTGGCGGCGTTCGCCTTTGGCCGGCTGGTGATCCTGCGCCGACCCGGTGCCCGTCGGGTCGGCTTCGTCGCGGCCGGCATGGCTCTGGCCGCGGCGGTGCTGTTCGGCCTGCTTGCGCTCGCACGCCCCGAGGCCGGCGGCTACTTCGTCGCCTGTCTGGCCGTGCTGGCGGCCTACGCCGCCTTCGTCAGTCACCGCCTGGCATTCTGGCCAAGCGGCGAGATTGCCGACGAGCCGCGGGTCTCGCTTGGCATCTTCCTGTCCTATCGCCGCGACGACAGCCGCGAGAGCGTCGGGCGCATACACGACCATTTGTGCCAGGCCTTCGTGCCCGAGCGCATCTTCCTGGACGTCGAGCGTCAGTCAGCGGGTGCCGACTACCGCGAGGTGATCGGTACTGCGCTGGACCAGTCCGAGGTCGTGCTCGTCGTCATCGGCCCGGCCTGGCTGACGCTGGCCGGCGCCGATGGCCGGCCGCGCATTGACGATACCGAGGACATGGTCAGGCTGGAGGTGGAGATGGCACTTGCGCGCGGCCAGAACGTGGTGCCACTGCTGGTGCAGGGGGCGCGCATGCCGAGCGCCGCACAACTGCCTGCACCACTGGCCCCATTGGCCTACCGCAACGCTCTGCCGGTGAGACCGGATCCGGACTTTCGCGGCGACGTGCTGCGCCTGGTCGAGGCATTGAGAGCGCTGGCTCAGGTCGCCGCGCGTGAGCGCACGCGTGCGGCGGGCGCGGCGACGAGCCTCCGGTAGCTGCCGGGTGGGGTTCCGGTCCATTGCTTGAAGGCGCGATTGAAGGCTGCCGGGTCGTCGAAGCCGAGCTCGGCGCCGATGCTCGCGATGGCTTGATCCGTGCGTGAGATGCGGGCGATCGCCACGTCGCGGCGCAGGGCGTCCTTCACGGCCTGGAAGTGCGTGCCCTCGGCGTCGAGTCGGCGTGCCAGCGTGCGTGGCGAGACGTGCAGGGCGCGCGCGACGTCCTCCACGCTCTGGGGCTGGCCGAGGCTGGCCTCCAGCAGGTCGCGTACGCGGTGGGTGAACAGGCGCTCGCTGACCGAGACGTGGATCCAGTCCATTGGCGCCTTGCGCAGGAAACCCGATAGCGAGGCCTTGTCCTGGCGGATCGGCGCGTCCATGAAGACCGGTTCGATGAAGAGCGCGGTCCGCGCCTGGTCGAAGCGCGCCGGGCCGGCATACATGTTGATGTACTCGCCTGCATGCGCCGGGGCGGGGTAGTTGAGGTCCACACGCGCGAACAGCAGCTTGCGCTCGATCATCCAAGACGCGATGCCCTGCACCAGCATCAGCATCAACTCGAGGATCAGGATGCGGTGGTGACCGAGGTCGGTGCGCTCCACCAGCGCGATGCGGGTCAGTCCGTCCTCTTCCCCCATCTCGAAGTGCAGGTCGTCCAGCACCAGGCGAAAGAACCAGCAGAAGCGGTGTAGCGCAACACGCAGGTTCGCGGCGTCGAGCATGCCGAGGCACAGGAACTTGAGCGTGCCGGCGCGCAGCGGCCTGGAGAACATGCCCGGTGTCTCGTCATCGAGCTCGATTGCCAGCGTGCGATAGAACAACGCGAACTGCTCGACGGTCACGCGCGCCGACTCCTGGTCCAGCAGCGGCGGGGCGATGCCTGCGCGGGCGATGCAGTCGAGCGCGCGTGTGTGGTGTGCACCGAGCCGGTCGAGAAGCTGGCTGACCATGCGGATCGAGACCGTGACGGAGGGGGCACTCAGGCGTTCGCTCATGGCAAAGGTGTGTCGAGGGGTTGGCAGGAAATGTCAATCAATAGGCCGGTTCTGTCATCCACAACCTGGCCCGTACTGCCTAGTATGGACTGCAAATCGAGGCAGTAAAAAAATTAATGCCCCGCCAATGCTGAGCTGCGCCGTGTGTGGCGCTGCCAGCGGGCGGATCAAGCACAGCACGCACAGGACGTCTCTGCCGAGGCGCCTGGCAGGAGGAGACAAGTGCATCCAGGCAAGGCCAATCCGATCCTCGAGGTCGAGGGGCTCACATTGTCGTTCGGCGGCATCAAGGCGCTGACCGACGTGGGCTTCGAAGTTGCTCCAGGGTCCATCACCACCGTCATCGGTCCGAACGGCGCAGGCAAGACCTCGCTGTTCAACACGATCTCCGGTTTCTACAAGCCCGCTACGGGACGCATCCGCTTCCAGGGCGAGGACATCACCGCCACCCGGCCGCCCGAGCGCGCCAAGCTGGGCCTGGCGCGCAGCTTCCAGAACATCGCGCTGTTCCGCGGCATGACCGTGCTCGACAACATCAAGCTCGGCCGCCACGCCCACCTGCGCACCAATGTGCTCGATGCGCTGTTCTACTTCGGCCGCGCCCGGCATGAGGAGATGAAGCTGCGCCAGGAGGTCGAGGAACGCATCATCGACTTCCTCGAGATCGACCACATCCGCCACATGCCGGTGTCGGTCCTCTCCTACGGGCTGCAGAAGCGGGTGGAGATGGCGCGCGCGCTGGCGATGCGACCCAAGGTGCTGATGCTCGACGAGCCCGTGGCGGGCATGAACCGCGAGGAGACCGAGGACATGGCGCGCTTCATCCTCGACGTGCGCGAGGAGTGGGGCGTGACGGTGCTGATGGTGGAGCACGACATGGGCATGGTCATGGACCTGTCCGACCACGTGGTGGTGCTCAACTTTGGCCAGGTCATCGCCGACGGTACGCCGGCCGAGGTGCAGGCCAATCCGGAAGTGATCAAGGCCTACCTGGGCTCGGGTGACGTCTCGGAATTGCGCCAGCGCCTTCATCAACCTCTTGCAGTGGGGGCCTGAGATGGACTTCGACTGGCTTTTCCTGACCGAGATCGTCTTTGCCGGCCTTGGCGCCGGTGGCCTGTACGCGCTGACCGGTCTCGCTTTCGTAATGATCTACAAGGCCACGCGGGTGGTGAACCTGGCCATCGGCGAGATGCTGATGATCGGCGCCTACCTGTGCTTTGGCCTCGCCACGGCGATGAACCTGCCAATGTGGCTGGCGATCCTGGTCGCGGTGATCGGCAGCGGCATGGCAGGCGCATTGCTCGAACGCGTAGCGATCCGGCCGATGCTCGGCGAGTCGCCGATCTCGGTGTTCATGGTCACCGTGGGGCTGGCTTCCATCCTGGTCGGCGTGGTCGAGCTGATCTGGACCTCCGAGCCGCGCCGCCTGCCCGAATTCATGCCCAGCGCGCCGGTGATGATCGGCGAGGCCTTCGTGCCGCCCAAGGTGTTCTACGGCTTCCTCGTCGCAGCCACGCTGATTGCGGTTGCTCTGGCGGTGTTCCGCTTCTGGCGCGGCGGCGTGGCGCTGCGGGCGACGGCCTCGGACCAGCAGGCTGCCTATTCGATGGGCATCAACGTGCCCAGGGTCTTCTCGCTGTCCTGGACGGTGGCGGCGATGATCGCGGCCATTGCCGGTGTCATCGTCGGCGCGGTGGGCGGCATCTCCTCGACGATGGGCGTGTTCGGCCTGTCGGTGCTGGTAGTGGTGATCGTCGGCGGCCTGGACAGCGTGCTCGGCGCGCTGGTCGCGGGGCTCCTCATCGGCGTCGTCGAGTCGCTCGCCGGTGGTTTCCTCGGCGGCGAATACAAGCTGCTCGCCACCTTCATGATCCTGATCGTCGTGCTGCTGGTCCGTCCCTACGGCCTGTTCGGCACCCACGAAATCGAGAGGTTGTAATGCGCATCGGAACTGCACGCTCCAGCTATCGTCACGACGAGTCGCTGTTCGACAGCCGCACCCAGCACGCCTGGCTGGCCGTCCTCGCCGTCGCGCTGCTCGGCTTCCCCTTCTTCGCCGACGAATACTGGCTGTACCTCGCCTGCCTGGTCGCGATCAACATCGCCAGCACCACCGGGCTCAACATCCTCACCGGCTACACCGGACTGGTGAGCCTGGGGCAGGCTGCCTTCATGGGCATCGGCGCCTACACGGTGGCGGCGCTGGAGCAGAAGCTCGGCACGCCGGTGCTGCTCAACCTGCTCGCCGGCGGCTTCGTCGCCATGCTCGGCGGGTTGGTGGTGGGCCTGCCCTCGCTGCGGGTGAAGGGCCTGTACCTGGCGATCGCCACCATCGCCGCCTCGGTGGTGCTGCACTTCGTGTTCGCCAACTGGCACTCGGTTACCGGCGGCCACGCCGGCATCACGGTGGCGCCGGCGGAGATCCTTGGCGTCAGTTTCGACACGTCGTTCCGTCTGTACTGGCTGTTCGTGCCGATCACCGCCCTGATGGTGCTGGGCGCGGCCAACCTGTTCCGCACCCGTATCGGCCGCGCCTTCATCGCGATCCGCGACCGCGACATTTCGGCCGAGGTGCTGGGCATCCCGCTGCTGCGCTACAAGCTGCTGTCCTTCGGCCTGTCGTCCTTTTATGCGGGGGTGGCGGGCGGCATGTGGGCCTACTTCTTCCGCGTGGTCACGCCGGAGAGCTTCCCGCTGATCATGTCGATCTTCTTCCTCGCCGCCGTCATCGTCGGCGGCATGGGCACCATCCTCGGCGCCATCCTCGGTGCGGTCTTCATGACCATGGTGCCCGAGGCGCTCAAGCTCATCGTTGGCTGGCTGCCGCTTTCGGCCGACGCCACGCTGATCCTGTCGCCGGTGCGCACCATCGTGTTCGGTGCGCTGATCGTCGGCTTCCTGGTGTTCGAGCCGCTCGGCCTGCAGGAGATCTGGCGCCGCATCCGTCGCTTCTTCCACCTCTGGCCGTTCCGCGCCTGAGTTTTCCTCGCCTCACCGCATCACCACATACAAAGAGAAGGAGACAAGCATGAGAAGAACCGTACTCAAGAGCCTGCTCGCCAGCGCCGTGCTGGCTGCCACCGTCGGCCTGCCGGCTGCGCAGGCGGCCGACAAGGAAATCGTCATCGGCGGCTCGATCCCGATGAGCGGTGTGTTCGCCTTCGCCGGCATCGGCATCCATGCCGGCATCCAGGACTACGTCAAGATGACCAACGATGCGGGTGGCATCGAGGGCCACATGCTGCGCTATGTGCCCGAGGACAGCGCCTACAAGGTCGACCAGTCGGTGGCCGCGTTCAAGAAGATCACCAGCCAGAACAAGGTGAACTTCTACTACGGCGATTCCACCGCCTTCAGCAAGACCATCAACCCCGAACTCGACCGCGCCGGCAGCATGATCATGTCGGGGGCCTCCTTCGCCACCGAGCTCAACGACCCGCAGAAATTCCCCTATCAGTTCATCGCCGGCCCGGACTACACCCAGCAGTTCGGCATCCTGCTGCGCTACATCGCCCAGCAGAAGCCGGGCGCCAAAGTGGCTTTCGTGTACTCCGACACCGAGTTCGGCCGCGATCCGATCGAGAGCAGCCGCGGCGTGGCCAAGGAACTGGGGCTCAACGTCGCCATCGAGATCATGACCCCGCCGGGTGCGGTCGACGTGTCGACCGAAATGGCCAAGCTGCGTCGCGCGCGCGCCGACTACACCATCTTCCATGGCTACATCCTGGGGCCGATCCCCGAGTTCATCAGCCAGTCGCGCCAGCTGGGTCTGCAGACCCAGTTCATGGGCACCTTCTGGACCATGGACAACAGCACCGTGATGCAGATGGGCGAAGCCGCCGAGGGCTTCATGGGCGTGATGCCGTACAACTACTACTACGACGACTCCGCACCGGCGCCGATGCTGGAGAAGATCCGCTCGATGCGCACGGAGTACCAGAACGTGCCCTACATCCAGGGCTTCCTGTCGGCCATGCTGTATGCCGAGTCCGCTCGCCGCACGCTGGCCGCCGGTCAGGAGATGAGCGCGGCCAACCTCAAGGCGGCGTTGAACTCGATCGAGAACTTCGACACCGGCGGCCTGATCGGCGTGCCGATCTCCATCCGCGGCAACACCATTCCGGTCGGGCGCATCTACCGTGCCGACGTTCAGGCCAAGCGCATGGTGCCGGCCTCCGACTGGATCGTGCTGGAGTAAGCGATGAGTGCGGCCGAATCCGTCCTCGAGGTGAACAACATCGAGGTGATCTACAACAATGCGGTCCAGGTGCTGCGCGGCCTGTCGCTGTCGGTGCCGCGCGGGCAGATCGTCGCGCTGCTCGGCTCCAACGGCGCGGGCAAGAGCACTACGCTCAAGACCGTGTCCGGCCTGCTGGGGCTGGAGAACGGTGAGCTGACGCGTGGCGAGATCCGCTTCGAAGGCAAGCCGCTGGCGGCTTCGAAGCCGCACGAACTGGTGCGCGCGGGGCTCTTCCACGTCATGGAAGGGCGCCGCGTGTTCGAGGACCTGACCGTGGAGGAGAACCTCGTCTCCGCCACCTATGCGCTCACCGGGCGCAGCGGCGCGAAGGCCGACTACGAGCTGGTCTACGAGTACTTCCCGCGCCTGTACGAGCGCCGCAACGGCCTGGCCGGCTACCTGTCGGGCGGCGAGCAGCAGATGCTGGCGATCGGCCGCGCGCTGATCGCGCGGCCCAGGCTGATCCTGCTCGACGAGCCCTCGCTGGGCCTGGCGCCGCTGCTGGTCGAGAACATCTTCCAGATCATTGCCCGCATCAATGCCGAGCAGAAGGTGTCGATGCTGCTGGTCGAGCAGAACGCCTCGGTGGCGCTGGCGGTGGCGCACTACGGCTACATCATGGAGAACGGCAAGGTCGTCACCGACGGCCCGGCCGAGCGCCTGGCCGCCGACCAGGATGTGCGCGAGTTCTATCTCGGCATGGGCGGGCACGGCGAGATGAAGAGTTTCCGCGACATCAAGCACTACAAGCGCCGCAAGCGCTGGTTGTCGTGATCGGGAGGATGGCCATGAACAACACCCTACCCATGCTGACCCTGGCGCAGATGCTGCGCGAGCGGGCTCGGCAACATCCGGCGCGCATCGCCATCCGCCAGAAGGATTTCGGCATCTGGCAGGGCATCACCTGGGACGACTACTACCGCCGTTCGAGTCACGTCGGCCTGGGGCTGCGTGCGCTTGGCCTGTCCGCCGGCGGCCACGTCGGCGTCATCGCCGAGAACCGTATCGAATGGGTGCTGACGCAGATGGGCTGCGGCCTGGTCGGCGGCATCGCGGTCGGCGTCTATCCGACCAGCCCGTCGCCCGAGGTGGCCTATGTGCTCAACCACGCCGACGTCGAGGTGGTGGTGTGCGAGGACCAGGAGCAGACCGACAAGGTCGTCGAGGCGCTCGACCAGCTGCCGCACCTGCGCGCCATCGTAGTGATGGAGACCAAGGGCCTGCGCAGTGCCGACGAGCGCGTGCGCGACCGCATCCTGTCCTTCGCCGACCTGGAGACGCTCGGCGTCGAGTACGAGGCCACCCACCGCCACCTGGTCGAGCAGACGCTGGCCGCGCAGCGGCTCGAGGACATCGCGCTGATGATCTACACCTCGGGCTCCACCGGCAAACCCAAGGGCGCGATGATCAGCTACGCCAATATCCGCGGCGTGGCGCCCGGCATCGCCGATCGCCTGGGGCTGTCGGCGGATACCAGCCACCTGTCCTACCTGCCGCTGTGCCACGTCGCCGAGCAGATGCTCACCACCTTCTGCCCGATCTACCTGGGCTCCACGGTCGCCTTCGGCGAGTCGATCCGCACCGTGCAGGAAGACCTGCGCGAGATCGCGCCGACGATGTTTCTGGGCGTGCCGCGCATCTGGGAGAAGCTGCACTCGGCGATCAGCATCAAGATGCAGGAGAGTGGTGCGCTGCAGCGCTGGCTGTTCGCCCGTGCAATGGCCGCCTGCGCGCCCTTCGCGCACAAGGCGGCCGCGCAGCGCACGGCGGGCGAGCGTCTCACCCATGCCTTCTGGTACTGGATCATCCTGCGTGCCTTGCAGAATTTCATCGGCCTGCGCAAGGCGAAGGTGGCGCTGACCGGCGCGGCGCCGATCCCGCCCGCGGTGGTGCAGTTCTTCCGTACGCTGGGCGTGCCGCTGGTGGAGGTCTACGGCCTCACGGAGTCGACCGGCATGATCACCGGCCAACCGCTGGATGCCGCCCGCTTCGGCTCGGTCGGTACGCCCATCCTCGGTGTCGAGCACAGGATCGGCGAGCGTGGCGAGCTGCTTGTCCGTGGCGAGATGGTGTTCGCCGGCTACTACAAGAACCCGGAGGCGACCGCCGACAGCATTCGCGACGGCTGGCTGCACACCGGTGACGTGGTCGAGGAGCGCGACGGCCAGCTCTACATCGTCGATCGCCTCAAGGACATCATGATCACCGCCGGCGGCAAGAACCTGACGCCGTCCGAGATCGAGAAGACGATGAAGGCCAGCCCCTACATCAAGGAGTGCATCGTCGTCGCCGACGGGCGCAAGTTCGTCTCCGCGTTGATCCAGATCGACTACGAGACGGTGGCGAAGTGGGCCGAGGGCCGCCAGATCCTCTTCACCCACTTCCGCTCGCTGGTCGAGCACCCGGAGGTGCGCGCGCTGATCGACGCCGAGATCGCGCGCGGCAATGCCCAGCTTGCGCAGGTTTCGCACATCCGCCGTTTCCACCTGCTGACCAAGGAGCTGGACCACGACGACGGCGAGGTGACGGCGACGATGAAGGTGCGCCGTTCCAGCATCTACAAGACCTACGCCGACGTGATCGAGGCCATGTACCGGGGCGAGGCCGCCCATGCCTGAACACGATCAAGCCGCCTGCGTTCGCCTGGAGCGCGAGGCTGGCATTGCCTGCATCAGCCTGGACCGCCCGGCCGCGCGCAACAGTCTGGACCTGCCCATGGGGCTCGCGCTGCGCGATGCGGTCAGGTCGCTGGCGGCCGAACCACCGCGGGTGGTTGTGCTGCGCAGCAGCGGCGCGCACTTCATGGTCGGCGGCGACGTGCGCCGTTTCGACATCCTGCTCGGCCAGTCGCAGGCGGCTTGCACCGAAGAGACCGGTCTGCTCATCGATGCGGTGCACGAGGCCGTCACCGGCCTGACCCGGCTGCCCTGCCCGGTGCTAGGGCTGGTATGCGGCTCCGCCGCGGGCTTCGGCATGTCGCTGGCGATGGCCTGCGACCTGCTGGTCGCGGCCGACGATGCGCGCTTCGTGCTTGCCTACGGCGCCATCGGCACCACGCCCGACGGCGGTGCGAGCTGGCACCTGCCGCGCCGCGTCGGTCTGCAGCGTGCCCTGGCGATCGCGCTGCTCAACCCGCAGATCGACGCCGCGCAAGCCAAGGACATCGGCCTGGTGGCCGAGGTGGTGCCAGCGGCGCAGCTCGCTGAGGCTGGACGGGCGCTGGCGCGCCGGCTGGCCGACGGGCCGGCGGCGGCCCAGGCCGGCGTCAAGCGCCTGTTGCGCGAGGGCCTGGCCACCGACCTGGCGAGCGCGCTTGCCGCCGAGAAGGCGAGCTTTCTCGCCATGTCGGCGACGGCGGACTTCGCCGAGGGCGTACGTGCCTTCTGTGAGCGGCGGCCGGCACGTTTCGGCCAACCGGAAAAGCTCGCGGCTGGCGCCGCTCCTACGGTGCCGCAAGGCGTCCATCACCCCCTGTAGGAGCGGCGCAAGCC
>ERZ761607.844-NODE-844-length-44397-cov-44.424428_pt1 | contig 44397 bp, 39 predicted proteins | sample MGYA00511164_ERZ761607 | MGnify/ENA primary metagenome ERZ761607 (study PRJEB28899, sample SAMN02445080) | bioreactor sludge metagenome | biome: EBPR sludge | place: Australia: Brisbane, Thorneside Wastewater Treatment Plant | collected 2011-06-22 ...
CCCCAATTCTCCGGGTAAGTCCCGAGTGAACAACCTATTGAGAGATCACACCTAGTGCGCCACCGTGGCGAAATGCAATGGGTGACGCGTATCCAACGTGCCCTGGAAGAGCACCGCCTGCGTCTGTCGTGGCAGGAGATCCGCCGTGCCGACGGCGTCGTGGAGTCGGTCCGCCATGTCGAATTATTGCTGCGGATGATCGACGAGGATGGCAGCGAAATCCTGCCGATGGCATTCATTCCGGCAGCGGAGCGCTATTCCATCATGCCGGCCATCGATAGTTGGGTGATCGAGGAGACGCTGCGTCTGTGCCAGCGTTATCTGGCGAGCAAACGCGAGCGGAATTGCCTGTTTGCGGTCAACCTGTCGGGGGCGTCGTTGAAGGACCCGGCATTCCGCCGCATGCTGCTATCAAGTCTTGACGAGAATCCGGCCTTCGGACCGCATCTGTGTTTCGAGATCACCGAAACGGCTGCCATCGGCAACCTTGCCGTCGTCAACGAGTTTATCGAGGCCATGCGTGCGTTCGGCTGCAGCTTCGCACTGGACGATTTCGGCAGCGGCCTGTCGTCCTTCACCTACCTGAAGAACCTGAACGTGGATTACCTCAAGATCGATGGCGCATTCGTGCGCGATATTGCCAACAATGCCATTGATCGCTCCATGGTCGAGGCGATTCACCGCATCGGCCACCAGATGAACCTGAGAACCGTGGCCGAATACGTCGAATCGGATCAGATCCTGGCATTATTGCGGCAGATGGGGGTGGATTACGTGCAGGGCAATGGAATTCATCAGCCCGAACCGCTGGAAAACCTGTGCGGCCAGACCTGAAGTGCGACGGTCAGCTCAGTCGCTCACTCCGAAGCCTGCATCGACGATGGCCTGCACCATGGCGGCACGCTCAACGCGGGCTGGGTCGTATGTCACCCGTGCTTGGCCCGGCGTCAACGTGACAACCGCAGTTTGCACACCCGGCAGGGCCGTCAACACCTTGGTGACGCTGTTGACGCAGCCGCCGCAGGTCATGCCGGTCACGGATAAAACGATTTCGTTCATGCGGTACCCCAAAATGAAGTCTCAGGGCACGATTTTATTCCAGTTGAAAAACAAAAGCCCGCGGATTGCGTCCGCGGGCTTGCGATGGGGGCGGAAATCACTTCTTGCGCGGGCGCTTGCGAAGGGTTTCCTTGGTATGGTCGATCAGGCGGTCGGCCACCACCTCGGCATCGACCGCAAAGGTCCCGTTGGCCAGTGCGGCCTTGACCGATTCAACTTTGCCCGCATCGGTGACGTCGACCGATGCCAGCTGGGACTCGAGCGAGCGGATGCGGGTGCTGGACTCGGTCAATGTCAGCGAATCGCCGCTGCCGGCGGCGGGGGCTGAGGCTTTGCCGGCACCTTTGCCCTTGGCGGAAGACACTTTGCTGGCGGCGGGCGGGGTGATGCGCTTGTCGATTTTCACGGGGATTCCTGGTCGCGGGGGTCGATCTTATGACTGATTGGGCACTCAATGGTTTATCGGCGGCCCGCAGATTTTCTTTAGCCTTTGCGTCCGTTTTCGCCTAACAGCGGGATCAGGCCGTCCAGCCCTACCTGATTCAGTGCGTAAGCGGCCTGCGCGCGTACCACCGGTTTTGCTCGGTAGGCGATGCTGATGCCGGCTTCGGCCATCATTTTCAGGTCGTTGGCGCCATCGCCCATGGCAATGACCTGTCCGCGATCCAGGCCCAGTTCGATGCGCACGCGATTGAGCCAATCGGCCTTGCCCTGGGCGTCGACGATGTCGCCGAGGACGTGGCCGGTCAGCTTGCCGTCCGCCACTTCCAGCGTGTTGGCGGCGGTGTAGTCCAGCCCAAGCCGGGATTGCAGTCGTTCGGTAAAGAAGGTGAATCCCCCTGACACCAGCAGGGTCCGGATTCCTGCGGCGCGAATTGCCGCCAACAGGGTTTCCGCGCCCGGCGACAACTGCAGACGCTCGTCATAGACGCGCTGCAGGGCCGACTGGTCGAGTCCTGCCAGCAACGACACCCGGCGGCGCAGGCTTTCGGCAAAATCGATTTCGCCGCGCATGGCTGCTTCCGTGATGGCCGAGACTTGGGGTTTCAGACCCTGCATGTCGGCAATTTCGTCGATGCACTCGATGGTGATCAGGGTCGAGTCCATATCCATCACCAAGAGGCCGAAGTCGCCGATGTGTCGTCTTGCCGGCACCCAGCCGCAGTCGAGCGAATTTTCCTCGCAGAACGCGGCGGCCTCGACACGCGGACTGTCGTCGGCGACCACCAGTCGGAACGCGGTGAGCGAAACGGCTTCGATGGCCGTGGCGCTGGTCAGTTTGGCAAGCTGTTTGAGGCTAGGCGTGGGGACGTCGCGTCCCTGAACGATCAGATTCATGGGGTGTGCTATTTCAGTAGATTGAACAGGGTAATGACGTTCGTGGCACGCGCTTCGGCGGGCGAATTGGCGGCCCAGCGCAGGCGGTTCTCGCCTGCCAGCTTGATATCGCGCCGGCTCTGGATGAGTTGGATGATGCGGCCCGGGTCGATCGGTGGCTGTGGCACGAACTGCAGCAGGATGCTATCCGCGTTGGCGTCGACCTTCATGATGCCAAGGGGCTTGGCGGCCATCCGCAGGCGGTGGGTGTCGAGCAGCACGCGGGCGGGATCGGGCAACTGGCCGAAGCGGTCGACCAGCTCTTCCTGCAACTGGATCAACTCCTCCGTGTCATGCACGCTCGCCAGCCGCTTGTACAGGACCAGTCGCTCGTGGACGTCGGGACAGTAGTCCACCGGCAGCAGCGCGGGCAGGTGAAGGTTGATTTCCGACACCACGCCGAGCGGCTGGTTCATGTCGGGCTCCTGGCCCGCCTTCAGGCTCGCTACTGCGCCGGCCAGCATGTCGTTGTAGAGTGAGAAACCGACCTCGAGAATCTCTCCGCTCTGCTTCTCGCCCAGCACCTCGCCGGCACCACGGATTTCCAGATCCTGCATGGCGAGATGGAAGCCTGAGCCGAGTTCTTCCATCAATTGAATGGCTTCCAGGCGTTTCTTCGCCTGTGGTGTCAAGGTGCGGTCTTCCTCGACCAGCAGGTAGGCAAAAGCCTGGTGGTGGGAGCGGCCGACGCGGCCCCTGAGTTGATGCAATTGGGCGAGCCCGAACTTGTCGGCGCGGTTGATGAGGATGGTGTTGGCCGTGGGAATGTCGATGCCGGTTTCGATGATGGTGGTGCACAGCAGAATGTCGTAGCGTTGCTGGTAGAAGTCGCGAATCACCTGTTCCAGTTCGCGCTCGCCCATCTGGCCGTGGCCGACACGGATACGCGCTTCCGGCAGTAGTTTTTCCAGCCGTTCGCGCATGGCTTCGATGGTGCTGACCTCGTTGTGCAGGAAGTACACCTGGCCGCCGCGCTTCAGCTCGCGCAGCACTGCCTCGCGGATCAGGCCGGCGGAAAACGACTGCACGAAGGTCTTGATCGCCAGCCGCTTCTGCGGGGCCGTTGCAATGACCGAGAAATCGCGGATGCCTTCGAGCGACATCGCCAGCGTGCGCGGGATTGGCGTCGCAGTCAGGGTCAGCACGTCCACCTCGGCGCGTAGCGCTTTCAGCTGCTCCTTCTGCCGCACCCCGAAGCGGTGCTCCTCGTCCATGATGACCAGCCCCAGACGGGCGAACTTGACGTCTTTCTGGATCAGCCGGTGGGTACCGATGACGATGTCGAGCTTGCCGTCGGCGAGCGCTTGCAGCGCCTCGGCCTGTTCCTTGGGACTGCGGAAGCGCGACAGCTCGGCCAGCTTCACCGGCCAGGCGGAAAAACGGTCGGAAAAATTGTTGAAGTGTTGCTCGGCCAGCAAGGTCGTCGGCACCAGCACGGCCACCTGGTAGCCGCCCATCACGGCCATGAAGGCGGCGCGCAGCGCGACCTCGGTCTTGCCGAAACCGACATCGCCGCATACCAGCCGGTCCATCGGCTTGCCGGTTTGCATGTCGGCCATGACGGCAGCGATCGCCGCGGCCTGGTCGGGCGTCTCTTCGTAGCCGAAGCCTTCGACAAAAGCTTCGTAGTCGTGCGGCGAAAACTTGAACGCGTGGCCTTCGCGGGCGGCGCGCAGCGCATAGAGGTTCAGCAGCTCGGCGGCGGTGTCGCGCGCCGCCTGCATCGCGCGGCGGCGCGCTTTGTCCCACTGGTCCGTACCAAGCTTGTGCAGCGGCGCGGCACCCTCGCCGGCGCCGCTGTAGCGCGAAATCAGGTGCAGGTTGGCGACTGGGACGTAGAGTTTGTCGCCCTTGGCATATTCGAGCTGCAGGAACTCGGTGTCGCCGTCGCCGAGGTCCATGTTGATCAGGCCGAGGTACTGGCCGACGCCATATTGCGCATGCACCACCGGGTCGCCGGGCTTGAGTTCAGAGAGGTCGCGCAGCAGGTTGTCGATCTGCGTCGCGCGGGCTTCGCGTGCGCGCCGGGTCTTGGGCGGGATGGCGTAGAGCTCGGTCTCGGTGACGACAGCGAGCGCGCCGTCGGCGGTGACGAAGCCCTCGGCCAGTGGGCCGTAGGTCAGCAGGATGCGGTCGGATTTCGACTGGCACTCGGTCCACCCCTCGCACAAGGAGGCGTCGAGTCCGTGCTCGGCGAGGTATTCGTGCAGGGTCTCGCGGCGTCCGGCCGAGGGCGCGACGATCAGGGTCGTGCCCCGGAAGCCGTCGATGAAGCCCTGTAGCTTGGCGACAGGGTGGGCTTCGCGGCGATCGACTGAAATGGGCGGAACCGGATGGGCCAGGCCCTCACCAGCCTGTTCCACGTCGAGTCGTGTGTAGGCCTTGGCCAGGCTGAAGAACGCGTCGGTCGGCAGGAACAGTTCGGCGGGCGGCAGCAGCGGGCGATCCTTGTCGCCCGCCAACAGTCGATGGCGGCCCTGTGCATCGGCCCAGAACGCCTGGCCGGCGGGGTCGAGCGCACCGTGCGCCACGAACCGGGTGTGCCTTGGCAGATAGTCGAACAGCGTCGCGGTCTCGTCGAAGAACAGCGGCAGGTAGTACTCGATGCCGGCGGGCGCCAGGCCGTTGCTGACGTCTTTGTAGAGCTTGGATTTCGACGGATCGCCCTCGAAGCGCTCGCGGAAATTCTGGCGGAAACGCGTGATGCCGGCCTCGTCGAGCGGGAACTCGCGCGCCGGCAGCAGCCGCACTTCGTTGACCGGGTAGATGCTGCGCTGGGTGTCGACGTCGAACGCGCGCAGCGTCTCGATCTCGTTGTCGAACAGGTCGATGCGGTAGGGCAGCGCGCTGCCCATCGGGAAGAGGTCGATCAGCCCGCCGCGGATCGAGAACTCGCCCGGCGCGAACACCTGGTTCACGTGGGTGTAGCCGCCCAGCGCCATCTGCGCGCGAAAGGCCGGTTCGTCGAGCGTGTCCTTCTGTTTCAGGAAGAAGGTGTGGGCGGCGAGGAAAGCCGGCGGCGCCAGCCGGTACAAGGCGGTCGACAGTGCCACCACGGCGATGTCGAATTCGCCGCGCGAAATCTGGTACAGCGTGGCCAACCGTTCGGAAATCAGGTCCGGGTGCGGCGAGAAGGTGTCGTAGGGCAGCGTTTCCCAGTCAGGAAAGGCACATACCCGCAATGCCGGGTCGAACCAGCGCAGTTCCTCGGCCAACCGGTTGGCGTCCCACGCGCTCGCGCATACCACCACCAGCGGCGCGGCGCGGCGCGCCAGCTCGGCGAGATAGAGCGCATCGGCCGCGCCAGCCAAGCCGGGCTGGGTGCGAGACGAAAGTGCGGAAGGGGAAAACAGAAACGCCATGGAAAAAGTTTAGAATTATCCCGGAAATGGCAAGAGGATGCGTACAAAGGAATGCGCGATGACGGCTGTGGCCCCAAAGGGAGACAGAGTGGAGCACCGGTCATTCAAAACATCGTGCATGATTTTGGCATCGGTGTTCGACAGATAAGTGAATGTCCGTGCCATTACAACAACGGAATTTCGTGCTTGCGATTGGCTATTCGGCCTAACTCGGCACAATCGGAAAATAAGACTACTGGTGGCCGGCATACCTCTTGGCAGATTGCCAGCTTTGCTTCAATACCAGCGCAGCCGGGGGACTAGCGTATGAAATGTTTCGATTCCATGGCAAAGGGTTTGTGCCAGTTGGTGGCGGCAGGCTTGATGATTTTTGCGTTGCCAGCAGAGGCGAGATTGATGGACGTCATACCTGGTTTGGATGCAAGTGTCGAAAGCGCGCTTCCCGCACCCGCACCCCCCGGTGAGACTGAACAATGGTTGCAGCGTGCATCCATGGGCGATCCGTTTGCGCAATGGGTTGTAGCGCAGCGGCTTTTGGATGAGGAGCCCAACAACAGACAGGAAGCCTTGTCGATGCTCAAGCACTCTGCAGACGGGGGGTATTCTCAAGCTGAGTTGGATTGGGGGCGAATACTGCTTCATGGTTGGTTCGAGACGACCATTGATGTGCCGCAAGGGGTGAACTGGATCGAACGTGCCGAGCGAAGTGGCAAGGCAGAAGCTGCATATGTCTTGGCTGAGGCGTACTGGAACGGTTGGGCCGGTGCTGCTGATCGAACAAAAAGTGTTTATTGGCTGAAACGTGCGGCCGAGAAAGGCTGGGCACAGGCGCGCGAAGTGCTCGGACTCATGTTGCGTGATGGTATTGAAGTACATCAGGATGCACGCGAAGCGGCGCATTGGTTGCAACTTGCAGCGGTCCAGGGCCGGCCCGATGCGAAATTTGCGTTGGCTACTATGTTTAGCGAAGGTCAGGGAGTGGAGCATGACGATGGGCATGCGCTCCAACTGTATCGTGAACTCGCGAAGGCCGGCTATCTGCCGGCCGAGCAAAAGCTCGCTTCGATGGTTGCCGAAGGGCGAGGCGCGGCAACCGATACCGCGCCGCTCCGGGCGTTTCTTGAAAAAGCCGCACAAGCAGGGTATGCCGATGCCGCTTACGAGTTGGGCAATGGCTTGATCGATGGACGCTTTGGCAATCCCGAACGTACAGCCGGGTTGCGCTGGCTGGAACGTGCCGCGGAACTCGATCATCCCCTCGCACAATATCAATTGGCTTGGCAGGGGCTTGCCGCAGAGAAACGTGTGCAGTGGCTGGAGCGTGCGGCGCGTCTGGGCTATACACCGGCGGAATTCGCTCTGGGCATGGCCTATGCCTATGGGTACGGTGTGGCGGCGGATGACAAGACTGCAGTGGATTGGTATCGGTTGGCGGCAGAAAAGGGCTATGTCGAGGCGCAATCAAGCCTGGCCTGGCGCTATTTTCAGGGAGTGACGCTGCCGCAGGATGAAACATTGGGGATAGTCTGGTCCCGCAAGGCGGCAGAACAGGGTGATGAGCTTTCGATGAAGAATCTGGCCGCCCGATTGTTGGTGCATCCGGATGGTGCCAGCCGAGACGAGACACTGACTTGGATGAAAAGGCTCGCCGAAGCGGGACACTCGCAGTATCAATATTATTTGGGCAACGTATACAGCGGCCAGTTTCCTCAGTTCGGGGTACGCCTTCTGAACTATGGCGAAGCGCTGAGCTGGTGGAGAAAAGCCGCTGCACAGGGCAATGGCGCCGCCGAGGTGAGCCTGGGAAATGCCTACATGCAAGGCTGGGGTGTGCCGGTGGATGTCTGGCGAGCGATTCCCTGGTATGAACGCGCCGCCGAACGCGGCGACGCCGCAGGCGATCTCAACCTTGCCCGTATTTACGAAACGGGGCGCGGCATGCTCCATGACCCTGAAAAGGCGCGCCAGTATCGCGAGCGTGCCACCCAGAATGGTAACGCGTTGGCAAAACAGTTGGCGGCGCAACAGGAGAATCCCGCGTACCGATGGATGAGCGCACAAGGGCAATACGAATGGCCGAGGGTGCGAGCGGAGGCCAAGAATGGCAATCTGGAAGCGCAAAAACTTCTCGGGACCGCTTACTTGCAAGGCAATCTGGGTTTGCCGCAAAGCCTGCCCAACGCATACCACTGGTTTGTCAGAGCCGCAGAGCAGGGGGATGCTGACTCGATGAACAATGTGGGCTATACGCTTTACCAGGGCTATCTGGGCAAGTCCGATTTGGCCGGCGCGAAAAGCTGGTTTGAAAAGGCGGCCCATGGCGGCAACAGCAATGCGATGCTCTCCTTGGCGCGAATGTATGAGCAGGGTGAAGTCGGGAAGCGCGATGCCAAAAAAGCGCTGGGCTGGCTGATGAAGGCGGCCGCGGCGAACAACCGCCAGGCGATCGAACGGCTGGTAAACGTGTATCGCAACGGTGAGTTGGATCAGAAGGCCGATCCCAAGCGTGTCGCTTATTGGGAGGCGCGCGCGCTGTCTGCAACTCCGAAGGATAAACCATGAAACAAGTGTGCATCGCAGCCGGTTGGGCTGCTTTTCTGGCACCACTATCCGTCTTGGCCGACGTTGCACCGGTACATGCCGCCGCGCAGAAGGAGATGCTGCAATTTCGTCAAGCAGCCGAACAAGGCGCAAGTTTTTTACTTTATGACATTGGCTGGAATTATGAGTTGGGACGGGGCGTCAAGGCTGACCAGCAGGAAGCGCTGCGTTGGTATCAACGTGGTGCTGAAGCAGGTGAATCACGTGCCCAATACCGGCTGGGGCGGTATTACCAGAATGGTGGCGACGTTCTGCCACGCGATCTTAAACGGGCATATGACTGGTACCTGCGCGCAGCGGAGCAGGGTCATCCCGGCGCGCAGTACGCTCTGTCATTGATGCTGGCTGGCGGACAGGGTGTGCTTCAGGACGATGCCGCCGCTTATCACTGGATCGAACGCGCAGCGGCGAGCGGTAGTCCCGAAGCACTGTATCGGCAGGGCTTCCACTTGCTTACGGGGCGTGGCGTGGCGAGAAATGCCGAGCATGCGCGGCAGGTGTGCAGGCAGGCAGCGGTAAAAGGCCTTGATAGTGCGCAGTTTGATCTTGCCCAGTTTTATTTGCGTGGTGACGGTGTGCCGCGTGACGTGTCTATCGCAATACCTTGGTTGGAACGTGCCGCCAACCAGGCGCATGTCGGGGCCGCGCTGGCGCTGGGGATGATTTATCTGCAAGGGCAGGGTGTGGCACGGGATGATAAACAGGCTGCGGTATGGATCGAGCGTGCTGCGCAATTATCGAGTGCGGATGCGCAGTACCGGTTGGCACGCATGCTCTATACGGGGGTCGGCGTGGAAAAAAATGAAACGCAGGCCAGTCGCTGGTTGACACGGGCTGCGGAGCAAGGTCAGTTTGATGCCATGCTTGAGTTGGCTATACGCTATGCAGGTGGAATCGGGGTGCCCCAGAATGCAGCGCGTTCGCTTGAATTGTATGAGCGAGTAGCTGAACGAGGGCATCTCGATACACAAAAGCTATTGGCCTACCGCTACCAAACAGGAGATAGGGTGCGGCAGGATTCTGCGCGAGCGGCCTACTGGCTTGAGAAAGCAGCCCTGCAAGGCGATGCCTGGGCGAATTACCAACTCGGTATCGCCTACCTTTCAGGCAACGGTTTACCCCAAAACGATTTGCTTGCAATGCAACACCTCCACGCAGCGGCTGAACAGGGCGAAGCGCTAGCACAGTGGTTGTATGGAAGTACCCTTGCCGACAATGCGGACTCCTTGGAGGAAACGCGTGATGCAGTCGTCTGGTTGAGGCGTTCGCTTGCGCAAGGCCTAAGCTACGCACAGGCAACAGTTGAAATGGTTTGTACACGTAGTCCGCTGGCATGTCAGGCACCCTAGAAAAATCTACGAAGCTTGCCTGCCAATATGAGCAATTAAGCGTCATGCGGCGAACTCCGTGTATGTAAGGTGAGACCGGCGAGGGCGGGTATAATGGCCGGCTTTCCCGTTTTTAGCCCCGAATACCATGAGCCTCGATCGCGTCAGCTCCGGCCGCAATCTGCCGGACGACTTCAATGTCATCATCGAAATCCCCGCCCACGGCGAGCCGATCAAATACGAAGTGGACAAGGAGTCCGGCGCGATGTTCGTCGACCGCTTCATGTCGACCGCCATGCACTACCCGTGCAACTACGGCTATATTCCCCACACGCTGTCGGAAGACGGCGATCCGGTCGACGTGCTGGTGGTGACCCCGATCCCGCTGATCACCGGCGTGGTCGTGCGCTGCCGCCCGATTGGCATGCTGAAGATGACCGACGAGGCCGGCGTCGACGCCAAGTTGCTGGCAGTGCCGGTCGACAAACTGTGCGGCCTGTACAAGGGCGTCAACAAGCCCGAAGACCTGCAGCCGTTGCTGCTGAAGCAGATTTCTCACTTCTTCGAGCACTACAAGGACCTCGAGGACGGAAAATGGGTCAAGGTCGAAGGTTGGGTCGGCATCGATGACGCCCGCGCCGAAATCCTCGCCGGCGTGGAACGCTACCGCAACGCGGCGGACAAGCCCGCTTTCTGATGAAGGTCTGTATCCTTTCCGACTCGCACGACAACCGGCGCCTGCTGGGTGCTGCTGTCGAGCATGCCAAGGCGCACGGAGCGGAAGCAGTGCTGCATTGCGGCGACGTGGTCGCGCCGACCACGCTGCGCGTGCTGCAGAAATACGAGCTGCCGGTGCACGTCATCCACGGCAACAATACCGGCGATCTCTACAACATGACGCGGCTGGCGGCCGAACCCAACAGCGTCATCCGCTATCACGGCCAGGACGCGGCCTTCACCCTGGCCGACCGCAACCTCTTCCTGGTGCATTATCCGCATTACGCGCAGGCGCTCGCCTGCACCGGGGACTACGACCTGGTGTGCTGCGGCCATGACCACAAGTCCAGTATTTCCCAGGTCGCCACCGTCAAGGGGGGGCACACCTGGCTGATCAATCCAGGTACCGTCGGCGGCGTTGGCGCGCCGCCGACCTATATCATGGCCGACCTGGTCACCATGCAGTTCGAGATCGTCACGATCGAAGCCGCGCCGGCTTCCGTGTTGCCGCCCGTCACGCCGCATGTCTAGACAGCCTGCCTGAGGCCTTGCTGCCAGATTGTTGTCGGGGATTTCGGTTGACGGCAAGCCTGGTCAGGTTGCCCAGAGTTCGTCCAGATTCGTGATTCCCCACTTGGCCGCGTCTTCACGGCTGACAATCTTTTCCGTGATGGATGGGCGGGAAAGGTCGACCAATTCCGGCACGATGTAGGTTTGCGACTTGGTCGAGAAGAATACCTTGACGCGTGGTGCCAGCAGCGACTTTTCCGATTGCTCGACCACGACGGCCAGACGGCCTGACGCGAGTTTGACCAGCGAGCCGACCGGATAGATGCCGATGCTTTTGATGAAGGCCTGAAAGACGTGCTCGTCGAAGTGTCCCTTGCTCCACTCGGTCATTTTCCGGATGGATTCAGCCGGATCCCAGCCCGCCTTATAGGGACGATTGGAGGTGATGGCATCGTACACATCGCACACGGCGCCCATCTTGGCGAAGAGGCTGATTTCGTCGCTTGAGAGCCGGTCAGGGTAACCGCTGCCGTCGATTTTCTCATGATGGTGCAGGCACACATCGAGCACGATGTCGCTGGCGGTGTTGCCCTCGATCAGCAGGCGGTGACCTTCGACCGGGTGGCTCTTGATGATGCGGAATTCGTCGTCGGTCAGCCTACCCGGCTTGTTAAGCACCTCCATCGGCATCAGGGCCTTGCCCAGATCGTGCATCAGGCCGGCCATGCCGGCTTCACGTACGCTCGTTTCGTCCAGATCCAGTTGGCGCGCCAGCGACACCATCAGCGCGCAAACCGCAACGGAATGCATGTACGTGTAGTCGTCGGCGGTCTTGAGTCGCGCCAGGCTGATCAGTGCGCCAGGGTTGCGTATCACGGACGAGGAAATTTCTTCGACCAGTTCGCCGGCATCCTCGGCACTGATGGCTTTTCCCATGCGGACTTCCCGGAACATGGAGACAACCGCCTTCTTGGCCTTGGCGCAAATCATGGCCGCACGCTGCAGCTCCTCGCTCATCGATGCCGGTTTGAGCGCATCGATTCCGGGCGCAATCTCGGTATGCATCAGTACAGCGGTAACGGATGGCCCGGGTTCTTCCTTGGCCGAGGGTATGTCGAGGCCTTTGGCGACATCGATCCAGACCTCGGTGATGCCGCTATCGCAGATGCGGCGGATGTCCTCGGTGTCGGTCAAGGTGAACTTGCTGCGCCAGAATGGATGTTCCATCCATGAGCCACATAGCCCGTGGAGATGCATGCCCAGTTGCAGATCTCGGGCTTTGATTTTCTTGAGCACGGCGTTTATTCGATCAATCTATTTAATGCCCATTCTAGGTCAAAATAGTGTTTTGTATGGGGCACGTGCCTCGTTCCTGCCCGTTTCAGCACAATTTAATCGGTGCTTGATCTGACCGAGCCTGACTCGTGGTAGCGCTATTGCCTGACACTAGCGATGGCGGGCCGTGCCTGATTGGCAATAGTCAGGCAAGGGGAGCTTTTGTGCCTCCGGTCTTTCAATCGGCCAATACCGGCCACCGGATACAGCGGGGCAATCTCGAGCGAGGCCAGCCCTGATCACCGCTGCGGCAATATCCTGCCCGGCTACATAACAAATCCCGACTTCGAACATTTGAAATTGAGTTCCATCAAGCGTGCAATGCACCGGCTCGCCTTCTGCATATTGTTCCAGAAAAGCGGTTGCTTCATTTCCGCCGGACTGGTGGCTTTCCGGCGCAGCAATACCCAGTAAGCGCACCTTGATCGTTCCATGATCGGTGGCGACGTGAATCGTATCGCCGTCCACGACATGGGCCGTGCCGGCTATTTCAGATTGTGCGAAGGCTGGAAGTGTGGCCAGAAGGCAGAGCAGACCAATTTTTTTCATCGTGAACTCCCGCGTATTCTGGGAATCATAATTCTACTGCCTCAGCACATGCGAAACAGGGTGCCGGATTGGAGGCAGCTTTTCTTGTTTGAACGGAACGGTGAAAACAAGATCACTGTGTCTTTATTTGATATATATTAGGCACGATCTGATGCAGGCGTAAGCCCAAGTCAGCCCCAAGGCGAACCGGTCATGTCGTCACACGGTATGCCGGTGAGTCGTCTATTAACCGCCAGCAAAAGGAAGCCAGCAATGAAAGAAGAATTGAAGCCTACACGTCGTCAATTCCTGAAGGTCAGCGGCGCAGCGCTCGCCATGATTCCCGTGATTGCCGTATCGGGAAAGGCAATGGCCGCAACCAATGCCGCAATGCGTACTGCGATGAAATACCAGGACAAGCCAAACGGTGACAAGCACTGCGCAACCTGCATGCACTTCGTTGCGGGTAAAACACCGAAGGCGCTTGGCGGTTGCAAGATTTTCCCCGGAGACACCGAAATCTCTCCGCAGGGTTATTGCGTGGCGTGGGCTGCTGCCAAGTAGTTATCAGTAATCCATGAATGATTCGCGCATCTGAGCGGAGGTAGGCATGGATGCGCACATGAGGCGGTGATTCGTTCACCGGCTGGTCAGCTTTACGCCGAAAACACGATCTACAGTTGAAATGAAAAGGCCGACTCCATTTGGAATCGGCCTTTTTTATGATGGTGCGCCCGAAGAGATTCGAACTCCTGACCCCTTGGTTCGTAGCCAAGTACTCTATCCAGCTGAGCTACGGGCGCTTTGAAGGTTGCGCATTATACGCAGTTTTGGAGATATTGGACAGATGAAATCTGTCTGCAATCTGAATTTGGCGGAGACGGAGGGATTCGAACCCTCGATGCAGGTTTAAGCCCGCATGCTCCCTTAGCAGGGGAGTACCTTCAACCACTCGGCCACGTCTCCGAACCGCCGCGCATTGTAGCGGAATGCGCGGCGGAAAGCCACCTCAGGCGGGGGCCTTGTCGAGTTCGAAGGCCTGGTGCAGGGCGCGCACCGCGAGTTCCATGTATTTGTCCTCGACTACCACCGAGATCTTGATTTCCGAAGTGGAGATCATCTGCAGGTTGATGTTTTCCTTCGACAGGGTTTCGAACATCTTGCGCGCGATGCCGACGTGCGAGCGCATGCCAACGCCGACGATGGAGACCTTGGCGATCTTGTCGTCGCCGGTGACTTCGCGTGCGCCGATGGCGGCAGCGTTGGCCTTGACGATGTCCATGGCCTTGGCGAAGTCGTTGCGGTGCACGGTGAAGGTGAAGTCGGTGGTGTTCGCGTGGCCAACGTTCTGCACGATCATGTCGACGTCGATGTTGGCGTCGGCCACCGGACCGAGAATCTGGTAGGCGATGCCGGGCTGGTCGGGCACACCGACCACGGTGATTTTGGCTTCGTCGCGGTTGAATGCGATACCGGAGATGATGGCCTGTTCCATGTTGTCGTTTTCCTCGAAGGTGATGAGCGTGCCGTCGCCCTCGTCCTGAAAGCTGGACAGCACACGAAGTTTGACTTTGTATTTGCCGGCGAACTCGACCGAGCGGATCTGCAGCACCTTGGAACCGAGACTCGCCATTTCGAGCATTTCCTCGAAGGTGACGGTCTTCAGGCGGCGTGCCTCGGGCACGATGCGCGGGTCGGTGGTGTAGACGCCGTCGACGTCGGTGTAGATCTGGCACTCGTCGGCCTTGAGTGCGGCAGCCAGCGCGACGCCGGTGGTGTCGGAACCGCCGCGGCCCAGGGTGGTGATGTTGCCGTCGGCATCGACACCCTGGAATCCGGCGACCACGACCACATGGCCCGAATCCAGGTCGCGCCGCATGTTGGCTTCGTCGATGCTGAGGATGCGCGCCTTGGTGAAGGCGTTGTCGGTGAGGATGCGCACCTGCGCGCCGGTATAGCTCTTGGCTTTCAGGCCAAGGTCTTTCAGCGCCATGGCGAGCAGGGCAATGGTGACCTGCTCGCCGGTGGACACCAGCATGTCGAGTTCGCGCGGGTCGGGTTGCGCCTGAATGCCTTTCGCCAGCGCGATCAGCCGGTTGGTCTCGCCCGACATGGCCGAGAGTACGACCACCACCTGGTGGCCGAGCATTTTGAATTTGGCGACACGTTCCGCTACGGCGCGGATGCGTTCGACGTTGGCGACCGAGGTGCCGCCGTATTTTTGTACGATGAGTGCCATGTTAGGGCCAGGGGTTGAGGGCTAGATAAAGGCGGGATTTTAATGGATTACCGCGTAAACAGGGCAATCGACTCCACATGTGCGGTATGCGGGAACATGTTGGCGACGCCGGCGGCTTCGAGCCGGTAACCCTTGACGTGTACCAGCACCTCGGCGTCACGTGCCAGCGTGGCGGGGTCACACGAGACATAGACGATGCGCTGTGGCCCGCGGCCGTCGGGCAGCGATTTGACGACCTCGATGGCGCCGGAACGGGGCGGATCGATCAGCAGCTTGTCGAAGTGCCCCAGGGCAGCGAATTTCTCGGATGTCATCTCGAACAGGTTGTCGACCACGAAGTGGGCGTTGGGGAGCGCGTTATGCAGGGCATTCGCACGTGCACGGGCGACGAGTTCCGTGCTGCCTTCGATGCCGAGTACATCGGCCCCGCTTCGGGCGATGGGCAGGGTGAAGTTGCCCAGGCCGCAGAACAGGTCGGCAATGCGTTCGCCCGGTTGCGGGTCGAGCAGGCGCAGCGCGCGGCTGACCAACGCGCGGTTGATGGCGGTGTTGACCTGGGTGAAATCGGTGGGTCTGAACGGCATCGTCAGGCCGAATTCGGGCAGGCTGTAGCTGAGTTCGGGCGCGATGTCGGGCCAGAACGGGCGCACGGTGTCGGGGCCTTTTGCCTGCTCCCAGATATGTACGCGATGCCGGTCGGCAAATGCTCGTACCTGGGTGGCGTCCTCGTCGGTCCAGGGTTCGAGCAGGCGAAATACCAGCACAGTAATATGTTCGCCGACGGCGATCTCGATCTGCGGGATGCGATCGGCGTTCGACAGTTGCACGATCAGCTCGCGCAGCGGCTGGATCAGTGCCGAGACGTCGGGCGTCAGCACCTCGCAACTCGCCATGTCGGCAATGAAGCTGGAGCGTTTCTCGTGGAAACCGACCAGCACGCCGCCTTTCTTGTTGACCAGGCGGACAGACAGCCGCGCGCGGTGGCGATAGCCCCAGGTCGGCCCGTGCAGGGCGCGCAGCACGATATCGGGGCTGACCTTGCCGATGCGGGCGAGGTTCTCTTCCAGCACGCGCTGCTTGGCGGCTACCTGGGCGCTGGCTTCCAGATGCTGCATCGAGCAGCCGCCGCAGCGGCCGAAGTATTTGCAGCGTGGTTCCGCGCGTTGGGCGCTGGCCTTGAGGATAGCGACCGCGTTGGCCGAGTTGTATTTGGCGTGCTTGCGGTAGACCGCGATGTCCGCGCGTTCGCCCGCCAGCGCGCCGTCGACGAAGGTGACCTTGCCGTCGACGCGTGCAACGCCATGGCCCTCATGGTCGAGGGAGAGGATGTCGACCGTCTGGTTCATGCCCAGGCCGCCAGGAATTCCTGCCAGTGCGGGGCGGGGTGGGCCTGGACTGTATTTCGCGCGAGCTCGATCTCGGCTGCGTAGGTCGAGTCGGTCAGCGTCCCGCGCATTTTCTGGAAGCGCAGGTAGACCAGCCAAGTGTTCATGACGTCGGTTTCGCAGTAGTTGCGGATGGCATCGATTTCACCGTTCTGGAAGGCTTCCAGCACTTTCGATCCGTCCATCCCCAGCTTGCCGGGAAAGCCGCACAGCTTGGCCATCTGGTCGAGCGGCGCGTTGGCGCGGGGCTGGTACATCGCCAGCACGTCCATGAGATCGAGATGGCGGGTGTGGTAGCGCCCCAGGTAGCTGTTCCATTTGAATTCCTTGTCGTCGTCGCCCCAGTCCCAGTAGCGCGCCGCGGCCACGCCATGGATTAGCGCGCGGTAATGCAGCACCGGCAGGTCGAATCCGCCGCCGTTCCATGACACCAGTTGCGGGGTATAGCGCTCGATGCCGTCGTAAAAACGCTGGATCAGCTCGGCCTCGCTGCTGTCCGGCTCGCCCAACGACCAGACCTTGAGCTGATCGCCGCTGCGCAGCACGCAGGAGATCGCGACGATGCGATGCAGGTGATGCGGCATGAAGTCGCTGCCTGTCTTCTGGCGGCGGGCGAGCAGGGCCATTTCGGCAAGCTCGGCCTGCGGCAGCGTTGCTTCGTCTATGCCGTTGACGGCGGCGAACCCGGCGAGGTCGGGGATCGTTTCAATGTCGAAAACCAGGGTGGGGTGCATGGCGCGAGCGGCAAACAAAAACCGCCATTTTACGCTGTCAATGCAGGGCGGCGTCGAGTTCGGATGCGGCGATCAAGGCGTCCAGATAGGCCACGGAAATCTGGTGCAGCGGAATATCCAGTTGCTGCGCATACGAGGCCAATGTCTCGACGTCGTTGTTCTCGCAGGCATAGGTCAATTGCAGCATGGCCCCTTCGGGCGAAGGGTGCGCGCTCAGTGCGCGTGCGCTGGTTGCCGACAGGCCCAGCTTGCGGATGAGCGTTTCCACCGGCAGCGACAGCGCAAGGGGAGCGGTCGACAGCAGGCCGATTTCGAATGCGGCGGCAGCGCTCTCGGCCGGTGCGCCCAGGCGGGTGATCTTTCCCATGAACAGCGCGCGTGTCAGCGCGGTGATGGCATAGTGACGCGAGGATTCGGTGGGCTGCCTGCCAGCCAGCGCCAATAGGGCTGCCACGCGGCCGGCGCGTTGCGAGCCCAGCATGATGAGCGCATGGGCCGTCGATTCGGCCGGCCGGCTCAAGCCGCCGGCCTGGGAGTTGGCAATGGCAAGCAGGCGTGGCGCCATGTCGGGGTTGAGGCGGAAGAATTGCACCAGCGTTTCAACCGATTCGCGCAGGGCGATGGCCAGCAGATCCAGCTGGACGGCCTGTTCATGGCTGATTTCGGCGGGCTGGGTATCGCCGGAAAAGAAGCTGCCCCGAAACCAGGTGTTGCCGGGCCAGCGAGCCTGGGCGTGGGCATGCCGCACGCCATCCACGATCAGGCGTGCGGCAACGGCCGGCGGCGTGTCGTCGGCATTGCAAGCAAGGTAGCGCCAGGCGGACAGGCTGTCCTGCACGACCGCATCCAGGGGGTTGAGTGTGGGACAGAACGTCAACCCCGCATCCTGCAGGGCCAGGGCGCGCGCCAGGTGCTGCTCGTTGTCGAGGCTCACGCACCAGATCAGCTGGCGGTGGTTGAGTTGCTGCGGCACTTCGCTGAACAGCATGCCTGTGCTGATTCGTACCAGCAGGGGCAGTTCCCCGGTCAGGCCGTCCTGAGTCAGGGAATACAAGCCGGTCAGCAACATGTCCTCTTCCATTTGCCGGAGTTCGGGGGGCGCATCGGCGCCGGCGGCCCGGCCGCGCAGGACCAACTGATGCGCAACCAGACTGGAGGCGACGTCGAACAGCGGATCGAACGAGAGGAAACGCGCCCGCAATACTTCCTCGCGAACCGGGTCGCTGCTTGCTATGCCGAGCATCTGCGTCACCACCACGGGCTGTTCGGATTCGCTGGTATTGATGCCGCCGCCGACGATGCGCGATGGAGTGGGGTCGTCTGAGATCATGTCGCTCACTGCGGAATTCGTTCGTTCATTCTAGCGCCGGGAAGCATTTTTCGCGTGCTTGCGTCATCATGGACTCTTGTGGAAAGACCTGGACGAGGACCCTATGATGAAGGAAATACTGCGTAACACGATAATCGCCGGCCTGATGCTTGCATCACAGACCGGTTGGGCTGCGCCGCGCGATGAGATCGTCAGCACCGCATCCGACCAGTCAGGCGTGGCGGTCACGATCTACAACGACAACCTGGCGCTGGTGAAGGATATGCGGCGGGTCAGGCTGGGACGCGATTTCAATCAGCTGGCGTGGCGCGAAGTGTCGGCGCAGATGCGCCCGGAAACCGCGCAGCTGCGCAATCTGTCGAATCCGACCGGATTCCGGCTACAGGAACAGAATTTCGATTTCGATCTATTGACCCCGCAAAAGCTGCTCGAGAAATATGTCGGACGCGAGGTCAGCGTCATCCGCATGCATGCGGGCACCGACGTGGAAACCCGCGAAACCGCGACCGTCCTGTCGACCAACAACGGCGTGGTGCTCAAGTTTGCCGATGGCCGCATCGAAACCGGCGTACCGGGACGGCTGGCGTTCCCCGGCGTGCCCGACACGCTGCGCGATACGCCTACCCTGGTCATCTCGCTGCTCAACCCGTCTGCGGGCTTGCAGAACCTGGAGTTGTCCTATCTGACCTCCGGTTTGGCATGGCGTGCGGACTACGTGGCCGAACTGAATGCCGATGACGACCGGCTCGACCTGAACGGCTGGGTGACGCTGACCAACCAGAGCGGGGCGGCCTATTCGAATGCCAAGCTGCAGCTGGTGGCAGGCGACCTCAACCGGGTACGCGAGGCGCAGCCGATGTCGCGTGCGACGATGGCCATGGCGGCGAAAGTGGCCGACGCTGCCGACATGCAGCAGGAATCGCTGTTCGAATACCATCTCTACACGCTGCAGCGCCCCACCACGCTGGCGGAGAACCAGACCAAGCAGGTTGCACTGATGGCGGCGAGCCGGGTGCCGGTGAGAAAGAAATTCCTGCTCGAGGGTGCGAATTACTACTACTCGGGGCAGGTCGGCGAAATCGGCCAGAAGATCAAGGTCGGTGTGTTCGTCGAATTCGACAACAAGGGCGAAGGCCTCGGGGTGCCCTTGCCCAAGGGCGTGATCCGCGTCTACAAGCGGGACGGGCAGGGCAACGCGCAATTCGTCGGCGAGGATCGCATCGACCATACGCCGAAGAACGAGACCGTGCGCCTGAAGCTGGGCGAGGCGTTTGATATTACCGCGGACAGGAAACAGACCGCCTTCCAGAAACTGGCGGGTAGTGGCCGCTTCAACTATGTATTCGAGTCGGCCTATGAAGTCGTGTTGAAAAACGCCAAGCCGGAAGCGGTGACTGTCACCGTGCGCGAGCCGATGCCGGGCGACTGGACGATGGTGAGCGAGTCGCAGCCGCATACCAAGGCGGCATCCGGCACGGCAGAATGGAAAGTGAAGGTCCCTGCGGAAGGCAAGGCGACATTGACCTACCGCGTGCGAGTCAGGTACTGAGCCCGCGCCGCCGGCGAATGTCGGCGATCAGCCCCTGGGTGGAACCGTCGTGTTCTCCGATCACGCGAACCGAACTCAGCGCGGCGCGGATCGGCGGCGCCAGTTGCTTGCCGAGCTCGACGCCCCACTGGTCGAAGCTGTTGATCTGCCAGATCACGCCCTGCACGAAGACCTTGTGTTCGTAGAGGGCGATCAGCATGCCCAGCGTGTGCGGATCGAGCTTCTGGTAGAGCAGGGTGTTGCTGGGGCGATTGCCGGGGAAGACCTTGTGTGGTGCGAGTGCTTTCGCGTCCTCCCGGCTCATGCCCTGGGCGATCAGTTCGGCCTCGATCACCGCGCGTGACTTGCCTTTCAGCAAGGCTTCGGTCTGCGCCAGGCAATTGGCCAGCAGCCATTCGTGCTGGTCGGCCAGGGGCGTGGAATTGACCGCCGCCACCAGGAAATCGGTGGGAATCAGGCGCGTGCCCTGATGGACCAGTTCGAAGAACGCATGCTGGCCGTTGGTGCCGGGCGCGCCCCAGACGATGGGGCCGGTGTTGTAGTTGACCAGCTTGTTGGTGCGGTTGACGTTCTTCCCGTTCGATTCCATGTCGAGTTGCTGCAGGAACGGCACCAGTAGGCGCAGCCGCTGGTCGTAGGGGAAGATGCCGTAGGTGTCGGTGCCCCAGAAGTTGGCATACCAGATGCCGAGCATGCCGAGGATCACCGGCATGTTGGCCTCCAGTGGTGCTTCCTTGAAGTGGATGTCCATCGCATGGGCACCTGCCAGCAGTGCCTGGAAGTTGCCCCAGCCGATCTGCAACGCGATCGACAGGCCGATCGCCGACCACAGTGAATAGCGGCCGCCGACCCAGTCCCAGAAGATGAACATGTTGTCAGGGTCGATGCCGAAGGCCTCGACCGCCTGGGCGTTGGTCGACAGGGCCACGAAATGCCGTGCCACCGCAGCTGGCGCGCGTAGCGCAGCCAGCAGCCAGGCCTTGGCAGAATTGGCGTTGGCCAGGGTTTCCAGTGTGGTGAAGGTTTTCGAGGCGACGATGAACAGCGTGGTTTCGGGATCGAGCTGCTTCAGCGTGCCGGCCAGGTGTGCGGGATCGAGGTTGGAGACGAAATGCACCCGCACGTTTTCCACCGCGTAATGATCGAGCGCATGACACACCATGGCCGGTCCCAGGTCCGAGCCGCCGATGCCGATGTTCACCACGTCGCGGATGGGCTTGCCGGTATGGCCGCGCCAGCTGCCATTGTGGATCGATTCGACGAAACGCTGCATGCGGTTCAGCACTTTGGCGACTTCGCGTTCGACGTCCACGCCTTCCACCACCAGCGGCGGACGGACCGGCGCACGCAGCGCCGTGTGCAGGACGGCACGCTGTTCGGTGAAGTTGATGCGCTCGCCGCTGAACATCGCGGTGCGCATGGCCTCCAGGTCGGACTCGCGTGCGAGTTGCATCAGCAGGCCCAGGGTGTCGGGCGTGACGCGGTTTTTCGAATAGTCGAGCAGCAGGTTCCCGCAGCGTAGCGAGAGCTGGTCGAAGCGGCCGGCGTCCTCGCGGAATGCGGCGCGCATGTCGAAGGTGCGCATGGCCTTGAAGTGCTGTTCCAGGTCCTTCCAGGCGGGCAGATGTTTGAGCGGTTTCATGGGCGTGCGGTGTGTGGGGTGGACTTCGAAGGTATCATATGCGTGCGGCGCGTTCGTTCGTCAGACACAGGCGTGGCGCTTTATTCGATGAAGATGGATGAGACAGCATGGTCACCGTGACACACAACAAACTCGTATACATTACCTATTCCATCCTGGATTCGCGCGGCATGGTCGTCGAGCAGCATGATATTCCAGTGGGCTATGTGCAGGGCGCCAACAGCGGCATCCTACCGGCGATCGAATCGGCGGTGGCCGGACACAAGATAGGCGACCGCGTCGAGATCGCCTTGTCACCCGAAGAGGGGTACGGGCTGCGCGACGAGAGCCTGGTGTTCGTGGACGACATCGAGAACGTGCCGCCGGAATTCCGGCGTATCGGGGCGGAAGTCATGTTCGAGAACGAGTCGGGCGAAACCAAGGTTTTTTACGTGACCGCGATCGAGGACGGCAAGCTCACGCTGGACGGCAACCCTTCGCTGGCCGGTCAGAGCGTGACCTGCCTGGTGAACGTGATGGATATTCGTGAGGCCACGCCGGAGGAAATCCGCAACGGGCGGTCGCTCGACGTGCAGACCGGAACGGTGCATTAGGCCGGGACCGATTCGCCGACGTAAAAAAGCCGGGAGGTTCCCCGGCTTTTTTGTTGCGGCGTACTCGCTTACTTGGCAGGGCAGGCCTTGTCGCCCGGGATTTTGCCCGGCAGACGCAGGAAGGCCTCGAACGGACCCATCACGCCCATCGCTTCCATTTTCGGGCCAGTGAACTTGAGACGGCCAAACATCATGGCTTTCATCGGGCCATATTCACCCGCGCCCATTTCGTCCCAGCGATCGGTGGTGGCATGCATCGTGTAGTCGACTGCATAGTCCATCTGGTGGTTCTGGACCGCGCCGCCATAGACGCACATGGCCTTGCCATCCTTGGCGGCGATCTTCAGCTCGGTCTGCGTCGCTTCGCCGCAGTCCGTGCGATACAGATGAATGATCTTGTAGCCGCGGCCTTTGTCGTTCTTGATCCATTTTTCGCCTAGGCCATCCGTCAGGGTGGCATCCTTGTTCCAGGCGTCGCAAGCCTGGGCGGTCCATTCAACGGACATCATGGCGGGTGCAGCGTGAGCTGCAGTGGCGAATATGGCCAGGGCAGCCAGCGCGATCGTAGTGTATTTCATGGGTAACTCCTCCTTTTAATTAAATGTCCTGGTTGTAGCTTGGTTTTTATTTACGAAGAAAAACTCTTCGAGCGAGCACGGTAATCATCATGCGTAGGCTTGTCAATGCGATAGCAGTTTTTTTACGAATTCGTACGGGCCGGCGCCGTGCAGGGCGACCAGCACACCGATGGCACCCGGGCCGGCGGCCCATGAGAAGTTGAAGCCAGTGCTCCGATTCAGATCATTCCCGCGATGAGGAAGCGCGTGATGCCGGGAAAGCCCGGAAGGGCATGGAAGAACATTTATATTCTTAAGTCTTTATATGTTTATTTAGTCGTCAAATCACGGCTGGGCCAAGCTTTCCTCGACCAGTCGGATGCGGCGGGCGAGTTGTGCCGACTCCGCGGTCCGGCCAAGTTTGTCCGCCTGCTGCTGCCGCAGTTTCAGGTAAGTGAGCAGAGGTTGCCGCCAGCCCTGCTCCGATGCGGTTTCCGTTGCCGTCACCAGGGTGGTCGCGTCGGCTTCCTGGCGCATCACCAGCAGGCTGGCGTCGAGCAGGCGGGCAAGCGGGTCATCGATCCGGTCCAGTGCCGCACGTCGTTTGTCTGCGGGCGCACGCACGAGATCGCGGTGCTGGGTGGGTAGCAAGGCAAGGTCGAGGCCGTCCCAACGCAGGGTGAGGAAGCGGTAATAGGCCTGATCCGCCGGATTCGGTTTATCGCCGGCGAGCTCGGCATACTCGCTACAGGCGTCGTCGATCAGCATGGCGCGGCGGGTGGCGCAGTGCACCAGCCACAGACGCGCGGTCTCGCCGACGCGGCCGGCCCCCCCAGTGGCGGCGACCGCCTGCCGGAAGTAGCGCTCCGCCAGTGTATTCTCGCCACGTAGCGCATGCTTCTGATACCGCGCGACCAGATCGGCCGAGTCGACTTTCCAGTCCGGCGGCGGCGGGCCGCCGCTGCCGCAGGCAGCGAGCATGAGCAGGCTGGCGAGAGCGAGCCGTGTCTTCATGGCAGCTTCACCTCGGGCTCACGTGCGAACGGCCATTTTTTGTTGATCTCGTTGATCAAGCCATTGGCCTTGCGCACGGCATCGTCGATTTCGGCGCGCAGCTTGGCGATGTCCTGGGTGCCGTCCTTGACGTTGGCGGAAATCTCCACGGCATTCGCCATCACGGCGTCGGCCTTCTTCAGGCTGGACTGCGCATCGTTCAGCATCAGCCGGACCTGCGCCAGCGAGGCTTTCGTCTGCTCGGCCATGCCGTCTTGAGCAAACAGCCACTGGTCGGTCTTTGCGGTCATGGCATCGAGCTTGGCGATGAGAGCACGGGTCTTGTCGAGTGAGTCGGTCACGGCACGCGCTTTCTCCGGACTGCCGAGCACGCCTTCGAGCACACCGTATTCGCCGGTCATGCGTCCGGTCACAGTCTTCACGTTGGCCAGCGTGGCGTTGATCTCGCCATCCTTGCGGGTGAGGTACTCGACGTTGGCGAGGATTGCCTTGACCCGTTCGACCAGTGCCGGGATCTCCTTGCTGATGTCGGACGTGAGCAGCAGCATGGTGGCGTTGTCGGGCAGCGCAGGCGCCCTGAGATCGGGCGAGTCGACCCGGATCTTGGCGCCGCCGACGATGGGCTTGTCGAGGGTGAAGCTACTGTTCTCCTTCAGCCATTTGGCATTGCGGCTGAGGAATTCGGTATGGATGATGATGCCGCCGTTTTCATTCAGGCCGAGTGTGGTGACGCGGCCGATCTCGATGCCGGAGAACACCACCGGCACGCCGGGCGCCACGCCGTCGGCACTGGCTGCGGCCAGTTGCAGATGGAAGGTTTTTTCGAAGAAGCCGCGTGCGTGCAGCAGATAGACGATGAAAACCGCGGCCAGCACCAGCGATGCGGCGGCAAATAGCCCGACCTTGAAATGCAGTTTGTTCATGCTTGATAAAGTGCCTGGTTCCAGCTGAAGTCGAATATTTCCCAGGTGCCCGTCATCTCCGCCTGTACGGCCAGTTGCCGGATGAAGCTCGGATAAGCCACATCGTAAAGCATGGCACCGGGACGGTCGATGACCAGTCGCGGGCGCTTCAGGATGAGCGCGCGTGCCAGCTTGGTGACGAAGCGCTGCGCGGGGGTCATGTCGGGGTCGCGTAGCGGCGCGATGCCGGCGTATCCCAGTTGATCGAGCATGGCCTGCGCCAGCCGGCTTGATTCGGCTGCACTGTAATGGCGCTGATAGAGCGGGATCAGCGCGATGTTGTCGAGCGCCGACAGATTGGCCCGCAACGGCAGGTCGAGTGCGACGCGCGCCACGTCGTCGGGCAGGGCGTCGACTGCCGCCATCAGGGCGTCGCGGTCGTCGAACGGGATCAGATGTATTTGAGCGCTAATGACACCACCTCGATCGCCACGATGGCGAAGAACACCCGCATCATGCCGCGCAGCACGGAAACCGGCACCATGAAGAGTTTTTTCGGTGTTTCGAGCCCGGCAGTGACCGGGATCAGTGTGACTGCCAGTCCGAACAGGGCGCACTTGGCGATCAGGCCCGCCATGATCCTGAAGTCGAAGATTTTTGCGATGGTCCGGGTATATGGCTCGAAGCCGGCCACGTTCATGCCATAAATGGCGAGGTAGCCCATCAGGAGAGCGAGCAGGCCGGCCAGGCCGGCCAGGGTGACGACCGATACGACTCCGCCGATCAGCCGCGGCAGGAACTCGAACTGCATCGGCGGAACCTTGCAATGCGCCAGCGCATCCAATTCGTTGTTGACCTGCATCAGCGCGACTTCGGTGTTGATCGCGCTGCCCGAGCGCAAGGCGACGAACAGCGCCGTCAGGAAGGGCAGCAGTTCCAGGACCAGGACGCGGATGGTCATCTCGCTGGCGAATTCGGTGAGACCGAAGTCGCGTGCGGTGGAGAGGATGATGGTGATGATGAGCCATGAAATCACCAACGCGTAGCCGAGGAATACATGCAGGATCTGCACCGCGGTGAAGTAGATCTGTTTCACCACGACATCGAAGGTGGCGCGGTTCCAGGTGGCGGGTTCCAGAAGCAGCAGGCCGGCCTTGGCCAGAAAGGCGAACATGCCGTACCCGACGGTGAACCAGCCGACGACCTTGGCGCCGAGTGATTCGATGGAAGCCGCAAGAAAATTCATCGCGGCATCTTAACGCCATTGCCGGCGCTTGCACCATCGGATGGCAGGCCCTACAGTTTCGTAGTCACACGGAGAAGACACACGATGAAGACATTCCTGATTCCGGCAAGCGCGCTGGTGTTGTGCGTGGCGGCCGCATCGGCGCTCGCCGCGTCCGGCACGGTGCTGCGCAACGACAAGCTCTATAGCCAGCCGAGCGCATCGTCCAAAGTGGCGGCGAGCGTGTCCAAAGGTGCCAGCGTCAACATACTTTCCAAGCAGGGCGGCTGGTTGCGCGTGACCTCGGGCAAGTCGACCGGCTGGATCCGGCTGCTGTCGGTACGGGCCGGGGCAGGCGGCCTGGGGGGCGCCGGGCTGGGCGACGTGGTGGGTGCGGCCACGACACGATCCGATCCCAGCCGTGTGGTGGCTGTGGCGGGCCTGCGCGGCCTGAACGACGAAGACCTGAAACAGGCCAAGTTCAATGGCGAAGAACTGGCCCGACTGAACACCTGGCAGGCCACCCCTGCACAGGCCCGCAGTTTTGCAGCCGAGTCCGGATTGACGACGGCCAATGTAGCGGCCTTGCCTGTGCCCCAGTCCGCCAAGCCATCCTCGCCATGGGAGACCAACTGATGAAATTCAAATGGATGGTTCTGGCCATTGCCCTGGTGTCGTTCAGCGGAGTGGCGTCGGCGTTGGATTTCGGCAAGCTGCTGGAAGAGCGCATCAACCAGGAGCTGAACAAGGACAAGAAAACGCAACCGTCACAGACGTCACCCGCACCTGATGCCTCGCAAAATACCACTGCGTCTTCGCCGCCGGCCAAACAAAGAATCGATGCCCAGCAACTGGGGTTTGCACTGTTCGGCGATTATTCGCCAGAAGAAGAAACGCGCATCGGCAAGCAGATCGCGGGCAACCTTCTCGGCGCCGTGCCGCTGGTGCGCGACGACAAGCTCCAGCGCTACGTCAACCTGGTCGGAAACTGGGTGGCGCTGCAGAGCGGCCGCAAGGATGTCACCTGGCATTTCGGCGTGCTCGATACCGAGGACATCAACGCATTCGCTGCACCCGGCGGCTACATCTTCGTGACCAAGGGCCTCTACCAGCGTCTGAACAACGAAGCCGAGCTGGCCGGGGTGCTGGCGCATGAAATCGCGCACGTCACCCTGAAACATCACCTCAAGGTGCTCAAGCAATCCAGCCTGATCGGTGCACTGGGCCAGGCGGCCAGCAACAAGGTGAAGGACAGCGACCAGGTGGTGCAGAACCTGATCGGCAACGGCGCAGAAATCATGGCGCGCGGGCTCGACAAGAATGCCGAATTCGAGGCCGATCGTGTCGGCATCGTGTTTGCGGCGCGCGCCGGCTACGACCCCTGGGGTCTGCCCGAGGTATTGCAGGATCTGGCCGGGTTGCCGGCCAAGGACAGCCGGACCAGCCTGCTGTACAAGACCCACCCGCATCCGGCCGATCGCCTGGCTGAACTGGGCGAGGCCGTCGGCAGCCGCCTCGATGCCGTGCATGGCAAGGACCTGCCCGGCCGCTTCTACCACCTTCGGTGAAGCGCGTTTCGTCCCGGCTGGCGCAGGCAGGCCTGTCTGCGCTGTTTGTCCTGCTGATCGCGGCCCATGTGGGTGGGCTGATCCATATCACGCCCATGCAACGTGCCGAGGCCTGGCTGTATGACGTCTGGCTGAAGCGCACCGCGCCGCTGGGCCAGGATGACCGCGTGGCCATCCTCGACATCGACGAAGCCAGCCTGAAAAGCGTGGGGCGCTGGCCGTGGAGTCGCGACACCATGACCCGGCTGGTCGCGCAACTGTTCGACCGCTACGGCGTGGCGGCAGTGGGCTTCGACGTCGTGTTCGCCGAACCGGACCACAGTTCGGGACTCGATACCCTCAAACGGCTGGCGCAGCATGACCTGGCGGGCAGTCGCGATTTTCAGAATGCGCTCGAGCACCTCGCGCCCCGGCTCGATTACGACGCCCGTTTTGCCCAGGCGCTCGCCGAACGTCCGGTTTCGCTGGGCTATTACTTCATCCCGGCGGGCTACGGCAACGCCCGCACCGGCACGTTGCCGCCATCGTCCCTGCCGGGCACGGCGTTCGATCCGCTGCACCCGGGTATGCCGTCGCCTACAGGTTATGGCGCGAATCTGGCGGCATTCCAGCAAGCGGCACCGGCTGCCGGATTCTTCAACATGCGGGCCGACACCGATGGCACGGCGCGCCAGATGAACCTGGTCACCCCGTTCGACGCCGGCTATTACCTGGCGCTGTCGGCGTCCACCCTGCGGGTGGCGTTCGGCGGCGATCCCGTGACTGCCGGCGTCGAGCAAAGCAGTCTGCTCGGCAGGACATACCGTACGCCGTGGCTCGAAGTGGGCGGCATTCGCATCCCCTTGAGTGCCGACGGCACCGTGTATGTGCCGTATCGCGCCGGTTCGCCGTTCCCCTACATTTCGGCGGCACAGGTACTGGCGGGCAAGGTGGCGCCGGCACAACTGGAAAACCGCATCGTGCTGGTGGGATCGACTGCGCCAGGGTTGACCGATCTGCGCGTGACGCCATTCTCCAATACCTTCCCGGGCGTCGAGATTCACGCCCACCTGATTGCCGGGATGCTCGACGGCACCACCCGCAGCATGCCCGCGTGGGCCGACGACGCGCGTCTGCTCGCCGTGTTGTTGCTGGGCGCGTTGCTGACGGGTGTATTGCTGCGCTTCGGCCCGGTGGTCGGTCTGATGGCGAGCTTGGCGCTGCTGGGATTGCTGCTGGCAGCCTATGCGGCCGCCTGGTCGCGTTTCTGGGTGGTGCCGATGGCGGCGCCGATGCTGACGGTATTGGGTCTGTATGCGCTCAACACCGCCTACGGATTTTTTGCGGCGACGCGCAGCAAGCGCCAGATCACCAAACTCTTCGGCCAGTACGTGCCGCCCGAACTCGCCGACGAGATGAGCCAGGATCCGGCCCACTACACGATGGAAGGACAGTCGCGCGAGATGACGGTGCTGTTCTCCGATATCCGCGGCTTCACCAACTTCTCCGAGAAACTGCCGCCAGTCGAACTGGCCGAAGTGCTGAATGCCTATCTGTCGACCATGACGCGCATCGTCCAGCAGCATCGGGGCACCATCGACAAATACATCGGTGACGCCATCATGGCGTTCTGGAATGCACCGGTGGACTTGGGCGATCATGCCAGCCGTGCCGTACAGACTGCGCTCGACATGCAGGCTGCGCTGTCGCAACTGAATCAGGAATTCGCCGCGCGTGGCTGGCCCGAGGTGAAGATCGGTGTCGGCGTCAACACCGGTCGCATGAGCGTCGGCAACATGGGCTCGGAATTCCGCATGTCCTACACGGTGATGGGCGACGCGGTCAACCTCGGCTCGCGTCTCGAGGGCATCACCAAGCAGTATGGCGTCGGCATCCTGGTCACGCAGACGACGGTCGAGGCCGATCCGGAGCACGTCTTCATGAAAGTCGACGACGTGCGCGTCAAGGGCAAGGAAACCCCGGTGGCGATATACGAACCGTTGGGTGGCAAGGCCGGCCTCGACGAGTCGGTACGTCAGGGCGCAGCCGATTTCGAGCTTGCTTTTGCGCGTTATCAGTCACAGGATTGGGAGGCGGCCGAATCGGCACTACGCGCGCTCAATGCCCGCACGCCGCGTACGCTGTACGATATCTATCTCGAACGCATCGCGCATTTCCGCGAAACGCCGCCGCCCGCCGACTGGGACGGCGTGTTCGTATACACGACAAAGTGACCATGAAACTTACCGTATTGGGTTGCAGCGGCGGCATCGGCAGTGGGCGTCATACCACGTGCCTCATGGTCGACGACGATGTGCTGATCGATGCCGGCAGCGGGCTCACCACGCTCGACTTCGAGCAACTGGTGAAGATCGACCACGTGTTCCTCACCCATGCGCATCTCGATCACGTGTTGGGGCTGCCGCTGCTGCTCGACAGCGTCGGCGACCTGCGCGGTACGCCGGTGACGGTGCATGCGCTACCCGAGGTTCTGGAGGTACTGTCCACCCATCTCTTCAATTGGCAGCTGTGGCCGGATTTCCGCAAGATTCCGAGCGAGGAGGCGCCCTGGCTACGCTTCGCGCCGCTCGGCCTGGGCGAGGCGTTCACCCTGAGGGGGCGCACATTCCGCCCGTTGCCGGTCAATCATGTGGTGCCGGCATGCGGCCTGCATGTGGCCACGGCATCCGGCAGCCTGGTGTTCAGCGGCGACACCACCCACAGCGCTCCCTTCGTTGCCGCGCTCAACGCCATTCCCGACCTGCGCCACCTCATCATCGAAACCTCGTTCGAAAACGAACTGGTCGAGATCGCCAAGGCGTCGAAGCATCACTGGCCGGATTCGCTGGCGGCGGAGTTGAATGGGCTCAGCGCGCGGCCAGAGGTGTGGATCACGCATCTGAAGCCGGGTAATGAGTCGGCGATCATGAATGAACTACGCGAGGCAGCACCCGGCTGGGGCGTGGAGGCTTTGCTGCAGGGGCAGGTGATCGTACTGGAATGACCGTTGGCTAGCACCCGTGCGAGGTGCGTTTACGTCCGAGCAGTATCAATATCGGAAGCAGCGTTACAACCAACCAGGGCGTTGCGGGCTCGGGCACAGTAAGAATGATTGAGCCCGGCCCTCGGATGGGGATATTGCCCATAGACGGCAGATACGGCGCATCAGGTGTGAGGGTTATAGAGCCGAGCAGCGATACGGTATTAGCACTCAGCGAAAGGGTGCCCGCCCAGATTGAACCTGAGACAAGGATCTTCCCTGGTGTTTCCAGCGCAAGTTGGATTCCGCTGGCGTCGACCATTCCAGCGATCAGGATGTCTCCCAGCGAGAGCAGGGTCACGTTCCGCGTTTGCGGATCGAAGCGGAGCGTGATGCCGGCGCCGAGGTCGATTGCGGAGAAATCGAAGATGCCATCGGCACGGTAGGGCAGGGTGTAGTCAGCGGCAGGTGCAAGCGGGCCGTCTGCGCCCGTAATGGGTGTGACCACTGCTGGAGGGGGTGTAAACGGGTCATTCGCACCTGAAATACTGATGGTCGAGGCAGCCGAAGGGAAAGCTGCGCTCAGTGCGAGCATCAGCGTCAGGGCATGAATCCATTTGCACACGGCCGTTTCTCCTCAGGTAAGCCTGCGAGCTTAGCGATGAGGTCTTGACACGGTGATGTGTGGGTTATGGTCCGTTTGGGCCAGGGGATACGGGGACACATCGCCCCCGTCAGGGCGCAAAGCCCGCCAATTCCGCCTCGAATTCCGTCGCACTCAAGTTTTCAAACGTTTCACGACTGAACAGAGTGACCGCGCCAGCCATTTCGCTCCAGCCGTAACCGCGGCTATCCGCACACAGTTTGTCGCTGTCCTGCGGCACGCGGGCGATGAGATGCAAGCAGTTCTTGCTGTAGATCAAGTTGTAGGGGATGTTGCGCGCATGCAGGCGATCGATCTCGAGCCAGGCGTCGGCGGGCTCGGTGAAACGCTGGCACGGAAGTGGATAGGGTTCGCTGCCGCCGTTGTGGGCAAAACACGGATACTTCACCGGCAAGGGATTCGGCTGCACGAAGCTCTGGAAGTGCAGATGGTTGACCGAGGCGCCGGCGCCGGTACTGTTATAGGCGAGGGAAAGGCCGTGCGCGCCGGCATGGGCGCAGAGATGCCAGGCCCAGCCGTGCAGTTCGGGGGTGAGGAACTGCGGCAGTTCGCGCTGGGGATCGGGTACCAGCAGGCCATGCAGCCGGGCGAAGGGGAATTTGTTGTACAGCAGGCGTGCCGGCTTGGCGGCGAGTTTGCCTTCCCACAGGATTTCCCTGGCGAGAAAGGATTTGTTGAAATGGAAGCCCGCGGGGTCGAAGGGGCGCAGCAGGCTGTCGAATTTCGTTCCGCTGATGCGGGGCGGGCGCAAGGCGCGGATGGGGTTGAAGAACAGGTGCCACGGTCCGGCGCTGCGGCTTTCCATCGTTTTCAGGTGGTCGAAGCCGATGGCGAGGAGCTTGAGGAAAACCAGCACGTCATCCTCCGGTTCGGCCAATTTCCTGCCGTCGCGAAGGGTGTCGGTGAGGGCCGCTGCGAGTTCCGCATGACGTGCCGACAGTGCAGGCGCGAGCCGTGTCCACAGCTTCGGATCGTAGGCGGCGTTGGCAAGGACGAGGATGTAGACGCCCAGGCCGCGATGGTTTTCCAGCATGGCGGCGAGTCCGTCGGCGAAATTCCGCTCCAGCACGGGGAGCGAGATGAACGGGGAGAAAAGCGTAGGCATGCGGTTAGGGGCCGGAAACGAATCCCGTATGGTGCCATCCGGCTGCGATAGCGGGCATTCAGATTTTTTTGCTGGCAGCGCCCGGCGTTTATAGCGCGCCGTCGGCGCCGGCACGCATCACGCTATCCAGTTTCTCGCGGATGTCCATCGCGCCCTTGCGCAATTCCGGCGTGATGCCCGCCTGCTTGCCGGCCTGGTCGAGCCAGGTCACGTCCCAGTCCAATGTCAGTACCCAGATGTTCTTGTCGGCATCCTCCATCACCGCGATGCGACAGGGCAGGAACACGACGACTTCCGGGATGACCTTGAGCAGGTCGCGGCCGACGGCGATGTCGCAGAAGCTGAATACTTCGACGCGTGGCGCCTTGTCGTCGTGCAGCATGGCCCTGAATTCCTTCCATATCAGGTTCTTGCCGACGAACTTGAGGTTCAGCTGATTGGCGCGCAGCATCATCGATTCGACCACCTGATCGAACGACACGCCAGGCTTGGCTTTGTACTTGAGGGCGAAATAGTTCATCGCCTCGCGCGCGTCCATCTGCATTAGATGGGACATCATGGGCATGGCCGTCTGCAGCCAGCGTGCCTTTTCCTCTGGCGTCAGGATGCGGTTCATCTGGTAATCGCGGTAGGGTGGCGGCGGTGCCTGCTGCATCAGCATCGGGCCGTAGGGCGTCGACGTGACGTCGATCCAGCTTTGTTCGGGCGCAGCGGGTGCGGCTGGCGCTACGGTCGGTGGGGGCGTGGCCGCAGGGGGTTCGGCGGCGATTGCAGACAGGCTGCAAAGGCAGGCGAGTAGGAGGGGAAGCGAGCGCATCATGACGTGTCTCCTGGACGGCTAGGTTTTTATCCTACGCGCCGCAGGGCGTGCGTCAATGTGCGGCGCCGCCATGGGCACGGACGTGTGCTTCCAGCGCCGCCAGTTCCGTTGCTGCGGCGGCGAAATCGCCGCTTTGCACGCAGGTTTCGATGCGTGCGGCACCTTCCCGGATGATGGTGGCCATCACGCTGGCGGCTGCGCCCTTGAGGGCGTGTGCTTCCTTGCGGCAGAGCTCGGTCTGGCCTTGCTCGATTCCGCGTTTCAGCGTGCTCAGGCTGGCTTCCGTGGTGGAGACGAAGAGCGTTTCCAGATCGCGCACCAGTTGCGGATTGTCGGGGTAGCGCGCATGCAGAGCGGACAGGTCGAGCAGTGGGGCGGTGCCTGCGGCTGGCGCAGCCTGCGGCAGCCATTGCATCAGCAGCGCAGACAATGCGGCTTCGGTGTAGGGTTTGCTGAGGTAATCGTTCGCGCCCGCTGCCAGGCAGGCTTCGCGGAAACCTGCATTGGCATTGGCGGTCAATGCGATGATCGGAATGTGGCGGGCATCGGTTTCCAGCCGGCGAATCCGCTGGGTGGCTTCGAGGTCGTCCATCTCCGGCATTTGCCAGTCCATCAGCACCAGATCGAATGCTTCGGACGACAACAGGTCCAGCGCCTGGGTACCGCTGGCGGCCACGGCAAACTGCAGGCCCATTTCGCGCAGCTGGTGCGACAGGACCTTCTGGTTGACGGGATGATCTTCCACCATCAGGACGCGGCCGTGCAGCTGGATGACGGCCTGCGTCGGAAGCTCGACCAGTGGCAGGGTGGTCGCGGGAAGCGTGAGATGGAGGGTGAAGCAGCTTCCCTTGCCCGGTTGGCTCTCGACCGTGAGCCGCCCACCCATCAGGCCGGCCAACTGGCTACTGACCGCAAGGCCCAGGCCGGTTCCGCCATAGCGTCGGGTGGTTGATGAATCCGCCTGCGAAAAAGCCTGGAACAGACGTGTCTGGGTTTCTTCATTCATGCCGATGCCGCTGTCACGCACGCTGAACTGGCATCCGATACCGTCCTCGTTCGTTGCGAAGCGCGCGTGCAGTTCGACTTCGCCCTGATGGGTGAATTTGATGGCGTTGTCGACCAGATTCAGCAGGATCTGGCGGATGCGCGTGGGATCGCCCAACAGCGCGGGGGGCGCGTGCTCGGGCAGCGACAGGGTGAGTTGCAGATTTTTCTCCAGCGCGCGCGCCTGGAACAGGGCCGTCACGCCCTGTACCAGTGCAATCGGCGAGAAGGCGACCTGTTCGATAGAGAGCTTGCCCGCCTCGATCTTGGAGAAGTCGAGAATGTCGTTGATGATCGTAAGCAGGCTTTCGGCCGAGCTTCTCAGGGTGGAGGCATATTCGCGCTGGCGGCCGTCGAGTGGGGTCTTCAGCAAGAGGCCGCTCATCCCCAGGATGCCATGCATCGGGGTGCGGATTTCGTGGCTGACGTTGGCGACGAACTCCGATTTGGCGCGCGCCATCTGGACGGCTGCCTCGCGGGCCGCTTCCTTGGCGGCCTCGGCGGCCCGGCGTTCGGAGACATCGCGCATGATTGCCTGGATCACCGGCTTGCCTTCCAGCGTCATGGCATGGAGGGCGATCTCGGCCGAGAACACCGAGCCGTCCTTGCGCACACCCTGCCAGTCTATGGCTGAATGCCCCAGGTGGCGCGCCAGGTTGATGGCCCGCATGGCGTTGTCGATGGCCATTCCGCCATTGGCCTGGATGGGCGTGCCGAGTTTCTGTATCGGCGTGTGCAGGAATTCTTTGACCGTATCCATGCCGAACAGCGACAGCGTGGCCGGATTGCAGTCGGTGAAGCCGGTGTTGTCGAGGATGACGACGGCGTCCGAGTTGGTTTCGAACAGGGTCTGGTACTTCTGCCTTTCCACTTCCAGTTGGCGTGTCTGGGTCAGCATGCGGCGGCCTACCAGTACGGCCACCAGCGAGGCCAGCAAGGTCGCGAAGATGCCCAGCACCAGCATCAGGTTGCGCGTGGCCTGGTAGGCGGTGAAGGTTTTGCCCAGTGCGGTCTCGTTTTCCTTGCGCTGCAGGTTGGTCATGTTGTCGAGCGCCTCGACCAGGCGGTTCTGCAGAGGAATGGCCTCTTTCTGCAGCAGGGTCAATGCGTTGTAATTGTTGTCGTCGAGCGCAGCTTCGACCACGTTGAACATGACCGGTTGATTGGCCAGCGTGATGGCATCCAGGTCGGCCATCAGCTTCCTTTCTTCGGGCGTGCTGAGCATCGTCACCAGCTGGCTGCGGTCCTTGGAATAGCGTTCGCCATACTCCTGGAACTGCAGGAAGAGCGTGTCCTTTTCCCAGGGATCGATGGAGACCACGATGTTGTGCATCAGCATTGCGCGGTCGCGCAGCGTGTCCCGCATGTGCGAAGCCAGGCGCGTCTTGACGTTGTTGACGGATACGACTTTCGAGAGCTCGGCGTTGAGATAGGCCATCTGGGTGACGCCCAGGCCGATCACGGCCAGCATCAGCAACAGGGCGGCAGTGAAGCCCAGCCCGACATTGAACAGCAAACCGCGGAGAGGGGCAGGCAGCATGGAATTATTCGCGGCGGAATGCCACGACATGATCGACGGCCAGCTTGATGCCGATTTTCTCGCCGATGGCGTGATTGTGGTGCGACGGCACCAGCGACAGCGCGCGTTGGCCGCTCGGAAGCTTCAGCGTGTAGAGGAATTCGGCGCCGCGGAAGGCCTTGTTCTCGACTTCCGCCAGCAGCAGGCTGTCGTCGTCGTGGACGATGTCGTCGGGACGCAGCAGCACGTCGACATGGCAGTTGCGTACGCATTCGTCGCAGCCGCTGGCGTCGCATTCGACCGGGATGTGGCCGTCGAGCACGCCGAGCTCGATTTCGACCTGATGGTCGTTGACGACTTCGCCGGTGAGCAGCGTGCCTTGGCCGACGAAATCGGCGACAAAGCGGTTCGCCGGTTCGTGATACAGGTTGTAGGGTGTGTCCCACTGCTGGATGCGGCCTTCATGCATGACGCCGACCCAGTCGGCGAGCGCGAAGGCCTCGTACTGGTCGTGGGTGACGATGAGCGCGGTGGTCGCCTCGCGCTTGAGGATGTCGCGCACTTCGAGCGACAGGCGTTCGCGCAGTTCGACGTCGAGATTGGAGAAAGGCTCGTCCATCAGGATCAGGCGCGGGCGCGGTGCCAGCGCGCGGGCAAGGGCCACGCGCTGCTGCTGGCCGCCGGAAAGCTGGTGCGGGAACTGCCCGGCGTGGCCGGCCAGGCCGACCAGCGCCAGCAATTCGTCGACTCGCGCCAAACGTGCAGTCGATGGTTGGCCGCGCAGGCCGAAGCCGACGTTGTCCGCCACGTTCAGGTGCGGGAACAGCGCGTAGTCCTGGAACACCATGCCGACGCGGCGTCTTTCGGCGGGCAGCATCCAGCCGGGGCGGCTGACAACTTCGCCACCGATGCGGATTTCGCCCGTCTGGATCGGCTCGAAGCCGGAGATGCAGCGCAGTGCGGTGGTTTTGCCGCAGCCCGACGGGCCGAGCAGGCAGCCGATCGCCCCTTCGGGCAGGGTGAAGGAGAGGTCGGCGATGATCTGGCGTGCGGCGTACGACTGCGAGACCGAGTCGAGGATCAGTTCAGCCATAGGGGGTCAGTCAAGCGGGCGCGTACCGCGCCAGGTCAGGAGAATGATGGGGATGATACCGGCAACGACGATGGCGAGCGACGGCAACGCGGCGCGCTCCCATTCGCCTTCCGAGGTCATCTCGAACACGCGCACTGCCAGTGTGTCCCAGCCGAATGGGCGGGTCATCAGGGTAATGGGCATTTCCTTCATGATGTCGACGAAGGTCAGCGTCGCGGCTGTCAGCAGGCTGGCACGCAGGATGGGGAAGTGCACCCGGGTGAGCAATGCGGTGGTTGAACTGCCGAGGTTACGCGCGGCTTCGTCGATGCTGCGGGTGATGCGGTGCAGCCCACTGTCGATGGGGCCGAAGCCGACTGCAAGAAAACGCACCAGATAGGCCAGCAACATGATCAGCAGCGTGCCTTTGAGGATCTCGGTGCCGCCGAAGCCGAACCAGCTGCGGCCGCGATCAATCAGCCAGTTGTCCAGCGCCGCCACCGGGATGAACAGCCCCACCGCCAGTACGGCACCGGGGAAGGCATAGCCGAGCGTGGCGAGGCGCTGCGTCCATGTCATCGCAGCACCGGGGCGCTGGCGTCCCGCGTAGGCGAGCAGCAGTGCGACGGCTGCCACCATCAGTGCGCCGATGCCGGCCAGCAGCACCGAATGCCAGGCGAAGTCCCAGTAGCGCGAATCGAGATCATCGGTGAGAACCGTGCGTGCCCACAGGGCAAGCTGCATGACCGGAATGAGGAAGGCGACGGCCAGCACCGTCCCGGCATACAGGAACGCCAACCCGGCCAGGGCCGGCGACAGCCGGATGCGGCGCTGCGTGGCACTGCGGCCCACGGCACCATAGCGCATCCGGGTGCGTGAACGCTGCTCGAACACCACCGCGACCAGTACGAACAGAATCAGGATCGAGGCCAGCTGCGCCGCTGCCGGCAGGGAGAATAGGCTATACCAGGCCTTGTAGATGGCGGTGGTGAAGGTGTCGTAGTTGAAGATCGCCATGGTGCCGAAGTCGGCCAGGGTCTCCATCAGCGCCAGCATCAAGCCGGCGGCGATCCACGGTCGCGCCATCGGCAGCGCCACCCGGAAGAACCCTTGCCAGCGCGACAAGCCAAGCGATTGTGCGGCTTCCAGCGCGATCGCACCTTGCGTGGCAAAGGCGTTCTTCGCAATCAGATAGACATAGGGGTAGAGTGCCAGCGACATCACCAGGATGACCCCGCCGCGGGAGCGGATCTCGGGCAAGCCGGTGATACCCCGGCTTTCGCGCAGCCAGGTCTGCAGCGGGCCGGTGAAATCCAGCAGGCCGATCGCGACAAAGGCGGTGACGTAGGCGGGCAGGGCCAGCGGCAGCAGCAGTGCCCAGTCGAACAGGCGGCGGCCGGGAAAGTCGCACATCGCCGTGAGCCAGGCCAGCGACACGCCCAGTACGCTGACGCCGATCCCCACGCCGAGTACCAGCCACAACGTATTGCCGACCAGTTCGGGCAGGACGAATTCGGTCAGGTGGGCAAGGATGTCGCCGTCTACCTGCGCAAACGACGAGAAGGTGACCACGACCGGCACCAGCACCAATGCGGTGATCGCAAGGGCGAACAGCATCCAGCCACTGGGAGGCAACCAAACAAAAACGCCCGCAGCGGGCGTTCTTGAGGGTATTGCAAGCTTGTCAGACAAGATGGGGCACTTCTTACTTGTAACCGGCGCGATCCATCAATTTTACGGCCTTGGCCTGCAGGCTGCCAGCCTCCTTCACGTTGATGAGGTTCTGCCTGAAGTTACCCCAGGCGGCCACGGTCTTGTCAGGCGTCACGCTCGGGTTGACCGGGTATTCCAGATTGACGTCGGCGAACAGGTTCTGCGCCTTGTCGGACGACAGCCATTCGATCAATTTCTGTGCACCGGCCGGATTCCGGGCGTAGCGCGTGACGCCCGCCCCGGAGATGTTGACGTGCACGCCGGCAGCCTTGTTCTTCAGGTTCTGGTTGGGCCAGAAAATTGCCAGCGGCAGATTCGGCTGCTTCGCCATCAGGCGGCCGAAATAATAGGTATTGACCAGCGTGACATCGCATTGGCCGGCCGCCACGGCTTCCATCGCCTTGGTGTCGTCGGGGAAGGGCGACGTGGCGAGGTTGGCGATCCAGCCGCGCACCATGTCCTCGGTTTTGCCTTCGCCATATTCGGTGATCATCATGGCGACCAGGCTCTGGTTATAAACCTTCTTCGATGTGCGCAGGCAAAGGCGGTCTTTCCATTTCGGATTGGCCAGGTCTTCGTAGGTCGACAGATCGGCGGGCTTGACCATGTTGGTGTTGTAGACCAGGGTGCGCGCGCGTACCGACAGGCCGAACCATTCGTTGTTGGGATCGCGCAAATGGGCCGGCACGTTGGCCTGCAGGGTCTCCGACTGGATCCGGCGCAGCAGGCCTTCTTCCGCAGCCTGCCACAGATTGCCGGCATCGACCGTCAGCAGCATGTCGGCGGGGGTGTTCCTGCCTTCGGCTTTCAGCCGTGCCATCAGCGGACCTTCCTTGTCCGTGATGAATTTGATCTGTACGCCGGTGTCGCGGGTATAGGCGTCGAACAGGGGTTTGATGAGTTGTTCATTGCGCGCGGAATACACCACGACGTTCTCGGCTGCCGCGGGCAGGGCTACAGCGGCCAGGAGCAGCGCGGTGATCAGTCTGGGGAATGGCATGTTGCGGGCTTTCCTGCTGAGTTAAAGAATGCCCGCATCGTACTAAAAATGAGAACGCTTATCAATTCTAAATTGCATGGGTTGGAGCCTTGCGGCGCTTACCCGGATATCCGGCAGGGCGAATGGAGAAGAACTTCGGGCGGACCCTACTCGAACGACGCAACCGCCACGGATGGGTCCGCAGGCACGGCGACGCGGCGAGCGCCGTCGAACCGCTCGCGCCAGTAAGGATCGCTGAGCCTGGACACCATGACCGAACCGGTCCGGCTGCTCGTGGCATGCACGAAGCGGTCATCGCCCAGATAGATGCCGACGTGGGAGAACGCGTGGTCGAGGGTGTTGAAGAAAACCAGATCGCCGGGCTGGAGATCGGCCCGGTCGAGCGTTTGCGTGGATTCGCTGATCGCCAGGCTGTCGTGGGGCAGCTTGACGCCGGTGATCTGGCGGAAGACATGGTCGACGAAGCCGCTGCAATCGAGTCCGGTCTCGGGCGACGTGCCGCCCAGGCGATACGGGCTTCCCACCAGGCTGACCGCATAGATGGATATGTCGTCGGACGGCGCGGCATGCACAGGCTGCGTGAGCAGAACGACCAGCATGGCTGACAGCAGGACGGACTTCATCGAATGGCAATCTGCTCTATAGTTGAAACGAAACTACGGCCAAATGCGGCGAATCTTGACCCTGAGGACTGCATCATGAATGACGTGAACACGCCTGCCACAGGCGAAACGAGTATCCCTGAAAATACGCAGCTTGTGCAATTGCACGACGAGGCTGCGGCGGCGGCGTCCGCGCCCGACCTGCACGAGCGTGTCCGCGAATTGACTGCGCGCGTGCTGCACGAACGGCGCATGGCGCTGAATGACATACGCGAACTGGTCGTTGCCATCTCGTCCGGCGTGGGTAGCGGCTTGACTTCGCGTGGCGGCGAAATGAAGGATGGACTCAAACAGGCGATCGCCGGTCTGGACGAGGCCGTCGGCAGCGCGGCACAGGCGGCGTCCTATACCTTGCGCGAAGCGGCCACCCAAGGCCAATCCTTCAAGGACAATGAACTGAAGGCGAGCCTCGAACAACTCCGCGACCTGGAGGGCCAGATTGTCGAGGCCCTGAAGCAGACCGCCAGCCAATCGGGCGGCAAGCTGAAGGAAGAACTTGGCTACCTGAGCGATCACCTGATCATCAGCGGCACCCGCACCGGCGAACAGGTGCGCGAAGCGCTCCAGCAACTGGCAAACGGCGTGAAGGCCAGCGGCGCCGCGGGCCGGGCCGGGCTGAGCGAATCGGCCAGTACGGCGACCGAACGCCTGTCGCTGGTGGCGAGCGGCATCCTGGAGGCTCTGTCGGATTCGCTCAAGCGGCAGAGCGAGCGCCTGCGTTCCTGACCTCTCCGCGACGGGCGCGAGCTTTTACCGCCATGCGGCTTGCGGTGACAGCGGGTCGTTGCCGCTTGAGTGGCTTACGGATCCGGCGTGCCCCTTGCAGGTACACTCTCGGCATTAACTGATTCCAAAAAACCACGATGCTCTGGGAAACCATTTCGGTCGTGCGCGACCTGCCACGATTGCATGAAATCGCCTCGGTGATGATCCGCTATGGCTGGGGCGATCTAGTGCGCGTCCTGGGTATCAGCGGGGCGCTGGAGCGTGCCGGCCGGGTTTTGCACTGGCACAGCACCAGCGAGATCAGTCAGCTCGACGCGCCGGTACGCGTGCGCCGCGCGCTGGAAGAACTCGGCCCGACCTTCGTCAAGCTGGGGCAGGTGCTGGCGACGCGGGTCGACATGTTTCCGCCGCACTGGATCGCCGAATTCGAAAAGCTGCACAGCCAGGTGCCGGCGGTGCCTTACGAGCGGTTGCATCGTGATCTGGTGACGGCCATCAAGGGCGATCCCGCCGAGGTGTTTGCCGAGTTCGACCCGGTACCGCTGGCGGCAGCCTCCATTGCGCAGGTCTATCGCGCCACGCTCAAGGACGGCACGCGCGTCGTCGTCAAGATGCGCCGACCCGGCATCGAAGGCGTGATCCAGGCCGATCTGCGCATCATGGAACATGCCGCCAAGCTGCTGGAAAGCGAAGTGCCGGATTCGCGCCGCTACGACCCGGTACAAATCGTGTCACAGTTCCGCCGCTCGTTGAATCGCGAACTCGACCTGGCGAAGGAAGCACGCAACATCGACCAGTTCGCGCGCCATTTCGCCGACGAACCGCTGGTGAAAATTCCCCGGGTGTACTGGGAGTTCACCAATGATCGCGTCAATGTGCAGGAAGAGATCATCGGGATGGCCGGCGTCGCGCCCGACAAGCTGCGCGCGCAGGGGCTCGATCCCAAATTGCTGGCGGCACGCGGGGCCGATGCCGTGCTGCGCATGGTACTGGAACATGGCTATTTCCATGCCGACCCGCACCCCGGGAATGTTCTTTTCCTGCCAGACAACCGCATTGGCATGATCGACTTCGGCATGGTGGGGATGCTGACCAATCCCCGCCGCAACCAGATCGTCGATCTGCTGCATGCCTTGACGCGCAAGGACGAGCAGGCCTTGCTGCAGGTGCTGCTCGACTGGAGCGGCGAGTCGGTCGGCGATGAAGACCGCCTGGCCTACGACGTGGCGGAACTGCTGCAGAGCTACGACGATCTGCAACTCAAGGACGTGAAAATCGGCGGATTGCTGAACGACATCACGGCGGTCATGCGCGACAACAACCTGGTCCTGCCGGCCGATCTGACCCTGTTGTTCAAGACGCTGATCACGCTGGAGGGGCTGGGTCAGCAACTCGATCCGGAATTCCACATGATCGACCATGTGACGCCCTTCGTGGAACGCGTCATCCAGCAGCGTTACACGCCGCAGGCCTTGCTTGCGCGCGGGCGCAAGAGCGTGCGCGAGACGCTGGAGGTGCTGGCCGACGTGCCGCGCGACCTACGGCATCTGTTGCGCGATATGCGGCGGGGGCGGGTCAAGGTCGATCTCGACCTGAAGCGACTGGATCAGTTCGGCCATCAGCTGGACCGTGCCAGCAACCGGTTGACCATGGGCATCCTGACGGCCTCGCTGGTCGTCGGCTCGAGCATCATCATGACGGTGAAAGGCGGCCCCCAGCTATTCGGCCTGCCGCTGTTCGGCCTGCTGGGATTCCTGATCGCGTTTTTCAACAGCCTATGGATCATCTTTTCCATCTGGCGCTCGGGCAAGCATTGATGCCTGGAATCAGACGGTGCAATTGACGTCTGCGTTCTGGTCGTCGAAGCTGGCGGCCACTTTGGCCAGCGGCATGGGACGGCTCAGCAAGTAACCCTGCACGTGCGCAATGCCCAGGCTTTCGACCTTGCGCAGGATGGTGTCGGTTTCCACGCCCTCGGCCACCAGCGAGTAGCCCGCATCGCTCATCATGCGGGCGAAGTCGGCTACCACCTGGCTTGCACGGTTGTCCTGTCCCAGCTTGTTCACCAGCGAGATGTCGAACTTGACCACGTCCACCGGCAGATCGACCAGATAACGCAACGGAGAATAGCCGGTGCCGAAATCGTCCATGGCGATGCGGTAATTTACGGTACGCAACAGGTCGAGATAGGTGCGCACCTCCGCCATTTGCGTGATGAGCGAGGTTTCCGTGATTTCCAGCATCAGCGGGTGGCGGGCATTGTGACGCGACAACTCCAACAGTTGCGACACGATCTCGGGGTGCGAAATGCTTTGAGCGGACAGGTTGATCGATACCCCGATCCCGGGCGGCAGCTGCTGTGACGACAGATCGGCATCGACCTGGTTCAGCACCGCCAGATCGAACCCGGCCTCGAGACGGCGGCTGCTGACAACCGGCAGGAATGCGTCCGGCATGATGAGGTCGTTGTGGTAACGGATGCGCGCCAGAGCCTCGTAATAATCCACCTTGCGTCCGGGCAGCGCGTGAATGGACTGGTAATGCATCTCGATCATGCCGGGGCTGGCCAAGGCCTGGAACAGGGCGCTGGTTTCGCGGCTGGCCACCAGCGTCTGCGAGGCGCGCTCGGTATCCTCGCCATACAGGGCGATGCGGGTACGGCCGGGTTGTTTCGCGGTGTACATGGCGATGTCCGCCTGCTTGGGCAGGTCGTTGATATGCTCAAGCTGATCAGCCGCGCAGAAGGCGATACCGATGCTGATCCCGACCGGTTCGTTGATTCCCAGATCGCTGAAGACCGACGCGTCGAGCAGGCTTTGGCAGCGCTGCGCGATCTGCTTGGCCTGGGCCGGGGTGGTGCGCGACAGGAAGGTGGCGAACTCGTCGCCGCCGAGGCGGTACAGGCGGTCGTTGGCACGCAGCGCCATCACCAGCGCATCGGCGATGATGGAGAGCACGCGGTCGCCCTTGGCGTGGCCGTAAGTGTCGTTGATGGTCTTGAAGCGGTCGCAATCGAACAGCAGGAAGGCCACGCCTTGTGGCGCATTTTTCAGCTCAATACGGAATTTCTCCCAGTCTTCTTCATAGGCGCGCCGGTTGTGGCAGCCGGTGAGCGCATCCTGGCGTGCCTGCGAATGGAATTCGCGATTCTGATGTTCCAGCGAGCCGTGCAGTTCGCGCAATTGCAGCTGGTAGTCATACAGCGAGCGGCGGACGTTCTCCAGTTCGCTGATGCGCATGGCCTGCGAACGCGAGGAATGGGGGCTGAACCGCCCGTGCTGCATGGCATCGATATCCTGCGAAAGTCGGCGTAGCGGGCGTACCAGCAGGCGGTTATACACGACGAAACCGAGCAGGGACATGGCCATCAGGAGCACGAACAACGCGAGCAGGGTGCGTGACAGGATGCTCTGGAAGCGGAGCCGGTCGGGGTCGGGCAGGGCATTGAATGCCAGCCTTGAAAGCAACTGGCTGGCGGGCAGTTTTTCACCCGGTTTGAGCGTTAGCTGTGATCTCTCAATAGGTTGTTCACTCGGGACTTACCCGGAGAATTGGGGC
>ERZ761607.845-NODE-845-length-44365-cov-5.969127_pt1 | contig 44365 bp, 29 predicted proteins | sample MGYA00511164_ERZ761607 | MGnify/ENA primary metagenome ERZ761607 (study PRJEB28899, sample SAMN02445080) | bioreactor sludge metagenome | biome: EBPR sludge | place: Australia: Brisbane, Thorneside Wastewater Treatment Plant | collected 2011-06-22 ...
TGCCGCCGGCCACACCGAGGCAGTCGATCAGCTGGCCCACGCACTGGCAGCTGGCGCCGATCGCATCATTACCGGTTGCGGGATTGCCATCATTGCACGCGGTTCCCGGCTCAGGGTTCCCGCAACCGCAACTGCCCGGGGAGGTCTTCTGCGGGTCGCTGGGGCAGCCGTCCCCACCAGCAGCGATGTAGCCGTTGGGTGCCGTGCAGGCCTGAGTTGCCGTAGCCGGATCACCGGCGCCATCGCCATCCGCATCGGCGTACCAGGTGCTGGCCGCCACAATGGTCACATTCGCCGTGGTGCTGAAGGCGGAGCAGCCGCCGCTGGCCGCGATGGCATAGGTCACCGTATAGTTCCCGGGCGAGCTGCCCGAAGGGTTAATTGCTCCGGTGCTGCTGTTGATGGAGAGCCCGGTCGGTGAGGCGCTGTACGCGCCACCGGCCGTTCCTGTCCGCACCACACTGACCGGACCGCCAGCTGAACAGACCGGTGCAGCCCCGTAAGAGATTGTGGCCGACGGCGATGTCATGATGACAACCGTCGCCGTGGTGCTGAATGCCGGGCATCCACCCGAAGCGGCCAGCGTGTAGGTCACCGTGTAGTTGCCTGGTGTGCTGGAGACCGGCGCGATATTGCCATTGAAGGTGTTGATGGAAAGGCCTGCAGGGGTCACGCTGTAGGATCCGCCGGAAGCCCCGGTGCGCGTGACGCTCACACCCGCCACCGTGGTGCAGAATGGAGAGCCCACGTAGTTGATGGTGGAGGACTGCTGGGCGTTCACGGCCACATTGATGCTCTGCTGGGCGCTGCCGCAACCGTTGCTCACGGTCACCGTGTAGGTTCCTGCTGCAGCCGTCGTAGCTGCTGCAATGGATGGGCTCTGCTGGCTGGAGGTGAAGCCGTTGGGGCCCGTCCAGCTGTAGGAAAGGGGAGCGGCACCCGTGACGGAGAGCGTGAAGGCCAGGTTGCTGCCGGTGCACACCGGGCTGTTGCTCACAAGGGAGGCGATCACCGGCGCCGAGGCATTCACACCGACGCACTGGCAGCTCGCATTCCATGCATCGTTGGTGGTGCAGGGGTTGCCATCGTTGCAGGCGGTGCCCGGCACGGCCGCACCACCGGGAACGCCCAGGCAATCATTCGCCGTAGCGCCTCCTGCGGTGCCGATGGCGCCGAGCGAGAGGTTGTAGTAGCTGCCGCTCGTGCTCACCTGCAGCTTGACCGCCCGAACCATGTACTGGCGCCCGTTCACGAAGGGAATGGCGGGGTTGACATAGCTGTTGCCCGTGACCGGTGAGCCCGTCAACCGCGTGACTCCCCCATCCGAAGCGAGCTCGTATACATGATAGCCCGCGAGCCCGGGCTCGCTGCTCGCTGTCCAGCTGAAGGCCGCCGCTCCCGCGCTATTGCTGACGATGAGGTCCTGAGGAGGAGCGACCATGGCCATCCGCAGCGAGGGATCGCCCATCAGGCCCAGGTGGACCCGTCCAATCGAGCCTTGCCAGCCATCCGTCAGCGGCGTGTAGAGGCTCGTGTTGTTCATGGTGACCCATGTGCTGTAGCCGATGTTCTCTCCCAGGCCCATGTGGTGGAAGTACCAGCCCGGGATGGCCGACCACACATTGGTGAGGGCCTGACCGCTGCAGAGCGGGGCCCGCAGGAAGTTGTTCTTGTTGTCCCAGTCGCCGAAGTAGCTGCCGAAGGCCATGTTGAACACGCCGTTCATGTTGCTGGCGGCATAATCATGGACCGAACCCACATTGCCGGCGCCGTGATAGGTGATGACACCCTGGTAGGTCTCCTGCGCGCCACCGCCGCTGCTGTAGGTCCAGAGGTAGCTGTTGTTGTTCACCAGCGTATAGAACGGCCAAGCCGACTGCTGCGCGGTGGTGATGTTGGATGGTCCAACGAGCGGCGCGATGCTCCGCCAGCCCGAGGCCGCCAAGGGATTGCTCACCCACTGGAGATTGTCGAACATGATGCCCCGCACCTGGGGCGTCCATGTCTTCACCTTGAAGTCATGCGCCTTGTTGAGGTAGTTGCGCATCAGCTGCACATAGGAGGCGCTGAAGGCAGGCATGTCCGAGAGGTCCACACGGCCCACCTGCAGCTCAACCGCCGTGGGGAAGTTGTTCTGGTCGAACTTGCCGTCGCCCGGGACATTGGTATTCTGCGGGCGCTGCATGCCGCCGCTGTTCACCGTGTTGTCTGTCCAGGTGCCGTTGAGCTCGCCGTAGTAGCCGTCGCAGGGCCAGGCGCCGCTGTGCTCGCCATGGCCATCGGGGGCCTGGTTCCCCGAATAGGGTACCGGTACATGGCCGACGATGTACACGGCCCTCACATTGGCGGGGTCGCTGTTGTAGTGGCCGATGATGGTGTTCCGCACGCTCGACACGGTGGCCGTGGGCGCCACATCGCTCCGCAGCACCCCCCAGCCATCGGCGCGGAGGTCCTGCTCGAGCTGCTGCAGCTCGGTGTAGAGGGGCGTGCTGAGCGTGTTGTCGACGAGCAGCACCATCTTGCCGCGGTAGTCCACCGCCGGGACCTCGATGCCGGTGCAGATGTAGCCGTTCCCGGTCACCCCGTTGCTCACGCGCACCACCCGGTACTCGTAAGCCGTGCCCACGGCAACGGCGTTATCCTGCCAGCTCAGGTCGCTCGCTGCGGGGTTGGCGATGGCGCTGCCCCAGCTCGTGGCCGACTTGAGCTTGCGGTAGATGGTGATGCTGGTGGTGCCGGCCATGGTGGGCCAGGCCAGGGTGATGCGCGCCGGAGCGGCCTGCACCGTGGCGGAAAGCTGGACGGCCGCCCGTTGAGAGCTCGTCTGGCCGAGCAGGAGCGCAACGGACAGCACGAACGTGAAGGACAGGATGTAGCGCAGCATGGGATGCGGTGTTGGATGGACCAACCGGGCATCACCGTCGGCTTTCGCCGGGAGCGTCGCGAGGCAGCGCGAGCGTTCCCCGATGGATGAGCGGCTGAACCGAGGCTTTCTACCCCGGAAGCCGGTATCGGGTTACATGGAGCGGCCCGGGCTTGCAGGGGCGCCCCCCTGCCCACCCGTTGATCAGTGCTTCACGATGCGTGCGCGGCCAAGGACCTGGCCGTTGGCATCGAGCACGGCCAGGGTATAGGTGCCTGGGGCAAGCCCCTGCAGGTCCACCTGCGGCGTGAAGCGGAGGTCGAGCGCCCGGCGGCCCACGGCATCCCAGAACAGGATGCGCTGCGCGAAGGCGACCCGTCCGATGTGGAGGATGTCCCGTGTCGGATTCGGATGCACGACGAGTTGCGGTGCCGCCGCCACCTCATCGATGCCGATGTCCTCGCAGGCATCGCCCACGCCATTCCCATTGGCATCCGCCTGCGCGGGATTCGCCACCCAGGGACAATTGTCGCATACGTTCCCGATGCCGTCCCAATCGAAATCCTCCTGGTCGGGGTTGGACAGGCCCGGGCAATTGTCCAGGCAATCCGCAACCTGGTCGCTATCGGCATCGGGATTCGGCTCCACCCCGGTGGTTCCGCCTGCGCAGGCCCCGCAGTCATCGATGAACGCCGTTCCGTTCGGCACTCCGGCGCAATCCAGTGGCAGGCCCAGGCAGGTGCAATCCAGGGTCCAGGCGTCATCGACCGTCTGCGGATTCCCGTCATCACAAGGGGTGCCGGGCAAGGCTGTGCCACCGGCGGCACCGGTGCAATCGAATGCTTCCCCGAGGCATTGGCACAGACTGTTCCAAGCGTCATTGCCCGTTGCCGGATTGCCATCATCACATGGAGTGCCCGGCAAAGCGGCTCCGCCAGGCTCGCCCTCGCAGTCGATGAGCAGGCCCAGGCATTCACAATCGGCCGTGAAGGCATCGTTCGCTGTCGCCGGATCACCATCATCGCAGGGGGTGCCGGGCAGATTGGGGCCTGCGATCACCCCCAGGCAGTCGGGGTACTGACCGAGGCAATCGCACCCATCGGTCCAGGCATCGTTCACCGAGACCGGGTCCCCGTCATCGCAAGGGGTGCCGGGCTGAGCGGGCCCGCCGGGCTCACCCTCGCAGTCGTAGACGAGGCCGGCGCATGTGCAGTCCTGCTGCCACCGGTCGTCGCCTGTGAAGAAGTCCCCATCATCGCAGGGCGTTCCAGGGAGCGCTGCGCCGCCCGGGACACCCGTGCAGTCGATAAGCAGGCCGGCACAATCGCAATCCGCCGTCCACGCATCGTTCGCTGTGGCCGGATCGCCGTCATCGCAGGGCGTCCCTGCGAAGGAAGCCCCCCCGGGGACGCCGGCGCAGTCGATCAGGAGGCCGGCGCACGCGCAATCAGCGGTCCAGCGGTCATCGCCGGTCAGGGGGTCGCCGTCATCGCAGGGACTTCCAGGCAGGGCGGAACCGCCCGGCACGCCTGTACAATCGATGAGGTCGCCGCTGCATGCGCACGCGATGGTCCACTGGTCATTCCCGGTTGCGGCGTTGCCGTCGTCGCAGGGTGACCCGGGCAGCGCCGGGCCGCCGGCCATACCGAGGCAATCGATCACCTGGCCTTGGCATTGGCAGTCCGCTGTCCAGGTATCCCCCCCGGTGCCGGCATCGCCGTCGTCGCACGGGGTTCCGGGCAGTTGCGGCCCACTCGGAACACCCTCGCAATCCAAGGGCACGCCCATGCAGATGCAGGCTTCGTTCCAGGCATCACCACCGGTCGAGGGATCGCCATCATCGCATGGGCTTCCTGGAAGCGCTGCCCCACCCGGAACGCCGGCACAGTCCAGCGGGAGCCCGGCGCAGAGGCAGTCGGCGTCCCAGGTGTCCCCTCCGGTGGCCGGGTCACCGTCGTCGCAAGGGGTGCCGGGCAGCGCGGTGCCACCGGGCAGGCCAGCGCAATCCAGCGGCAGCCCCACGCAGCTGCATTGATTCGACCAGAGGTCCCCACCGGTGAGCGGATCCCCGTCGTCGCAAGGGGTGCCGGGCAGCGCGGCGCCGAATGGCGTGCCCTCGCAATCCGCATCCAACGGCTGGCCTGTGCACAGGCAATCCACGCCATAGGCATCGCCGATGGTGAGCGCCAGGCCATCATCGCAAGGAGTACCGGGCAGAGCGGAGCCACCGGCCTCTCCTGCGCAGTCCAGCGGCAGCCCAGCGCAGGTGCAATCAATTTGCCAGGTGTCCGCCCCGGTAGCGGGATCCCCATCGTCGCAGGGGCTCGCGGGAAGCGCGGAGCCACCGGGCACGCCGGCGCAATCCAGCGGCAGCCCGGCGCAGGTGCAATCCGATTGCCAGGTATCCAGCCCCGTCAAGGGGTTGCCATCGTCGCACGGTGCACCCGGCACTGATGGACCGCCGGCAACGCCTTCGCAATCCAAGGGTGGCAGGGCGTAGTCGACGCAGAGCCGCGCCGACCGTGCGGGGTCCTGGTCCCAGCTCCAGCTCGAGCGCCGGCCGGTGCCCCTGACGATGGCTACCACGCTGTTCCCCTGCTGCCATCCCTGCCGGTCGATGACCGCCTGCAGGATGCCGGCCAGGTTCGGTGTGCGCTGGGCCGCACCGGCCTGGTTCGCGGTAGGCCATAGCGGAGGGGCCCAAGGCACGGCTGCGGTGAGCGGACGGCTGCTGAAGTTGAATGGTGTCCATCCCAGGGTCGCCGCATCATCAGCATCCTGGAAGGCCACTTCCAGCGCGCAGGGATTGATGCCGCTGGTGCCCCGCGAGGTGAACTGCAGGTATGCATTGACGATGGTGGATCCAGCGGGGATGCCGACATCGCCGTAATGGAGGGCGGTCACCTGGTGCCCGCGCCACGGATTCGACTCGCTGTCGAACACCAGATCTAGCGCCCCGGTGTTGTTGTAGATGTTGCCGTTTCCGGCCTCCTCCCCATCCGGGTTGGAGGGCCCCGCCAGCGTGAAGCACGTGCTGACGTCGATGCAGTCGTTGCTGCCTCCGCACACCCCGCAGAGGTCGAACATGGCGGTGCCTCCGGGTACACCGTTGCAGTCGATCGGCAGGCCTGCGCATTGGCATTCGGTGCTCCAGGCATCATTGCCGGTGGCTGGATTCCCGTCGTCGCATGGCGCTCCCGGAAGAGCAGGCCCATTGAGCGTCCCCTGGCAATCGACCGGTAGGCCAGCGCACTGGCAATCCGTGCTCCATGCATCGTTCGCCGTGAGCGGATCGCCATCGTTGCAAGGCGTTCCGGGCAGCGCCGGACCACCGGCCACGCCCAGGCAATCGATCAGCTGGCCCACGCACTGGCAGGCAGCGCTCCACGCATCACCGCCCGTTGCCGGGTTGCCGTCATCGCATGGGGTACCGGGCAATGCCGGACCGCCTGGCGTGCCGAGGCAATCCACCAGTTGGCCGGCACAGACGCAGTTGGGCCCCACCACATCACCGGTGGTGGAGGGGTTGTTGTCGTTGCACAGCGCGCCTGGCTCAGGATTCCCGCATCCGCATTGGCCAGGGGCGGTCTTGTTGGGGTCGCTGGGACAGCCGTCCTGCGCATTGCACACCCCATCGCCGTCAGTATCTCCGCTGAATACCCCTGCGCACTGGCAGGTGGCGCTCCAGACATCGTTGAGCGTGCAGGCATTGCCGTCGTTGCACGGGGTTCCGGGCAGGGCACTGCCGCCCGGCTGACCGGTGCAGTCCGTGACCGTCTGATTGAGGTTCACCTGTCCGGATGCGCCCAGGCTGAGGTTCCAGTAGCTGCCGCTCGGGGACACCTGCAGCTTGAGCGCCCGTACCATGTACCGCACGGTGCCGCCAAGCCCGGTGGTATTGTCCGTGAACGAGGTGCCGGTAACCGCAGCGGACGTCCGCCGCTCCCACAGCTGCGTGGCCGTGTTGAAGCGGTAGACATGGTAGCCGGCAAGGCCGGGCTCCGGCGAGGCGGTCCATGCAACAGTGGTGCTGGTGCCATTCGCCGAGGAGGCCTGCACGGCGCTGGGCGGCGCCACCACATGCATGCGGAGGCTGGGATCGCCCAGGAGCGAAATGTGCACACGGCCTGCCTGGGGGTTCGCCGGCTCGTAGTGGCCGTTGCCGTTGTTCTGGGTGAGCGTGGTGGCGTAGCCGATGGTCTCGCCCATGCCCATGTGGTGGAAGTACCAATTGGGATAGCCCGCCCAGAAATTGGTGAGCGCCGTGCCCGAGGCAAGCGAGGCCCGCATCAGGTTGTTGGTGAAATCCCAGTCTCCGAAATAGCTGCCGAAGAGAATGGTGAAGATGCTCTGCGGGCTGGTACTGGCGAACTGCGCGGTGTTGCCCACGCCGTTGGAGTTGGTCCACCATCCGCCGCCGCAGCCATAGCTCCAGAGGTAGCTGCCTGAGGTGAGCGCTGTGAAGTAATCGCCGGCGGCCACGTTGTTCGGGTTCACCAGCGGCGCGAAACCCCGCCACGCATTCTGCGAGAAGGCATCGCCATAGCCGGTGAAGTTGTCGTCCACCACGGCCCGCTCCTGCGCGGTGATCTGCTTCACCTTCCATTGATGGAGCTTGTTCAGGTAGCTCGCAGTGAGTTGGGTCTCGGTCTGACTGAACGCTGGCAGGTCGTAGAAGTCGATCCGGCCCACGGCCAGCTCAACGGCCGTAGGGATGATGCTCTGATCGAACTTGCCGTCGCCGGGCACATTGTGGTTCCGTGTCCAGGCTGCGGACGTGCTGTTCACGCTATTGTCCGTCCAGTTCCCGTTCATCTCCCCGTAGTACGCATCGGCCACCCAGGCGCCGTAATGCTCACCATGGCCATCGGGAGCCAGGTTCCCGCTCATGGGGATGGGTACGTGCCCGACGATGAAGACCGCCTTCACATTGGCCGGGTCAGCGCTGTAGGCCGATGACACCAGGGCCTTCACCGAAGTGACAGGTGCCGTCCGGCTCACATCGTGCCGTATCACCCGCCATCCGTCGGCCTCGAAGTCCTCCGTGAGCTGGGTGAGCTGGGCGGCCAGCGATGCCGTGAACGTGTTGTCCACCAGCAGGATGAGCTTGCCACGGCTCTCCACCATCGCCAGTTCGATCCCTGCGTTGATGTAGCCGAAGCCATTGCCCAGATTGCTGGTGGTGCGCACCACTTTGTACTCGTAGCTGGTATTCACCGCCACGTTGTCATCCACGAATTGTTGCGCCCCAGCACCCAAGGTGGCGACGGCGCTACCCCAGGAGGTCCCGCCCTTCAGCTTCCGGAAAACGGTGAATCCCGTGGTGTTGGCATGCCCCAGCCAGTTGAGGGTGATGCGGGGCGGTGATGCCTGCACAGCGGCCCACATCCGTACCGACCGGTCATGGCCGACCGTTTGAGCCATGGCTGCATCCAGCAGGAACAGCAGGGGCAGAAGAAGGCCGGCTCTGCGCAAGTAGGCGGTCATGGTCCGGAAAAGGCCGGCTAAGATAGGTCCCATGGCAAGCATCGGAGTGGACGGCGGTGGTGATATTCCCGGTTGGACGAAGGAGCCGAATGAATCGACCAAGGCCCGCCAGCCTCCAACCAAGACCACTCAAGACCGAAGCATGGCCAGCACCGCAGGCTACCTTCGCCAGCGTTCGGAACCACTGGCAACCCGGGCACCTGCACTGCCGTTGAAGGTCCTCTTCATGCAATCTAGCATCACGGTTGATTCCAGCAGGCGACTCACGCCATGGGCTCCGTGACCTGAATCCTGAATCCACCCGCATGGCACGTCCTCGCCCAATGAATCTCACGGAACTGGTCGATCTCAACCGCATTCTCCTCGCCGACCGCCCCGCACTCATAGCCGATTCGAAGACGCTGACCTACACCGCATTGCGTGCCCATAGCGGGCGTATGGCACAGCTACTGATCCATGCTGGCACTGGCCCCGGCTACACCATCGGCCTCTGCCTCGACCGCTCCCCCGAGCTCATCGTCTCCGTCCTCGGCATCGTGCAGGCCGGCGCCGCCTACGTGCCCATCGACCCCACCTACCCCGCCGAGCGCATCGCCGGCATGCTGGAGGATGCCAGGCCGCCGGTGGTGATCACCAGCAAGGCCCACCAGCACCTCTTCAAGGGCACCTCGGCCAAGGTCATCCTCATCGAGGAGATCGACCTGAACAATGGACCCGTGTTCGAAGGCCCCTGCCCCGCCACGGCGGACGACCTGCTCTACGTGCTCTTCACCAGCGGCAGCACCGGCCGGCCCAAGGGCGTGGCCATGCACCACGCGCCGCTCACCAACCTGATCCAATGGCAGCTGCGCACCAGCGTGTGCAAGGCCGGTGACCGAACGCTCCAATTCGCGCCCATCAGCTTCGACGTCAGCTTCCAGGAGATCTTCACCACGTTCGCCCAGGGCGGCACACTGGTGCTGATCACCGATGAGGACCGCCTGAACAGCACGCAGCTGCTGCGGAAGATCATCGCGCAGAAGATCAACCGCATCATCGTGCCCTTCGTGGCGCTGCAGTACCTCGCGGAAGCGGTGGAGCGCACGGGCGAAGTGCCGTCCACGCTGAAGGAGGTCTTCACAAGCGGCGAGCAACTGAAGATCACGCCTGCCATCGCGAACCTCTTCAAGCATTTGCCCGGCTGCCGCTTCTGCAACCAGTACGGCCCCACCGAAGGCCACGTGGTGAGCGAGCTCGAGCTGAAGGGTGACCCCTCCAGCTGGCCTGCGCTGCCCAACATCGGCACCGCCATCGACAACGTGAAGCTCTACGTGCTCGATGAGCAGATGAAGCCCGTCGCGAAGGGCGAGGAAGGTGAGCTGTACCTCGGCGGCGCCTGCGTGGCAAAAGGCTACATCGGTCGCGACGACCTCACGGCGGAGCGCTTCCTGGCGGATCCGTTCATCCCCGGCGGACGCCTCTACAAGACCGGCGACCGCGCGGCGGAACTCCCCAACGGCGAGGTCGACTACAAGGGCCGCATCGACGGCCAGGTGAAGGTCCGCGGCTACCGCATCGAGCTCGGCGAGGTGGAGGTGGCGATGGAGAAGCACCCTGTGGTTGAACAGGCCGTGGCCACCGTGCGCGAGGACCGTCCGGGCCTCAAGCGCCTGATCGGCTACTACGTCGCGAAGTCCGAACTGAGCACGAACGAGCTGCGCAAGCACCTCGCCTCCCTCCTGCCCGACTACATGCAGCCTTCCGCCTTCGTGGCCGTGAAGGAGCTGCCCCGCACACCCAGCGGCAAGATCGACCGCAAGGCCCTACCCGCACCGGATGTGAAGCGCCCCGACCTCGACGTGGCCTTCGCCGCACCGACGAGCGCTGTACAAAAGACGCTGGCGAACGTTTGGGCCGACCTGCTCGGCATCGACCGCGTGGGCATCGACGACAACTTCTTCGACCTCGGCGGCAACTCGCTGCTGAGCATCCAATGCGTAGCGCAGCTGGAAGGCCATGGTCTGAAGCTGCCGATCGTGAAGCTCTACCAGCACCCGACCGTCCGGGCCTGCGCCGCGTTCCTGGAAGGTGATGCGACCGCAGTATCTCCCGCAGACATGGCCAAGGCCCGCGTAGGGGCGAGGCCTGCCTCGCCCGGCAAGCGCGACGTGGCCATCATCGGTATGTCCGGCAAATTCCCCGGCGCAGCCAACGTAGAGGAATTGTGGGCGAACCTGCTCGCGAAGAAGAACAGCATCAGCACGTGGACGGTGGACGAGCTAGACCCGAGCATCCCTGCCGAGCTGCGCAACGACCCCGACTACGTGAAGGCGCGCGGCGTGATCGCCGATGCCGACAAGTTCGACCACGGCTTCTTCGGCGTGAACCCCAAGGTGGCCGCGCTGATGGACCCGCAGCAACGCGTGTTCCTGGAGACCGCGTGGGCCGCGCTGGAGGACGCCGCTTACGACCCCGCACAGTTCGCCGGGCTGATCGGTGTGTACGCCGGCATGGGCAACAACACCTACTTCACCCGCAACGTCATCGGCCACCCCGAGCTCATCGAGCAGGTCGGCGACTTCGCGGTGATGACGGCCAACGAGAAGGACTACATCGCCACGCGCCTCGCCTTCGAGTTCGACCTGCGCGGTCCGGCCCTGAGCATCCACACCGCGTGCAGCACCTCGCTCGTGGCGATCGCACAGGCGTTCAAGGCGCTGCGCGATGGGGAGTGCGACATGGCGCTGGCCGGCGGCATCGCCCTCACGGTGCCCTTCAACAGCGGCATCGTGTACAACGAGGGCGGCATGTACAGCCCCGACGGCCACACGCGCACCTTCGACGCCAACGGCAAGGGCACCTCGTTCAGCGACGGCTGCGGCATCATCGTGTTGAAACGCCTGGATGATGCGGTGCGCGACAAGGACCACATCTATGCCGTCATCAAGGGCGCCGCGCTGAACAACGACGGCAGCGAGAAGGCCAGCTTCACCGCACCCAGTGTGCGCGGCCAGGCCGAAGTGATCGCCATGGCGCAGGCCGATGCAGGCGTGACGCCGGGCGAGGTCACCTACGTGGAGACCCATGGAACAGCGACGCCCCTCGGCGACCCGATCGAGGTGGAGGCGTTGACGCTCGCCTTCGGCGGCAAGCAGGGCGATGTGCATTGCGCCCTCGGCTCCATCAAGAGCAACATCGGCCACCTCACCGCCGCTGCTGGTGCTGCGGGTGTCATCAAGACCGCGCTCGCCCTTCAGCAGGAGAAGATCCCTGCGAGTATTGGCTTCGAGAAGCCGAACCCGGCGATCGATTTCGCGAACTCGCCCTTCCGCGTCGCGCAGGACAACGTGTCTTGGCCGCGTGTGCCGGGCACCCCGCGCATCGCTGGAGTCAGCAGCTTCGGCGTGGGCGGCACAAACGCGCACGTCATCCTCGCCGAGCCGCCGGTGGCCGCTGCATCGAGCGCCTCGCGCAACAAGCAGTTGTTCCTGCTCAGCGCGAAAAGCAAGACCAGTCTCGATACCATGACGGAGAATCTCCGCGCGTGGTTCGAAGCGCACCCCGAAGCGAACCTCGCTGACGCCGCCTACACCCTGCAGGTCGGCCGACGTCCCTTCAAGCACCGCCGCCTGATCGTGGGCGGTTCGCACGGTGAAGTGATCGAGGCCATCGCCAACAAGGACACCAACCTGATCGGCACGCGCGAGCTGCACGAGGCCGCGCCCGGCGTGGTGTTCATGTTCCCCGGCCAGGGTTCGCAGTACGTGAACATGGGCCGCGACCTCTGCGAGAGCGAACCCGTCTTCAAGCAGCACTTCGACCGCTGCTGCGAGCTCTTCAGCAGAGAGTTCGGCACCGACCTCAAGGCCATCATCTTCCCGAAGGTCGGCGAAGAGGAGAAGGCAGCCGAGCAGCTGAAGCAGACCATCTACACGCAGGCCTCGCTCTTCACCATGCACTACAGCCTCGCCAAGCTGTGGATGCACTGGGGCATTACGCCGGATGCGATGATGGGCCACAGCATCGGTGAGTTCGCCGCGGCTTGTCTCGCTGGTGTGTTCTCGTTGGAGGATGCCGTGAAGCTCGTGGCCAACCGCGGCCGCATGATGCAGGAACTGCCCGGTGGCAGCATGCTCAGCGTGCGCGCGGCGGAGGAGGATGTCCTGAAGAAGCTCCCCGCCGGTTGCAGCATCGCTGCGAACAACGGTCCGCAGCTCTGCGTGGCCAGCGGTCCGCACGAGGCGATCGCGAAGCTGCAGGGCGAACTGGAGAAGGACGGCATCACCTGCAAATTGCTGGTGACCAGCCATGCGTTCCACAGCCCCATGATGGACGCCATCGTGGAGCCCTACCGGAAGGTGGTGGAGGGCGTGAAGCTGAGCGCGCCCCGCATCCCGATCGTCAGCACCGTGACCGCCGATTGGCTGAAGGACGACGAGGCCACCTCACCCAAGTACTGGAGCGACCACCTGCGCGCCACGGTGCGCTTCGCACAGGCCGTGAAGTTCGCCTGGAGCGATGCCGACAGGGTGATGCTCGAAGTGGGTCCGCGCACCACCGCGACCACGTTGGCACGCCAGCAGAGCGCGGACACCAAGAAGCAGGTGGCCGTGCCTTCGCTGGGCGATTCCGCTGGCAACGGCAACGAGCTCACGCAACTGTTGAAGGCCGTCGGCGGCCTGTGGCAGAGCGGCGTGCTCATCGACTGGAACAGCTTCTACGAGCGCGAGGAGCGGTGCCGCATCTCCATGCCGACCTACGCCTTCGAGCGGATCCGTCACTGGGTGGATCCCGTGGCGATGGTGGCCGATGGCGGGCGCGCCATTGCAAGCACAACGATCGAGGCCCCTGTCCCGAACGGCGGCGATGCCAACCTCACTCCGAAGGAAGCGCTCATCGCCCAGATCAAGCACCTGCTGGAAGAGAGCTCCGGCCTTGAACTGGCGGAGGTCAGCAACGAGGAGACCTTCCTGGAGATGGGCCTCGATTCGCTCTTCCTCACGCAGGTGGCCACTTCGCTCAGCAAGAAGTTCGGCGTGAAGATCTCGTTCCGTCAACTGAACGAGGAAGTGCCGAACCTGGACAAGCTGGCGGACTACATACTGCCACATTGGAACGGTGGCACGTCTTCCGCAGCGGCAAGCGGCACGTCACAAGCGGCAAGTGCTGCCCCTGCAGTGAATGCGCTTGAAGACGCCCCCGAACTGAAGAAGGTATTCGGTGCGCAAGCGCGGATCAGCAAGGAGAAGGTGGACGACATGACGCCGCAGCAACGCGCGTGGTTCGATGCCTTCGTGAAGCGCTACGTGGCGAAGACCGCGAAGAGCAAGGCCTTCACCCAGGAGAACCGCAAGCCGATGGCCGACCCGCGCGTGGTCACCGGGTTCAAGCCACAGACCAAGGAGCTCATCTACCAGGTGGTGGTGGACAAGAGCGTGGGCTGCCACCTGTGGGACATCGACGGCAACGAGTACGTGGACATCCTCAGCGGCTTCGGCTCATCGATGTTCGGCTACATGCCCGACTTCATCAAGAAGGCCTGCCACGAGCAGCTGGAGCAAGGCATCGAGATCGGCCCCATGCATCCGCTGGCCGCAGAGGTCTCGAAGCTGTTGTGCGAGCTCACCGGCGCCGATCGCGCAGCGGTGTGCAACACCGGTTCCGAAGCGGTGCTCGGCGCCATGCGCATGGCCCGCACGGTGACCGGCCGCAGCCTCATCATCTCCTTCAGCGGCAGCTACCACGGCATCAACGACGAGGTGATCATCCGCGGCAGCAAGAGCAAGAAGAGCTATCCCGGCGCGCCCGGCATCATGCCCGAGGCCGTGCAGAACATGCTCGTGCTCGACTACGGCACGCCCGAGAGCCTGGAGATCATCAAGCAACGCTGCCATGAAGCCGCTGCCGTGCTGGTGGAGCCGGTGCAGAGCCGCCGCATGGAGTTCCGTCCGGTGGACTTCCTTCGCGAGGTGCGCCGCATCACCCAGGAGAACGGAACCGCGCTCATCTTCGACGAGGTGATCACCGGCTTCCGCACGCATCCCAACGGCACGCAGGCGCTCTTCGGCATCCAGGCCGACATCGGCACCTACGGCAAGGTTATCGGCGGCGGCATGCCCGTGGGCGCCATGATCGGCAAGAGCGAATGGATGGACGCCCTCGACGGCGGCCACTGGCAGTATGGCGACGACAGCGTGCCGCCCGCCGGTGTGACCTACTTTGCCGGCACCTTCGTGCGCCACCCGCTGACGCTGGCCGCGATGAAGGCCGCGCTGGTGTACATGAAGAACGAAGGCCCGGCCCTGCAGGAGCGCCTCAACACCATCACCGAGGATATGGTGGCCCGCGTGAACGGGCTCTTCGACCAGTACCAGCTCCCCTACCGCTGGGTGAACTTCGGCAGCGCCTTCAAGACGAAGTACGACGAGAGCGTCAACTACACCGAGCTCTTCTTCATGCTGATGCGCTACCACGGTGTGCACGTGCTGGACTTCCCGCACTTCATCACCACCGCGCACACCACGGCCGACATCGAGTTCATCATCAATGCGGTGGAGAAGACCTGCAAGGAGCTGCGTGAGAGCGGATTCATGCCGGAGCGCACCTACCCCATCCCCGTGGTGAACAGTGTGCTGGGCGGGCACCTGCGCAAGTTGAGCGAGCGCGTGATCAGCGCGATGGAGCCGCCGGTGCCGGGCGCGCGCATGGGCCGCACACCGAAAGGCGAGCCCGCGTGGTTCGTGCCCGACCCGAAGCGGGAAGGCAAGTACCTCATGGTTGAACTGGACGAGAACTGAGCAATAGCACCTACGCCGAGGCTTCGGCGCTTGAAAATGGAGAAGTTCATCCAAGAACCCCGATTCGTCGCCGTTGACTTCGACCCCTTCACCGGGCCGGCGATCGAACGCACCATCCCCACCACGGAAGCGCAACGCGAAGTGCTCACCGCCTCCGAGATGGGCGTGGACGCCAGCTGTGCCTACAATGAGAGCGTTTCGCTGGAACTGAAGGGCACGCTCGACCGGTCCGCCCTGGAGCACGCGATGCACGAGCTCGTGAAGCGCCACGAATCGCTCCGCTCGATGCTCAATGCCAGCGGCACACGCATGCTGGTGACGGAGGAAGTGGAGTTCGAACTGCCCTTCACCGACCTCTCGGTGCTGAGCGAGGCGGACCGCACCAGGCAGCTCGACGCCATCGCGCAGAAGGACATGACCACGCCCTTCGACCTGCGCAACGGCCCGCTCTTCCGCGCGCAGCTGATCCAGGTCGCGAGCGATGTCCATCTGCTCCGCCTCTCCGGCCACCACGTGGTGTGCGACGGCTGGAGCCTCGGCATCATGATGGCCGAGATCAGCGCGTTGTACAACGCAGCGAAGAACGGCGGTGCACCGAAGCTGCCCGAAGCGAGCACCTTCAGCGCTTACAGCCTGGCGACGATCGACTTCGCCAAGAGCCCCGACCACGCGGCTGTCGAGCGCTACTGGCTCGACCTCTACAAAGGGTCCGTCCCGCGCCTCGACCTGCCCACCGACCGTCCGCGGCCCAAACAGAAGACCTACAAGGGCCACCGCCTCGACCTGCTGCTCCAGCAGGACCTGGTACGCGGTCTGAAGGAAGTGGCCACGCGCAGCGGCGCCAGCTTCGTGACCACCTTGATGACCACCTTCGAGGTGCTGCTTCACAAGCTCACCGGCGACAGCGACATCGTGGTGGGCCTGCCCGCCGCCGGTCAGAGCGACCTGGGCATGAAGCACCTGGTGGGCCATTGCGTGAACCTGCTCGCGCTGCGCAGCCGCATCGATGAGGAAAGACCCTTCATCGAGCACCTGAAGGCCCGGCGCACCGGCGTGCTCGACGCCTTCGACAACCAGAAGTACACCTTCGGCACCCTGCTGCGCAAGCTGAACGTGCCGCGCGAGCCCGGCCGCATCCCGCTCTGCCCGGTGGTGTTCAACATCGACATGAACATGGACGATGGCGTGGCCTTCGACGGGCTGCAGCATCGCTTCATCAGCAACCCGCGCGCCTTCGAGAACTTCGAGCTCTTCCTCAATGCCACCGGCAACGAGGGGCACCTCACGCTCGAATGGAGCTACAACACCGACCTCTTCGACGAGGCCACGGTGCGCGGCTGGATGGACCAGCTGGTGTCGCTGATCAAACGCGTGAGCGCCGCGCCGAATGCCACCATCGCAGACCTGATCAGTGACGCTGCCCTTGTTGGTGAGCAACAGATGCCGAAGCCTGAGTGGACCGGTCGTGCCACGGCGTATCCGAAGGTGGACATCGGCAGCCTCTTCGATGAGGTGGCTGTGAAGCACGCCGATCGCACCGCCGTGGAACTGCTCGATCAAAAGCTGAGCTACCGCGAGCTGCAGCAGCGTGTGCATGCGTTGAGCGCCGCGCTCATCGGCATGGGCGTGAAGCCCGGCGAGCCGGTGGGCCTGTGCATGGACCGCAGCTTCGACATGGTGGTGGCCATGCTCGCCACGCTTCGCGCCGGCGGCTGCTTCGTGCCCTTCGATCCCGCCTACCCAGCCGACCGCCTAGCCTTCATGTTCAGCGACACCGACGTGAAGGTGATGCTGACGCAGCGCCACCTGGCGAATGCATTGCCGAGGCACAACGCGCGCAGCATCTTCCTCGATGAAGTGAAGCCAAGCGGTGATTCACCCGCGCCTAAGGTCTCGCCGGACTCACCCGCTTACATCATGTACACCAGCGGGAGCACCGGCACACCGAAAGGCGTGGTGGTGCCGCATCGTGCCATCCTCCGCCTGGTGCGCGAGCAGAACTTCGTCGCCTTCGGCCCCGACCTCTGCTGGCTGCAGCTCTCGAACATCAGCTTCGATGCGAGCACCCTGGAGATCTGGGGCGCCCTGCTCAACGGCGGAAGGCTCGCCCTGCAAGCCCAGCAGAAGCCCACGCTGCCGGAGATCTGCGATGCCATCGCCAAGCACAAGGTCACCAGCGCGTGGTTCACCGTGGGGCTCTTCAACATGCTGGTGGATGAGCAGCTCGACCGCTTGCGCGGACTGAAGCACATCCTCACGGGTGGCGATGTGCTGAGCGTGCCGCACGTGAAGAAGGCCTTGAAGGCACTCGGCCCCAACGTGCTCATCAACGGCTATGGCCCCACGGAGAACACCACCTTCACCTGCTGCTTCCCCATCAACAGCGAAGCGAGCATCACCGACAGCGTGCCCATCGGCTTCCCGCTGAACAACACCACCGTGCATGTGCTCGACGAGCAGCGCAATCCCGTGCCCGTGGGCCGCAAGGGCGAGCTCTACACCGGTGGCGACGGCGTGGCGCTGGGCTATTGGAGGCGCGACGACCTCACGGCGGAGAAGTTCATCGACGACCCCTTCAGCGGGAAGAGCGGCGCCAAGCTCTACCGCACCGGCGACATCGTGAAGTGGCAGGCCGATGGCAGCATCGCCTTCGTCGGCCGCGCCGATGGGCAGGTGAAGATCCGCGGCTTCCGCGTGGAGCTCGGCGAGATCGAGAACGCGCTGAACGACCTGCCCGCCGTGAAGGACAAGGTGGTCATCGCCCGTCAGGATGGTCCTGGCGAGAAGCAGCTGGCCTGCTATGTCGTGCCCTCGGAAGCGCACAAGGGCCCACAGGACGAGCTCCTCGACACGGTGCGTGAGCACTTGCGCGGGAAGCTGCCCACCTACATGGTGCCCACGGGTTTCGTGGTGATGACCGAATTGCCGCTCACCGCGAACGGAAAGGTCGACCGCCGATCCTTGCCCGCACCCACCGCGCAGACCAGCGCGCTGAAGGCCGAGCACGTGGCGCCGCGCAACAACATCGAGCGCGCGCTCGCCGCCATCTGGGGCAAGGTGCTCAACACAGCGGACATCGGCATTCACGACGACTTCTTCGACCTCGGCGGCCACTCGCTCATCGGGATCCAACTGCTCGGGCAGGTGGAGCAGCAGTTCAACCGGACGCTGCCGCTGAAGTCGCTCTTCGAGGCCCCGACCATCGCGCAGTTCGCGGAGCTGCTGAAGGGCGAAGGCGCAACCCACGATTGGAAGAACCTCTCGCTCATCCAGCCCGAGGGCGATGGGCTTCCGCTATTCTGCGTGCACGGCGATGAGGCCAGCCACTTCATCCCGAAGCACCTCGGAAATACGCGGCCTTTCTATGCCTTCTTCCACCAAGGCGAGGACGGCAGGCGCATCGAATACGCATCCGTGGAAGCGATCGCCGCGCACTTCATCCGCGAGTTGAAGCAGGCGAAGCCCAAGGGCCCGTACCTCCTCAGCGGATACTCCTTCGGCGGCATCGTGGCCTACGAGATGGCCCAGCAGCTCACCGCGGCTGGCGAGGAAGTGCCGGTGCTCGCCGTGTTCGACACCTATGCGCCCGGGCTGCACATGAAGGCGGTCCAGGCGGATGCGAAGCCCTGGGACGGCCTGAAGAAGGCGGTGATGCGGGGCATCGTGGGCAGGGCCTTGCGCAACGGGGGCATCGTGCCCGCGCGATTCCGGAACTTCTACATCACCGATACCTACGACCAAGCGGTCATGTCCTATCGCGCGAAACCATACCGCGGCAGGCTCACCGTGTTCAAGGCCGAACGGTCATGGGGCCCCCAACAGATGGGATGGGAATCCCTCGCCTCAGGCGGCCTTGAGGTGGCGGTGGTGCCCGGCGACCACTACGACCTGATCAAGGAGCCCAACGTGGCCGTGCTGACGGAGCGCCTGGCCTCGATCCTCGACCATGCCGGTGCACTCGAGCGCCGCGCCGCAGGCTGAATCCGGCAGGCCGTGCATCCATCGAATCGGCCGATGCATCGAACGGGATGCCGTCTCGGTCGAAGTGGCACGGCCGGCACCGGCTGAATCCTAAAGTTCGCGTGGTGATAACGCTGGACGGATGGGCTGGACGAACCTGATGGTCATCCGGCGGTCGGGAAAAGGCGCGCCCTTGGTATGCGTGCAATGCGACGCGGGCAACCGCCTGCTTCCTAGATACCTTCAACAGGACCGTCCGGCGTTCGCATTCAAGCACCAGGGCGATGACGGCAAGCGCATCGCCCTGAAGACCGTGCCCGCCATCGCCGCGCACTACCTCGACGAGCTCCGGGAGGCGCAACCGAGCGGCCCCTATATCCTCTGCGGCTATTCATTCGGAGGCATCGTGGCCTACGAGATGGCGCAGCAGTTGTCGGCTGCCGGTGAGCGGGTGCCCCTTTTGGCCATCATCGATTCCTACGCCCCATCGCTGCACAGCGAGGCCATGCGCGAGGGACGTCGGCTGCATACCCTCCTGAAGGATGCGGTGATGCGCCGGATCGTGGAGGATCGCCTGGCAAAGGGACTGCCCCTCTCCGGGAAGCTCCGCCACTTCCACATCATCGACACTTACAGCAAGGCGGTGACGGCGTACCGCCCGCTTCCGTTTGCCGGGCACCTCGCCGTGCTCCGCTCAGCCGACGGCTGGGGCCGCGTGGACCTGGGCTGGAAGCCATTGGCCGCAGGAGGGTTCAGCCTCCACCTCGTGCCCGGCGATCACTACGACCTGGTGAAGGAGCCGAATGTGCGCCGCCTGGCGGGCTACCTCGGGGAGTGCATCGCTGCGGCGGAGGATCTGCCGCCCTCCGCCGTTCCTTCGCGGTCGTGACCGTCCGGACCATCACCCTTCATTGCGCCCTGCCTGAGCCGGCCGGCACCGTCGCCCACCGTGCGCAGGGCCTTCCAGCGCCCGGCTCCGTCCACCTGTGGTTCGCCCCCCTCCGCGATCTGGAGGCCTTCCATGACCGCTACCTGGGCATGCTGGATGCCGAGGAGCACGAGCGTGCAGCCCGCTTCAGGCAGGAAGCGGACCGCATGCGCTACATCCTCGGCCATGGATTCCTGCGCGAAACGCTTGCGCACTGCCTCCAGGCGCAGCCCGAAGCCCTCCGCTTCAGCCGCGGGCCGTTCGGCAAGCCCGCCGTTGACGGGAGCGGAATTCGGTTCAACTTCAGCGACACCAAGGATGCCGTGCTCATCGGCGCTTCCTCCGACGAGGAGATCGGGGTGGACCTGGAGACGGCGCACCGGCGCGTGGAGCACGATGCCGTGGCCCAGCACTACTTCACCCCCGAGGAAGTGGAGGAACTGGAGGCGCTCGCGCAAACGGCTGCGAAGGAGCGCTTCCTGGAGCTATGGACCCGCAAGGAGGCCGTGCTGAAGGCCAGCGGCGTGGGCATCATGGATGACCTCCGCGCCATGCGCGTGAGCACGGGCCGCCACTGCATGCGCGTGCAGCACCCCGCATTCGCGGCGCATGCGGCGGCGGAATACCACATCGGCACCTGGCGGATCGGCGATGCCCACATCGCGAGCCTTGCATCCGCGCGCCCGCTGACCCCGATCTGGGTGCGGCTAGGTGCTTGATCAAGCCTCCTCGCCCCAGAACCGGGGGTGGAAATTGAGGAGGTACAGCCTATCGGTGGCCCTGGTGACAGCGGTGTAGAGCCATCGGATGTACTCCCGGTCGATCATCTCCTCCGTGATGTAGCCCTGGTCCACGAACACCGTGCGCCATTGGCCGCCTTGGGCCTTGTGGCCGGTGACCGCGTAGGCATACTTCACCTGCAGGGCATTCGCATAGGGGTCCTCGCGGAGCTGCTTCATGCGCGCGGATCGCGAGCTGCTTGGCACGCCTTCGGCCACCGCCTGCGCAAGCAGGCGCATGCGGGGCTGAGGGAGCGCTGGGCTCTCCAAGGCCAGCGTATCGAGCATGACCTTCGCCTCCAGCTCGCGCTCCTCGAGGCCGGTCCACCAGCCGAGCACCATGTCGGCGAACCGCAGCCCATGCCGCTCCTCGATGCCGCGCACGCGCTTCACCAGCACCTGCTCGCCGTTGGCGATGAGCCCGGGACGGCCATTGAGGCCTGCCCAGAGGTAATTGTTGCGCACCACCATGAGCCGGTCGCCGGGGGAGACCTCCTCCTCGTAGCCATGGATGCGGACGCGCACCTGCTGGTTGTAGAGGTAGGCCCGCTTGTTGCTCCGGCACACCACGCACACCTCGTCATCCCCATCCCGTGCATAGGCGGACTCCAGGGCCTCCTGGAGCTCATGCCCATTCACACGGATGACATCGCTGAAGGGCATGAAGCGCGGCAGGAGCACCGCTGAGGCGTCGCCGGAATCGTCCGCCGGGCCGTGCTCACCCAGTGCAACCGAGCGCCCGAGCAGCGCCCGCAGCGCAGTGGCGTTGCGCAGTATACCCGAGGCATCGGCCTGCCGCACCACCTCGGTGAGGTCCACTGCGCCTGCGGTGAGGCCGATTGCCCGGAGGTCGGAGACGGTGAGCGCCGGGCTGCGGTCGCTGCCCACGGGTGGCAGCTGCGCCGGGTCGCCCACCAGCAAGAGGCGGCATCCGGGGGCGCCGAAGACATGCTCAAGGAGGTCGCGCAGGAGGTCGCGCGTCCCGAAGGCTTCGTCGCCGCCGGCAGCGCCGATCATGCTGGCCTCGTCGACGATGAAGAGCGCGCCTGCATCCTTGTTCGCCGCGATGCTCACGCCCGGGCCATCTTCCCCCTCACCCACCCGATAGATGCGGCGATGGATGGTACTGGCCTCCGCACCCGCGTGCGCCGCCAGCACCTTGGCCGCCCTGCCCGTGGGTGCCAGCAGGATAACGGGCGACCGCATGGCTTTGAGCGCCCGCACCAAGGCACCCACCAAGGTGGTCTTGCCCGTGCCGGCGTAGCCCCGCAGCACGAGCGTCGGCAGCTCGCGCTGCGTGAGGAGCAGGCGCTCGAATGCCTCGATAGCCCGCTGCTGGCCCGCGGTGGGCGCATGGCCCAGGTCGGCGAGCAAGCGTTGGGAAAGGGGCCTGGCTGCGGTGTTCTGGGGCATCGGCTTCGGAACGGGGAACGGCCTTTCGGGGGCAGCCAACGCGCCAAGGCACGGGGTGAAATTATTCTACTTTTGACCGCCTTCCAGGGCACCCTTGACCACCATGAAGAGCATCGGCGGCTACATCTTCCCGGTATTGCTGATCATCCTCGGCGGGATCATCTTCGTGATCGGCCTTTCCTCCGGACAGAACATGTGGGTGAAGCTCGGCTCCTTCCTCACCCTGCTCACCGGGGTCATCGCGCTGCTGCTGCAGCTGGGGATCCTGGGGCGCAAGGCCGGGATGGCCATCGGCATCGCCTTCGGCCTGATCGCGGTTTTCCTGGCCTTCCGGAACTACCGGTCCATCGCGGAGGTGATCGAGTTCAACGAGCGGAAGGCCGCCTATGACGCGCGCATCATCCAGGCCTTGAAGGACATCCGCGATGCGCAGTCGAAATACAAGGAGGCCAACAACGCCTACACGGGGAACCTGGCGGTGCTCCGCGATTTCGTCAAGAACGGCACCTACCCGATGGTTCGCAAGGAGGGCCAGGTGCCCGACACCCTGACCGAGCTGCAAGCGCTGCAAATGGGGATCATCGTGCGTGACACCATCCGCGCTTCCGTGCTCGATTCCGTTTTCCGCACAGCGCGCGCCTTGGAGAAGCGCGTCTATCCCTTCAACCCGGACAGCCTGGGCTTCTCCCCGGTCTCCGGAAAGCCATTCCTGCTCACCGCAGGCATGATCAACTCCAGCGGCCGCAGCGTACCGGTGATGCTGTGCAAGGACCCCAGCCCGATGGTGGCCGGCGACACCCTGCTCTTCGGCAGCATGGAGAAGGCCACGGTGGCGGGCAACTGGAAGGGCGACTGACCCCCATGAAGAGCGGAGGCTGGTCGTCGCCGCGCTACCAGAGCGCCCGTGAACGGGCGTGGCACCTGAGCATCCTGATGGCCCACGAGGCCATTGCCTGGTGCACCCACGCCATGGACACCGGCGAGCCCACGGCGCTGCAGTGGTCGGCCGATGCCTCGGCCCTCGATTCGGAGGCGCTGCCTCAGGCGCCGGCATCCGTCTCCTTCGTCACCCTGCCGGAGTGGAGCACGCTGGTGCCCGAAGCCGCCTTGGAGCCGGGCACCGAGGCCGCGCACCTGCGCCTGGTGCATGGCGGCCTGCCCACCGGGGCCTTGCGCAACGAGCCGTTCGACAGCCTGGGGGCGGTATGCATCTATGTGCACGACGACGAGCGCGAGCGCATGGTGCTGGACCGCTTCCCTGGGGCGCAGCCGGTACCCATGCAGGCGCTCATGCTGCGCGGCGCGCTGGCGCTGGCCGGCGAGGGGCCTGCCCTCCTCCTCCATCGGAGCCACGACCGGCTGGATGCGGCCGTCGCCGACCAAGGCCGGGTGCTTCTCACCAACACCTATCCGGCGAAGAGCTCGCAGGATGCGCTGTATTACGCGCTGCTGGCCGCGGAGGGGTGCGGGCTGCGCCCCGGCGACCTCATGCTGCATCATGGCGGCACACACCTCACCGCGCACGAGCGCGACCTGCTGAAGCGCTATTTCCCTCGGGAGCGCGATGCAGCGGCACGCTGGCCCGCGCTCCAAGGCGCCGGCCTTGATCCGTTCCGCTGGTCGGCGCTGCTGGAACAGTTCGCATGCGCGTCATAGGCGGCAAATACCGCAACCGCCGGATCCATCCGCCGGCCGGCACCGATGCCCGGCCGACCACCGACTTCGCCAAGGAAGGGCTCTTCAACGTGCTCCGCAACAGCGTGCCCCTCGAAGGCATCCGGGTGCTCGACCTGTTCGCCGGCACCGGCAACATGTCGCTCGAGTTCCTCTCCCAAGGGGCCGACGAGGTGATCAGCGTCGAGAGCGACCGAAAGCTCTTCGACTTCATGCAGCGCATGGCCCGCGAGCTCGGCGAAACGCGCTGGCGGATGGTGAAGGGCGACGCATTCTCCTTCCTCTCCAGCCACCGCGGCCAGTACGACATCATCTTCGCCGACCCCCCCTTCGCCATGGAAGGCATCGAGCGCATCCCTACCTTGGTGCAGCAGGCCAGATCGCTCGGGACGGAAGGGCTGCTGATCGTGGAGCACTCGGAGCGGGTGAGCCTTGCGCACCTGCCGGGGTTCCAGCGCCAGCGGAGCTACGGCCTGGTGCAGTTCAGCTTCTTCGCCCCCCTCCCCGCCACGAACCCTGCATCCGCATGAACGCCCCGATCGCCGTCTTCCCCGGCACCTTCGATCCGATCACCATCGGGCACGTGAGCATCGTGCGCCGCGCACTGCCGCTCTTCAGCCGGATGTTCATCGGCATCGGCGTGAACACCACGAAGCGGACCATGTTCAACGAGGCGCAGCGCGCCGCTTGGGTGCGCGAGGCGTTCCAGGGCGAGCCCAAGGTGGAGGTGGTGGCCTTCGAGGGCCTCACGGTGGACCTCTGCCGGCGCGTGGGCGCCACCTTCATCGTGCGCGGCCTGCGCAACAGCACCGACCACGGCTACGAGCGCAGCATCGCCCTGATGAACCGCCAGCTCGCCGGGGTGGAAACGCTCTTCCTGCCCTCCGCACCGGAGCATGCCCACATCAGCAGCACCATCGTCCGGGAGCTCATCGCCAACAAAGCGGATGTGGCTGCGTTGGTACCCATGGATATCCGCGCCGCCCTGGGATGAGGAAGGCCCTTGCCGCATTCGCTTTCATCAGCGCGCTCGCCGCAACCGCGCAGGAGGCGGTGATCGATGTGCATGCGCCCGCCTACGCGGGCAAGGCCATCCTGCTCTACCGCTATCAGGACCTCTTCACCCTGCGGACCGAGCGGCTCGCCACAGCGCCGATCGGCGAGGACGGGCACGCCCGGCTCTCCGCCCCGGTGGAGGGCACGGCGAAGCTGCGGCTGCGCGTGGGCGAGGCCTTCGCTGACCTCTACGCCCGGCCGGGAGCGCGGTACAGCGTGGCCTTCCATCCGCCCGAGAAGGGCATGGCCACCAGCCTGGGCGGCAGCACCCGCGCCGCCCTGGTGTTCACCGCCCTGGATGCGCTGGACGCCAATGCGCTCACCGCCGACCTCAACGGCCGGATCGATGCCTTCATCGCGGAGGACCTGGCCACCGACCAGGCGGCCGGGATGCAGGCGCTGGAGGTGCAGCGCAAGCAGGGCGCAGTGCCCGACTCGGCCAAGCGGCCGCCCACGCTGTTCGTGATGCCCACCTGGAGCAAGGTGCGCGTCGACACCTTCGAGCAAAAGGTGAGGCGCTTCTATCGCGATGTGGATGACCCTTGGTTCGCGCATTACCTGACCTACAGCTTCGCCGGCCTGCGGTACGGCCCACGGGTGAATGAGGCCGAGCTCTTCGCACAGTACCTGAAGGGGCAGCCCGTGCGGTACGACGACCCGGAGTACGTGCGGTTCATCCGCAGTTTCTTCGCCGAGCAGCTGGTTGCAGCGGAGCGCTTCCATGGCCCCGCCTTGGCCCGCGCCTTCGAGCTGGGCCAACCGGACAGCCTCGGGGCCATCCTCGCCGCGAACGACTTCCTCCGCGACGATGCCCGCCTCCGGGAGCTGGTGATGATCGACCTGCTGCACCAGCAGTACCATGGCCGCATCGTGAAGCGCGCCGGCGCCGAGGCCATCCTGCGCCGCGTCAGCGAGGCCTCGCCGTTCCCCGAGCACCGGCTCATCGCGGCCAACATGCTCTGGGACCTTACATCCATGCGCGTGGGGCAGCGGCTGCCGCCGATGCGGCTGGAGGATATGCAGGGGCGGGATCTGGCGCTCGACAGCCTGTTGGCCGGGCCGGTCTGCATCGTCTTCACCGCCAGCTGGTGCAGCTACTGCGACCTGGAGATGCAGGGCCTGGAGCAGCTCCACAGCGAGTACAAGGGCATCGTGCCCATCATCGCCATCGGCCTCGACCAGGACCCCGAGCCGCTCCGGCGCTACATCAAGGCGCACCCGGGCATGGGGTTCCGGTGGCTCCGCGCCCAGGCCGAGCAGCAGGTGCGCGACGACCTCCGGCTGAAGAGCCTGCCGGCCGTCTTCCTCCTCAACGATGGCGTGCTCGCACGCTCGCCTGCACCATTGCCCAGCAGAGGCCTCGGTGCCGTGTTCCACCAGGTGAAGGCCGAGGCGGAGCGCAGCGGCCGCATCAAGGTGTGGGACGAATGAGCGCTGCTCAGCGGCGGAGCGCCGCCCAGGCCTCGAACACCGGCCGCAGGGAGGGATAGGTGTCGCGGATGAGGGCCGGCAGCTCCTCGCGCTCCGCCCATCGCACCTCCTCGATCCCCTCCTCGGCCTGCGCGGTCAAGGGCTCCGACGAGGATGCGCGCATCAGGTACCAGTCCGTCCGCTTCAGGTGGTCCGCCCCCTTGCGGCGGTAGGTGTGCCAAGTGGTGTGCAAGGGCGCGATGAGCCGGATGCCGTGCACGCCGCACTCCTCCTGCACCTCGCGCACGGCGGCCTCCTCCAGGCCCTCGCCCTCCTCCACCTTGCCCTTGGGCAGGTCCCACTTGCCCAGGCGCCGGATCACCAGCAGGCGCCCGCGCTCATCCTCCACCGCCCCGCCCGCCGCGGGCACGAAGCGGTAGCCTGCACGGAACGCGTCCCACACGGGAAGGCCGGATGAGGAGTAGAGGCGCACGCCCGCCACCTCGGGGCGCTCAAGGGCCGCCACCGCAGGCGCGATCTCCTGAGCCTCACGCACATTCACCACCAGCCAGTGCTCACGGAGCACCGTATCAGGGTCGCCCTCGATGACCTCCAGCGGCTTCCCCTCCATCCAAACGACATACTTTCGCTCCATGGCTTCCCCGCTCGATCCTTCGCTGAAAGTCGCCGAATTCCTGCTCCAGATCAAGGCCGTCAAACTTAGCCCGAAGAAGCCCTTCACCTGGGCCAGCGGCTGGAAGAGCCCCATCTACTGCGACAACCGGAAGACGCTCTCCTACCCGGCGGTGCGCACCTACATCCGGCAGCAGTTCGTGCACATCATCAACAGCGAGTTCGGGCGTCCGGACATGATCGCCGGTGTGGCCACCGGCGGCATCGCGCATGGCGCGCTGGTGGCCCACGACCTGGGCCTTCCCTTCCTCTATGTGCGCAGCGGCGCCAAGGAACACGGCATGAAGAACCAGGTGGAGGGCGACCTTACCGTGGGGCGCAGCGTGGTGGTGGTGGAGGACCTGGTGAGCACCGGGCAGAGCAGCCTCAACGCCGTTCAGGCCCTGCGCGACGCCGGCTGCGAGGTGAAGGGGATGGTGGCCATCTTCTCCTACGGCTTCGATGCGGCGAACAAGGCCTTCGCCGAAGCCAAGGTGAACCTGCACTCCCTCACGAACTACAGCATCCTGCTCGACCAGGCGCTGCGCAGCGACTACATCACCGAGAAGGACCTGCTGCCGCTGAACGAATGGAGAAAGGACCCTGCGAACTGGGGCGTGGGGAGCAAGGTGTAGCGGCCCAGCGGGTGCGCGTGGATGCCGCTGAAGGCTGACGCTCCCCGTCCCGGACTGCCGCTGGCCCTCTACGGCGGTAGCGCCCACTCTTCCATCGCCCACCATCGGAAAACCCATCCATCATGACGCGCATCGAGAGCAAGAGAGTCACCATCGCCAAGCCGGCTGCCGAGCTGCACGCCTTCCTGCAGGATATGAACAACTTCAGGCAGCTGCTGCCCGAAGGGCGCATCAGCGATTGGCAGAGCGATGGGAAATCGTGCTCGTTCAAGGTGCAGGGCGCCGCGACCATCGGCCTGGAGCTGGCGGGCGGCGAGGCACCTGGCCTGCTGAAGCTGAAGGCCACCGAGCGCAGCCCCTTCCCCTTCACGCTCGATGTGCACCTGAAGGAGGAGAACGGCGCCACCACCGCCTGGCAGGAGTTCAATGCCGAGCTCAACCCCTTCATCAAGATGATGGTGGAGAAGCCGCTGGGGAACCTCTTCGATCATATCGCGGATAGGATGGCGGCGGTGCATGGGTAGCCCACGTGTTCATGCGGTCCTGTGCAGATGGGCTCACGGTCTCAAGTGCTCTCGTATGGATATGGGCAGAATAGCGGACAGGACCAACGGGGGTTCCATACAGCTCGTTGACTAACGATGGCGGGTCGCAGGAACCGAGTGAGCGACGATGATGCGAAGCCTGCGAAGCTCTCCAGAGCCGCGCTGCGCAAGTTCTTCCGCGTGTTCCGCTACATGCGCGAGCAGCGTGGGCTCTTCGCGGTGGGGATGCTGTGCCTGCTGCTCACCAGCCTGCTGAGCGCGGCCTTCCCCTGGCTCATCGGCCACCTGATCGATGCGCGCGCCACCACGGGCTTCTGGGAGGCGCCGTTGATGGACACCGCCAATGTGCACTCCATCCTCAAGCTGCTGCTGCTGGTCTTCGCCGCGCAGGCCTTCTTCGGGTTCTGGCGCATCTGGAGCTTCGGGGCGGTGACCGAGAACGCCCTCACCCGACTGCGGCGCGACACCTACGCCCACCTGCTGAAGCTGCCCATGTCCTTCTTCGCGCAGCGCCGCGTGGGCGAACTGAACAGCCGCATCAGCGCCGATGTGGCCCTGCTGCAGGACGCCTTCACCAGCGTGCTAGCCGAATTCCTCCGGCAGTTCGTGGTGCTCACCGTGTGCATCGTGGCGCTCACCTACCTCAGCACCGAACTGATGCTCACCATGCTGGCCACGCTGCCCGTGGTGATGCTCGTGGCCGTCTTCTTCGGGCGCTTCATCCGCAAGCTGAGCAAGCAGGTGCAGGACCGTATCGCCGAAAGCAACGTGATCGTGGACGAGACGCTGCAGGGCATCCAGAGCGTGAAGGCCTTCAACAACGAGGGCCACGAGACGCAGCGCTACAGCGCCAGTGTGCTCGGCGCGCGCCAACTGGCCCTGAAGAGCCTGCGCTGGCGGGGCGGCTTCGTCAGCTTCATCATCTTCTGCATGTTCGGCGTGGTGGTCTTCGTGGTGTACCGCGCCGCCCTGCTGAAGGAGGCCGGTGAGATGAGCGTGGGCGGCATCACCTCCTTCGTGGCCTTCAGCATCATGATCGGGGCCAGCATCGCGGGCATCCCCGAGCAGATCACCTCCTTGTTGAAGGCCGTGGGTGCCACCGAGCGCCTGATGGACCTGCACGACGAGGCCACCGAGCCCGTGAGCCTGGCCGCCCGCAAGGAGCACCTGCCGCTGCGGGGCGCCATCACCTTCCAGCGCGTGGCATTCCACTACGCCTCACGGCCCGACATGTCCGTGCTGCACGAGGTGTCGTTCCATGCCGAGCCCGGACAGCGCATCGCGCTGGTGGGCCCCAGCGGCGCCGGCAAGAGCACGGTGGCCTCATTGGTGCTGCGCTTCTACGATCCGGTGAGCGGGCGCGTGCTGATCGATGGCCAGGATGCACGCGAATACGACCTTTCGGCGCTGCGCGACCGCATGGCCATCGTCCCGCAAGAGGTGCTGCTCTTCGGGGGCAGCATCCGCGAGAACATCGCCTACGGCAGGCCCGGCGCGAGCGATGCCGAGATCGAGGCGGCGGCGCGCAAGGCCAATGCGCACGATTTCATCGCCTCCTTCCCCGAGGGCTACAAGACCATCGTGGGCGAGCGCGGCATCCAGCTCAGCGGCGGCCAGCGGCAGCGCATCGCCATTGCCCGCGCCGTGCTGAAGGACCCCGCGATCCTGATCCTGGACGAGGCCACCAGCGCGCTGGATAGCGAGAGCGAACGGCTGGTGCAGGAGGCGTTGGAGCAGTTGATGAAGGGCCGCACGAGCCTGGTCATCGCGCACCGCCTCAGCACCGTGCGCGATGCTGATCGGATCCTGGTGCTCGACAAGGGCGTGGTGGCCGAGAGCGGCACGCACGAGGAGCTGATCGCGAATGCGAACGGCTTGTACAGCAGCTTGAGCCGCCTGCAGTTCGACCAGAGCTTGGCCTAGTCAGGCACTCATTCATTCCAATGCGACGAAACGCCTGACCCGCGTAGCGGAAGCGTTGCGAAGCAGAGCCAGCCGCACGCCGCCAGAGAAGCCAGGAGGTGCTGGGATCGTTTCCTGGCCCCCGCTCACCTGCTGCTGAAACAGGACTCGACCGGATGCATCCGTGATCATGAGGTCACCACCGGAATGTCCACCCAGCCGGATCAGTCCATTGGCATAGTGCACAGAGAAATCGTCAGCAGCTTCCGTGTCCTCGATGCCCACGGCGCTTTCGTAGCTGATCAAGCAGACCGTCCCTGAATACTGAAAGATGTCAACGATGTCGAGGTATGCCGTGCCCAGGTGCCTGAACACATGCCGATTGGCAACCGACCATGGGAAGTGATGCAGCAACTCACCCGGTGTGTCCGACGCACCGCAGGCATCGAACACCTTCATCCTCGGATAAATGCCACCGCAATACATGTTCTGATCGAGGTCAACGACGATTGAATCGCCGGGAGTGAGGTACACGGTGAGCCCCACCATGAAGCTGGAAGGAGAGACATTGGCCAACAACTCAATGGAGCCATCCGCCCGTTTGATCGACACCGTGAAAGGAACAAGGCAATCCTTCGCGAAGGCTGCTGGCAAACCCGATCCAACGCCCAAGCAGAGCCCGAGCAACGCGCGACAAGCCGGTGATCGTATCAGCATGACCACGATACAACGATAACTGCGCTGGATCATTGCCGCAGCCGGCAGCACATGGCTCACAATACCACCTCCACCACCTTCTTCGTCGCGAAGAACTCCTCCTCGAAGTGCTCGGATAGTTCGTGCACCCGGTAGCGCTGCTTGATCGGCAGCAGCTCATCAGCGAGCTCGCCGCCCTTGAGGTAGTAGAGCTTCCCCTCCCCTTTCGGCACCAGGTGCCTGGTCATGCGCAGGAACTCGGGCAGGGTGGTCACCGCGCGGCTCACGATCACGTCGTAGCGCTGCTTGTGGTCCTCGCTGCGCACCTGCTCGGCGGTGCAATTGGTGAGGCCCAGCCCCCCGATCACACCCTGCACGGCGGCGATCTTCTTGCCGATGCCATCGATGCCGTGGAAGGTGCAGTGCGGAAAGAGCACGGCGAGCGGCACCAAGGGGAAGCCACCGCCGGTGCCCACATCCACGATGCGCGTCCCTTTCTTGAACTGGACCACCTTGGCGATGCCGAGCGAATGCAGGATGTGCCGCTCGTAGAGGTGCTCGAAGTCCTTGCGCGAGATGAGGTTGACGCGGGCGTTCCATTCGGCGTAGAGCGGGCCGAGGCGGGTGAAGCGGTCCCGCTGTTCCCGGGTGAGCTCCGGGAAGTACTTCAGCAGGAGGTCAATGCCTTGCATGATGGCTCTAGTATCGGTGAGACGCCGGATAGCCTTCTCACGCACAAGCCGCCCACACGGCTTGCGGCGTAACGGGCTAGATCGTGTCCTTGCGCGCGTCGAGGAGGCCCATGAGGAATTCGCGGGCGCGGAAGAGCTGGGCCTTGACGGTACCCAGGGGCAGGTCGAGCTCCTCGGCGATCTCCTCGTAGCTGTATTCCTTGTAGTAGCGCAGCTCCACGAGGGTGCGGTAGCGGGGCTTCAGCTTCTCCACCACCTCGCGCATGATGGCGTTCTTCTGCTCGCGGATGGTGACCTCGGCGGGATCGAGGCCGTGGCCCTTGAGCTCGATGGTCATCTCATCGCCGTCGTCGGTGCCGATGGGCGCATCGATGGAGAAGGTCTTCTTCTTCTGCTTGCGGATCCAGTCGATGCAGTTGTTGGAGGCGATCTTGAAGAGCCAGGTGCTGAAGGCGTAGTTGGGGGTGTACTGCTTCAGGCGGTTGAAGGCCTTCCCGAAGGCCTCGATGGTGAGGTCCTCCGCGTCGTCCTTGTTGTTGATCATCTTCAACAGCATGAAGTAGATGGAGTCGCGGTAGCGGCTCATCAACTCGGCATAGGCCTTCTGGTCGCCCTTGTCCACGGCGCGCCGCACGAGGAGGTAGTCGTATCGGGCCTTCTCGCTGAGGTTCTCGTTCACTTCCATCGCTTGGGCTTTACGAGGATCGTGCTGGCATAGAGCAACGGATCCAAAAGTAGGAACAGCCATTCCAGGGGCAGCGCGAACCACGCCACGGCCCCGGCCTGGAGCCGGCGCAGCGCGCTGATGGTGACCGGCAGGAGCAGGAGCAGCTGGGCGCCCAGGCCGATGGCGGCCTCGGCCCAGCGCTGCTGGTGCGCGAGAAGGGCCAGCGCCGCCCAGAACACGAGCCGGGCGAGCGGCAGCAGCATGAGCAGCACCTGGTGACCGAAGCGGTAGTGCACCGCAGTGGTGTAGTGCCGCCGCTTCCTGCGGATCCAGGCGGCGAGGCCGGGGGTGGGGCGCGTGGTCATGAAGCTGCGCGGATCGGCCACCACAGCGGTGTTGCCGCGCCGGGCCACCTCGTTGATGAAGAGGTCGTCATCGCCGCTCATGAGGTGGTTGTGGCGGCGCGGGCCGCTGGCGCCGAAGAAGACCTCGCTGGCGTAGCCCAGGTTGCGCCCCACGCCCATGTACGGCACGCCGGCCTGCGCGAAGCCCATGAACTGCATGGCCTTGACGGCCCCATCGTAGCGCTCCAGGATGGAGCCCAGGCCCGGCGACTTGGCGTAGGGGCTGTGCCCGATGACGATGCGGCGGCCGCTGCGGAAGCCCGCCGCCATCACCGAGATCCAGTCGCGGCCGGGGGGTACGCAGTCGGCATCGGTGAGCAGCACGAAGGGGTGCCTGGCGGCCCGTACGCCCACGCCCAGGGCGATCTTCTTGCCGTAATTGAATTTCTCGTCGGCCTGGATGTTCACCGGCCGGAGCCTCGGGTGATGGGGCTTCATCCATTGCAGGATCTCCCAGGTGTCATCGTCGCTGCGGTCGTTCACCACCACCACCTCGAACTCGCGGTGGTCCTGGTCCATGAGCACCGGGATGAGCTCCTCCAGCGTGCGGGCCTCGTTGCGTGCGCAGATCACCACGCTCACGGGGAGGTCGCGGTCGGGCTCCACCTCGCGCTTGCCGAAAGCCAGCCGGGTGAACATGAGGGCGTGGTAGGCCAGCAGCACGATGAGCGCGCCCAGCAGCACCTGGAATTCGATGGACCACATGGAGAACGGCCGGTGCGCAAGCGGCCCCGGAGCGCTGGCGAAGCTATCCGGGGGCCTCGCGGGCGTCCCCCTGCGGGCGGGCCAGTTATGAACACCGGCAGCGGGGAAGACCCAGCGCCGGGCCCTCTACCTTCGCGGCCCTTCGCCCATGCGCTTCGACCTCCTGGCCACGGACCCGGCCTCCAACGCCCGCGCCGGGCTGCTGCACACCGACCACGGCGCCATCCCCACCCCCGTGTTCATGCCCGTGGGCACCCTGGGCGCCGTGAAGGCCGTGCATCCGCGCGAGCTGCGCAACGACCTGGACGCGCCGATCATGCTGAGCAACACCTACCACCTGTACCTGCGGCCCGGTACGGAGGTGCTGGAGCATGCGGGCGGGCTGCACCGGTTCAACGGGTGGGACCGCCCCATCCTCACCGACAGCGGGGGCTTCCAGGTGCACTCGCTCAGCGACATCCGCAAGATCACCGAGGAGGGCGTGAAGTTCCAGAGCCACATCGACGGCAGTCGCCACCTCTTCACCCCCGAGCGCGTGATGGACATCCAGCGCAGCATCGGGGCCGACATCTGCATGGCCTTCGACGAGTGCACGCCCTGGCCCTGCGAGCAGGCCTATGCCGAGAAGAGCATGCACCTGACCCACCGCTGGCTGGACCGCTGCATCGCGCGCTTCAACAGCACCGCCCCCAGGTACGGGCACGAGCAGGCGCTCTTCCCCATCGTGCAGGGCAGCACCTTCCCCGAGCTGCGCAAGCGGAGCAGCGAGTACATCGCCGCCAAGGGTGCCGTGGGCAACGCCATCGGAGGCCTCAGCGTGGGCGAGCCCGAGGAGGAGATGTATGCCATGGCGGAACTGTGCTGCGGCATCCTGCCGAAGGACAGGCCCCGCTACCTGATGGGCGTGGGCACCCCCTGGAACCTGCTGGAGAACATGGCCCGCGGCGTGGACATGTTCGATTGCGTGATGCCCACCCGCAACGGCCGCAACGGCATGCTCTTCACGCGGGAAGGCGTGGTGAACATCAAGAACAAGCAGTGGGCCGACGACCATTCGCCCTTGGACCCCGGCGGACACAGCTGGGTGGACACCGCCTACTCCCGCGCCTTCGTGCGCCACCTCTTCCAGAGCGGGGAGATGCTGGGGCAGCAGATCGCCAGCCTGCACAACCTGGGCTTCTACCTGGCGTTGATGAAGGAGGCCCGCGAACGCATCCTGGACGGTAGCTTCACCAGCTGGAAGAACACGTTGCTGCCGAAACTGAAGGTGAGACAATGATGATGCGCCACATCGACGTTCAGCTTCGGGCTTCGGGCCGCGGGCTTGTCCCGGATCCAGCCCGCAGCCCGAGGCCCGTGGCCCGTGCGCAGGCCCTTGCGCGATAGCCCTGCACATGCTCCGCATCCTCGACCGCTACATCCTGAGCCGGTTCCTCGGCACCTTCTTCTTCATGCTGGTGCTGATCATGCTCATCGCGGTGGTCTTCGACCTCAGTGAGAAGACCGAGGATTTCGCCGGAACGAAGGCCACCACGGGCGAGATCATCCTCGACTACTACGTCAACTTCGTGGTGTTCTACGCCAACCGGTTCAGCGGCCTGTTCACCTTCCTCGCGGTGCTGCTCTTCACCAGCCGGCTGGCGCACCGCAGCGAGGTGATCGCCATGCTCAGCAGCGGGGTGAGCTTCCCGCGCATCATGTGGCCCTACTTCCTGGGCGCAACGCTCCTCACCATCCTCTCCCTGGTCATCAACCACCTGGTGCTGCCCAAGGCCAACGAGGTGCGCCTCGCCTTCGAGGAAGCCTACATCCGCGTCACCTTCTCGGTGAAGGACCGGCACCTGCACCGCGAGATCGAGCCGGGCACCATCGCCTATTGCGAGCGCTACGGCGCCAAGGAGCGCACCCTCTACACCTTCGGCCTGGAGCGGTGGGAGAACGGCGCGCTGCGCAGCAAGCTCGATGCCGACCGTGCCGAGTACGACAGCCTGGGCGGCCGCTGGCGCATCATCAACTACAGCGCCCGCACCATGGGGCCCGAGGGCGACCGCCTCACGCGCGGCGCCCTCCTCGACACCGTGCTGCCCCTGCGCCCCGAGGACCTGGGCCAGCGCGTGGAGATGGCCATGGCCATGAGCACGCCCGAACTGAACGCCTACATCGAGAAGAAGCTGCGCCAGGGCGACGGCAAGGTGGGGCCCTACCTCATCGAGAAGCACCAGCGTACCGCCTATCCCCTGGCCACCTACATCTTCACGCTCATCGGCGTGGGCATCGCCAGCCGCAAGGTGCGCGGCGGCACGGGACTCCACCTCGCGCTCGGCGTCATGCTGGTGCTGGTGTACTTCTTCGTGGTGCAATTCACCACGGTGGCGGCCACCAATGCGGGGCTCGACCCCTTCCTGGCCGTCTGGATCCCCAACATCGGGTACGCCCTCATCGGCGCCTGGATCTACCGGAACGCGCCCAAGTAGCCTTCCCATCCTGAACGGGGATATTCATCGGCATTTGCCGATGATTCGCCTCTATATCGTAATATTGCGATCTATTCAGCATCCTCCATGGGCGTCACCAAGACCGACCTCTTCACCGCGCCGCAGAACCAGCTGGCCACCTGGGCCAAGGTGCTGGGACACCCCGCGCGCATCGCCATCCTCCAGTACCTCTTGAAACAGAACGCCTGCGTGTGCGGCAGCCTGGTGGAGGAGCTGGGACTGGCGCAGGCCACCATCAGCCAGCACCTGCGGGAGCTGAAGGATGCCGGCCTGATCACGGGCACCGTGGAAGGCACCAGCGTGTGCTACTGCATCGAACCCAAGGCCTGGGCCAAGGCGGAGGCCGCCTTCGCCAAGCTCTTCGCCGCCTACAAACCCATCGATACCTGCTGCTAGAACAAGCAATGGGCGGATCATGATCCGCCCCAACGACGCGTACGGGCGCGTCATGACGCGCCCCAACAAGCAACAACCAATGAATACCCCCCAAGAGACCAAGGACCTCGTCCGCGCCAAGTACGCCGAAATCGCCCGCCAGGACAAGGCCACCAACGCCAGCAGCTGCTGCGGCGCCGGCGGCTGCAGCACCGAGGTGGCCACCATCATGAGCGACGACTACACGCAGCTCGCGGGCTACAACCCCGACGCCGACCTCTCCCTCGGCTGCGGCCTGCCCACCGAGTTCGCGCAGATCACCCCCGGCGACACCGTGCTCGACCTGGGCAGCGGTGCCGGCAACGACTGCTTCGTGGCCCGCGCGGCCACCGGTCCGGACGGACGCGTGATCGGTGTGGACTTCACCCCCGAGATGATCGCCAAGGCCAGGGACAACGCCCGCAAGCTGGACTACCAGAACGTGGAGTTCCGGCAGGGCGACATCGAGGCGCTGCCCCTTTCCGCCTGCATGGTGGACGTGGTGGTGAGCAACTGCGTGCTGAACCTGGTGCCCGACAAGCGCAAGGCCTTCAGCGAGGTGCTGCGCGTGCTGAAGCCCGGCGGGCACTTCAGCATCAGCGATGTGGTGCTGGTGGGCGAACTGCCCCCTGCGATCCAAGGCGCAGCCGAGATGTACGCGGGTTGCGTGAGCGGCGCGCTGCAGGAGAGCGAATACCTCGGCATCATCCGCGAGCTCGGCTTTGAAGCCATCACGGTGCAGAAGCGCAAGCCCATCGTGGTGCCGGACGACATCCTGAGCAACTACCTGAACGCCGAAGAGCTCGCCGCCTTCAAGGCCAGCGGAACTGGCATCTTCAGCATCACCGTGTTTGCCCGCAAGAGCAGCGTGGACTGCTGCGCGCCCAAAGCGGAAAAGCAGGCCCTGAAGGCCCCCACCCCCGCCAACCCCGAAGGCATCCATGCCCTGCCGGGCTGCGACCTGGGCGCGGGCTGCTGCTGAGCGTACCATCCGGCCACCATGCTGCTTCCCACCCTGCTCCTGTCGCTGCTCTTGCCTGACGCACCCATGGACCGCACCCTGCACCCCGACCTGCAACGCTATGTGGACGACCGTGTGGTGCCCGCCATGGCCGCCATCCCTGCCGAGCGCAAGGAAAGCCTCGACCTCATCGCGGCCTTCGTGAAGGAGCGCAAGGCCGCCGGTGTCACCGCCGACCTCACCTTCATCTGCACGCACAACAGCCGGCGCAGTCACCTGAGCCAATTGTGGGCGGCCACCGCGGCTTGGAGCTTCGGTCAAGATCATGTGCGCACCTACAGCGGCGGCACGGAGGCCACGGCCTTCAACCCGCGTGCGGTGGCGGCGGTGGAGCGCGCTGGATTCCAGGTGGTGAAGCCCGAAGGGAAGAATCCGGTGTACGAGGTGTCGTTCGCGAATGAACATGCCGCGGAGCGCTGCTGGAGCAAGGTGTACAACGACCCCGCCAATCCGCAGAAAGAGTTCTGCGCGGTGATGACCTGCTCGGAGGCGGACAAGAATTGCCCGATCGTGTTCGGCGCCATGGACCGCATCAGCCTGCCCTACAACGACCCCAAGGAGGCCGATGGAACGCCGGAAGAGGCTGCGCGCTACGATGAGCGCTGCCTGCAGATCGCGGCGGAGCTGTGGTACGCGATGCAGCAGGCCAGCCGATGAGCGAGCAGAACCCCACCATCGGCTTCTTCGAGAAGTACCTCACGGCCTGGGTGCTGCTGTGCATCGCAGCAGGTATCGCCCTGGGCCAGGTGGCCGGCAGCGGCATGCAGGTCATCGCCGACCTCGAGGTGAACACGGTGAACATCCCCGTGGCCATCCTCATCTGGCTGATGATCTACCCCATGATGGTGCAGGTGGACTTCGACAGCGTGCGGCGTATCGGTCCGCAACTGAAAGGGCTTGGGCTCACCGTGATGGTCAACTGGCTCATCAAGCCCTTCACCATGGCCTTCTTCGCGTGGGTCTTCTTCACCAAGCTCTACGCGGCCTGGATCACGCCCGAGCTGGCGCAGGAATACATCGCCGGAGCCATCCTGCTCGGCGCGGCGCCCTGCACCGCCATGGTCTTCGTGTGGAGCTACCTCAGCGGCGGCGACCCCAACTACACGCTGGTGCAGGTCAGCGTGAACGACCTGATCCTGCTCGTGCTATTCATCCCCATCGTGCAATTGCTCCTCGGCATCACGGGCATCGCCATCCCCTGGGGTGTGCTCAGCACCTCGGTCATCGTCTTCGTGGTGATCCCGTTGGTGGCCGGCTACCTCACGCACCGCTGGCTGATGCGTACCAAGGGCGAAGCGTGGTTCAAGACGCGCTTCCTGCCCGCGCTGAAGCCGCTCTCCATCACCGCGCTGCTGCTGACCTTGATCCTGCTCTTCGCCTTCCAAGGCCAGAAGATATTGGCCAACCCCTTCGACATCCTGCTCATCGCCATCCCGCTCGCGCTGCAGACCTATTTCATCTTCTTCCTCAGCTGGAAGGGTGGTCGCTGGCTGGGACTGAACTACCGCACCTGCGCTCCGGCCAGCATGATCGGCGCCAGCAACTTCTTCGAGCTGGCGGTGGCCGTGGCCATCGCCCTCTTCGGCCTCAACAGCGGCGCGGCGCTCGTCACCGTGGTGGGGGTGCTGATCGAAGTGCCGATCATGCTGCACCTCGTACGCATCGCCAAGCGGTGGAAGTACGATGCCGCATAAGGATATCTTCAAGCCATGGACGCCCGCACCACCACCCTGCTCGCCCTCTTCTCCGAGGGTCGCACCCGCTTCACCAAATTGCTCGACCAGCTCACCGAGGCCGACCTGCCGAAGAAGCTCGCTCCCGCGCCCAACAGCATCGGCTTCCTGGTGCGGCACATCGGCGATGTGGAACTGCTCTTCGCCAAGAACGTGTTCGGCTTGCAAGGCGTGAACGTGCATGCCAGTACCGTTGCGAAGGGGCACGACACCGGCGAGTGGACCGACCTGGCCGCACTGAAAACCTACGTGCAGCAGAGCGCCGATACCCTGCGCCGTGCCATCGAAGCAACGAGCGCAGCCGACTGGGACACCGTGATCGAGACGAAGGAATTCGGGAAGAAGACCAAGGCCGAAGCGCTGGGCCGCATCGTGACGCACACGGCCTACCATGCCGGGCAGATCGGGATTATCCTCAAGTACGGCGCTTGATTCCGCGGTGCGCCCATGGACGCCTCCCACCTCCTCATCCCCGCTGTAGCACTGGCCGCCTCGCTGGTCACGCTGATCAGCGGCTTCGGGCTGGGCACCTTGCTGCTGCCGGTGTTCGCGCTTTTCTTCCCGCTGGAAGTGGCCATCGGGCTCACGGCGGTGGTGCACCTGCTCAACAACCTCTTCAAGCTGGGCCTGCTGTGGAAGGACATCCATTGGAGCACCGTGCTGCGCTTCGGCGTGCCGGGCATCCTGGGGGCCTACATCGGCGCGCGGCTCATGCTGCTATTGGGCGCGCGTGATGCGCTCTACCAAGGCCTGGTCCATCCCGTGGACCCGCTCGACCTGGTCATCGCCGGGCTCATGCTCGTCTTCGGTCTGTTCGAGCTCTCGAAGACCTTGAACACGCTCTCCCTGCCCGCACAGTGGATGGTGCCCGGCGGATTCGTCAGTGGCTTCTTCGGCGGCCTCAGCGGACACCAGGGTGCGCTGCGCAGCCTCTTTCTGTTGCGCAGTGGTCTGGCCAAGGAGGCCTTCATCGCCAGCGGTGTCGCCATCGCCTGCCTGGTGGACCTCACCCGCCTGCCCACCTACGCGACCGGCGACTTGATAGCGACCGCGCAGGAACAAGGACCTCTCCTGCTGGCCAGCACGCTCGCGGCCTTCCTCGGCGCCTGGTGGGGCAAGAAGCTCATCCCCAAGGTGACCATGCGCGGCGTGCAGCTCACCGTAGGTGTGCTGATCCTCGCCATCTCTGTGATGCTCGCAACGGGCATCATCTAACGGTCAACGCAACCTGCCATGGCCCAGTCCACCACTCTCGGCCTCCGCGCCAACTGGAAGCAGTTCACCCTGCTCGTCATCGTCAACGCCTTCGTGGGCGGCATGGTGGGCATTGAACGCACCGTGCTGCCGCTGCTGGCGGAAGCGGAGTTCGGCATCGCCTCCCATGCCGCGGCGCTCAGCTTCATCATGGCCTTCGGCATCAGCAAGGCGCTGGCCAACTACTTCACCGGCCGGCTCGCGGGGCGCTACGGCCGCAAGGCCCTGCTCATCGTGGGCTGGGTGCTCGCGCTGCCCGTGCCCTTCCTGCTCATCTACGCCGATGCCTGGGCGTGGGTGGTGGCGGCCAACATCCTGCTGGGCATCCACCAGGGCTTCGCATGGAGCAGCACCGTGGTGATGAAGATGGACCTCGTGGGCGAGAAGGACCGCGGCCTGGCCATGGGCCTCAACGAGTTCGCCGGCTACCTCGCCGTGGGCGGCATGGCCTTCCTCACCGGCTACCTCGCCGCGCACTACGGACCGCGTCCCGTGCCCTTCCAGGTGGGCATCGGCATCGCGGTATTCGGTCTGTTGCTCACCCTGCTGTGGGTGAAGGACACCGTGCACCACGTGGCGGCCGAGAGCGCCACCAGCGCCATCCCCAAGCTGAAGCGCGTGTTCGTGGAGACCAGCCTCACGCACCGCACCTTGGGGAGCGTCACCCAGGCCGGGCTGGTGAACAACCTGAACGACGGCATGCTGTGGGGCCTATTGCCCGTGTTGCTGCTGAACGAGGGCCTCGGCCAGGAGCGCATCGGCCTCATCGCCGCCGTGTACCCCGCCGTGTGGGGGCTCGGGCAGCTCTTCACCGGCAAGCTCGCCGATGTGGTGAACCGCCGCTCGCTGCTCATCATCGGCATGGTGCTGCAAGGCGTGGCCATCCTGGGCCTGCCCTTCGTGCATGCGCAGGGCGCCTACATCGCGCTCAGCGCCGCGCTCGGCCTGGGCACCGCGCTCGTCTACCCCACCTTCCTGGCCGTGCTGGCCGCGCACACCCATCCGCAGCAGCGCAGCGAGGCCGTGGGCGTGTTCCGCCTGTGGCGCGACCTGGGCTATGCCATCGGCGCGCTGCTCACCGGCCTCATCGCCGACCGTTTCGGCATCACCGCCTCCATCCTCGCCATCGGCGCGGTCACCGTGGGCAGCGGCGTGGTGCTGTGGCTGCGCATGCCCAGCGAGCGCAAGTGCCTGGAGCCCGCGGACCTGAAGCCGCTGCTGCACCAGCCCGGCGTGCGCGTGGTGGACGTGCGCAGCCCCGCCGAGTACGCCAGCGGCCACCTGCCCCAGGCCATCAACATCCCCCTCACCGAGCTGCTGGAGCGCGCGCGCAGCTGGTCGCCCCGGGAGCGCATCATCACCGTGTGCGCCAAGGGCGGCGGGCGCAGCGCCCAGGCCGCGCAGGTGCTGCGGGACATGGGCTTTGGAAGGACGTGGTGGTTGTGCGGGGGGACGGTGGGGTGGCGGTGAGGATGGGTAAGTGACCTTCCACCCGACAACTTGAATGGGAGCCTTCGCGGAGGTCCGAGGATCGGCTCACTCCTTCGCGAAGCGCGCTACTGCCCGACCGTGCTCGGTGATCACCGCTGCGGTATAGAGGCCGGTCGGAAGCCTGCCCACGTCGAGAGAACTGAGGGAACCAGACCATCGGCCTTGCAACACCACGCGACCCTGAGCATCGTGGACGAGCCATTGCCCCGTGCCGCTCGAGCTCAACAGCAAACGGATCTCGTCGCTCGCTGGATTCGGAGCGATCACGAGCGATGATGCCTGGTGCGCTGGAACGCGCGTGCTGAGCTCCGCCACCACGGTAGCCGTGTTCGTGCGGATAGGCGGATTCACATCAAAGTAGATATCGGCCTTGTTAGCCAGCACCGTACCGGGCACTATCCAAGGGTGTGGCGCGATGGCAAAGGAGAAGGCCCCTTGGCTGCCCATCAGGTCGCTGGTGCTATCAGGGAGCATGATGTCCGGGAAGTCGATGATGAGGATGGAGTCGCTCTCCAAGCGCGCCTCAAAGGCATGTGTTGCGCCAAGGATCCGCAAGCTCGCCACCTCAAGCACGTGCGACAGCGTGTCCACCAAGCGCACATGCAGTGCTTCGGCGTTGCCCGTGTTCTGGAAACGGATGGTGTAGGCCAGCGACGTATCGGCATCGAGAAAGAAGTGCGACCCGCTCAGGCGCGAGCTCGTGCTCACCAACTTATCGTTCGGGTCGTAGGCGCCCACCACCAGGGTACTGAGCGTTGCCACATCGTTCACCGGATCGGCATCCGCGGGCGATGGCGCCAGCGTGAGCGTGGCGTTCACGTTCGTACCGATCAGCAACGGGTCGGGGGGCACCTGCAGCACCACCGCGATGTTCAGCTGCCCGAAGGCAGTGAGCGAAGGCACCGTGAACTGCAATTGCCCGGGCGTGTTCACCGTGGGCGGCATACTGCTGCTCACGTAGCTGAGCACCGGGTCGTAGTCCAGCGTTGCGGTGAAGGGGCCGAAGGAATACGCACCGTTGTTGAGCGCGCGCAGGCCATAGCCGAACGTGAAGCCCGGTCGCGGCGTGCCGGACCAGAGCACCGCCTCCATGTCCGGGCCGTAGAGCGGCTGCAGCGCCATGTCCATCGTCACGTTGGGCGTGACGGCATTGAGCGTGAAGGGCGCAGGCAGCACCGCCGGACAGAGCGGCGCATGGTTGCCCGCATCGGCGATGGTGGCGGTGTACACACCATAGGGCAGCGCTTCGCTATAGTATCCCGCGCCATCGGTGAGCTCGTAATGCCCGCCGGGGGCGCATTGCACCACGCGCCAGGGATAGGGCACATCACCGGGGTCCTGGATGCAATCGCCGTTGAGATCAACATACACAGTGCCATCCACCTGGCCGCAGGGAGCCGCACTCACGGGGATGGTGAACTGCACCAGCGCGCCGCAGGAGCCCATCATTGGCGGCGCGCCCCCTCCGCTCGGATCGAAGGGGTAGGCCTCCACGCCGTAGTCCCCCGGAGCCAGGTGGTCGATCGTCACCTGGTTGCCATTGGGATAGTAGTAGGTAAAGAGCCCTGTCCAGAAGAACATGCTCACGATGCCCACCTGATCGAAGGTGAGCACCGCGCTGCCCGTCTCCCCACCCGCGCAACTGGGCGTCACCACCACGTTCTGAAGCACCGGTGTGCTCAGGTCCATCACCTCGATGTTGCTGAACGTGCTCGCGCAGCCGTTGGCATCGGTCACGGTGCAGGTGTACGTGGTGCCCGGACAAAGGCCGCTCAGGAATACGTTGTTCGCGCCCACGCTGCCGCTGCCACCGGGGGTGACACTTGCGCTGTGTGGCGGAGCACCGCCCCAGGCGAAGCCGAAATAGCTCAGCGCACCGCTGCCGTTGCAGGCTCCATCGCAACTGGTCACAGCGCCCGTGAAGGTGTTGCCCGGCAACAAGGTGCCGATGGCCTGCACCGTGCCCGTGGCCATGGCAGTACCACCCAGCGCATCTTCGACCGTGACGGTGTAGCTCCCCGCGAACAGCTCCCGCGCAGTACTGGTACCCTGCCCGATGGGCGGAGCGGGGCTCCACGTATACGTGTACGGGCCTTGTCCGCCACTGACGATGGCGTGGATCCAGCCGGTGCCGTTGCCGCAGGCGTCATTGAAGACGTTCAGTGTGACGGAAAGCGCCGCGTTAGCCTTCAAGGCGCAGAGGAGCAGTAGCCAGGCGAGGTGACGCATAAGGTGGATCTTACCACCAAGTTAGGCCGATCTAAAGCATCGGAACCGAACCGTTGCAAGGAACTTATCCACCACCCGCATCGGCTCTTGGTTGGTCTTTGCATGGCGTCACGGCCACACCGTTCTACCGAAGCACCTTGCCAGGGAAGAGCTCCATAGCGCATCGCTTCGCGTTCACCATCGGCGCGCTGCTCACCGGCCTCATCGCCGACCGCTTCGGCATCACCGCCTCCATCCTCGCCATCGGCGTGGTCACCGTGGGCAGCGGCGTGGTGGTGTGGCTGCGCATGCCCAGCGAACGCAAGTGCCTGGAGCCCGCCGACCTGAAACCGCTGCTGGACCAACCCGGTGTGCGCGTGGTGGACGTGCGCAGCCCCGCCGAGTACGCCCGCGGCCACCTGCCCCAGGCCATCAACATCCCCCTGCCCGAGCTGCTGGAGCGCGCGCGCAGCTGGTCGCCCCGG